>ERZ791923.167-NODE-167-length-104188-cov-12.677134_pt1 | contig 104188 bp, 119 predicted proteins | sample MGYA00510133_ERZ791923 | MGnify/ENA primary metagenome ERZ791923 (study PRJEB30046, sample SAMN00792106) | human gut metagenome | study: EMG produced TPA metagenomics assembly of the A metagenome-wide association study of gut microbiota in type 2... | reverse complement strand
CGCTGGTTTCAACAAACTCCAGATAGTTCATCCCTCTGGCTCCTTTAGCTTTCTGATGCCAATGGTACTAGTACCACGTACTTAAATCAAACCTTTTTAGTACGTGGTACTAACTGAAATGTGTCAAACGTTCCGGGCTACCTCGGCAGATATTCGGTAAAACGCCAATTCTGCAGAAATGGCAGGAACATTACCTTCTCTCCGCACATTTATCTCAGGATTGCCCGTGGCAGAGCGTTCCAGCCTGTCGTGTATTCCGGGCTCAGCATTTCCCTGCGCATCGCGAAACCCACATCAATCCCCTGGCCGGCAAAAAACACGTGCCCCTTACCGGTGCGGTTAATCCGATCGACGGCATTCATCAGGGCTTCGCAGCCGGGTCGGGGAGCGCATTTGTGCCTCGAGACCGGAAAGATCAGCCAGCATGATACCGGCATTTGCGTACCGGTAGCCGTCACGCCAGATGCGCGCAAGCGCACGCTGGGCGGCGGCAATGATGTCCCGGCTGTCCTGAGTGGCTACCAGTAGCGTCTCCGTCGCCTGGCTGGCTTAGGGCGCATCCCGGGGTGAAAACAGGCTGGTACGGATAAAGACACTGCTCACCCGCCAGGAGCGTGAAACCCTGGTGCGGGCCGTGGCGGCCATCGGCGCCATGAAAGCGCGCGTCGGCTTGAAAAAAGGCGATGCGCCGACCGTTGCCAGACGGGAAAAAAGGGAGAAAAAAGACCGCCAGCCTGATCCGCGTTTTCCGCGAGCCGGTCATCCCTGGCAGGAAGACGAAAAAACCTTACTGAGTGATGCGCTCGATTCGGTACCGGACGAAGAGATTGGCAGGCATCTGTTCTGGCTTTCCGAGAAACTGGGCAGAACGCCTTTCAGTGTTGCTTTCCAGATCGCGGCAATCAGGGAGCTGCAGGACGGCTGGGAGGAGCAGTTCAGGGAGATTTCGGATAACATTCGTTTGTCCGGTTTGAGCATCAGTGATTATCTGAAACAAAATGGCGCGGACCTGAACGCCTGAATGCCATTTTCGTTTGTAGCTTTACCAGATGGCCGTAAAGCCCCGTCCTTCAGAACGGGGAGAATGTCAACTTGTATTGCGCGGTACGGGAAGACCGGGAATCATTTCACTAATCGGCTATGTTGCTCCAGCTCGTACTCGATAAATGCACTAATCATGCTGCGATACACTTTTTCAATGATGACTTCCGGAAGGCCTTCATTCGACGCCCTTTCACGAACCCGGTCGATGACCTGTTGTACTCTGTCAGGTGCACGCACGGATGCCTGATCAGTTTTAAACGCCGCTGCAGCTTTAACGCATTGAGCACGCTGAGCTATGAGTTTGACCAGCTCACTGTCTATCTGATCGATATGATTTCTGACATCAGTAATAGAGGTATATTCCACGAAAAACGATCCCATCAACTAGTACAAGAGATTGGCATGTTATAATAAACACAACGGAAAGCAAAACAGATTCCCCCGTCCCCGTGGATGGGGGTAATCGCACAGGAAAAGCCCCTTTTACGGGGCGCCTGATAAAAGTGACTTTTACGCGGGCTCAGGGCTCCGGTTTGAGCAGCAGCTGACCTACTGATGGAAATCCCGCCTGCGCCAGGGTTCGCGATACGCGCGACGGGATCGTTTGATTACGTTCCAGCCATATAATCCGGAAACGTTGCTCTTCCCCATCTTCCCATCGAGGGGGATGGGATACGCCAAACGGGCATTTGAGTCGCGCCAGCGCATCTTTAAATTCACCATAAACCACGTTATCCGATATCAGGAAAAGGTCCCATTTCGACGTCAGCAGCCTCACATTTTGCGGATTAATCCAGTAGGAGGTTAGTCGTCCTGTCAGAGGAACCCTCTGACCCAGCTGGCTAGCCTGGAGCCGGGCAGCAGCAAAATGATGTGAACCACCCAGGTTGTTCCAGTAGGGGTCAGTTTGGATATCGAAAATTATTGTACGTTAGGCTCATTTTTTGACCATCAAAGAGAGCCAATATCTGGCGAAATTTAACAGAACCGCCTATGCCCTAAATTCTGAATCCGTATAGATAAGCAACTTTCCTTCCGACCAAATCACAGCCAGTAATCAAATAAACATATGATTCATAAAATAAATATAAACAGTTATGTTTGCCCCCACCATACTATGGTGGAGTATGTGTTGACAATGATTGTATACCCCACTATAGTATATAAAGTCAAAAATGGTGAGGTAAACAATGCCCAGTACTCCTGAAGAGAAAAAAAAAGTCCTGACCCGGGTTCGCCGTATTCGGGGTCAGATTGATGCTCTGGAAAGAGCGCTGGAAAATGGTGCTGAATGTCGTTCCGTTCTTCAGCAGATAGCTGCCGTTCGCGGAGCAGCTAACGGTCTTATGGCAGAGGTGCTTGAGAGCCACATACGGGAAACCTTTGACCAGAATGACAGCTACAGCCATGAAATCAGTAAATCCGTTGACGATACGATTGAACTGGTTCGTGCCTATCTTAAATAGCTAAGCCATCACATTGAGGATAATTTACATATGAAATCACGTGCTGCCGTTGCATTTGCACCAGGGAAGCCCCTGGAGATTGTTGAAATTGATGTTGCACCACCTAAAAAAGGCGAGGTGCTGATTAAAAATACCCACACCGGTGTCTGCCATACCGATGCCTTTACCCTCTCCGGGAACGATCCTGAGGGCGTTTTCCCGGTGGTTCTCGGCCACGAAGGGGCCGGTGTCGTCGTGGAGGTCGGTGAAGGCGTGACCAGCGTGAAGCCGGGAGACCATGTGATTCCGCTTTACACCGCCGAATGCGGGGAGTGTGAATTCTGTCAGTCCGGTAAAACGAACCTCTGTGTATCGGTTCGCGAAACTCAGGGCAAAGGACTGATGCCTGACGGAACCACCCGCTTTTCTTACAACGGCCAGCCTCTTTACCACTACATGGGATGCTCCACCTTCAGTGAGTACACGGTAGTGGCCGAGGTTTCTCTGGCAAAAATTAACCCGGAGGCAAACCATGAACACGTCTGCCTGCTGGGCTGTGGCGTGACTACCGGGATTGGCGCTGTTCACAACACAGCGAAAGTACAGCCTGGAGATTCTGTCGCTATTTTTGGTCTTGGCGCAATCGGTCTGGCTGCCGTTCAGGGGGCTCGCCAGGCAAAAGCAGGACGCATTATCGCTATCGACACCAACCCGGCCAAATTCGAACTTGCCTGTCAGTTCGGTGCAACCGACTGCATCAACCCGAACGACCATGACAAACCGATTAAAGATGTGCTGCTTGAAATCAACAAATGGGGCATTGACCACACTTTTGAATGTATCGGTAACGTCAACGTTATGCGTGCGGCGCTGGAAAGTGCTCACCGTGGCTGGGGCCAGTCCATAGTCATCGGCGTGGCCGGCGCCGGGCAGGAGATTTCCACCCGTCCATTCCAGCTCGTTACCGGGCGCGTATGGAAAGGTTCTGCTTTCGGCGGAGTGAAAGGCCGTACGCAGCTTCCGGCCATGGTCGAAGATGCCATGAAGGGTGAAATTGAACTGGAGCCATTTGTTACCCACACGATGACGCTGGATGAAATAAATGAGGCCTTCGATCTTATGCATGAAGGTAAATCAATCCGTACGGTAATCCGTTACTGATAGCGTCTTAACTGAATCAAACCAACTGAAGGAAATGGATCATGGCAACACCTGTAATTTCTGGTAATGACGTTTTTTCCCACGTCTTCATCGGTGCATCCGATGTTGAAAAATCCGCTGATTTTTACGATGCTGTCCTCGGTACGCTTGGCATCAATAACCTCGGCCCGTTTGGCAATGGCTGGGTACTTTATGGTCGCGAAAAGCCAGCCTTTATAATTGCACGTCCGGGCAACGGTGAAGCGCCATCGGCCAACGGCGTTACTGTCGGCTTTGCAGCTGCAAGTCCGGAAGAAGTTGATGCTTTCCACGCCGCGGGCCTTGCCGCCGGAGGGAAAGATGAAGGTCAGCCTGGCCCGCGCAGCCATCTCCCTGGAGCCTATGCAGCCTACCTGCGAGACCCTGCGGGTAACAAAATCACGGCTTATACGTTCATCTGACGTCCGGCTATAAAGAGCCCCCCCCTGACTCCCTGTCAGGGGAAATAACCATGAGACAGAGGCTGATGGAACTCATCGAGCAGCATGCCAGCGCTGGCGGCTGGCAAAACGTATACCGCCATAATTCACAAGCACTTAATTGTGAGATGAATTTCGGTGTTTATCTTCCTCCCAAAGCAGCAACAGAAAAACTGCCGGTGCTGTACTGGCTCTCGGGTCTGACCTGTACGGAGCAGAATTTCATCACCAAATCGGGTATGCAGCATTATGCCGCCAGGAACAACATCATCGTCGTTGTTCCTGATACCAGTCCCCGTGGAGAGCATGTCGCAGATGCTGACAGCTACGATCTGGGCCAGGGTGCCGGATTTTATCTGAACGCGACGGAACATCCGTGGAACACGCATTACAGGATGTATGACTATATTCTCCATGAGCTTCCGGATGTTGTCATGGAGCATTTACCTGTAACATCAAGGAAATCAATATCCGGTCACTCCATGGGGGGGCTGGGAGCGCTGGTTCTGTCGCTGCGAAATCCTGATGAATATGTGAGTGTATCGGCATTTTCACCAATAGTGTCACCTTCTCAGGTGCCATGGGGACAACAGGCATTCACCGCGTACCTGGGTGAAAATAAAAAAACGTGGGAGCACTACGATCCCGTCAGTCTCATTTTACAGGGTGCGAAATTACCAGAAATTTTTATTGACCAGGGATTAAGTGACGCCTTTTATGAAGATCAGTTACGCACTAAAAGTCTTGAAAGAGTGTGCAACGAGATGAACATCAACACATCATTCCGATATCATACTGGTTACGACCACAGCTATTATTTCATTTCCAGCTTTATTGGTGAGCACATTGCTTACCATGCCAACAGGCTCAGGCTGTCAGCATGAGTTGATTTCCAGCCTCAAAAAATGTGCTTAATTTTCAGGCCTGAACAGGGCCTGAATCCTGCAGACCTGAGATGTGCTGTAACCGGTGGCTTCAGCAGTTTCTCTTATGCTCAGTTTCTTGACCTGCCGGTAATACAGGACTTTCTTATGTCGTTCCTGATCGGCCTGTTCGCCCCGGTATTTTCCCAGCGTATGTGCCCGTCCAATTCCCTGCTTCTGCCGCTGGCGGCGGCTCAGGCAGTCCTTATGCGACATCGCGGCCATCAGGTCGATAAGCATATTATTGATGGCGGTTATCACGGCGCGGGTGATTGGGTCAGCCTGCGAAGGATCTTTATCTGACAGCGCCTGCCATGAGGTAGGTACATCCAGGCTGACAATCCGCAGTTCGTGTTGTTCTATCTGCTTTTTCAGCGTCATCCAGTCGCTGTTACTCAGACGGGTCAGGCGGTCAATTTGCTCGATCAGTAAAATATCATTGCGGTGACTGTCCATCAGTAAGCGTCCCAGTTCCGGGCGGTCTAGTTTTGTACCGCTTATGTTCTCCCGGTAGTAACTGGCTATTTTATGTCCCCGCACCTGAACAAACTGCTCCAGCATCTCTTTTGCCCGATCGGCGAACTGATCTTCCGTCGATGCCCTTAAATAAGCTCTGATGAACATTTTTCCACCACGTTATCGCATTTAGGTTATTGCATTTAATCTATCGCATATAGGTTATGTCATTCATCGTGTGCCGTCATGTTTTGAATATGGCGTCAGGGTGTACCCTTATGCGATAAGCATTTTTGTTAAAAATACCGCACCGAATAATTTACGAGGGAAACTATATGGCAAGGAGGCAGATTCTTTCTCTGTCGGAAAGAGAATCATTACTGGCATTACCGGACGATGAGTTAACGCTGACACGAATGGCGTATTTTAGTGAGCATGATCTGGCGCTTATCAGTGCTCACCGTAAACCCGCCAGCCGTTTTGGTTTTGCTGTCCTTCTTTGCTATCTGAAAAATGTCGGCTTTGCACCGGATAAAAAAATCCCACCCTCTGATGCGCTGCTGAAGCATATCGCCAGCAGGCTAAAGCTTACCGGGGATCTCTGGCCTGCTTACCTTTCCGGCAGGGAAACCACGCGACGCGAACATTTAACCGAACTGTACCGCTATCTTGGCGTAAAAGCGTTCACCGGCAAAATACAGCAGGACTGTATTACACACCTGCTGCCGATGGCGACGCGCACCGATAAAGGTATTCTCCTGGCTGAAGAACTGCTGGTCTGGCTCCGGAAGAACAACGTGATAATCCCCGCGATTGATGTCGTGGAGCGTACCTGTGCGGAGGCCATGGCTGGCGGCGATAAAATCGTATTTCAGACACTGAATGCCCCGTTAACTCCGGCTCACAGGGATGCTCTGGATCGTTTACTTGAGTCCTCTGATAATCAGTCTTCCAGGCTGACATGGCTTCTGCAGCCGCCGGGTAAAATCAATGGTAAAAACGTGCTGCAACACCTTGATCGGCTCAGTAGCATTGAATCGCTGGCATTACCTGAAGGTATAGATCGTACCATTCACCAGAACCGGTTGCTGAAACTGGCGCGGGAAGGCCGAAAGATGAGTAGCCGGGATTTGACCCGATTTTCAGCAGCCCGGCGTCATGCGATCCTGGTGTGCGTGCTGGAAGAAGCCAGAGCCACACTGACAGATGAAGCGATTGAGCTGCATGAACGCATGCTGAACAGCCTGTTCAGCAAAGCCAAAAGAACACAGGCTGAGCGCCTTCAGCAGACCGGAAAGCTGATCCAGTCAAAACTGAGGCAATACATTGACGTCGGTCAGGCGCTGTCTGACGCACGCGATTCCGGTGACGATCCATGGCTCGCAATAGAAAACATACTCTCGTGGCCTGAATTTGTCGCCAGTCTGGAAGAAACACGCCATCTTGCCAGAAAAAATAATTTTGACCCGCTGCATATTATTACTGAGAAATACAGCACATTACGGAAATATGCCCCGCGCATGTTATCCGCTTTACAGTTAGTAGCAACCCCGGCAGCGCAACCTCTGGCTGATGCGCTGGTTGTGATCAAGGATATGTACCGGAAGCAGTCACGTAAAGTTCCGGCGACTGCACCGCTTGAGTTTGTCCCTGAAAGCTGGCGCAAAGTGGTGATTACACCTGCTGGTATTGACCGGCAGTACTATGAATTTTGTGCGCTCAGCGAGCTTAAGGGGGCGTTGCGCTCCGGGGACATCTGGGTTAAAGGCTCACGCCGTTACAAAAATTTTGATGATTATCTCATTCCCGAAAAGGACTTTGACAAACTCACACCGGCGCTGCCACTGCCCGTATCTGCTGATTATCATGAGTACATTGCCAGCCGTATGACCCTGCTTCAGTCCAGACTTGAAGAGGTCAATGCCATTGCTGCCCTTGGTGAGTTGCCCGATGTGGAAATATCTGACAGGGGCGTAAAAGTCTCTCCGCTGAATAACTGCGTTCCGGCGCAGGTTTCACCGCTGGCAGAGCTGGTTTACAGCATGCTACCGCGCCCTAAAATCACGGAAATTCTCGATGAGGTAAACAGCTGGACGACGTTTACCCGACATTTTTCGCATATAAAAAATGACATTACCCGTCCCGATACCCGCCTGCTCCTCACCACCATCCTTGCGGATGGCATCAATCTTGGTCTGACCAAAATGGCGGAAGCCTGCCCCGGAAGCACCAAATCATCACTGGAAGATATCCAGGCATGGTACATCCGCGACGAAACCTATTCAGCCGCCCTTGCAGAGCTGGTCAACGCGCAGGGGAAAAGACCACTGGCGGCATTCTGGGGAGACGGGACAACGTCATCATCAGATGGACAGAATTTCAGAACAGGCAGCTCCGGCCGCTACGCAGGGCAGGTTAATCCGAAATATGGGCAGGAGCCTGGACGTCAGTTTTATACCCATATATCGGATCAATACAGCCCGTTTTACACCTGTATAATCAGTCGGGTCAGGGATTCAACCCATGTGCTAGATGGCTTGCTGTACCACGAAAGTGACCTGGAAATTAGGGAGCATTACACCGATACCGCGGGTTTCACCGATCATGTCTTTGCCCTGATGCATCTGCTGGGATTTGCGTTCTGTCCGCGAATCAGGGATCTCCACGACAAAAAGCTGTTTATCAAAGGGAAAGCGGACCAGTACCCGGCGCTTCAGTCACTGATATCAACGACCAGCCTGAATCTGAAAGAGATCGAAATTCACTGGCGTGAAGTGCTGCGTCTGGCGACCTCGATAAAGCAGGGAACCGTGACGGCATCTCTGATGCTGAAAAAGCTGGCCAGCTACCCTAAGCAAAACGGACTTGCCAAAGCACTGAGAGAAATTGGCCGCATTGAGCGAACGCTATTTATGCTCGACTGGTTCCGCGATCCTGCATTGCGTAGGCGAGTACAGGCGGGGCTGAATAAAGGTGAAGCCCGTAACGCACTGGCGCGGGCGGTATTTATGCACCGGCTGGGAGAAATCAGGGACAGAAAGCCGGAAAATCAGAGCTATCGCGCCAGTGGGCTGACGCTTCTGACGGCTGCGATCTCGCTGTGGAATACTGTGTATATGGAAAGAGCAGTCGATGCCCTGAAGCGTAAGGGACTAAAGATCAACGAACAACTGCTGTCGCATTTGTCGCCGTTAGGCTGGGAGCACATCAATCTGACAGGCGATTATATCTGGAAAAGCAACCGGATACCGTCTTCCGGTAAGTTTCGTCGGCTGAGACCAGCAAAAGTAGAAAGGTCAAAAAACAACCTTAACGTACAATAATTTTCGATATCCAAACTGACCCCCAGTATATCCGTGCCGGCATCCAGGAGAATTTGCTGAATTCCATCTCATTCAACCGTAGTTGGGAATGTGACAGATTGTTGTCCAGATGATCACCACTCACTGGGATGGTCAGTTCCCGGCAGCACTGCAGTGCAAAATCCTCCAGGCTGCTGCACTGCCTGTCACTATTCCTCGAACAGCTCATCCCACCGATTTCAGAAATATCACAGAGATAATTTTCTGTAATCTCGCAGCTGACCAGCCCGGCCAGTTGCGGGATGTGGAGTTTTAGATAGTCATAATCACCGTCGTGGCCGGGACGGAGGTAACGTATGCTGTTTTGTTCATAACTGAGCCAGGTGTGCCAGGCCACGACGGAGCGTAACCAGATCGTATCCTGCCGATCAGGTTGATTGGCCTGTAGAACCTCATTATTAATCTGCCGTCGTAACGTGGCCGGGAACCCGAGGGAGTCCATAAAATTATCCTGCAGAGAATAGAATATTTTGTGCATCGTGAGCAGTCCATTTCTGTGGGTTGTCTCGATCAGCGCCTGCCGCTGACCTCCATGACCAGAGTAACGAAAAAATTTTTGGCTCGAGGGAACTAAGACGCCTGAAATGGGATTTTAAAGATTTTATTTTTCCAGTGAACTGGTGCTCACTGCAACTCATTGATATTTAACATAAAACGCATTAAGCGTAGTTGCACTGTAGTAGCAAAGTTGTAATGTCCGCCTTGGGGCTGCGGATGTTTTCCTGGGCTGTTATGGGTTGCGCTCTGTTCCAGAAAAGTTATGATTAAGTATCAGTCATAGAAACTACAGGAAAGGATATGCAAGGTAAGGGGCTATTTAAATATACTTTAATATCATTATCATTAGGAATAGCCCCCATGATATTAATTTTTTTTATTTATTTCAGGAATGAAGACTCATATATAATTTCATATCTTTTTGATATCGCCAATGGATATCAAAGGGACTTTTCAGAACAATATTTAACAGTGAGCACTATAGCTTCCGCATATACTAAAACCGCACCACTTTTCGTCATGTTAATGTATATTATTTGCTGGAACAAGTTTGATATAAAAACCATCAAACTAGATTTGAAGCAATGGTTTAAACTTCTGCCTGGTCTGCTCCTTTTAACGACAGGGGCATATTATTTAACTTATGTAGGTGTGGAAAATATGTCGGATAGTATTTATCGCACCAAAAGAGTTATTGCTGGCAATGAGTACTTTCTATTTATTTATTACATCCTTTTATTTCTGACAAATTATTTTTTCATATGGTTATTTTTTATTTACCTCTATATGTTAAAAGGTCTACCTTACTTTCAAAAGCGGTGATAACCTCCGCTTTACACTAAACATAAATATTTATTTAAACAAACTAAGTACTGAATTATTCAGTGCTTTGGCTTTATCAGCATCGATATAAGATGTAAGTCTTCGTCACCGCGCTCAAAGGGTATACTGCCGATCGCGGTCATAAATATTGGCTGGCCATCTTTGCAGTGTAGGAAGTAGGGTTGTTTTTTATCTCCTTCCTTCTTCCACTCGAACCAGCCGTCAGCAAAACAAAGCGCCCGGCCATGCTGCCATAACGGTTTAAACATTCTGCTCGATGCGGCTGTTTCCACCCTGGCATTAATCAACGGCGCTTTATCCCACCACCCAGGCGCATACCCCCAGTGAACCGGATCGAGGTGCAGCTGTTCATCACGTTCGCTCAGCAGTAACACCTTGGTTCCTGGGGCGACGTTGTAGCGACCGATTGGTGCCGGATCATAAGCAATATTCCGATCAGCTTCATTGGCAATCAGTGACAGGTAATCTTCGCGGGTCATCGCCTGGGAAAAACGTCCACACATACACACCACCTCTGGCCAGACTTAAAGTATAGATAATGCCGCGTCAGCGGCATGGAGGCGCCTGCAGCAGTTGAATGGAGTACTGCGTGCAAATGGCGCCGTCGCCCGGCGCAGCCGGCTGCTGTTTTGACAGGTTCTGCCTCACCGCCTCCCCTTCCCTTAAGGCCGGAATCGTTTTTAATGATGAAGGCCTGAAACAAGTACTGTCAACCTGACTGTACCAGGCTGGCACTAAACTCAAAATAACGCTCGCTGCAGTAAGTGAGCGCAGTCTGCTATGAGCGAGGAGCGGACGTTCGCGGTAGCGCAACAAAGATGAATATTTGAATCAGATAGTTCATATTAAACGGAAATAGGTTACTTCCTCTAAACGTATCAGAGTAACAAAGGCTGAAAATGGCAAAGCTTGAAGAATTAAAAAACATTTATCCCGGTGCACTGGCATGGAAATTTGGCGACAGCCCAGAACTTGCTGACGAACTCGTACAACTGGTTTTGAGTGGGAGTAAAACAGCGACATGCTCTTCGATAGCATCTTTTCACCATGAACATGAACGAGGCGAAGCTCCCTGCGTTGGAAGTTATAATATCATTCTTAACGGAGCCGGGCAGCCAATGTGCGTGATCAGAACTCTCAGGATGCAAGTTATCCGCTTCAATGAAATGACGAGTGAACTTGCCAGTAAGGAAGGTGAAGGTGATTTAAGTCTGGAGTATTGGAATGAAGGTCATAAGCGTTATTTTGAGCGTGAAGGCACTTATTCTGAAGAAATGGAACTTATATTTGAGGAATTTGAACTTACAGAGATTTTGTAACTGTCAGCTACTGGCACAAAGCAGACATTAAAGACTACAGCATCGGATGCCGCGTTAGCGGCATGGAGGCGCCAGATGAAGCTGCATGTATCTGTGGAGTCAAATGGCGCCGAAAGCCCGGCGTAGCCGGTTACCTGGCTATAAATTCTGCCACCCTCCCCCCTGCCCTGATTAGCCTTAACCCGCTTACAGCAATGAAGAAGTTAAAGTAATCCCTTTTAACCCCGGTGAGCGGGCTTTACGGCGTTTACGACGTAAAGGGCGTGATTTCCGGGGCCTTAGCGGCGGCAGCTTGCTGCTGACGCTTAGGGGGATGTTCTTCAGTTATTTCAGCAACACCAGGGAACTTAACACGGTAGCTTGTATCTAACAGTTTGTGGTGATTAGCTACCACCACTACAGCAGAGTGAGCCGCTCCCTTCGCTTAATGGACTGACCCCGCTCTGGTAGACGATCCTGCCCTATAGTTTGGAGTGCCCCCGAGCCCGTAGACAAATCTGCCCTATAGTTTGAGCATAGGAGGAGAGTATGGGCACACCACGATTTACCCCTGAATTTAAGGAAGAAGCCGTCCGTCAAATAACGGAACGCGGTTATACCGTCGCCGAAGTATCTGACTGTCTGGGCGTCTCTGCACACAGCCTCTACAAGTGGCTACGGGCTATCAAACCTGATAACAGCGTGCAGCATCCCCGAATTTGAAGCTGATGACGGTAGCATTGTACCGACTTACAAGAGTCTTATGGCCTACTCAGAATCATAAGAGCACGGCGTGCTTCAGCTGTAAGACCAAGCACTACAGAAGCTACTCATTGGATGAAGGACGTCGATGTCTACCATTAATAGGTGTTCTCATCTACATGTGAAGGCTGTACCTTGATAATATTAATTATCATTCACGATATTGGTGTTGTCATGAAAACGGGATTTATCAGTACGATCTTCCTGTGCGGTATGCTTCTGGGGTGTTCCAGCCCCGCTAAAAACCCGCATCCAAAGCTGCTATATTCGCCAACCCCTGCATATCCGTATTACGCACTGGCTAACAGGATTGAAGGATATGTGACGGTTAGATACAACCTAGGTGCTGACGGGAAGATATCAAAGGTTTGGATCCTAAAATCAGAACCTCAACACCTCTTCGACTCTGCAGTCATTGCGGCAATGGCACAATGGCGTTATGAAACCAATAAACCGAGTCAAGCCTTAACAAAAACAATATATTTTAAACTCCAGGCTCCGTCCAACTAAATTTTACATGGAAAATAGGAGTTTATGTACTGGGAGTCAGAAAGACTACTTTACAGACCAGTAATTATGTCCGACGTGGAAGCGCTGTTTCGCATATATGGTGACGAAAGAACGCACGCGTTTAACCCACGTGGGCCACACCGGGACATCGAGCAAAGTCGCAGTGTTATCCTGCAGCGAACTGCAGATCGTGAGCTATACGGGTTTGACGACTGGGCTGTCTCTGAAAAGACGGCTCCAGAACGAATCATTGGATTTGGAGGCGTATTTGTCAGCCATTTCAATGGCCGACAAACGAATAATCTGGGCTACCGGTTTGAACCAGAATCATGGGGGAAAGGTTATGCAACTGAACTTTCCTGTCGAGCTTTGATATATGGATTTGACGAGCTAAAACTGCCTGAAATTGTCGGAGTGACACGCGAAAATCATATCGCCTCCCGCCGCGTTCTTGAAAAAGCAGGTTTGCTGTTTACCCAAAGGGTGGACAATCCGGAGGACCCCCCGGCTAACCTGATGTTCACTCTGACTATAGAGCAATGGAAGAGGTTAAAACGACAGGCTTGAGGCATGGTTACAGCTTTTGACTACTTAATGTTATGTCCGCTAATTGCCTTCTGCTCTGGAGTGTAGTTAATGCGAGTTCTTCGTTTCATTGCAACGTCCCCCTTGATTAAGGATAGCGTTGCATCGACCCATTGAACTCACAAGGCATACCTGATGATGGATGGTATCAATCAGCTCATGAAAGCACTGGCGGAAGAGGGTTATGCACCACGGTAAGGATGGTTGTTCGTCGTCAGAATCCCTCTATTATAGAGTTCTGTACTGCCTGACGAAGACAAAGGAAATCAGATGATGCAAGTAGCTGATATTTTTGATTTATTCATTAAACTTACGCCATCGGGACTGGCATTACTGGTGTGGGCGTATGGGGTTTATAATCAGTTTTCACTGAAGAAACTGGAAGCCATGCAGTTGCAGAAAAGGTGGCCTGAGCTGCCTGACGGTTTAACCATACAGGACAAAAAAGAAGCACTCCACGCGATGATTTCTGCGGAGGAAAGGAAAACCAGAGCATCGTTAAAATGGCGATTTTCTTTACTGCCATCGCCATTTTCTGGACAGTTTATCTCTGAGAAATAAAAACAGGCCCTGTCGCGCTGACAGGGCCTGTTTTTTCAGACGTGAATACCACGCAACGTATCAATCAGTGCAGGCTCACGCTCGATGAGGCAGAGCATTTTCAGCGCTATACCCGACGGAATACGCCGTTGCTGTTCCCAGCTGCGGACAAGGTCAACGCTGGCACCCACCACTTCTGCAAATTCAGCCTGTTTCATGCCGGCATGTTTACGAATGGCTTTCACATCCGGCAGTGTATGGCGGTGAACCTGTTCTGCAGCGGGCTGGATCTGGCCATTTTCAATGGCCACCATTTCCTCCATGCTGCTGATCAGGGCATCAAAAAGTTTCTTTTCCATAAATTTTTCCTCGTTATGGAGAGGCCTGCCACCATTTGAGTGGCGCCATTACTTCAGCTGCTGTGTTAATGCCTTCATAACGGCTTTTTCTTTCTCGCTGAGATCATCTTTCGCATTCTTCGGGTATATCAGCAGCAGATACAGTCTGCCGCTGGCAAGACGAACGTAGTAAATCACCCTGACGCCACCTCGCTTACCCATCCCCGGGCGACCCCAGCGAATCTTCCTGCATCCACCGGTATGACTGATGGTGTCACCCCGATCATGGGCTTCCAGTAAATAGGTCTGCAGTTCGCGGAATTCATCATCATCCATGAGTTCCTTACGCAGTCCACTGAAAGCGCTGGTTTCAACAAACTCCAGATAGTTCATCCCTCTGGCTCCTTTAGCTTTCTGGTGCCAATAATACTGGTACCACGTACTAAAATCAATCTTTTTAGTACCCTGTACTAAAATCGAGGTTACCAGGGTTACACGATGCTGGTTTTTATGTTTCTCTGGGCAACCCTCCCCGCTTGGAGCCGCCGGCCCACGAAATCAGATATCTCGGTGCGCGCCTGCTACGGCGGGACGTTCTGCTGGGTGATGAACTTCGTGAGGCGAACAGACTAGAAAAATACCTGTCCACAGACACACCTGCAGAGATTATTAGTTCCTGCATGCATATGGCGCAGCAGCTGCGCGAGGAGATAAGTAATATCGAGCGGCAGATTAAAGCGCATATCAAAGCCAGCCCTGCACTGAGGCGTGATAATACACTGCTGACCTCAATTAAATCTGTTGGTCCCCAGCTGGGGATGCATATGCTGGTCGTGCTTCGCAGTCATGACTTTGCATCAGCAGAACAGGCTGCCGCATTTCTGGGCGTGGTGCCGATCGAGAAACGCTCAGGCACATCGGTTCGTAGCCGGCCCGGATGTCGAAAATCGATCCACCTCAGTTGAGAGCGAAGCTTTACATGTCTGCACTGTGCGGAAAAATCTACAATAAGCGAAGCGTAATATTACGACGAGATGTGCCTGCGGGGTAAACCTAAAATGGTGGCCATTGGCGCGCTGATGCGGAAACTGGTGCACTGGTGTTATGGCGTCCTGAAGACCGGGATCGTTTTTAATGACGAAGGCCTGAAACAAGTACTGTCAATCTGACTGTACCAGGCTGGCATTAAACTCAAAGTAACGCTCACAGCAGTAAGTGAGTGTAGTCCGCTATGAGCGAATAGCTGACATTCAGCTTCCGCTTATGAGTAGAATAATGGCTTTAGCGAAATGAGGAATCTGAACTTTATATAAAATCCTTTAACTCCTCAGCATTAATGTTCGCCAGCATTGAAGCTTTCAAGTTTGGGGATGATGCGAGATACCTCGAGATCAGGTTGAATCCTGCGGTATATCCTAGCCACCTGGGCAAATCTCCTGTTCCGAAAAACCAGGCATTATGGTCGTAATCAGTGCGATGCCAGTTTTCAAGCATTTGTGGATAGTAGGGCTGAATAGTATCGGATTGGAGGCTTTCCCAAGGCTCAGGTTCACCACCAAAAAGCTCAATAGAAAAATGCCCGGCAAGCCCTTCTGAGACTAACACCTCTCCCAACGTTGAGCCATATCCCGGCCCTGTCCACCTAACTGCATGGTGCAGTTCATGCACAAACATTCGTTCAATAGAGTGCGCATCATTTTTGCAAAATGCAGAATTTTCAGGATCAACAGTTATATAGATAACGCCAGCTTCAGGGCAAAAACCAAGATGCCCTTTTTCCGGGATGACAAACTTCCCAGCTTTAACCACCACATCCAGTGAATGAATCGGCATTAACCTTTTGGCTTGTTCGTAGGTATCAGTCAGGTTTATTTGAAGCCATTCACAGTGAGCGGTGAGTTTCTTCTGCGCATTCAGAATGTGGAGATTCATTTGAGACATTACGGTACCACGCCAAAAGCGTCACTAAATCGCCACACATTAACACACAAAGCGAATGTCATGGTGTTGCTCAACAGTTGAGGGCCAAACCATTAACAGCAATGTCCGCATTTGGCACAAAGCAGACATTAAAGACTACAGCATCGGATGCCGCGTTAGCGGCATGGAGGCGCCAGATGAAGCTGCATGTATCTGTGGAGTCAAATGGCGCCGAAAGCCCGGCGTAGCCGGTTACCTGGCTATAAATTCTGCCACCCTCCCCCCTGCCCTTGTATCTAACAGTTTGTGGTGATTAGCTACCACCACTGAAGCAGAGTGAGCCGCCCCCTTCCCTTAAGGTCAGAAAAGTCTGCACCGCTGAACCTTGTTTAGCAGCATATGGCCCTCCGCTTCACCTTTCACGCCAGCACATCAGGTTGAACGGTTACCGGGAGCTCGACTCCGTATGTACAAGGCGAACAGGCGTGACGGTTTATGTGAGAGGAGTTTAACCATGTTTCCATTCGGCATTGACGTGAGTAAAAACACCCTGGATCTTTGCATGCTTTATGACGGTATCAAAGGACGCATAAAAACCCGTAACATCCAAAATAACAGACATTCAGTTGAAAATATTCTTCGCTGGCTCAGGCTCCAGCACTGCGTATTAGGCGACAATTACCCCGTCCGCATCGCGACAATTACTCTGGCCTGTTTGTAATCTGAGCGTCCTGTTTCTTCTTTCCAGGGAGAGGTTGTGACGCTGAATACCAGACAGGTCAGTTTTTACATGGCTCAACGTAATAAAGGTCTTACGCAGGAAGCCGCTGCGGCCACCACCGGCATCTCTGTTCGCTCCGGACGACGTATTGAAAAAGGGCAGTGGCAATCATCAGGTGAGCGACACTGGCGGACACGTCAGGATCCTCTGGAAGCGGTTTGGCTCAGTGATGTGCTTCCTTTACTCGCTTCCCGTCCGCAGATCTCGCCGACAACGGTTCTCGAATATCTGCAGGATAAATATCCGGGCCAGTATCCCGATAAGGTGCGCCGGACGCTGCAGCGCCGTATCCGTACCTGGAAAGCCTGCCACGGTGAGGAACGGGAGATCATGTTCCGCCAGGAGCATCAACCGGGAATGCGGGCGCTGTCAGATTTTACCCAGCTGAAAGGCACGGTTATCACCATTAACGGCTGCCCGCTGGAACACAAGCTCTTCCACTTCCGCCTTGAATGGAGTCGCTGGAGCTGGATGCGGGTTGTCACCGGCGGCGAGAGCTTCACCGCTCTGGCCGAAGGACTACAGGAGGCGCTGGGTCAGCTGGGTGGTGTACCAGCGGAGCACCGTACAGATAGTCTGGCCGCAGCATGGAAAAACCTGAGCGAGGAAGACCACCGGGATCAGACAGCGCGCTATGCCGGGTTGTGTGAACACTACGGCATGACCCCTTCCCGCAATAACAGCGGACGGGGCCATGAGAATGGTTCAGTGGAGTCGGCTCACGGACACCTCAAGGAGCGTATACGGCAGGCCCTGCTGCTGCGCGGAAATAACGACTTCGGTTCCCTGAATGAATATCGTCAGTTCGTTACACAGCAGGTGCTGCGTCATAACCAGCGCAATCAGGATCTGGTCCGTCAGGAACTGGCTCTTCTGAAGCCCCTTCCTCAGCGACGGTGTGCTGACTACGAAGAGTTGTCTGTCCGGGTCAGCAGCAGTAGTACCATCAACGTCCGGCACGTTGTGTACAGCGTGCCATCCAGACTTATCGGACAGATGCTGAAGGTTCGTCTGTGGGATGACAGACTGAGTTGTTACGTTGGAAGCGATGAAGTAATGAGCTGTCAGCGGGTCCGGGCACCGAAAGGTAAACGGCGGGCCCGCAGTATCAACTTCCGACACGTGATCGGTAGTCTTGTCATGAAACCCGGGGCGTTCTATCACGCCACACTGCGTAACGACATCCTGCCGGATGATGAATGGCGGCAGCTGTGGCAGCGGATGTGTTCACGTCTTGCCCCTCAGCTGGCCAGTCGCCTGATGGTTAATGCCCTGAAGCTGGCGGCAGAGCGGGAAGACATCTCAGCGGTCGCGAAGGGGCTGAACCACCTGCTGCTGGAGCCGGGAGAGCCGGATCTGCAGAAGCTGCTCAACTGGCTGGGCGTGAAGGATAAACGCCCGCTGCCGGACGGGAGACTGGTTCAGCACAGCCTGCAGGGTTATGACAACCTGATGCGTAAAGGAGGCCTGCAGTGACCGATATCCATACGCTTGAAAGGTTGCTCAGAAGGTTACGTCTGACGCGCATAGCCACCGAGTGGCACAGCCAGGAGAAACGCGCGCTGGCCGAAGGGTGGACCCCTTCGCGTTATCTGCTGTCACTCTGCAGTGAAGAGGCGACGCACAGGGAAAGCGAACGGCTGCGGCGGTATATAAAGGATGCGCGGTTGCCAGTGGGGAAAACGCTGGCCGAATATGACTTCGGCCAGGTCCCGGAGCTGAATGCCGCACAGGTGCGTCAGCTGTGTGAAACGACGGACTGGGTGGACAGCGGGGAGAATGTCCTGCTGTTCGGTGCCAGCGGTCTGGGCAAGAGCCACCTTGCCGCAGCGATCGCGGACGGCGTAGTGAGCCAGGGCTATCGGGTCCGGTTCTACAGCGCCGGCGAGTTGTTGCAGGAGCTGCGTAAAGCCCGGTCGTTGCTGAGGCTGAACGAGATGCTTCTGAAGCTGGATCGCTACCGGGTGATAGTGATAGACGACCTGGGCTATGTCAAACGGGATAACGCGGAAACGGGCGTGCTGTTCGAACTTATCGCGCACCGGTACGAAAGAGGAAGTCTGATCATCACAAGTAACCATCCGTTCAGCACATGGGGCAGTATCTTCGTGGACGAAACAATGGCGGTGGCAGCGGCGGACAGGCTGATCCACCACGGGTACATCTTCGAAGTTACAGGAGAAAGTTACAGAAAGAAAACATCAAAAGCAGTCACCCAGCAGTCAGCTAAGAAATAACTCAAAGGCGGCCAGAGTAGTTGACGCGTACCGGCCAAGGTAGTTGACGTCTAATACTCTCCCCATATCTTCTATGACAGAGTCTTTGATGGATGACGGCACCACAGTCACAAATGACATAGTGAGCCCTGCATCCGTGTACTTTTTGACATTTTTCACAACATAGCTGCAATAAACACACTGATTTTCAACAAAAACTAATAATTTATGTTTTTCAGCTTTTGCCTGGAAGGTAACGGGCTCCAGCTCAGCTAAGGAGCGGGATATATCTTCATAGGCCATCTGTGGCGTTACGTCTGAGACCGGAGCCGCTGAAACACCGTGGCTGAAGCTGGCTACCATAAAAATGCCTGCAGTTAATGCTTTAATACAAAAGTGCATGATTTCCTTTTCCTCATCCCTGACTACCTTCAGGTTGTCGACGTCTGGTTCATGTCACAGTTAACGCCTTTTTTTTCATCAGGAAAAGAAAATCGTTTCTGGGGAGCTTCTTAATGCCGCTTCAGCGGCATAGAGGCGCCAGCTGAAGTTGAATGGAGTACCGCGGGTAAATGGCGCCGTCGCCCGGCGCAGCCGGCTGCTGTTTTGACAGGTTCTGCCTCACCGACCCCCTTCCCTGCAAAGCTATACACGCTTAAAACATCTCAGACGCCTCTGTACGCGGTCGGAGTGGTCCCGACAAGGCGACAGCCGCAGTCGGGGCGTATCTCCGCGTTAGCGGGCCGGAGGGCCGCTTACGAGCGTGTACCAGACAACTGACCGCAGCTCCACCCACAGCGATGAAGAAGAGTAGTTACAACACCCATCATTAAAAGCGATGGTGTTCCCCGGCCTTCGGCCGGGGGCGGCGGCGCTTTTCAGTGGTGGGGAGGGGCACCTGGCTGGCAAACCGGCGCCGGTTTTATGATCGATTTCCTTTTGAATGCTGTAACTAATTTAATTCTCCGGCCGGGGCCCGTCGCGAAGCGATGGGAGCTACTTTTATCTGAGCGACGCGGACGCATGCGGCCGCTGTAAGCGAAGGCCTCATTGAGTTATTCACCGAGCCGGCAAAGACAAAAGATCTCCCTGCTGCTTGCAATGCAGGGGATTAAAAAAGTGGGGTAAGACTGTTTTGCAGGTTTGCTGTTACCTTTTTGCTAAATTCCCTGTTTATTCATTTGCGGATTTTTGTGGATAAGTGAAAATCTGGTGCGAACGTCACAGGGTATACGTGCTGAAACCAGCGATGGTCCGACGGCCTGAACGTCAGATGGATAAAGACCAGGCAATTTCATGAATCCGGACAAACGCCAAAAGCCCCGGGCAGGGGCATAGAAAAAATAGCTAAATGATATCCGTCAGGACGGCGGAGCCAGGGCCAGCTCCAGCTGATACAGGTTCTGAATGGCCAGCTGCTGCAGCCGCTCCGTTGTACACCAGTAAGCCTCGTCTGCCGGCATTGTCTTCAGGATATGAAGCGACATTTCGTGAATCTGGCGCTCACGAGAATATCTGGCCAGGCGGTTAGCTCGTTTACGCTCGGCGCCACGCTGCCGACGGAACCTCAGTGCATCGAGAGTTTTTTGACGGTACCAGCGCTCACGTGCTGCACGCGGGGAGATCTCCTCTTCTTCACGCAGAATCCCCTCCTCGATAAGACGACGACGCTCTTCGCTTTGCCGGAGCTTTTTTTGTTGTTCCGCATCAAGTTTTTCCAGATCCACTCCCAGCATCTGAAACCCTAACGCGGTGATATAGACGTATTTAGGAAGCCAGGTACGGGATTCCCTGTCCCAGCTATTTTCTTCAGATACAGCCAGGACACCAAAACGAACCTGTTCGTCAATCAACCGGGACAGACGTGAGACTGTTACCTCTGTTTCCGGAATAACTTTTCCATGACTGTCTTTCTGGCTGAGTTCTTTTGCCAGACGAGAAATACACATACCGACCGTCAGCTTGCCGGCATCACAGAAACTGATCAGCACTGGCCAGATAGCATCCAGCAGACGTTGCTTTTCCGGCCGGAAGCCATACCGGCGGCCAGCCCGACGGCGTTCCCTGACGTACAGCGGATGAAGCGATACGTGCATACGCAGTCGCACCTCACCAGTGGTGCGATCTTTTTGAACAAGACGGTTATAGGCGTGCCCCAGCTGGCCACCCAGTTTTTTGTAATGCTCCGGTCGAAACCAGGTCGGGTTTTCACATTTGGGTTTTGTGGAGTGCTCGCCGCGCCGGCGACGGGTAGATTTCTTCTCCGGGGAAACCAGAAAAGATGCCACATGGCCGTCCTCTACCCCCTGCCAGAAACGGATCTGTTCTTCCGTATCCAGCTGACTCCAGTGTTGCGGATTGTGCGCATTACTCATCTGCACTCTCCCTGCCGCTGTTTTTGGCGGCCAGACACTTCAGTCTGGCTTCGCTCAGAGAGAGTGGAAATACGCCAAGAAATTCGAACAGCTTAGGGGTGAAAAAAATCTCAGCAATTGAATAGCAATCCGATGAGCAGGCAACAAATTCAAAATCTTTTTCCAGCGATTCCATTGCCCTGATTGCTCGTGTAATGGACACTTCGCCAGAAAGAGATTTAGTTGCAAGTCCGCACTCCAGGGCAATCTCTCTGAGTGAGCGCAGAACTTTATTTGACAGGGGATCGTAATAAAAACACATCGCCATGAGCAACGCATTCATCGCTCGGCGGCGCAAAAATGGGGGTTTACGTTTTCGTATTCCATCCCTACGCGACATCGCTGATGCGATATCAAAACTGAAACTTTCAGTGAAACCATTGGCTTTTACCATAAGTTTCAGCGAGAAAGGCCAGGGAGTGTAGTCCTGGGGAACCGTGAAAACAGGTTCAGGATTGTTTACCTGAACATACTTGCGTGAGCTTTGTTGGTTATGATCAGTCACCGCTTCCTGCGCTTATGTTGCACGGAAGGAGCGAATGACACAGAAACTGATCTTGAAGTTTTCTGAGCATGTACATATACTCCCTGCATAGAGCAACACGTTCTATGCAGTTTATGAAGGCCCCGTTAATCTTTTCCTTCCGCCAAGATTGAAGAAGATTATCGGGGTTTTTGCTTTTCTGGTCCCGGGTAGATACCTCATCAGAACCAGTTCCCTGCCACCTTACGGCGTGGCACACCCAAAATTATTCAGACCATCAACAATCTAGCACTCAATAAAAACATGATCAAGAATGTGAAGTCTTTATATCTATAAGACCGCGTTCTGTAAGCTCGCGCTCGAGGAGTTTCTCGATAAACTGGGCTTGTGTCAGACCTTCTTCTTCACAAACCGCTATCATCACGTCCTTTAGTGGGTTTTTTACAAAAACCTTAACTTCTTTATGAGTTTCGCGTTTCCGCGCAATTGCGGCAAGCTGTCTCTCACTGGCAGACATTGGCTTACCTTTCCGGTATGCACGTTTTGCATTCGTAGAGGAAGTGGTTTTATCTGCTGAACGTGACATTTATCGCTCTCCTGACACCTCAGAAATGTCTTCGGAACGGAGGATACTACAGAACTCTCAGATCCTGCAAATCAATAACTTACTTTCAATTTGCAAGAGTTTCTTTCTAAAATTGTAATTTGTATTGGCGTACAAATTTCAACTGAATGAGATGCCTACGTCCTCTTTTAAGAGAGAGGGAGAGTAGCCCCATCCTGAACTAAAAGTGAGTACCTTCAGGGGCAAGGCTTAAGAGATAAGATACGAGCGACGGGTGGACCAGGTGCTTTAGCATGGGCGTAAGTAAACCGTATTGATGCTCGTTTTATGTCTGAGGAGCATTAATAAGCCCGTTCCCAGTCCGTCCCCTGCGACCAGCGGGTCGACCAGTGTTGCAGATAGCGTTGAGCTACGACTGGAACATCCCATACGACAAGCACATTCTCTGAATTGACCCGATCAGCGGCGCGGGTGTAGTTAAAAGACCCGACTTCAATATTGCGGCCGTCGGCAATGATGACTTTGTCGTGCATGATTTTGTACTGTGACACTGTGCGAACCGGGATGCCGGCATTGACCAGAAGATTCATGGCCGCCAGGCTCGCCTGGTTTTGCTTGCCGGTATTGGCTTTCCAGTCCAGAACCACTTTCACATCGACACCACGCCGCTTTGCCCTGACAAGCGCACCGGCGACTTCAGGCGAGGTAAAGGAATACCCCATCAGCCGGATTTCCTGCTGCGCAGAATCAATAGTCTTCAGGACCAGCTGCAGAGCCGTTCCTTCCGGAGAATATCCTGTCTCGATGCTGGCGGCATACACGGCCGGAACAGGTGCACACAAAGCCAGGCTGATAAGACCCGACAGACAACATTTGTGGAGTGTACGGTTAATTTTTTTCACAGTATTTCCTTAACGGGTGTTTAAGAAACGCCGGGAGCGGGGGAAACTGGTTTTTCCCCGTTCCCGGCGTTGGACAACGACGCCATGCGGAGGCGTCAGGATTTTGTGGTATGCCGAAACCAGTAGCAGACGGGTCCGTCGCCGGTATCGTGGACAGATCCCAGAAACCAGCCATCATCATCCGGTGGCTCCGGTATCCAGCCACGGGCATCCGGGGCTTCATCCGTAAATCCGGCAGCGAAAGCTTCAGGCGCTTCATCGCGCATTGTCATCACAAAGCACTGGAGTTTATGGGTTCTGAGCCAGTAACTTAATTCTGCGGAAGTTTCACAGCCACTTCGTACCAGCGCAGGATGTGTCCAGTACCCCTGTTCATCACGTTTCACTTCGGCGGCGATAATCATTTTTCTTTCTCCTTGTGTTCGCTATGCTTTGTCGTTGATTTCATAACGGTTATGGATTTTTCTTCAGCACCGGCTTCCCGGTATTTCAGAAACTCTCCGACCCTTCTTACCAGCCTCTCTGAATCCCGATCGCGTAGTAGTGGAATACCGGCCTGCCTCAGAACCTCTTCCAGCAGAATATCGCGCCGGATACGGTGTTTTTTCAGGTGTGAGGCATCATCCAGTTCAACTGCGCCGATGATAGCGAAGGTATGGATGTCAACGATGACCACATCGCAGTGCCACTGTGATGCCATCCGGAAGAGTTGCCACCAGGTCCGGGATCGTGGCCGGATATGGGAAGAGAGTGTGGCAATATCTGCCACCCGGACCTGAGGACACAACAGCCAGCGATTTCGGCTGGTATGCCTCAGTAATGCCCGGAAAAAATGTTGTTCCCGTGGCGTCATCAGTGTGTCATTACCCACCCAGACCCGCTGGCGACACAACCGTTGCTCAGCCTCTGAGGGGCGAATACCCAGGGCTTTGAGTGACATCAGAACCGGGGAAGTCTTCGTTACTGCGCGTCCTTTCAGAAGCAGCACCAGAAACCCCAGCAAACTCAGCACAACAACGGTACTGCCCGCCATCATTAATATCTTTGCCATGTATTTTATTCCCTGATGTTCCTTTCTTTCCCGATGCGTTTTCCTGTCGTCGTCCTCATCTTTCTGTCCCTTTTCTGATAAGGCAGAACTCTGCCGGCAGCCTGTCGAGCAACACGCGGCGAAATACATTCGGCAATCCTCTCCCGGCTACAACATCAGCGATCAGAACTGATATGACGCTAATCTGCAGGACGAGGCACAGGACAAAACCAATCTGATGCACCAGTTCCGCAGCAGGCATATTACGAAGAGCATTAATCAGCTGGATGGCATCCTGTGGGGAACCCCAGGCGAGAATACCGATACCAACCAGCATCACCGCCGGCGTATACAACAGCCCCCGGCTGATAACCCGTCCGGTCAGGCCTGTAAGCTCCCACCTTTGCTGGCGAAACACCTCATCGTCCCGGAAGATTTCCCATTCCAGCCGGGCCTTTTCATGGCGCGGCACCTCGGCCACCACCTGATTACCGTCGCGAATACTGACCAGCGGTGAGACCTCTGGCTTTCTCATCCGGTCGATGTGACGGGTATATAGGGCAAGGCCTGCCCAGAACAGCGCAACAGACGATAAAAGCAGATAAAACCCACTCCCCCGAAAAACGGAAGGGAACAGGAGCATAAGAACCATCGCTAGCACGATACCGCAGAAATAACAGAACAGCTGCTGCTGTTTGCGCAGAATAAAATATTTAAACATAGTTTTTTTCCTTTTTATTTGATGATTTACGCACGATATGAAAGCCTGTGCATTTCATATATCGCACGTCGTGATGTAATAAAAATATTGAAATAAGTTAAATACTGACAGTGGATGACTTAAATTGAAAATTGAGCACTTATAAGCGTCACATCGCCCCGGGACGTGGCAGTCCCGAAGCAGCCATTCACGGCACCGAATGGCTTGTCATTCTTCGCGTCTGCCCATACCCGGGCAACACACATGCCTCAGCCACAATGCCTTTCACCCTTTACCTCTCTTTCGTTTGAATATATTTGTTCTGGCTATATACGACAATAAGAAACACAACAGCCCCTTCCGGACTGGAGTAATACCAGAACGGACGTAGTCACGTATAATAACCACACCATACAGGGTAAATGTTTTAAGAAAACGAGGGGGCTGTCAGGCCAGGAATATTCACAACCTGACAGCATATATTTATTTCATTACAGATCTTTCCAGTCAGGTAATTTATTCACCTTTCGCCGCCACAGATGAAAAAGTGCCATCGTCAGGCCAAATAACACGCCCGCGATAAGACTGATTTCGCAGGCGAACAGGAGAGGCATCCCCTGGGCCCGCCACACCGTCCAGTACATCCACAGCCCATATCCAAGGGAGAAATAGCTTGTCATTACGACAAAAACCTGCCAGAACGGAGCAAACGGCAGCGGGGGAATGTTTATCCCCAGCCGCCACAACAGTCGTATCAGAAGCGGTGCATAATTGCTTTTCCACATCTTACGGCTGGCCATTATCGCCAGCGCCTTTTGTTTCCGCGCTTCAAAATCCATTTCCTCTCCTCGATTGTATTCAGCCAACTGACTGGCTCCGCATACGCTCAGTTCGCAGGAGCTCTTTCATCATGCGCTCGCTGGCGTACTGCGCTTCCTCTGCAGTGACGGTCGCGACGGCATTCCCCTGCAGATCATAGCGGGAGGCCCCCACCTTCATCCGGGACAGATAGCCCGCAGACCGGGTCAGACTCTTCAGGCACTTAATCACCTGTTTATGCGACAGCGGCAGGTCACGGTTCACGATATCCGCAAACAGCTGTTCGCGCATGCCCGTCGCCAGCAGACGTGGCGCGTTTCCGTCGAACAGCTGTGGCCAGAACGCCTTCAGGGTCATAATGGCCTGTTCCGGCGGCAGCAGGCGAAGATAACGCACCGGAGGTGGCGTCTTTACTGCTTTAACCGGCGCCGGCGCCGCGTTACGCGCGGCGGCTTCGGCCGCTTGTTTAACCTTCTCAAGTTTCTCTTTCTTTGCCTTCCAGGCCGGCGGGGACGAAACCACCACGACCTTCTTACGGCGCACCACACCAGGGACAGGTGTCGCCTCCGCGGGTGCCGTACTGTTCTCCGCCGGTTTTCGTTTCAGGCTCAGTACAGGGCGTTTTTCTTCACTCATAAGGGGCCATATCAATAAAAGCTACAGGTCTGAGGTATACGATACGCTAACGGTATCATCGTTTCACCTCACAATGCAGTGGACACAACGATGATATCCCCTTGTCACGTTTACGGGCAATGTGCCCTCCCCCGGACCTGTGTCCGGTTTTTTTTTACATAGAGATGACAATACCCAGTACCGCGAGGTGCACTGCATAGAACATCACAAAGAAATGCCGCGGCCAGAAGCGTTTCACACGTTCTCCGGCAGATGAACACACGATCAGCGTCAGCAGCGCAATCGCCAGCCCGGCCGCCGATTCACTCACGTTATGCATATTCATCAGCAACACCATGAGGGCCCACAGCACCCCGTATCCCAGCCGTTCCGGTGCATGCTGTGCGCGGCAAAGCAGCCAGCTGGCGGTGAGCATGCCCACTCCGGCCATGCCGTAGCTGCCGGTTGACAGGGGTATCCAGGCGACCAGCAGTCCGACCGCCGGGAGGGTGTAATACCAGGACGGCTGGCTGACCCACCGCAGGATCTGGCCCGTGACGGCAAAGGCAAACAGAATATTCCCGGTATACCACGGGTACCCGATGAGCATAAACGACACCTGGGCAACCAGCGCCCAGCCCCACAGGCTGTTCAGCTGCGACTGGCGTATTTCCGCGTGCCGGGCCAGATTCATTCCCCATGCCAGACCGAACAGCGGAAAACAGCCCCGTCCCAGAAGCCGCATTATCTCGTTATTGTGTGCCAGCAGTAACCCGGCATGGTCGGTGACCATCAGGACCAGGGCCACCGTTTTAATCATATCCGTCTGACCCGGTGTCCAGGTCAGTAATGCCTGCAGCCAGCGGTCAGCGGCTCTGAAACCCATTGTGTGTGCTGTCATCTCTGTATCCTTCTCTCTTTTTACCGCGCCCCGGCAGGGGGTCCGGTGTTAACCGGAGGCCCTGCCGGGGCAGACAAGCCGCAGGCGCGTCAGTCGCCCCCGAGGGTTTTCTCGCGGTTCAGGTCACGAACCATGTCCCGCTCCACAGCCTGCAGCCGTTCACGTTGCAGACTTTCTGAGGCCACCTGCTGAATCGCCGCCTCCTGGCGCCGGAACTGAGGATCATCCGGTAGCGTCGTTTTCTCCGTGCCCGCCCGGTCACGCTCCAGCCCGCGGATGACGTCCCCGATAACCTCTTTCACCCGTTCCGCCGGCTCGCCGGCTTTACGCGCCTCCCCGGCCACTTCCCGGGCAGTCTGTTCCGCCTGTTTTTCCATTTCGCGGCGCTGCTGCTCTTCTGCCGCCCGCTGCGCCAGAACCTCTGGCGGGAGGATAATGTCAGCCCCGGTCTGCGGTACCGGAGCCACCGGCGCCGGTTCAGCCCATATCCGTCCGCCGGTAATGGCCCCGGGGTTCCAGGGACGGTCATCACCGGCCAGCCGCACCACCACCCCGGTATCGGGATTGTCGCGGGCCATTCTGACCCCCTCTCCCATATTCCCGGCTAGCAGGCTTTCACCATTGCGGCTGTTCTGCAGCGCCACGAACCGGGCGTCTTCATTGCCCATAATCCTTCCCTCTCCGCCTATAGCCTCCAGCCGTCCGTCCCGATCGGTCAGCGGGCTGAGCCAGATACCGGCGGCTTTCCCGTTTTTATCAAATGCCGGCAGCGCCACATGCGGCTGAGGGTACTTTTTCCCCGGAGAAATGAATTTTCCCGGTGAATTTCCCTGTGCCAGACCGGACTGCTGCAGGGCTGCCCGGCCAGCAGCGGTTTCATCCAGTGGCCTTGCCCGCCCGAACAGCAGATCGGCGCTTTTCACCGCCCGGTCGTTACGGGGTTCCAGAATATCGTGCGCCGTCGCTTTCTCAGGTGAATGCTTGATGGCCTTTATCCAGCCCTCACGGCTGTCGGTGTATACCTGCACATGCTGTTTCATGCGGGATAAAGCCACATAGGCAGACTCAAAGCTGGCCATCTGTTCCCGACCACCGGCCACCCCTTCCAGCGCGATGGCATACGGTTCGCTGGCCCCCTGGGCGCCGTGAGCCGTAATGGCGTAGGCGAGGTCGATATGCTGCTGCGCCTGATCCGCCTTCGGGGTCAGCGTACGGGTGAGTTTGCCATCAGATAGCGTGACACTGTCACCCGAAACAGACTGCACCTCCCAGATACTGTTGGCCACATAGCCGCGCTCCAGGTCACTTTTGCTGAAGCGCATTCGGTCCCCCTGAGACACGGTTATCTTTTCCTGACGATAGAGCGTGACGCCTTCTGCCGATGCCTCCCGGGGTGAGATATATCGCTCCTTTCCTTCACTGTCTGTCAGGGTGATCAGCTGATTATCCTTATCCACCTTGCTGATACGGTGGTATACGTTATCAACCAGCGCCACCGCCTCCTTGTGAGCCGTCCAGGTCGACAGTTTGCGCAGTTCACCGTCACGGATGTTACTCGTGACCAGCACCGGCAGGGTGATTTCCTCTTTGCCGGTTTCCCCGTTCTCCCGCCGTGCGTCATGGATCAGACTGTTCAGCGCCCGCCGGTCCTTATTCAGATGGGTGATCACCAGCGTCTGCGACTGTGCCTCCGGGGTCCGTCCGGTATAGTCCTTCACCAGCGCCTCGTAGAGCGTCGCGGGCTGACCTGCCGGCAGGGTTTTCCCCTCGCTCAGCGCCTTTTCTATCGCCTTTTCCTGCTTTGGCGTGAATTCCACCACAGAACTGCCCGGCGCCCATGCGCCTTCTTTTCTCGGCACCTGCTCCGGCGTGACCTGCTCGATGGTGGTCAGGGCGCGGTGCACATCCCGCTCAATCAGGCTGTAGACCGCCGGTCGCAGCTCAGGCACCTGGCGCACAATCTCTTTCATGATGGCAATGTCGGCGGCGCTGCGCTGCTGCATCAGCCTGAACGGCTGGCCCGGCGCGATGGGCTGCAGCTGGTCGTTATCCCCACTGGACACCGCCCGTCCACCGCCGGCGACGATGAGGGAGTGGGCTTTTGCCATATCGGCCAGCCCCACCATTGAGCTCTCGTCGAGCAGGAACAGGGTGTTGCTGAAATCGGGTGTCTGGCCATTGCGCTGCAGCAACTGCGTGTCGTGGAGGAACGACGCCGTCGTGCGCGCATCCACGCCGGCACTCTGCATTTCCCCGACCGCGCGATGCGTCGGCGCCAGACCGATGACGCGCGGACGGGTCTCTTCCGGCAGCAGACTGATGGCACTCATGACTGCCCGGAACTGGGTGGTTTTCCCCACCCCGGCATACCCCTGAACCACCGTGAACCGATCCGTGCTTTCCAGAATCATCCGGGTCGCCGCCCGCTGTCCGGCGGTCAGGTCCGTCATCAGACTGGCCGGCACACGGTCCATCAGGGGGGCCACCGCGTCTTTACCTTCCAGCACGTGGGTCAGGATGCTTTTTTCTGCGTCCCAGGTCTGACGGGAAATCAGCAGGTCATTGCCGTAGCCGTGCGCCACCGGTACATTCAGCAACTGCCCCGACCTGATTTGTGCCTGAATGGTCGTGTCGATGTCCGCCATCGGAACCTTCCCGCCCCCGGTTTCCAGCGCCGTCGCCAGCAGCTGGGGCCGGGAGAAGGTCAGTTTCTCACTTTCAAGCAGCGGGATGGCCAGGTGAATGGCCTGTTCTGCCGGGGTACGCAGTCCGGCCTTCTGCTGCGCAATGGCCGCATCCAGGTCCGTCTCGCCGGATCGGGTCTTCAGCTGCTCTGAGACCACGCTGAAGGCGGTATGCCGCGACAGCTTCTCCGTCGTGCGAGCCGCATCCTGCGCTGAGTACAGACGGAGATGACTTCCGCTCTGCGCCAGCTGGTTGAGGGTGGCGTTATCCAGCTCACGCTGCGTCACCGACGCAAAGACCGTTGCCGTCTCGCTAACCGACCTGCCGGGACTTTCCACCCAGCCGTGGCCGATTTTAATACCGTCAAACACGCCCGCGCCCACGGCCAGGGTCTGCGTGGTTTTCTGCCCCGGCCGCTGTACCGTCAGTTGCCCGTCCTCCACTTTCATCACCGTGATGCTTTCCCCGCCCTTCAGGCGTGTGTCCGGTATCTTCCCGAGCACCGCCAGACGTTCCCCCTCGGCCACCGGCAGTGTATCTGCCCGGAACAGCGTCCACTGGCTGTCGACCGCGGAAACCTTCAGATCCAGACGGCCCCCTTCCCGGTCTTTCAGGGTCAGCATATTGCTGCTCGCGGTCACCCGGTCAATGACAAAGCGATCGTGCGTCCGGGTCTCCGGATCCCAGCGTTCCATCACCATCCCCTCCCGGTAATAATCCCGCACGCCCCGGCTTTTGCTGTCCAGCCATACCGGCGTCAGGGCTGTAATGGTCGTGTCTTTCTCACCCAGCACTCCCTCATTTCTGAGGGAGTCACGGATAAGGCCGTTGAGTACGCTCTGTTCACGCGTCCCGCTGATTTGCGCCACGCTTTCCAGCCCTTCACGCACGCTGACGGCAAACTCCTGTGCCAGCCGGCTGTAGCGTGCGCCTTTATCCGGTTCACTGATGATGTCGGCTGTGGTCTGATGGCCACCCTGCCAGCGATACGTATTCACGCCGCTGTCCTTCAGTACGGTCAGCGCGCTGCCGGTCCCGCTGCGCTTCCCGCTGTCGGAGAGCAGGACCTGCACGTTATGGCGCATCGCGCCATCGAGCAGGGAAATCGTTTCCTTCAGGCTCAGCTTCTCCGCCTGATCCACGATGAGTGTTCCGCCCGGAATAAACGCCGTCCCGTCCTGCAGGGCGGATTTACCGGTCACCGTTTCCCCGGCCAGACGCACATCCCCGGCGAGAAAATCACGTGAGCGGTTATCGGCCGCCAGGATATGGACGTCACGCCCCTGCTCCCGGGCCATCAGGGTTAACTCGGCCACCCGCTCCCGCTGACCGGTTGCACCGCCCTGACCGGAAACGATACCCATGACCGGACGGTCCTGCGCCAGCACGCTGACGGCATCGCTGAAAGGGGCCTGGCGCACCACCGAGGCATCGGACGTGACGGAGACATGATTCTGGCGCTGCACCTCCTGACTCAGGGCTTTGACGGCGAGTTCATCGAGAACGTGGATGTTTGAGGTGAACAGGCCTTTCTCGCGATCGAGAGGGATCAGCTGCTCCCGTTCAATGGCAGCATCGATGCCCTTTCTCGCCAGCTCAAACACACCGTCCTTCGCCTCCAGCTGGCCGACCGTGCGTGCCAGCAGGTCGGCATACGTGAACTGCACCTTGCGGTCGCTGAGACCGGCAATCGCTTTCGTCACCACATCCGTGATATCCGGACCGTCAGTGTTCACCGGCGCGGCAGGTGCACGGGCCCGCTCTGCGGCTCGCGCATCGGCGGCCTCACGGTACCCCCGGATGTCAAACCCGGTCTCCTTCAGCGTGTTCATCCACTCCACCATCTTCTCTGCCGGATCGATGGCTTCTTTCGACTTGCGGGTATCGAGCGCGGCCACATCCCGTGACTTCAGGGAGGCATCGGGTCCGGCGGCCTCCCTGAGCTCCTGAGTCCGGGTGGAGAAGGGTTCCACAGGGACCCCTTTCATCTCCCACATCCCGTGTTTGCCCACGACTTCCGTCTCATAGCCAAGCTTCTCTACCAGGGGTTTGAACGCCTCCCGGTAAAGCTTCCCGAACGCTATCTGGTTCGCGTACACGTTCTCGATAAAGCCTGTTTTTCCAATCTTATCTGTGCCGAGAGACTGCCATTTGTCCCCGTTCTGCGTGGCGTTAATGACGACGGCATGGGTGTGTATCTGAGGTTCCTGGTTACGGTTCGTGTCGTGGTTGAATTTCGCCACAATCAGATTTCCGGTCAGCACCGTTTCGCTTTTACCGTCCGTCATGACCCGGGTCGCGGCCAGCGTCTCAAGTTGCCGCACCGCTTCGGTTACCGCCTGGTTGTGGGCATCGATAAGGCGTTTATCACCGCCCAGCATCGCCATGACTGACACGCTTTTGGGGGCCGAGAAGGTCAGGTCATAACCGGGCCGGTGCTTGTTGGCGCCGTCCTGTATCCGGGTCAGGTCGCTGCCATCCGGCAGCTTCCCTTTCAGCAGTTCCGTAAACAGCGCCTTATCCACGGCTTTTCCGTCGATCCCCAGCGCCTCAGCCCCCTTACCCTGCCAGCGTTCGTCCATGCTCCCGATGACGTAGTAATTATCTTTGTTGGTATAGTAATCCGCGGCTTTGTCGGCCGATTTAACGGAGCCAATCGACATCATCAGAAGTTCCCCCCAATCTCGACATCTTCCTGTTCATCGTGGCGGTGGCTGTGGTTGATATTGACCTCTTCACGCCGCTGCATATCCCGCTGCGTCTGCTCATCAGCCCAGGCGTCATACGCCTGCATGTCCTCGATGACGCCGTCCTCGTTCATGCCGGCCGGCAGCATGTCCTGTCCCTGTTCCGCTGACTGCTGCGCCAGTTCCTGTTCTGTCCCGCCTGCAGCTGCTGCAGGGGCACCGGCAGAGGATGCTGTTGAGGCAGCAGTGGCCGCTGTGGCTGCTTTTGGTTTGATCAACGGTACGGTCGTGACCCGCAGGACGGGAGGCTCCGTTGCTCTGACGGAAGGTTCCGCTGCCGGACTCTTTGTTGTCGGCGGCGCTTTTACCGGTGCCGGAGATACTGTCATGTCTGCTGGCGCAGGCTGACTGATCGGCTCAGGTTGTTCACCGGCGTGACTGTTTGTATCAGCGGGCCCGGATGCCGGCGCATCCGGCGTGAAAAGCGCCCTGGCAAGACTGCCTTCAGCTTCCCGCGCTTCAAGCAACGCACTGAGCCGTGCATCCACCCGCGCATCGAGAGTGCGCGGAATAAATCCCTCGGCAATTTTCGGACGCGGCTTGTATTTGAGGGCCAGCTTCACGGCCGGATACGGCCCGGGCAGCGTGACATAGCAGGACAGGTCCGGCAGCGTCTGAATATCGGAGTAACTGACCAGCGTTTCCCGCTCTTTTTCTTTCCCGGTCGATACCCCATCACGCACCGGGTCAGCACCGTAAGAGTACTGCTCGCTGGCTTTGAGGATTTCCTTCTCACCAATTTCACCGGCAGCAAACTCCGCAATCTCTTTACTCGGGGAGCGGAAGAAGGCCCGGGTGTTCATCACGTCAAAGAGCGTGGCGGCAGGCTTAACGCCATAGATGTCTTCCAGCTGGGCATAAGACTGAATACCGAACACATAACAACCACCAAATTTACGCGCCTCCGGGAGGATTTCGACCAGGTCCGGCAGCTTGTGCAGCGTGGGAAGTTCGTCAGCGAAGATCCACACACGCCGGTTACGGTTCTCGCCCATCGCCAGGAGGCCGCGGATGGCAATCGACAGCCACATCGAGATAACCGGCTTCAGGGAGGCATGGGTGTCAGCATTGGAGGAGATAAACAGCCAGCCATTGGGTCGGTCCTCACGGACGCCGCGCATCCAGTCCCGGATAGTGAACGGCTCGCCGTTCTTCTCAATGCCCTGCAGGTAGCGAATAGCCTTGACGTAGTTGGTCAGCACAGCTCGAATGGAGATGGCGGTTTTCTCAATTTTCTCTTCAACCAGGTTCGCTGCCGGCGTGTTCTGCAGATAGGCGCGCAGCTTGTCGATCTTAATGGACAGCATGGTATCGACCAGCTTCTCGTAGCTCCGATCGTCGTCTTCGCGCATCAGATACGCGCCTTCGGCAAAGATAGTGCGACCGGAGCCCTGCCAGAACGGATCTTCTTTGGTACCCATCGGGATAAGGGTGTTGGAGATGTTGTCGAAGTCCGGCAGCGTCAGGCACTCTTTCCACAAATCCCAGGCTGCACAGCGCGAGTCCAGCGGGTTGAGGATTTTATCCAGTGACGGGTCGTAATAGCTTTTAACGAACTCACAGGAGCGATCGTAAATGATGGCCATATCGCCCCGGGCACGCACGTAGTTCAGTAGCCGGCGTATAACTTCGGATTTACCGGAACCCACGGTACCGTGGAGGCAGAAGTTCTGAATTTCGGAGTTTTTAAGAATAGGCAGGTCGCCAATCTTAATATCGGAGGCCACTCCATCACGCTTCATCTGGCGGGCCACTTCTTTGGGCTTATCGGAAAGCTGGCGCCCGCCGGTGTTCTCATCCTCACTCTGCTGTTTCCCCTGGCGGCCCAGCACCCAGCTGGCGATGAAGAACGTCACGATACAGATAACAAGAGAAACCACGGCAGCAAAGGCGAAACCAGTCCACAGCTGCTCTCCGCACCAGATAGTATATTTATCGGCCAGGATTTGTTCTGAGGTATATTCCAGCGACTGGCCGTAATACTGAATGGTGTATACCGGCTGGGAGCGAATAATATCGCGCATCGGACCCAGCGTCGTACACCACCAGTATACGCAGCCGTTCACAAAGGTCTGCCAGCTGAGCCGGTACATCAGCATCAGTCCGCACAGCACCCAGAATAAAATAAACAGCACATAAAAAATAATATTGGCAATCTGACCAAACATGCGAAAGCGCATATTGGCGATCTGACCGCCCTGCGTCATATCTTTGGCATTAAAACTCATGGCACTAATCCGTCAGTAAACTATCGAGAAGAGGAGAATGAAATCAGCAAAAAAAATCGCAGCAGGAAATGTTATTTCAGTGAATATGTATAGCATCCAGGGTTTGGGGGAGAATCAATAGCGGTAAACGCCCCCGTTCCATCGTCCGGGGAATAATCAACATTACAGGCATCGTCGAACAGAGAATATATCACCGCTCTGACTGTATCTGTATCAAGCCCCGTAGAAGTATTGAAACTCACGGTATCGCATGTTTCTGCCGGAAAAAGATGGCAGGGCAAAGAACCGTCACCGGCATCAATACCTGTTATTGTGATAATGATGTTTTTCATCATGTTGACCTTAACACTGTTATTCAGAACTGACTTATACAGAAGGTATAGCCCTCAGAGCCATGATAATGTCCGCCTCTAATGTATGACTGCGCCACCTGCCGACCGGCCTCATCGACTAGGGCATGCAGTGTGGATGGCAATGTTTCAGCCGTGTACTGCAGGCAGATGCAGAGCCATTTCGCAGGGTGTTCAATAATATCCGGACGCTCAATCCAGCCGGTGCCCGGGAAAATCCGGGTGCCGAAGAGCCTGTCAGAAGGAAACTGAGTCTGCACGGACCAGGCAAACACGTCGTCAGCGCTGTCGCGGCGATTGACGCCGGGGATATACAAATCTTCAGCTTCGCGCACAACACGGGAGGCAAGAGAGGACAGAACAGAATCATCCGTGCAGGCCGGGCCTTCCACACATATGGAAAGATGGAAATATTCCGGTTTGCTCTGTGCTTCTGGCTTTGTATCGGGAATAACTGACACCTTGTCTCGCTTACGTTCCGCGGAAGACGTCATTAATTTTCGGAAAAAGACACCTGCAATGAAAACCAGGAGAAGAATAACCAACGCGCTGCAGATATACATGATGTGGTCACTGAAGAGAGAACAGACCTCGCGATGTGACAGGGAATAAGTTTCCCCCACTGCAGGATGTGGGTAAATATCGCCAGGCATCAGTTCATGTGTGTCAAGAGACCTGACAGGTTCAGATATTGCCATAAATAACCTCTGATCAAATAAAGACGAAAAGACTCCGCCGAAGGCGGCAACGCCTCACAGATGCACAAATAAATTGCGCAACTGTTCACCGTTTAGATGTGGAATTAACTGATTATTTGACGAATGAATTCTGACACGCCAGAAAGGTGATGCCAGTCTGGCCCGGAGTACCCGGGCCGTGGAATAGAACGCTTACAGAATATTAGCGATCGATTTTGCCAGCTGGTCTTCAAGAACAGGCTGGGCTTCAGGGAACTTGAGGTTAACTTTATTAGCGTTAGAGACGACGCGAGTCTGGTATTTATGTTGATTACCCGTTTCAGTACTTGTCTGCACTTTTGCGCCAGATGTTCCCTGACGTAATACGGCTACGTTATCAGTCTGAACCTGTGTTTTGGTTCTTTCCGCGATCTGAACATCGGTGATCATGGTGTAGTTCACATCTTCCACCATCGCGTCAGCCGCCATTCCGACCAGACCGGCTGCAAGCCCTACTCCCAGGGTTGCTCCCGCGGAACTGGAGTTGTAAGCAGTGATCCCCGCCCCAAGAGCGGCGCCAGTCACAGCGCCCTCATAACCCCGGCTTAACCAGCCCTGAGACTCACGAAGGTCCATTTTATCGGCCTTGAGCACATTAGCCTGGATCCAGTAGCCCGCCGTATCCGGGTTACTGACGACCTGATATCCCTTTGAAGTGACGGCGCTGGCAATTTTTGCCTGCAGGCCACTCATATCCTTATCGGAGGTATTTTTGATTTGCAGATAAACCGTCTTATTATTTGAAGGTTCCAGCCAGATTGTTTCGCTCATCTGGGTTTTTACTTCCAGATTTCTCTTTTTAATAGCGGTTCCCATTGCACTACATCCAGATAACACCAGCGCAGAGCTGACGACCATCACAGCCATGACTTTATTAAGCTTCATCCTGAATCCTTGTGACATAATCAATACGAGTGAATACACATTCTCTTATAATGTCGGAATGCGCATTCACTATATACGAATTTTAAGCGAGATGTAAAAACCAATTACAACCTGGGTAGCCAATAATAACCAAAGGAAACTTTTAGCCTGTTAATAAACCACCATAATTGATAGGTTGAGTATGGATGACCAGCTCCCAACTTTGACAGAACCATAAATCGCCATAAATAACTCTAGGCCTAATGTAAATCAAAAGATTCCGCCGAAGGCGATAACACCTAACAGGCGCACAAGTAAACTGCGCACCTGTTCACCGTTCATGATTCCTAACCGATTCAATAACAGACGTCAGGGTCGCTAATTGATAACGACCAAGGTCAATATTCATCACCATGACAGTCACTATCATACAAAAAAACGTTATAACACAAAAGGCTATTGCATTAAGATGGATAGATGAAAAATAAAATGCCAGACAAGGAAATAGAATCAAGATAAAGACACCATAAGACTTACTCTTCCCTGACAAATAACTAAAGAATTTTGATTTTGTCCTGAATGATTGAGGCAACGAAAGAAAGTGCGCGCGCGTATTAGCTATCAAAACTATAGAAAAAAAACCCATCACCCCCGCAAAAACCATAGCAGCCACTCTCTCAAGACCAGAGGCATAGTCACTTAGCCAATATGAAAGGTAGGATGATAGTAAAAACCACAGCATGCATACCAGACCTGGCCAGATACAACGCCAGAATGAAGGAATTTCTAAATCCTGATGAGCCAAGATCTGTTTTAACTCTTCGATTTCACTTTGTATTATTTGATGGGTTAACATTCTTTCCTCCCTATCCCTTTGGTTTCTCGTTTTCTAATTTTGTTGCCTTATCCAGTAGTTCTTTGGTTGAATCCGCGCCAGGCAGTCTGGTTTGATGCTCTTTCTTATCATTATAAGAATTTTTGAAATCATTTCCTTTTGTTTTGTGGTCATTTTCCAGTTCAGCATTCTCTTTTTTCACTTCAACGCCTTGCTGTTGTATGTTTTCACGGGTTTCCTGATGCTGTTGTTTATTCTCTGTAATCATCCCACCCACTTTCTGCCCCACATTATCCTTAATATTTGCCTGTTGCGTCATCGCATCGATCCGGCCGGAATTATGTCGGTAGTCGGCCATCACCGAACCATTGTCTCCACCACCTGAGACTTCTGTCATATTCTGGCCGATGCTTTCACGCCCCTGTTGATACGCAGCATCAACCCTGGGTTCTACCTGCTCTTTGACGAACTCACGCGCCAGGGCTTCACGCTGCGTCGCAATTTCAGGAGAACTGGTGTTGGTCAGAATGGTTGCAGCGTCCTGTGGCGCCCGTTGCTGAACAAAGTTCGCAAACTGCTGAGTCAGGTTTTCGTTCATCTGGCCAGTCATGCTCTCTGTACGTGAAGCCATCTCACTGTACTCATGGCTGCGTGTCCGGCTGCTTGTATACTGGTCATAGCTGTTTTTGGCACTTGAAAGCGATGCCGCAAACTGGTCAACTCGCGAACTGGCATTATTATCGGTAATATTGCCCGAAGTGGTGGTTTTGCGGCTGGTAAAGTAATCGGATGCTTCCTTAAAGTCTTTCGCCGCCTGGCTGCTGGTATCGTGCCTACTGTCATGAGATTCCCTTCCAGATTCGTTTGTCGAGTCAGTAGAGCCACTTGAAACACTCGCACCTAAACTTGCTTTCACCCCACCTTCCGCGGAGAATCCTGTTGCCCATTTACCCAGCTTCCCTGCCAGCTGATCTCCAGTATTCCACTTAGCATTACCATACATCTCACCTGATAAAGACCCTTTCGTTGATTTGTCCATCAACTGCTGGAAAGACTCCTCATTACTGATGTTGTTGGCTTTCGCATTAGCAACAACCGCATTCCACATCTTGCTTCTGGCCATCGAATCCTGCGAAGACTCGGTAGTGTCGGCCCCGGTCGTTGTTGAGGCGCTGTTCCCTTTATTGGTGCCAAATTGCTGCAGACTATTCCAGGCACTTGTCACGCTGCTGTTATAGCCATGCAGCGCGCTTTCGGCCTGGACATCAGCCTCACGGGCCATCTGCTGGTTGGCACTGGCCAGTTGCCGGCTGACATTGATATCAACCGGTAGCTTAGAACTGCGCGCATCCCAGATAGTCGTCCCGTCCCCGGTCTTCGTCTCCGTGCCTCCATTCGCCAGCTGCCGCGACATCTGTCCGAAACTGGTTGTGCTGTTGGTACCCCAGCTGTAGCCACTGACGTTCTCCATCTGCATGTTGGCGAAAGAGTAATTGCCGTCCACCACGCCGGATGCCGCCTGCGATGTTGCACCAAGCCCGGAAGAAGAAAAATGGCTGTAGGCACTGGAGAAGGCGGCTCCCATGCTCTTCACGATCCCCCACGACAAAGGCGGTATCATCACGGCAATATAGCCCGCGGTGGTCGCAATATCCGAGTTTTTGAGCTGAACCTGCGACAACTCAGAGAGAACGACCGGGACGCCATTTTGCTTCGCATAGTAGGCCATTGCGCTGTTCAGGATGGCGAACAGTAATGGCCACGTCTGCAGCCAGATAAGCGCAAAAACATACCCCTTTAGCACCTGCAGCGTCATCATATTAAACATGGCGGCCATCACCATGATCGGGAACATTCCAATCATTATCCCCATGATAACGGTCTGCGTCAGCGGAAGTGTGCGAAGCGCCTGGTGCCCCATTGTGGCCTGTGCCAGCCGCTGCTTTTCAAGAGATGAGGTGTTAGCGATATTGACCAGACTGGCGGTATCACCGCTGCGGGCTGCATAACTCTGGATCCCGCTGCGCAGGGCGTTCATCGTGACGTTCTGGCGGATAATCTGCCCGGCGCTCTGTCCCGAGCTGTAGAAGTAATTGTAGCTGTCGCCAATCATCTGGCTGAACAGCAGATCGGGATTAGGTTTGCCGCCAAACAGCTGACGAACATAGTAGTTCCAGGTTTTACCGCCTGTCTGAGTATCCAGCGCAAGAGCCGATTTCAGATCCCGTGAGGCCTCCTCGCATGTCTGGAACTGGTTGTTTTTATCAAACACGCCACGCAGTGGACTCGGGTTTGCAAAAATCAGGGTATACGGATCAGGTGAATTCAGTAATTCCTCAAAAGTGTACTTATGATTGAGAAAAATATCGCCCATCACACAGTTTTGTACGTAATCGGAAAACAGCGTCGTAATCTGAGGATTTTGTGACAAAAAATCCGTACTTTTCGCGACCAGATTACTGCCAAATAACATCCCCGTTTTACTGTACGTGACACTGTCCGGCAGCGCGAAGACCATCTCATAACTCTGGATAAGCGCGTTTCCTACCCGCGTTGTCAGCGACGCCGGAATGGCCAGACCAATAGGTACATTATCGACTTCATAGACCTGCGCAACGTTACTGTAATCGATGATCTGCACAGGGGTGCGAATGACAACCAGCATAGAGACCAGGGTGAGGGAAAAGACCCAGCCCAAAAGGTCCATCACGTTGTGTTTTTTTACCCAGTTCCCCGCCACAATGAGTACCGAAATGGCGATACACATCTTTTCTATAGTCGACCATGTGCCGGTCCCCATAAACGCCGCAATCGCGTTCAGGTTGCCCCGTAACCAGTCACCGCCAGCAATGGCATATACCTCAAGCATTACAGATTCCCCCCAAAATGATAGTTATTCTGGTAGCGGGTCATCATGCGGGCAGAGACCTGCTGGCGCATGTAACTCATTTGTCTGTCAACCACAAGCAAGGCGTCCTGCTGAACCTGAACACGGGACTGAAAAGCGGCAATCTGGACACTCGCCTGGTTGAGGTTTTCCATGATCATATCCATTGTCGACTGGGGATAATTACCGGTTGAAATCATCGCCCGGGCCTGCTGGATAAGTTCCTGAATGTACTGCAGCAGAATGTCGTAGCCGATATAGTCCGTCAGCTGGTAAATAAGTGAGTTAGACACCCCGAGCATCTGCGGATCGACCAGGTATTTGAATACCGGAATGGTGGTGCTGGAGATAAACCCTTTCTCCTGATCCGTCAGTTTTTCATCAGCCACTGCTTTATTCTGGATACTGCTTAACAAAGCGGAAATCTGGCTTTTCAGCGCCTTACTGGAGGTGATGGTCACGGTGGCATCAGCAACGACCTTAAGACACTTATCCGAATCATTGCAGTGGTAGATTTTAGCAGTGCCGCCCTCCATCATGGCTTTAATCAGATCCTGGTCAGTGGTGCGTGCCGGCAGCGGGGTGATCTCACTGTTCTCACCAAAAATCAGCGTCCCGGTCAGGGTCATCACAAACTCTTTCAGCTCCTTATTGCCGTCAAAGAGCCGGTTTTTGGACAGGGCATCCCACATAATGTTGATGTTCTTCATTACACGCTCCTTGTCCTTATCGCTGGCTTTATCCTGCACTTTGTCCATCTGCCCCCCCACCGAACAGCCCTGACGGGAAGCCGCCCAGTCCGCAAAAATGTTGCTCTCACCGGCGATGTCCTGGCAGACCTTTTGCTGCGCCACCTGGGTGCGGGGGAACAGACCGCCCACAATGCCCTGAGCGGCCTGGCAGGAGCTGAGGTTCATGCTGTTGATGTCGCTGGCCATCTTCTGCAGGAAGTCTTTGGCAGTTTTGATCTCCGGAACCGTGGTCTGCAGGGCAAGGTCAAAGAAGTAGCCCGCGGCGTTGGACATAATTTGTTTGCCGAAGCGCTGCAGCTGCTCGCTGTTGATAAAGGAGAACGACCCCAGGTACGCATCGATGCCGCCGCAGCCGGCGTTAATATCCGGCAGGGTCATGCTGACCAGCTGGATCGTTTTCACCTGCGTTCTGGCATACAGCGAACCGCCGGAGGCGTAACCCGCCGCCTGTCCCTGCCAGACCTGCGGCTGGCTGGTATTGGACGCAAAGCCAAGCTTATTGAAGAATTGGTTCATGTCGCCATTCACGTCGGCGGCGGCACTAAATGACAGGCCAAGCGCGGCACCGCAGAAGAGTGACAGAAGTTTAATTCGCATCCTGTCCTCCATTACGCACAGCATTTTTTTTAACTCTGTCATTTCTCAGAATAAAAAGGGTCTTAAGGTGATAACTGAAAAAATTGCGGATCGCTAATGTCACTCCGGCAACAAAGAACCCCACCCCAACAGCCATCAGCGCATAAGGGATGGCGTACATCATAATATTCCACAGGTCTTTTACTCGCAGGTCACCGCTGGCTATCCAGTCTGCCACGCAGAGATTAAATAAAAATCTCATTATCCATAACAGCAGGGCACCTGCAGTGAGAAACACAATGAATAATTCCAGATAGATTTCCATACGCATTTCCCGGTGGATAAATTCCGGCTTCAGTTGTTCTATTTTTTCTGCTGCTGTCTGCCCGGGTGCTTTTAAACTGGCTGGAAATAAAAACGCATACAGTCCCGTCGAACGTATATATTTGTTCATGGCTATTTTCCTTAATCACTTGCTAAGACCGGATATAACAGAGACTCAGTGCATCATCTGAAATACCGTATCCACTCTGGCCATAAAGCCCTGTGCATCCGTGGCGCCCTGCAGGATCGGGTACGCTGCCAGCGTGTTTACGTTCACCAGAAACGTGGTCGGGGTGGCCACCGGGATATTGGGGAAAAAGGTCTGCATCACGTCAGGAGGTGCCGGCAGCGCTTCAGGAAACGCGTCATCACCCTGTCCGTCAATGGTGTAAGAGAACACGGAGAAGCCATACTGTCCGGCCAGCTGCTTCAGCACCGGGTCAAACTTATGACAGTAGGGACAGTGACCCTGCATGAACAGCACCACTTTCCAGTCGCGCAGGTCCACCTGCTTTCCGTTGCTGAGTCGTAACCAGCGTGGCTGAGATGCCCCGCTCACCGTCTGGGGAGTGTCGTTCTGCGGGGAAGCCGTTTCAGTACCGGAGATACCCCGCGGATCCCAGAGCGACTTCACCTCATCGAGCGTTCCCGCCTGTGCCAGTCCGGCCAGTGCCAGGGAAAGAGACAGCGCCGCCAGCGGCGTCTTAGCGATGTTCTTCAGTCTGCTTTTCACAGGCTTTCTCCTCTTTTTCGGCTTCAGCAATGAGGGCGTTAAGAATGCGGTACCCGCCGAAGATGACCATTCCTAATCCCAGAATTTCAGCGGCCTGCACGGCCATTTCAGGCTGTTTTCTGACAAGTCTGGCTATCAGGTGGAAAAACACGCCCACGGCCAGCACCCACATCCCGGTGATATCTAAATCCGGAAAACGAATCTTACGCATATATCCTCTTTAAATTTCCTGGTTCATATTCACAATATGGTTTTCGTGTGCATGTGAATTTATTAATAAAACCCCATGAGATACTCACAAAAAAAAACTGTTCACTGAAGTCTCAAAACTATCGACAACCACGCAAGCAATGGCATCCCAGCCATAATACAAACCCTGAACATCAATTTACGGGTCTGCCGGGTATAAGTGGCCCGATGAATAAACATGGTCTGTATAGGCGCGCAACACTGAATACTGGCAGCCATAAATAATACTACGTCCCAAGTTACACCCTGCTTTGCCACATAACCAATGAAAATACTTTGTATGAGTATGACAACGAATGTGCACCTGAGATACTCTGAAACGTTAATATTACGAGCAAATATATATCCAGTTAACGTGACACACAGAATAGCCAGGAAAGCAGCCATATATGCCTCTGTGACACAATGCATAAGCACCTCAAAAGTTTGGTTTAAAGTCGCTGGAGACATAGAGGAACTGTTTCGCCAGGTCGTCCTGACTGATAAAGCCGTAACTGAGAGGCTTCACCTGGCCACTTTTCGGGTTAACCAGCATCATCGCGGGGAAGAACTTCACGCCAAGCTGCTCTGCCTGGCCCTGGTCCGTCCGGCTGTCGGGCAGCATGGGGTTAATCACGCCGTCAACCGACACCGGTATCACGCTCAGGCCATAGGTTTCGCGAAAATTTTTAATCACCTGGACCAGCTGTCCATCGATCGCTTCCCGGCCCCGGTAGAAGAACATCACGCCGTAGTGCTGTGCGAGGGTGGAGATAGCCTGACGCTGTTCGGCATAATCAGCGGCGAGCTGGTTTTTTACCGTGCCGTTGTAGTGGCTGTACTGCAGGTTGTAATCGAGTTCCGGGTTTTCCAGCATCGCTTTCTTCGCACTCATCGAGAACAAACCTGCCTGCTGCGTCCAGTAGTTCTGCAGCCGGAAGTACTTCACGAAGTTTTCCGACGATGGATACAGAATGGCTTCGTACAGCGACCGTTTGGTGGCCGCCTGGAGTGTGGCGAGTTTCTCCAGAATATCCATTTGCGGCGGTGGTGCCGCTGGTGCGGCTGGCCTTTCCTCATCACGGGGCTTCAGTTTCTCGTTGTACCACTGCCAGCCCGCGTCTTTGGCGAAAGCCGGCATCAGGGCGCAGCAAAGGCACCCCGCCAGCATGGCGGCATGTATTGTTCGCATGGCAAATACCCTTTTATGAATTATTGCGACTGGCGTGACAGATGCTGATAGACACTGTATTTATCGAGCTGGCGCTGTATCTTTCCTGCATCATCACGGGCTTCAAAGCGGTAACCGCTGCAGTACAGAGGCAGATGATTTATCTGAAGGTCCACCCGCTCCCCGTCCCTGACCACCCACGCGGCCTGAGAAACAGTGTCGCACTGGATCCCCCAGGCCCGGTTGGTGGTCATAAATGCGTTAACCTGTCTGTCCCGCCACAGGCTGTACGACATAATGCTCACCAGAAAAACAACAAACACGCTGACAAACAGCACCACCACTCCATACGATTTTCTCTCTTCCATCCCTGCTCCTTTATTTTCCCTTCTGTAAAAGTCTGGTCAGCGCCGAAAAAAACAGATAATTCATAAGCCCGACACCGCCCATGCAGAGAATAAAGACCACACTCTCAACATAATCACTCCCCGATGTCCCTTTGACGGCATCCCAGGAGAAATAAATCACCGGAGATATGATAATTACCGTCAGCGTCAGTCTCAGAGAAAAATCGACGGCAGGATGTTTGTGAAAATTAACTTTCATTCTTTTCTCTCCCGTTATGAGTATTCTGTTTTACACCGTCAGCCTTGTGCAGCCCGATAACGTAGAAAATGAGTGATGCCGCCCCCATCCCCATCGACTCAGACCAGCCCCGGGCAGACAGTCCTGCAAACGCAACGGCAACAGCCGCCTGGCACGCCACGGCACCCAGGAATATCAGGAGCAGACTGCGGCCTGACATGAACAGGGCGATACAGGCCGGAATGAAAAGAAAGAGCACAAGCAAAACAACGACCATCAAGGACGCAGCCATTTAGTCACCTTTGATATGTTATTAATGGAGAGTTACTTTGCTGAAGACTGCGTGAGAAGTTCTTTAATACGCGCTTTTGTTTTTTCGGTCAGTTCGCTGTTATCCGGGATTTTCTGGTTATTGATTAAATCCTCCATGAAGTTTGTGAAATCCAGCTCGTTAAAATCAATCCCCTGGAGTTCCGCGACGGTAATGCCCCGACAGTCAGGACTGCTGGCGCCGCCAAAACCGATATGAAGCTGGCCGTTTCTGCCCTGCTGCTGAACGATCTGCGCCAGTTTTGAGTCGAACTGGCAATAGCTCCTTTTTTTCTCCAGGCAAATACCCAGAACCTTTTTAGAGCAGAACTCCCCGATACTGACCGTCAGCTTGTCTTTTTTCGCTTTGGCCAGCGCCTTTTCCTCGCTGCTGCAGCGTGCCAGCCCCACATCCTGGCCCCAGCCGCCGTCTTTGCAGCAGTTACTGAAGCCAGCCGCGAATTTTTTGCAGTATTTCGCTTTTCCGGTGAAGGCCCTGACATCCACCCCGTTCAGTGCCGCGACATCCTTCCCTGCAGCCGCCAGCGCTGCCAGCTCAGACACGGCCTGGCCAAAGTCGTTGCTCTTCCCGGACGTGGCTTTGTCACACTCCCCATCGAGGCAGAACACATCCCCGCCACAAACCATCTGTTTCCCGCTCGTCCTGGTTTCGCAGGAATACGTTGCATACTCATGCAGGCACGTGCCTTCCTCGCTGGAGAAGGCGCACTGGCGGGATGACAGGGTACAAGCCGTATTTTTCATCAGGCTTTCACAGGAGCCGTTGTCCGCCGGCTGCGTGAGCCAGGTATCCTTATATTTCCAGCAGGCTTCCGTGAACGAGTAATCCCTGCCTCCTAGGGTGATGGTTCGCGTTCCTCCCGGGCTGATACATTCCTCGCCCGTTTTTGTCCCTTCATCCTTACTGAACGGACAGCTTTCCACCCAGACGACTTCAGGTGCGTAGACGGTTTCGGTTTCCTCCATCACCAGGGTGACCGTGACCTGTACGGGTTTCTGGCTGGCCGATGATACGGTTCGTGATATTTTGCTTACAGCAAAGTTCTGCCCTGCAGTGACCACTTTGTCCACACCAAACGACTGATGAATCTTCGCCTTCCCGTCATAGGTATATTTCGTACAATGCGTGTTCTGGCCGCCTGAACATATCGATTCTGAACGTGGCCAGCTGATCACATCAATGGGGAACGTTCGTTCAAAGAGGGTCAGGCTTTCACTCACTGCACTCTTGCAGCTATCCCGCACCTTCCCTTCGGAATCGCATTCTTCAATCCAGGGGATCACCAGAGGCTCACCATCCACCGAGGCATTCAGAAGACGACCACTGGTCGGGATCGTCAGGTTGCCACTCCATTGCCGGGTACTCCGGGCATAATTCAGCGTCACCACCTGCTGATAGGTTCGGTTAACTTTCTGCGTGGTGGCGTTATCCTTCAGGGTCGCTTCCCGTGTGCAAAAATTTTCCACCTGCAGATCACGTTCGCAGGTATGGTTTGTGAACTCGCTGCGGTTCACAACCTGGGCGGTACAGGACTGTCCGGTATCACCGACAATGCTGTCGGCACGGGATTCGGTATCCTTTGCGGCCTGAATAAACGGCGCATCCTGAGATATCTGATCCGGTGGCCGGTTCGTGAACGACTCCGTAATCGTTTTGCCGGTATCCCCCTGGCTGAACTCCAGGGCTGAATCGCTTTTCAGGGAGCTGTCTCCGCTGGCAGTGACGCCGCCGTAGTATTTTGTCTGATCCGGGTTGGCGGTATACCCCGGCAGGTTTTGCTCACCACTGAAATTTTTCAGTGAGTTCAGACCATTGCCCTGCACCTGTTTCGCAAAATCCGAGCCGGCTTTATAGTCGCCTCCACTGTCAGCGCAGGCGGGGGATGCCAGCCAGATGAAGGTACCCAGGACAAAAAAATGCGCGGTCAGCACGGAAATAACCGTCTTCATTTCCACCCTCCCGCATCCCTCACCATTTCCGGTAACGCCATGAAGTACGGTTTATCTTTCATGGCTGGCTCCCGGCGGCATTTGAGGGCGCATCAAGCATCTGCCGGGCCACCTGTGCGCAGTCACCGGTTTGTGCGACTTTCTCCAGCGCCTGTTTGACGTGAATGTTACCGCGTACCACGTCATACCCGGCCTGACACCGTACCACCAGAGACGGCACACTCCGGATGCCGTACTGCGTGTACAGTGTCGGGTCGATCTGTACCCCGTCGGTCACGCCATCCTTCACCAGCTGCAGTACCGCGTCAGTGGTGGTCCTCATGTCGTTATTGACGAGCCCACGCAGTGTCGCCGGAATGCCGTACTGCCGGGTTTCGTGCAGCATCCGCTTCAGCCCCTCTTCAGGTATCGAGAAGGAGACAAAGTACAGCGCTCCTTCTGTCGGCTTTTCCTGATTCGCCGCTTTCTGCTGGCTGACCAGATTATCGATAAACTGGCGGTCAGATTTGGGCAGAGGATTACGGCTGATTTGCGCCTCAAGCTCCTGCTGCAGCTGTTTATCCGGATGCTGGCGCAGCTGTTCGCTGAGGTTCTCCTGCTGTTTCAGCCACTGCTGGTCCCCGGGCGTATTAATATTGTCAGCGGCTGACGCCGTCGTGCAGAGCAGACTCAGCCCCCAGGCCAGCCCTCTAATTCTTTTATTCATATTATTCTCTTCTGTCGACAGTTATGTGGAAAATGATGCGTCAGGACAATATATAATTGCCAAAAACGCCAGACCGACGTCTGTAAATAGAAAAAGAGTAAGTTATTTTACAAAGCATACTTTCATGATAACGCTAAAAACCAGTTATTGAGGCGGTAAGTATTCGCAAAGAGCAGCAACAGTAAAAATGGTCACCCCCGAGAGAGAAAACACCACACCACCAACCCCAGACTCTTCTAATGCATATATTGAAATAGAAAATAAAATTATCGCAATACAATAAACACCATGCACAGCACCATTATTACCTGAGGCGAGATAAAGGACAGAACAAAAAGACAGTACTACACTGAGGAAGAGCACGGACAGCGTTTTAATATCCCGCCATCTCCACAGTAACCGGGGTGGTTCTTGTACTCTCTCAGGATATCCTGTTAACACAACAAGAAAGTATCTGACATCCCTGAGTCTGGCCATTTGCCTGTCCACCTCAGTGGTGTAGACAATGCTTTGCCGTTGCTGCCTGACACTTCGGAGGAACAAAAGAAGGCTTTCCTCAAAACAGTCGACTTCCAGGGCACATGGCAGACGTCCTTTAATCAGAGACGCCTGAATGTCAGAAAGCAACCCTTTGATATCGACGGGCAGAACAACCTGTCCATATGCCATCTGCGTTAACGCTTCACTGAGGTCATTAAAAACGGCCTTTATGTATTCAATATCCTTTTTTGTACTGATACCAGTCATGTAGACTCTCCGTTTGGGTGTATTTTACATTAAGGGATCCGTCCAGGAGGACAAAGATGCTTTATACCGTAGCGATCGTACTGTTTGGTTTCGCGTTCACTGCCAGGCTCAGGTTCAGATACCATCATTCTTTATTTCTGTTTCTTCAGCACACCCGCAACACTCAGGTTATTTTCGTCCTGCTTTTCAGTATTTATTTCATTTCTTTATTTTGCCACTTTTCTCCACAAAACTATTTTAATACCCCGTTATTCATTATTCTCTCAATTATATTTCCTTGCGTAGTGTTTTATATGACCTTTGCGAACCTGAGGTGCAAAGAGTCAGGGTTGCTACTAACCGCATTCAGGAACCTGAGGATAGATATTCAGCCAAAATATTTACCTGACGAAACCTCAAAGAAGGAATATGTCAGCGCACTGGTAAGACTGGTTGACAACATCGTTGTTCTTCAGGCATTACCTTTCCAGAAAATTTATTTTTCATCTCACCTGATAAGAGTGCAAGGTAAAAACTTTCTGAAGAAAGAATTCAGGAAGCGGAAAATACCCTGTTACTGCAAAGCTTACAAACTATGCTGGAGTGAAGTAGCAGTGCTGAACTTTCGCTATGGCGGTCGGACCCGCTTTTGTCTTTTCTCACACAAACTTCACACTAACGGGGTTAAAATCGGGCGCACGGGGCACGCATTTGCTATCAAAAAAAGGAGCATCAAAAATATCAATTCAGCATCACCAGAGGAATGAAACTGTACAACGACCAGTAAATGGCTACGCAGTCTTTGGCCCGGACAGCCACGCCAGTTAAACAGACAAGATATCCCCCCAGGATGACCGAGCTTATCCGTAAGTCGCAACCGACACCTACCGCAAGGGAGAAAATAAGGTACGCTGGCAGAATAAATAATCCGGCCAGCGAATATGCAGCACGGCTTGCTTCCCACTGGCGGTACCGCCAGGTTTCCTCTGTTTTCTCCAGTCTCCGTCTGAAGGCTTTCAGTCCTGTAATCCACAGGCTGAGATCCCTGACTTCTCTTAACGATTTACCGTAAATCCGCACCTGTCGATATCGTTCTGCCCGCAGGAGACAGACCGCATACTCAGCCAGTCGCGAAGAGGGGCATTTTCTGTTTAATAGTGTCATTCGCATGGTATCGAGCACTTCCTGTACCTCCCTGGCAGCCTCCGATCGTTGCAGGATATCATCGGCAATCATCTGACTGATATTGTGTAAGTCCTGCATCAAACAATCCAGATGCTTATGCTTCATGTTCTGCCTCCGGGTTACAAAAATACGCAGTTACGTTTACGCCACATCAGGTAGCCATAGTTCTTGCGGGAGTTGGGTGGATTTTTGCCGGCCTCCCAGCGCATCACGCTGCGTCCAAGCGGATGGCACTGACCACTGTCCGGATACATGTTTACCATCTGATAGCGCCAGCGTTCTTTCGGGATGATCGGGGAGGGATATTCGTAACAGACCGCCTTGTCCTTCCCGATACTCTCCATAATTTGACCCTGCCGGTGAAGCTTGAAGGCCATACGTTCACTGACCAGTACCGACGACTGCAGCGGGCTGGATTCATTACTGACCTGGCCGTTAAACGGGTAAAGTGAGCCGTGGCTTCCACCACACCAGAAGAGCACATCCAGCGGCATATGGAATGCACTGGCCAGCGCATCCGCTGCGCAGGCGCCCTGCGCGATGGGGTTGGCAAACAGGATGGCTTCCGGATTCAGGATGGTGGTGAGGCTGCTGTCCACCCAGGTCGGGTCTATCTCGGACAGATAGGCTATATCCATGTCTCCGCCTTCCAGACAGCCTGCCGAAGTGATGATGTTCAGCCAGTACGTCAGCGGGTACTTGTACCAGTGAACGTGATAGAAGGCGCCGTTCACCTGCTTGTCATCCTTTCTCGCGGTCCCCATGCCGGTCTTGCCGAGATTGATACTGAAGCCCCCCAGATTGACCATACAGCCTGGCGAACGGCTGACGTCCGTCATGGCCATCGGCTCCCAGTACCCGATGGCCAGGCCGGGGCGAACAAAAAGCGGTGGCGGCGCCGGACACAGCTGCAGGGGACTGCCGGGATTGCTGGTATCAGGCAGGTCGCCTTTACCAACCTGCACGCTGCCGAGCGACAGAGGGAAGATGCAGCGCCAGCACACATCGGTGATCGGGTTAACAAACCGGCCCTCACAGGAGGGGTCAGCAGCCGCACTGAGGCTGTACCCCCACAACATCAGGGCACTCAGGAAAAGCGTCAGGGTTTTCACAGAAACATCCTTATTTTACAGGGAAGGTCTCAATATTCAGCCGTTCACCGGAGGGCGCCGGCGTGATCCGCGCCGGGACCGCCGTCAGGCCAAATCGCTTGCTCAGTACGCCGTTCTGGTCGAAATAGATCCGGCTGTCCAGCGCTGCGGAGGTGTCCGGGATACTGCCGCGCACCAGGATAATTTTGCTCATCAGGGTTTCCGGCACCTGACGCTTCATCCAGGCCAGCTGGTCGGCATCGTCACCATTGATGAAGTACAGGGTCTGGACAAACGGTACGGTTTTAAGCGGATTCACCACATCGCCCTTGCGGGCAAACACCCGCCCCTCATTGTCCTTCAGGTCTTCGGTCAGGCGGATGCTGGGATCAAACCAGCGCTGCTCGTATTTCTCCGCACGCTTAATGCCTTCCACCGGCGCCGGACGCTGACTGTTCTCGATAACCCGCTGCTTAAACGCATCCATCGTCTGGTCCCACTGGCCAGAGGATTGCAGCGACTGCAGACGCTGCGTGATGAGCTGCAGCATGTCCTGCTCCCGGACGGGCCATAAATCCCCCCAGGTACCGAGATCAGCCGCCTGAGTCAGCGGCGATAACAGACAGGCGGCGAGCAGACAGCCTTTCAGTTGTATCATTACTGTTCTCCCTTCATCCGGCGGGCAATGTCGTGCTGGATGTTGCGGGTCACATCGGGTGCGCCCTGAACCACGGCAGGTGAAACCAGAATGACCACATGATGCTGCTGCTGATACTCCGCCAGACTCTTTTCCAGCGCGTCGTTAAACCGATCAGAGAGCGCTTTTGACTGCGCCTCTGTCAGCTGCTTCTGGCTGACACTGTCCATAAAACTGTCGAGCGTTTTCTTCATATCAAAAGCCACCACCCGCGGCGTGGAGTACTCCAGAACCACGCGCGAGAGAAACGCGCTGGTTGCCAGGGCGAAAAGCACGAGAGCAACGATGACAGGTATCCGGCGAAAGGTATGAGAGGTCGTACTGACCGGTTGTTCGCTGTGGTTTTTCATCACTGTTTATCCTCCATGTCATTCACCGGTATTCGGGATTCAAGCTCAGCCATTTCTTCTTTAAAGTTGCGACACGCGAGGCCGTACACCGCATCGTGGATATCAACCCCCTCCTGCCGGCGCGCTTTCATGTACTCAAAATCCGGGCCTTTGGAGGAGTACATCGCCCGGCTGAGCGGGTCGACGAACAGGCGGTGCCAGGAGCAGTTCGCTTCCACCTGCAGCATAAAAGAGGAGAACCACTGCTCTTTGGCCGAGCCGAAACCGTTAATCATGTCTTTCTCCAGCTTGCTGAACTGGTCGGGGTACAGCTGGTTATACTTGGCAAATTCCTTCGCTGACTGTTTCAGAATGGCCTTGTACGAGGAGTTCCCCCAGGCAGCGCGTGCAGCGCTCGATGCGGTCGGGGAGTCGAAATCCACGATATTCTGGGTGATGGTGATATAGGCCCCGGTATGCCGGCGCGCCGTCCGGTAGCCCTTCTCGATAAAGGTCCCCACCTTTTCGTTTTTGAAGTCCAGCAGTCGCCAGCCTTCATCGATAACGTTGAGTTTTTTCAGGCTGCGCGGGGACTGGTACATCCGGTTTTCGATATAGATGATGAGCGAGAACATCACCGCGACCAGCAGGGACTGGCGCGACTCCAGCCCGCCCAGCTCAAGGACCACCATCCGGGCATCGTCGTGCAGGGACGGCTCATCAGAGTTGAAGTACTCCCCGTACAGCCCGTTCACCGTGTACTGGTCGAGCAGGATAATCATGTCATCAAGACGGCTGCGCACCCCCGGTGAGTCGGCGTATTCCTCACTGTCTTTCTCGCTCCGGAGAAAGGCCACCACATCATCGATACGCGCCTTGTTGCGCTTACTCAGCCAGGCCGCCCGGACCGCCTGCAGGAGAAGACCTTCGTGCACTTCATCCAGGTTGCCGTTGGGACTGGCCATCACCGACATCTGGTCGCGGATACGCTCGGCGGACAGGTCAAAGTTAGCGTCGTCGAGAATATTGGCGAACGGATTAAACTTCAGCGAGTCGCCGTCAAGATACACGCCGCCCATGTTTTCACACAGGGACTTGTAGCCGTCGCCCATGTCGAACACCCAGGCAAACCCGCCGGAGTCGAGCACGCTGCGAATGAGGGGCTGAATCAGACCGGTTTTGCCCGCCCCGGAGGTGCCGCAGACCGCCATGTTGAAATTGGTATTGTTCATTCCCTCGTAGAACAGGTCGATGAACGCCAGCTGGTTACGGTAGGTGGGCGCCAGGAGTCCTGCCGGCGCCAGCGGACTGTCAGCGACAATCGGCAGAAGGTTGGCCACCTGGAACGTCTCCGCCCGCTTCACCACACCTGCCGCCTGCAGCTCTTTGAACAGGCCTTCGCCGCATTTGAACGGCATCATGGCCAGAAAGTTACGCAGGTGATGGTAGCGGGCCGGGATAAGCTGGAAGCCACCCTTACGGTAACTGTTGAGCACCTGCTGCTCGGTAGCGAGAGAGGCCTCTGCGTTATCGGCGGTATACGTGGTGATGTTAAAGAAGTAGGACACCAGAGAGGTCTGGTTGGTCGCCAGTCGCTGGCGGATATCGCCCCACTCCTGCATTTCCTTTATCACGTTCGGAAAGTACTTCGCGTAGGAGGTTTTGCTTTTCTTCTCCACGTCCATGAATTTCAGGTTGGCTTCGTTCTGGGTCTTCACCTGGTCCTCCACCATCAGCGTCAGTGTGATGACAAAGGGGCAGGAGATGGAGAGCTCCGGGTTCAGCAGGTTGGCGTAGTTGTCCGCAGCGGTCCAGAGAAAGGCGATTTCCGGGTCACACTCCAGGTGATAGTTCGTCACCCGGGTCACGCACTCTTTCCCGTCCCGCCCCAGGCGGCCAATTTTCAGATGACCGGCAGTGACCTGCATGTCAAAGCTGTCATCCACGCACTGATAGTTCAGGTCCTGATACGGGTCCAGCTTGTACGGCACCCGGTACATCTCATGCGGATCCGGGTTAATCAGCTCCCGCATCAGTTCGACCATCCCGGCCGCATCGAGGATACGCGTCGGGATGTAAGCCCCGCCGAGCGATGCCCGTAACACTTTAATCTGATTCTCCAGCTCCACGATTTGCGTGGTGGAGTTCTTCTTCCGGGGCACGCAGCAGGAGATGTACACGCGGTAGTTTCGCAGCGTCAGGGGCAAATCCAGATTGTCCGGCAGGGGAAATTGTGTTTCCGCCGCCCGGAGATAGTAGGCGCGGGTGATGGCATTAAACTTTTTAGCCTGTTTACCGCTCCAGCGGAATTCACGCAGACCATAGTCGATATCATTGCCGACCAGTTTGCTGGAGACCAGATGAAAACTGACCGGGACGCCCCTGGGAAGTTTGCTGCGCAGTAAATGCTCCAGTGTGGCGACGATACTTTTATCCGCACCGGGTAAAGGACGCGCCTCAAACATAAAACCGACGGTTTTGTTATTAATGAACAGACCGGTCGTGGAATCATAATCCTTATAGGGCAGAATACGGCTGAACTGGGGGAAATTCATGCTGCCCAGCGTGTCATTGGCTTTCGCGGATTCGTCGGGCAGCTTCAGTGCTGACACCAGTGAATTCACAGCCTGGGTGACGGCATCGATAATGTTATTACTCATGCGGGCGTTCCTTTAAGAGCATTTCAAAATAACAAGGGTAATAAATGGCAAGAATAATATTCATGTCCGCCCTAGAAACTCCTTCTTATAATGGAAAACACAGGAATAAAAAACAATAAACATATGGAAGCAATAATCTGACCCGTAAAGATCGCATCCAACAACATCGCCCCTTTCCACAAACAAATAAGCAGAGTGATAAATAATAAAACCATATGAAAGAAAACAATCAGGAACAGAATGTTCGCTGAGAACTCCACATCACTCCCCCCCACCTCTAAGCAGAAAAAATAAAAAACACACAAACTACAGATGATAAAGACACCATCATGTCGAATACTCTGAAAGAAATCAGGAGAAAACTCTCCTGCCAGTCCATTGTACGTCAACCTGACTCCCAGATAGATGAGCCAGTAGACTGGAGGGATAAACAAAAATCCATACTTTCTAAAAAACAGCATCATATCCATCCCCTGATTATTTGCTTATAGCGTTCAGTGCGTTAAGTTGTTTATATTTCTCGTTACATTTAGCGGCAATTTTCTTCGCATCGCGAAGGGTTAATGGTCCCGGGCTATTACGGAGTGCCGTTCGAAAATCCTCACCGGCACAGGGTATTTCATGATAAATCATTAATAACTGTTCTTCAGTCGCTGTACCGTTATCTCTGTAATCATCGTAAACAAGATACAGCAGACCACCCAAAAAAAAGAGTGGAAAGGCCCAGTTAACAATGTTTTTAACCGCGCTCGCGACGTTTACTTTCATTTTTTATTCGCCTGGTATAATTCCCACTGATGGATATACGCATAATACCGCTCACCTGGCACATTAATGATGATGCCATCACAGTCCAGTTTATTAACAGGGCTGGTAAAAGCGCCTGTCGGTATGTTTACTTCAAGTGTATTGCAGTCGTTTTTCCAGTGTCTACCTGCTTCAAGTTCATCCATCGAAAATGAGTGAATGGAGATAACGAACATCCCGGAAAACCCAACCACCGCTATAAGCGCACAGTATATGAATGTATCGCCTCTGTTAACTCGAAGATTGAATTTTTCAGGGATGGCAACCATTGCCAGCGCACCGACCACACCAATAACAAAAAGAATCAGGCATATACCGTTAAGCCATGCAACGTTATGTCCGAGTATATAGTACGCTTTCACTTTCTTATTCCTTATGCTGCATACTTTCAAATAACGTGAGATTGTTAATACTGACCATCGGTCTTACTATTCACCTGCCCCCATCCGTTCAAAGAAATAAATCAAGACATAAAACATATAAAATATGACTGTGGCTGTAAAAAATCCCGTTATTACTGACAGCGTCAAATCAGGAGAACCGGCCCACATGTGTTTATCCATGAACACCATGAAAGAAAATAAAGCACTGAGACCTGTAAGCCCAAACAACATTAAAATACAGGCAAGCGTATCTCTTACAAAAACACCAATAATTACATAGCCGTAACCACAGATAATGATTGCCATTGCAAAAAAAAGTCGTACAAACCCATCAAAACTTAACTGGTATTCAGCCATTTACCCACCCTCATTCAATGTTTCCATCACGCTATTCAAAGGCTCGCGGGTTTTAATTTCAATGCACTCTCCCGTATTACTTCCGTAACCTCTGCCTCCACGTGCTTCGAGTATCCGTAGCATTTTTATGCAGACATCTGTATTAGGCATGGGAGTAATATCCCAAATTCCACCACCACTACTCGGCGTCATCAGCACCAGAAAAATAAAGGCATGCATACTTTATTGCCTCTGCTTATATATTAACGAGTGAATATTTCTTTCATTGCCTCTGCGAGAGTTGTTTGCTTATCGCCACTTATCGCTCTGTCATAATCAGCCTTACTGACATTTTCAATAACATCACCACACTGAAGTCGATTTTGCGCAGGAGAGAAAAACCCTTTATCAATATTAGTCTCAAGCAACCGGCAGTCATGAGTCCAGTGGTGCGCGAGCGCCTCTGGTACAGGGTCATTACTGGAAGAAAAGAGAAAGAGATATACTAAAAATAAAGAAGCCAGAGCAAGCAGCCATTTGAATAATTCATCCATAACGTTACTTACCCTCCGTACTGAGTTTATTAATCTCTGCCTTATCTCTGTATCTCACATCCATATATCGTGTTACGCCATCCGGGCAAGACCAGGCATCTTTTGCTTTAGCCAGAAACCCTGCCTCCTGCGCTTCAAATGCGGAGACTCTGCAGTTTTTCAGCGTATAGATGACATCCTGTTTTCTGGTTTGAATCTGTTTGTATGTTGACTCAGGCTCAAGAAAGCCAAACACTTCTGTAATCGCGACGACAATACACATTATCAGAATGATTGTCTTACCCCACCATGACACAAACAACCTCTGTAAAAAGAAAGACATAACTACGGCAGTGCCAACAATCAACATCAACATAAAAATATATGACGAATCCTCGCGCAAAAGCAGCCATAGATATTTCATTGAGTCAGTCATTTTTCAAATCCTTTCATTATTCGTTATCGAGGTTCATTTCACACGCTACCGCCCATCCCTTTCAACGCAGAGGGCACTCGTTATAATTCAGAAATGAGAACTTCCTGCAGCGCCAGTAATGGCGCTGTGAATCAATTAAGGCGAGGTTGTCCCCACGCCGATGGTGTCACGACAAACAGAACCGTTGCCGGCTGGTGATATACATCATCTGAGTCCACATACGGCGCTATCCACAATGACGTTGTCTCCTCCCCTTTTCTTAATGGACGGGGATAATTACCTGGCAGTGTTGACGGTGACGTAAACGTTGACGCCACTACTGGCAAAGACATTTTCACTACCGGCAAAGACTGGAGCCTTTTCTCGGTTTCGAAATATGTTGCCTCATTCTTTGACGTTGGATTATTTAGGTACACTGCACGTGCTCGATCTTTCTCCGCTACCACTCTGGCCCGGTTCAGGTTGGGTTGAGGCGGCAACGGGTACGAATTAACTGACGTGGTTCTGAAATTACCCTCAGCCAGTTGTGGCAACCCGGCCGCAGCCGGCTTTGCATCACTGCGTTCCTCTTTCAGCTTCGCTTTTTCATTTGCCTGTTCCATCGTCATACAGGTATCCGACGTCGTGGCATTACATTGAAATTCGGTCTCTGTGCCCGCACACCCGGTTAAGAGCAAAGCGCTGCCCAGAGGAATTAACAGCATTAATTCCTTCATGATATTTCTCGCTATTTATCGGTTATTTCTTCAGGTTCATCCTGATTTGGGTATTTTCCTTAATCGTCCGAACAAATTTATCCCCTTCACCCGGACTCATTTCATCGTAAACACGCTTAATCTGGCTGACATCAGATCGGGCTAGAATCAGCCCTGAAGAACCCAAAACAGACTCTCCGACGACAACACCGTTTTTCCGTATGATCCCCCTGCGGACAGGAGTCCGACGGAAAACCACAGCGATCCCGGTAAACACCACCGCCATCAGCAGCCAGAGCCAGAGAATATTATGCGTATAGCTCTGGTCGATATACGCTGCATACCCTGCCGCATCCGTACTGACGGTGGTGCAGTCTTCCTGTAAAACCGGAGGCAGTGGAGCGTTCACCGCATCACCATTAAGTTCTTTCGGCCCGGTGCAGTCCTGAATGACATATCCCTCCTGCTGCACAGACTCTACGGTTTTCACCAGCGTCTGGCCGAACGTGTACGGTCCCGTCAGGAATACCAGAACAACCAGTAACATCATCATGGCCAGCGGATACACCACCGCACACTTAACCAGCCAGTGAGCCCAGCACAGTGCTGACAGAACAGCAGTAATGAGAGACTTAGCCATTATTTTCCCCCTGCGGCGCTGCGCCCGGAGAGAACTCACGCGGATCAAGTTTGCCCAGCTTCTTCAGCATCTCGTCAGTATTGAATCCGTTCATACCGCCACCTGACTGATGATGTGCATCAACCTGCGGTGCCGGCTCCGCCTCCTGATTCTGAGCCTGCTGTTGCCCGTTCTTTTCCGCTTCCAGTTCTTCAATCGTTTTCAGCTGGAATCCATCCTGGAACACGACGGTCACTTCGTTGCCGGCACCAATCGGAATGACCGGGTGATACTGCTCGGCCCTTTTGATGTAGTACTCGCTCAGCGTCTGCGCAGCTTTAGATGCACCACCGCCGACCCCCATTTTCAGAACGTCACCGGCGCCAACAGATGCGGTTGCCCCCAGGCCAACAGCTGGCTGTGAAGCCCGTTCCATGCCCTGACCAATCCCGTCAACAAAACCGGCCCCCCATGCCCAGCCGAGGATTTTTCCGTTACGCATCACCACCTCTCCCTTAACCCCGTTTTTCCCCATAAAGGAAACGTGGCCGTTAATGGGCTGATCGATGGTTTTATCACCTTTGATACAGCTGATATTGCGGGTACGGACAATGGCGCGTTCGCTGGAGACATCGCCCCAGGCTTCAAGGCCCACAAAACACCCTGTCAGGTCGTAGGTTTTGCTGTTTGGCATTTCCACGCGACCGGTGATACGCAACTGCATCGGTACAGTTGATTCATTCCCGGTAACAGACGCGTTGGCATCTGCCCCCTCGATAAGCATGCTTTTTGCAAAGCTCCCCGACGGAATGTACGGCAATGACTTCGTTTTTTTTCCTTTGTCGTAACTGAACGTTTTACGCTGTATCTGGTTTGGTACCGGTACAGACTGGTAGCTGACCTGCGGCGGCGGGGTCATACCATTCCCCGGATAGAATGCCGTCGGAGGCGGTACCGCGGCGCCGCTTTGCGGCGGATAACTGGCTGGCTGCGGCTCCCCTTCCGGACCGGGCGGCGGTGACGGAGGAGTCGGCGCGGGCTCGCCACCAGAGACAGCCGGTTTCACGCCCAGCGCCTTCAGCTGATTCTGCATGGCTTCATTGTCACTGCTGAGCTTGTCGATACGTATCTGGTCAGCGGTTCGCGCCTTACTCAGCAGGTCCACTTCCCCCTGCAGGGAGTCAAAACGCTTGTTGAGATCTGCGGCAGTCGCCTGCATTTCGGTGGTCGCGTGCTGCTCCACCTTACTGTTGAAGCTGCTGTCGACCACCCCGGTCATATCCGGCGCGGGTTCGCCCTGAGCCGGGGCTTCCTCATCAGAGCTCATGTTCAGATCTGACAGATACAGCCCGCCTCCGACGGCTGCTGCGCCGCCCGCCAGAATGAGTCCCAGCCAGATATATTGCTTACGTTTGATCAGCGTGTTGAAGTTGGCCATCAGCGCTTCACTCCTTCATCTGACGTCGTGACCCAGATCTGCATACGACCACCGGCGGTCAGCAAGCCCGCCGGGGTACTGAACATGACGGCACGTGTTCCGGGCTGCCAGAAATCGCTTTCACGCACCATACGGGGCGACAGGGAGACATTGTCCAGACTGTAACGGACAACTTTCAGGTGATGACCGACCCAGACCCGATCGGCAGTGGCGCGCAGACCAGCCGGCACCTGCAGCACTTCAGAAGTGACGGGGACAGACTGATACTCATCGGGTACGCTGCCCTGGCGCACGGCGCGATTCAGCGAAACCAGTAACGATTCATAGGGGTTCGACTCTTCCCAGGCTTTTGCCGGACCGGGAGTCCCCGCCAGCTCGCTGACCAGCTGAATTGTCCGGCCTGAGCCTGCACGGGGCACGGCACGAATGGAGAAGTTCAGCCCGCGTTCGGTTTCCACAATGAAGGTGAATGGTTTTTTACTGACGGTCGCCAGAATGGCGCCGCCGCTGTCGGTCTGCTCCTGGTTTGTCAGGCCACCGTCCAGGCTGTTTATCGCCGTGATACGATCGCCAGGTACTGTGAACAGATTCGGGTCGGTGTTACTCACGGCAATATTTGCCTGACCACCATTGGTCAGGGGGACCACTGTCGGCGCCAGCGTACCGCTGAGGGTCGCTGACATCGCGGGGGCGGCCAACAGCAGACAGCCTGAAATAAATAACGGGTTAATTTTTTTCATTATTTATTTCTCCAAAACGCGCCAGCCAGCTGACACCATCGACACGACTGAACTGAATGACATAACTTTTAATTTCACTGTAGGGTTTGGAATCCCCAATCCACGTTTTCAGCTCACCCCGGATATCCACGCGGTTCTCTGCCGGCCAGGCACGGATCGACGTCATATAAAAGGTGGCATTAACGTTATTGTCTTTAATGCGTTTCGCATCTTCAGCCAGCTGGACCTTAAGGCTGTTCTGCGAGGCGGGTAATACATACCGGAGTAGCTGCTGATGCTGGGCATCAACCGTTTCCGGGGTGACATTCAGACGCAGAGCAATAAAGGACAGGCCCAGCTGCTCAATATAAGAGGCGTCAGCCTGGTTCTGAGACACCGCAAAGGGGGCACTGAATAACATCGGTGTCACCGCCACTTTCTGTTCTGTCTGAAGACGGTAATTATTTATGCCCTGGATAATATTGGTCGCAAGACTGAGGGTCAGGAGCGTCCCCAGACTGATAAATCCCACAGCGATAACGCGGGTGGTATTTTGTCTGGCACCATGTTCCATATGTTATTTCCCCGTTGATTTATTTAATCCACTGCCGGAAACAGGAGTCCGGAACATCATGAAAGAAACCTTTAAGAAGGGAGGTTGGCAGATACCAGTAAATCAGGTCGCGTAGCCAGGAGCTGCCCCGCCCTTTTTTCAGTTTCTTGATACCCCAGAAAACCAGTGCCGCTGCAGCCATACCAAAAATGAACTTGCTGGTCCAGAAACCCCAGCCGAGACAAATCACGGCCGGGATAAGTTCATCGAGATATAAACCAAACCAGCGGGACTGGTTAGTCAGTGTTTCCGGGAAACGGTATCGCTTTAATTCGTCTCCCGTCATCACGCGTTTCCTGTCAGTAACCGGCGACCGACATACCGATGGTGATAAAGGTGGAAATAATCGCGAAGCCGAACAGGAACTTCACGTTCTTGGTCATCATGTACATGATGCCGCCGGCGACGACTTCTGCCAGAACCACCCATTTGACGACGCTGGAAGACTTACCAAACGTGCCTTTAACGGTCGCATCCCCGGACTTCATCAGGTCGGTTGCCGTGGTGGTGGCCATCGCAGCATCCGGGAAGAACGCCGCTACAGCAGCAACCGGCAGCACGACTTTAGCGACTTTCAGGGCTTTCTTTTTATTGAAAACGCGGGACAGAAAAGACGGTTTGGTTTTTTCAGGGACAGCAGAGCCCTGAACACTTAATACAGCATTCATATTTATTTCCTTTTAAATAGATAATGTTTAAATGGTGATACCTTCGGGACTACTTATGTTTCAGATTCAGACCTCCTTATCACTTCGACTTCAGAGCTATAAAAATCAGGAAATTCCAACAGATGCGCTTTAAGGCGAAGGTAAACTTCGAGCGATTTCGAGCGTCCACTTCTGTTTTTTGCCTTAATTAACATTTTGTTAGTTTGTTCATCAAACCGAAGAAATAACCGTTTTTCTCGTTTTTCTTCAGCACAGTAAATTTTCTGAACATCGTAAAAATCAGGAAACTTCCTTAGATGATCATCAACACGCAGTTGAACTTCCGTGCCTTTAACTCGACCACTCCTGCGTATTGCTAATGTCAGATGCTGATAAGTTTCATCGTCACAGGTAAAAACAACTGCACTACCTGCAGCAGGACGATTAACAAGTCGTTTCACCTTAACCCCTCCTGGAAAAAGCTAAAAGAATTGTTCTCCATTTTCCAATAAAAGGCAATGGTGAAAATGTCATCGATTTTATAACAATCTGTTAACATGCCGAGTGATAATATCCCTGACATTTTTCATTACCGGTTCCAACAGCTCACTTAGATGAAGAACGATGAAGGCATCATCACGACTACTAATATTAAGCTTGGTTAGTATTTGACTGCTTTTATTTCTGGAAGATCCGTTTTCCAGTCCAAGAAACTGCCCCATAATCTTGTGACTTGCACCGCCTGCATAAAACCCAAAAAAATCATACTCACTTTTATCAAGCCTTTTGACAGCCCTCATAAAATTAACGACATCCGCATGCAGGGGAAGAGATCTTGTTATTCTTTTAATGGAGTTTGATGCCCTTCCAAACTTCCATAAAAAGTGTACAGCACCATCACTGACAAATTCCTCGATCATAAAATCAAATTGCTTTCCATTGATATAAATACATCTTTCAATATGGAAGTTAGATTGTTCAATTTGAATCAGTAGTTCTAACTCTCGAAGTCCAAGAAAGGTGTCAGTACCAATCAGTTCCTCCCAACTTCGTTCGGACTGCAAAGCGCCCCCGAACTCATACAAAAATGCTGAATTGAATGCCGGAAATTCTCCTGACTGATTATGAATACAAACCGGGAAAGAATAGTGCATGATGAGCGCCTCAAAAGAAGAAGCGAGGGATTGACGGCAGGTGTCTTTTTCATTACGATCCATCGGATACATAGAGGCCTCCTTGTTAGGTCTACTATGGGCAGTAGGTATGAGAAGGTGAATGCTTCTCATACCTGCGAAACTCAAATTTTCACTTACTATTTGAAAAAATAATAATGCATTTATAATTACATGTCATCCATAAAAGACCGAGTTTTATTCTTTTTATACCCTGTGCATCAGCATTAATCATTAGTATTATTTACCTCATCCTCTTCAGGGAAATACATACGCATAACTTCCTGCACGTCTTCCTGAATATTCTGAACGATCCCTTTCCATTGCCATCGAGGGTCATCCTTTACATGGGGACTGAGGCATTCAATACCCAAAACTTTATTCATAGAAAACTGTGTTTTAACTACATATTCGAATAAAGCCTTATTGAATGCCATCTGATTGAAACCAGACTCCTTACGTTCCATTTGAGCTTCATACACACGAAGCCCAAGCTCAATGAGCATCGAACTGATACTTGAAAAATTGACATCCTTGTCCTTAGCACCGCCAGCACGACGCTGCTCAATGATTGCATTGATTTTCTCAACAACCTGATCACTTATATAAACCTGCACTCTTGGCATAGCAAATCCTTTCTTATTAAGAGTGAATACTAACAACACACATATAGAATTTTCGTCCAACAAACTCAAGATTAGAGTCCAGACTACACTCTAGAGTCTAGAGCATAAAGTATCTCATCAAAAGGGACTACACTCTAGAGTGCAGTCCCAATTATCCATCTGATTTTATAGACGATAGTCGTTATCGACTCTAAACAGACTCTATCCAGACTCTATTTAGAGTCTGGATAGAGTCTGTTTATACTTTCTAAATGAAAGAAACAGAAAGTTCACTCACATAAGCTCATAATTTAAAGGATAAATCTGCAAAATTTTAATTTTGCGTGGGGTGTGGTGATTTTGTGGTGAGGAGTGCATATCTGTTGAGTCTGGTTCTGGTCTGGGTTAACGTATTTGCAGGAATCGACCCGGAGGGAGTCTTTTGAGAAAACAACTGGTATTAGCCACCCTGCTTTTAATTTCCATGCCTGCCTGGTCTGCGGATTGTTTTGATATGGCAGGACGGGACTATCGAATAGATCCCGATCTGCTGCGGGCTATTTCATGGCAGGAGTCTAAATGGAAGGTGAATGCCATCGGGAAAAACCCGGGAGCTGGCTACGGTGCCGGACTGATGCAGATCGACTCGCAACACCAGGGTGAACTGTCGCAGTACGGTATTAAACCGGGACACCTTCTGACTGATGCCTGTCTGAATATTTACACCGGTGCTTATTATCTGGCACTGGCTTTTAAAAAATGGGGAGTCAGCTGGGAGGCAGTCGGCGCCTACAACGCCGGGTTCCGGAGAACGGACAGGCAGGCCATGCGACGACTGGAGTACGCCAGGAAGATTGAGGCCATCTACCTCGCTATCAAGAAAAATAAAAATGCCGGCCAGTCATCTTTAACAACAAAATGAAGACCTCATTCATGAGGTCTTCAGAACAGGGAAGTGATTAATCAATTGCCCGCCATATTAAATGCCGTTCGGGATGATGAATAATGCTGATATAATCCTTCAGTGCATCCTGCCGTGAAACCAGACGCCTGCAGATCTGGTCATATTGCGGCCCCATTTCAGCCACGTGCCAGGACAACCTGTTCATAATCATCAGCGTGGCAATAATGCCTGCTGCATCAGCGCTGACCTCACCTTCAAAATAATTTCCCGGGATGCACATCCTGTAACGCTGCTCACCTTCAGGTGCGATATATCCGGTCTGCGTGGTAATGAACTGGATGCTGTTGGGTGCAATATTCCCGCCGACACCCTGTGGAATAACCCAGTAAGACCAGGAACCGCCGTCGTATTCAGAATGCTGGCGTAACCAGTTCGCGGCCATAGTATCGGCTAACGGCGTAAAAAAGAGCTCCGGGATAAAATCCAGGCGAGCTTTACCATTGGTTACGGCACTGCGCAGATATTTATCTGTTTTAAACTGTTCGTCTGATTCACGAGTGGCGGTGTTGACTTTCATTGTGCGCATACTGATTTTCTCCTTCGCGGTTTATTAAATCGTTCGACTTCATCACTGAGCGGCGAAGGGCAATTTGCAGCCGACGGGGAGGAAATAAGGGGGCGCGCGGCGTTTATATACCCCTTTATTTCCTCCACGGCTGATGCTAAAAGCAGCCCTCCGCGAAAGATGAAGTCGGGCGATATCGAGCTGGAGTGAGAATGCGCACAACCCTGAACGTCAATCCGGTGTTTATCGGATTCACGTTCAGGCCCTGGAGTGGCGGGTATTTATCGCCACGGTGAGAGCGGCGCATCCTGATAAGGATGCAACAAGCGAGATTTTGAATTTGCGTCAGGATGGAAGCCCGACAGGGCAGAGACAGCTTGCTGGCTCTGTTCACGACAGCCGTGTCCCGACAGGGACGACGCCCGGGTCAGTATTTATTTAATCTTTCATCAGAGATAAATAGCGGAAGAGATACACAGCAGAATAGCGGAAGCGATGTAACAGAGATGAATAAAGAATATTGATGAGATAATACCGCGCCGGAGTAATACGGGCGGCGCGTAGCGCAGCCGGTATTATTCAGCGCCACAGGCGCTGCGGCCTTTCAGCGCAGTCGGGCAGGTTATCCCCTGCCCTTCCGGTTATTTACGCGGCCTCCTGTATTCCGCGCATAAAGTCCCGCATAGCCCTGAACCGGCGCAGATCTGCCAGTCGTTTTTCAAAGTCATTGAGGTAGAAAACCGGGGTATACCTGACCCGCCGGATCTGCATCGTGAGCGTGTTGCCCGTCACCACTTCCGCTGCTATCCCCAGCAGTGACAGCTGGATGAATGCCATATCTGCCGCCACCGGATCGATGTCAATGCAGCTGCCGAACATGTGCATGGAGGGGTTAATATCCGCTTCAAGCAGGCACTCTGCATAGGCGATCAGCATCCCTGCGGCCCCACACGCCGGATCGCTGACGGTGGCAATCCCTTCCCGGCGGATAGTGTCTCTGACGCCTGGCATCAGCATTCGCGCCATCAGACACTGCACGGAATACGGGGTAAAATACTGCCCGCGAAAGTTATCACCCAGCTCAAGCTCCATAAAAATCGCGCCGAGGAAATCATGAAATTTCGCCTCCAGCGCACACACCATCAGGCAGAACATTTCCTGCATGTTCGCGATGTCGGTGGCCTCGTACCGGGCGCAGATTTTCCGGCAGTGCTCCATGCTCTCCGGCGTTCGTATCCGGGCCATATCCAGCTCGCTGGCGGCAAGCGACAGAAAATCACTGAACACTTCCCAGCGCCCCAGATGGCGGCCCGTATCCTTAAATACGCGGATAAAACGGCCCCGGCTGTACTGCTCGCTCATCATACGATGAACCGTGGGCACCGTTTCCGCGATCTGCTGCCCTGCCTGAATGACAGGGCTGTTATCCGCAGTTTCTCTGGCCAGATTGAACACATCGGCAAAACTCAGCTGTGACATAACATTATCTCCGCTGTTGCCGCTCCCGAAGGAGCGGCTCACCTTATCAGTTACATGCGCGTTTAAGTTCAAGCGTGCGGAGTACCTGCCCGAAGGCGGTGTTGTTCATCGCGGGGATATGAACGCCGCGCCCCTTACGAATACTGCGGGCAATATGCCGCCCGAAGGCTTTCAGCGCCGGATCAATCTCCTGGGCCGCAATATCGTCTCGCTGGATACGTGGATGACGACGGGGCTTTACAGCCTCAGTGGAAGGTGAAAGAATGGATAGGTTCATATGTACCTCTAAGTTAATTTGAACAGCCGAAAAAATCGTTACCGCGACTTTTACGGCGTGGATAAAGCAGGGTTTTCCCTGCTTTTTTCATTTCCGGAACAGGTTAAATTCCTCCTTAATGCGCGTTGTAATCTGCGCATGGCTCAGGTTGCACACATCCCGCAGCCGGAAATATCTGGCTCCGTAGCGGGCGTATATCTCTGTCACGTCACAGCAGACCATCTCCTGCAGCATGAACGTTTCCCACTCGCCGTTCTCACTTGTTGACCAGTTGAGCGGATACATCAGGCCCAGCGCCTCGTGAAAGGCATGAACGTCGATTTCTTCCGGTGCTTTCACCGCATCGTTACGGCGACTCAACCAGTACGCACGTTCTGCCTCTGCGGTGGTCTGCATTCCCAGGACTGCAGAGGATTCGATCAGGTGTAAGTTCATACATCTCTCCTTATGTGGATGACCGGCGGCCCCCGGACCGCCAGATGTTGGGTAAAAAAGCAGATTCATGGCATATGGCGTTCAGCGCGCATTGAGTCAGCAATGTATTTGCGTGCGTCATTCCACGCTTCCTCACCGATATCACCATAAAGAAGCTCAACGAGTTTCCGGGACTGAAGCCACGGTTGTGCAACGCCGAAATGCACCTGCAGAACGTCAGCGTGCCAGTCAACCACTCCCGCCCCCAGGACGTTATCAGCCATACGCATCAACGTGCCCCATACCAGTTCACTTCTTTCGCTTTCTCTCAGGCGCTTGTTTTTAAGCTCCGCCAGATACATAAGGAGGCTCTTTTGCTCGCTAATCGCGTTGGCCAGAAGGTTTTCAACCCATCTTTCGGTAGATTCTTTGGTGGCGGTTTTGACGTTGACGTTCTGTGTGTTCATTCTGCTTTTCCTCTGGTCTGGTGGTTAATCCATCTCTCGGTGAGTTCCCTGGCGGCAAAGGGCAAAGGAGCAACGTCGTAAGGAGGAGAACAAGGGGCGGAGACAAAAAGTTTTTGCGGTCCCTGGCAAAAAGTTTTTGGCGGAGTTTATTTACCCCTTGGGTGACGACACGGCGGTGCTACGACCAGCCCTTCGCCGGGGAACGGACGAGAGATGACTCACCAGGGGAAGGGATGAGAATGAACACACCCGACACGACGGAACGGCGTGGCGCCATCAGAGTGCCGGTAGCTTTATCGCCGGCACGGTGAAAGCGGCGCGACCGTTCCGGTCGCAGCAAGCGCTGCCGTTGACCTTGACTTCAGACATCAGACACTAGCCGTCAGGCCCGAAACCGCTTTGCGGGTTCGGCGGAGCCCGGCAGGTGCGCAGCAGCTGCCATGGCGGAGTGTGGCTCGACGACTGGACAGCGCAGCTGGCCAGGAGCCGAAGGGGTCCAGTGTTGTTATGCCTTTCTTATCGTTCCAGGCGTTCGACGGTGGCCAGCAATTGCGGATAGGTCGCTGACTGACACTTTTCATACAGTGATTTAGCTGCGGGTATCCCTTCCAGATAATCATCCGAGTCCCGAATTTCCTGAGCCAGATATTCAATAAAGGCGGGTTCCACAACGGAGCCATTCAGAACATTAAGCAGAACCTGTGTTTCGTCGTCATCGAGAGGAAGGGCACAGGCGCGAACCAGATGCGCATAGCGATCAAAGATATTATTCAGCCGTTCAGTCACCCCTTCCCTGTGGGAGTTCAGATGCGCTCGCAGCTTAGGCGAAGGCGTGAAAGAGGGGTTGCGGGAGATCTCTTTTTTCACTGGTCAACCTCAGAATACTGGCCCGACATCATTAAGAATTTGCGCCGCTCCCTCACGAACTGTCGGTACCATTTACGGGCAACACTGGCAAGATCGTCCTCAGAAGCGTCACAGTAAAGCGTACTCCCCATAAACCCTCCCCCACGGCAAATCTGAGCACCTGTGCTACCTGGGCGTCCCGGGGACTCCAGGTGAACATAGCCACCACTGTCGGGTGCGTAAAAACTGAAAATTTCGCCGGTTTTACGGGATTTTATCGTGAAGTTCATGCTGGCTCTCCTTTGGCTCACCCGCGACTGCGCTTCGCCTCACTGAGTTAAGTGGAACAATTGCTGTTCATTACACAGACAACTGTATGACAGAAGTCATACACAATCAAGCAAGAAGAACAAAATTTAAGCGCAGTAAATATTAATGCTAATGTACGCATCCATTAGCATTAACAACTGGTGCATAAAATGGCTCAGGAATCACAGACTGAACAGTCTCGCGCTTACTTTTACCGCAACTTTACGTACACAATCGAACATCTGACCCGGGATTATCAGGCTGAACTGCAGCGTTATTCTGATGATTCGTGGGAACTGCCTCAGCGAGCCGCACGCCTCAGCGCAGCAGTTAAGCGCTATAAAACGTACCGGATGCTGAGTTTTATTTTTGAGATAGCTGACAGCATCGATCTGGACTTAACCCCGCTTATTGTAAAGCGCCTTTGTATGCGCCTTTTCGGCCGCTCGGGTAGCCAGGACATAATTGTTGCCACTTTTGGGCAGAAGGGTCGCCAGCACCGCAGCCGCGATAATACGCCTGCCATCCTGGATGAAATAGCTTCCCGCTACCGTCTTGCCGCATACTCCTGTCAGGCCTCCACCCTGAGTGATATTGCAAGTGTGAAAAAGCACTATCAGACAGGCATCCGTGCAGCACGGAACAGGGAAAAATAACCTTCCCGGTAATAGCTAATGGATGCGTACATTAGCCTTAACATGAATAGATAGAGGAAAAAGGGGCTACCGGCGAACGGTAACCCCTTCATAAAGGCGCTTCAGGCATGTCAGACCAACGCAGCCCTGAAAAGGCGGGGTTTCCCCCGCCTCCAGGTTGCTACTTACCGTTGGATTCGTAAGCCAGGCTTGCCGCGACCTCCCTGTTCCCGTCCTTCAGCCGGACTTCGCATAAGCGGTTCCGGGTCAGGCATGTGAATATCAAGAGCGTTAAACACACGATTAATACGCACCAGACCAGGGTGTTTCGCGGTAGTTTCATGGTGTACTCCTCCTTGCAAATTGCACGGTAAGAGGCCATACTGGTGTTGACTAGACATTCAGTGGGCCTCGGGTTAATTTGAAAAAATTACTCGGGGCTTTCTGCTTTCTGCCGCACAACACGGTAACAAACCACCTTTACGTCATGAGGCAAAAAGCCTCAAGCGCCACCGCCAGTATACCTTACCCGCTGCCAGACTGACCAGGCATCGCGCCATCATCGTTCTGATTTGCCGCGAAAATACCCGGGTCTGCTCTCAAGCTCCCGCTCGATCAGCTCGTCGGCAAACAAGGGCGCAATCCTGTTGATGCGGCGAACCAGATTCCGGTGGCGGGCGGCGGCTTTCCGCTCGTCGCTCCAGCGCTTAATCTGCCTCTCGTCCAGAAAATCCACGCATACCGCATATCCCGCGCCCGCCACCCAGCAAGACATCACTTCTTCAGGTGCCGCCTGCCCTGCCTCCACGACAACGGAAACCAGCTCCTGTGGACCCGGGCAGGGTCTGTGCGGCAGTTTCCAGCGCAGGGAATAGCGCCACTTCATCCGTGGCTCCGGTGTGTCAGCTTGTTCGGGACCTGCCAGCGTTCTGCCTGACGCACAGACTCCGGCGTCTCTCTCACAATGAAGCTGATTTCATGCATGACACCATACAGCGGCTCCCCGGCATCCCGCAGCCAGTCCAGAGAGGCCAGCGAGGCATATCGCGATCGCCAGTGCCAGAAGGCAGGGGCAAGCTCACGCGCGTCAAACTCATCGGCCCACCGGCGGTACCAGCTGATGACCGTTTCCGGTGACTGGAAATTCAGCTCCGTGACGGCCTGTCCCAGCAGGTTCTGCCGTAACCGCCAGTGATGCGTCATTGCGCGTTCTTCCCGACGCATCTTACGGGTAAAGGCGAGGCTGCTGCGCTGTTTCCGGCGCTCAGTCCGGCTGTGCTGCACCTCGGGGAACAGTTCGGCCTGAACATCAACCGGCAGCGGCAGCGGACAGCACTCCCCGTGACTGGCAATCAGTGCATCGAGCGCCTCTTCCACCTGCTTAAGACTGCTCAGACGATGTTTCGGGTCCCAGTTCAGGCCGGGAATGCGCTGCGCCACGGTCGTGTTCATGCGGCTGTTCCCGGTCAGCAGGCGCAGAAAGGTACGCACGTGTGGCGCTGCAGACAGACGAGCACCGCGCTGGCGGGCATTCTCCACGGTCATGATGGCCTGCAGCGCAGCCTGCCGGGCAGGCTGCAGGGTGACAAGGAAACGGGACGAAGGGATCATTGTGCGCCCTCCTGTTCCAGCGTGCTGATGATACTGGCGCAGGAATATCCGTCAGTATCGAGACACGCTATCAATGCCAGCGTGTGGGAGATCAACTCCGGGTTAAATGCTTCCATGCTGCGAACAACAGAGAACGGCTGGCCACCACGTGTCACAAAGACGATCATCCAGCGCTCACTCAACTCTCCGGGGCTGCAGACAGCGACATCAAAATGGCAATGGGCCGGAGAAAAGCGGATCTGAACCGGGAAAAAACCGCCAAACTCACTGCGATATTCACCGTTCACGGACCAGCCTGACGGCAGATGCAGAACACGCATCACAGCATGGGTCAGCTCACGGCGAAAATCTTCACCGGCAGCGCGGTAATCTTCCAGCTCGTCGATGGACATGGTTTTCAGGACGTCCAGAGTCAGTAACGTTTTCATTTTCAGTCTCCTTATCGCCGCCCCGCAGGGCGGCGTCTCCGTTATCAGGCTGCGTGTGAAGTCGGTTCGTCAGTGTCCGGGGCAGCATGTGCATCGTCCGGCTTTGCGGCATCCGGGGACTGCATCCAGCCCGGTACCCAGCGGGAGCCGGAGAGCCATTGTTCCGCATGGCTGGCAGCATCCCCCTTCTTCATTTTTTCGGCATCCGAGGCGGCTCCGGTCAGCCCGGCCTCCTTCAGCGCCGCCACAATCTGGGCCTTGCTGAGCAGCCCGAGGAAGTTATCCGCTGTCGGCTGCCACCAGTCGCGCAGATGAAATCCCAGCGCCGCCTCCACGCCATCGAGGTCACTGCGGCGGGTATGTCCACATTCACGGGTCTGGACACCGTCTACGGAACAGGCAGTACAGAAGGCCATCAGCGACATCAGGGTCTGTCCGTCGAGGGTAAAGAAGGTGGTGAAATCTTTCTGCCACCCCTCCGGCAGCAGGGCTTCCAGACGGGCTTTCTCCTGCATCAGATACCGCCATGCCTGACCTTCCTCTCCGGTCGGGGCTTCACTGGTCAGGCCGCTGTGATGCACCTCAAGGCGCAGGACGAACGGATGCCGGGTGGTGGTGCAGTAGTCAAACACGCAACTGCACAGCCGCCAGGCCATCAGGGCCACGGCTTTCTGTGGCTGCTTAACCAGTTCGGCCTGAACCGCCAGTTTTCTTTCTGAAGACATTTTTTTCAGCAACGGTACGCTGATGCCCTCTGCCGCATCCGGGATACTGCGGGTGACCACATGTACGGCAGCCTGATCGCCACCGTGTTCCCCGACGTCAGAGACCGCCGTCTGGATCTTCTTCTGGACACCACGCTGGACGCAAAGCTCACCGTCATACAGACTGACCACCACGCCACAGGCCGCTTTCTGCTCCGGTGTCCACGCCCGAACTGACGCCGCATTTTCAATCTCATCAATCAGCACCTGAATCGCGGCTTCATCCTCAAAAGTTTCTGTTGCCTCCAGCGTGGCGTACAGTTCATCAAGACGCTGCAGCTCCTCAGCGCTGAATTCCCCCTCCGGCGCCGGCAGCACCAGATAATGCTCGCGGTCATCGCCGTAGTTTCTGACGGATCCTTCACGAGCCAGTGACCATGACCAGCCTTCCTGTTGTTCGATGGCCAGCGCAGCCGCCGCCAGCTTCTCCTGAACCAGACGCTCAACCAGTACCCCGTCAGCCGTTCCGTCTCCCTCCTGGGCGCTGAACAGATCCTCACGCACCACGCCCCCGGCGGCCTCATACGCTTCACGACCGATAAACACGAAGCGGGAGTGGGTTACGGCGATTTCCGTATCCGTGATGGCCCGCTTCAGCAGGTGAGCGGGTGTGCTGCCGTATGAGGTTTTCACCTGGTCATACACCTGCACCTGACGTGCCGGGTCGCTCTCCAGACTCAGGGCCTGACACTGCTCCACGTCGAGTTTGTCCTCTGCCAGCAGGGTGATCAGTTCCGGGGCGAGGTTTGCCAGCTTCAGCATCCGCTGAACGTGACGGGCACTGTAGCCCAGCAGGTCCCCGATTTTAGCCGGGGTTTTCCCCTCTTCTGACAGGGTGCGGAACCCGCTGATTTGCTCTGCCGGATGCATGGCCACCCGCTGGTTGTTCTCGACCATCGAGGCAACCATCGCCAGGTCGTCACTGACACGCTTGGCAACAACGAGATACCCGGCATCGATGCGCTGCTCGCTGAGCAACTGTTGCAGGGCGGCAAGACGGCGGCCACCTGCAGCCACACCTGACATACCGTCCGGCAGCGAGTGAACCACCAGATTCTGGATCAGGCCGATCGCCATGATGGAGTCAGCCATCTCCCGGACACTGTCAGCCGGATAGGGGATCGTGCGAACGTTCAGCGGGGATTTGACCAGCCCCGACAGCGGCACCATCTCAACCTGAGCAGCCTCAAGCGCGGCTTTCAGGGCGGCGGATTCGGCAGGGTTCACCGATTTTTTGCTGGTTTTAACCGGTGCTTTTGCTTTAGACTCGGTCACTGACATAATTGATTTCTCTCCGATATTGGTTAATGTCTGCCGGGCAGACCCATCTGCCCGGCACCTATTACGGCTTATTGCGTTTTGCGTACTCCGTAGTCCCGGATATAGCGGTTCATCAGGTCCTCGCCGCCCGGTTCAAAATTCCAGACGCGCCAGATCATGCTGCCGTCATCCTGATGACGGACGACAAGACGAAAATGGGTCCCCTGGTCATCTTCAATCGCCACATTCTGATACTGCGCGGCGACAATCTGAGCCTGCTCGCGGGTAAACGTGCCATCCGGCAGAGATTCAAGCGGGGACAAAACGTTATGGTCCATATGTTTCTCCTTCTCTGCCCCGCCTGAACGGGGCGTCTTCATCATGGTTTAAAAGGGCGCGTCGTCATCCATTGGTGGGAAATCATCCGGGAGAGGCTGAGGCGGTTGCTGAGACGGGGCGGCATCCTGACGGCCTTTCTTACCGCCCTTCGCTTTCGGGGATTTAGCTGCGGCCTGAGCAGGTTGTGCCGGGGTGGCAGGATTCTGCGGCTGCGCGGCGCTCTCAGGCACTCCGGATTCACGGCGGCCGCCGAGCATCTGCATGGTGCCGTTCTGCCCGACCAGCACCTCGGTGACGTAGCGCGTGGCTCCGGCATCGTCCTGCCAGTTGCGGGTGCGCAGCTGGCCCTCGATGTAGACCTGTGCGCCTTTACGCAGGTATTCGCCCGCCACTTCCGCGAGCTTGCCGAACATGACAACACGGTGCCACTCGGTGTTTTCGCGCATCTCTCCCGTCTGCTTGTCACGCCATGCTTCAGACGTGGCCAGCGTCAGACTGGCCACTGCGCCCCCGTTGGGCATGTAACGCACTTCCGGGTCCTGTCCCAGATGTCCAACCAGAATGACTTTGTTAACGCCACGTGCTGCCATGATGAATCTCCTTACTCTGTTGTTTTGTCTTTAAAAACCATCACCCGTTGAGTTGCCGGGGCCGCGGTTTTGACTTTGTGCGGGGACCTGCTGAACCTGCCCCCTGGTTGTTACCTTCACCCGTTTGAGAGCCGTTCGCCGCAAGGGCAAAGACGCCACGGCCTGACGCATCTGTCCGGGGCAGGACACAAAAGTTTTTGCGGTTCCATGCAAAAAGTTTTGTGGACTGTTCATTACACCCTGGACAGCCAATGCGACAGGTTGTGGCTATGTCAGCCCGGGCGAATGGACTCAAACGGGTGATTCGGGTACCAGGGGAAAGGAGCAGGCACCCGCCGCAACGACGGAACGCGCGGGCGCGAAACGGCGTTGCCCTGCAGAGTGCCGGCAGTCCTTCGCCGGCACGGTGAAAGCGGCGCGGCCGGAACGGTCGCAGCAAGCGCTGCCGTTGACCTCAGACATCAGACACTAGCCGGCAGGCCCGAAACCGCTTTGCGGGTTCGGCGGAGCTTACCGCGTCTTTTCGCGGTTAGCGGAGTGTGGCTCGACGACTGAACCGCGCCAGCGGGTCAGGAGCCGAAGGTGGCCCCGGGGCAGATTGTGTGAAAAGAAAGTCAGGCAGAGGAAAAGCAGCAGCAAGATGGAGAGTACCGGTCTGGTCTGGTCAGGTCAGGTCAGGTCAGGACTGAGATTCGCCCTTCTCTTTTCTGTACTGAACAACGCCGTACCAGGCCGAAGCCAGGAAAGCGAAAACGGTGATCAGGATACGAATTTCGTCACCCGGCTCTTTCCCCTGCAGCATCAGCGTTATGATGATGCCGGCAACGATAATCCACGCCATGCCACTCCAGAGGCGCAGCTTATCCGCCACGACATTAATCAGAACAAAAGCAACGACCAGGATAGCCCCCCACAGAGCCGGTAACGGCTGAAACGGAATAAAAAACAGGTTAATACCGGTTAAAAGCGTCACGGCTGCAAACATCAGAGACATACGCATAAAATTTCCTCCCTGGACACACTGACGATAAGAATCACTTCTGCTGCTCATCTCCGGGTTTATTATATTCGGGCGCATTTGCGCGCGGCAGCTGCTGACTGTTCAGCCGATGTACGCGGAGCCGTTCACGGAAATACTGGCGAAGGTGTTCAGGCTGTTCCCGCTCAACGAGTTCGTGGACAACAGGCTTGTTCATCCGTTCCTGCCAGGCAACAGCGGCGGCCGCTTTATCGACGGAGACTTTGTCCTGCTCTTCTTTTGGAAAAGAGGCGATATTCCACTTTGACATATGCATCACCGGTCTGCTTTACAGGAATATATCCCTGATAATACGCGTATTCCGGGGCAACAGCGACTGACAACGGAGAGAAGAGTGCGCGGCGCCGGAGGCGCGGCGACGTCTCTCTCCGGCAGGCGCAGCCTGCCAGGGTTTTGCGCGCGGACTGACAGGCGCCCTCCGGCCCGGACGCCTGCCATCGAGCGGCTTTGTACTGTCGCAGGATATCGCGGCTTTGTGGTGCAAGTTTTATGTGCTTTCTCCTTAACCGGCGGGCTTCCCCGCCGGAGAGTAATCAGTTGCTGAATACATAGCCTTCATGGAAGACATAGCCGCTGCTGAACAGATCCCGCGCGTAAGCCTCATAATCGAAATAGACGCGCAGGGATTCAGGCACCTCGTTTAACAGGCCGTGATCCTCCACAAAGCCATAAGCAAAATCCTCCTCGCTTTCAGCCTCGCCACAATACGCATCATCAAAGGCGTCATAGTCGCACTCGCCGGTATATTCCGCCCAGGCCACAAACGCGGCGGCGCGTCCTTCGTCCTGCGCCTGCCGGAATGCCTCGATAAACGCCCACTTAACAGAGGATTCAGAGGCAAACTGAGACGGGATCCCTTCCCAGTCCTGAAACATAAACTCGGGGTCATCCTCGGCGGCATGCAACGCCCGGCAGGCGTCATAAAATTCGTCTTCGTCGTCGAAATCGGTTAAATCAAACCATTTGCCAAAAATACTGCCGCCGTTGTACTGGTGATATGTGCCCACGTAGACGGCCGGAACGGTTACTGATGAAGTCATTTTTATCTCCCTGCGGGGCGGCATGGCCGCCCCGGTCGTTAATCAGTCCAGCGCGGCATAAATGGCACTGCATTCCGGGTGAAAGGTGATGTGATTCCAGAGCTGGGCATCACGCAGCATATAAAGGTGGGTCAGGGCCGGATTACTGCTGTCATGATGGGCCGCCAGACGACGGTTAACGGCCAGCGATGTCAGAATAATGCCCGCGGCGTCGGCGCTCACAATGCGATCAAACCAGTTTTCACTGTTGACCAGATGAACCCGGCCACAATCCGGCATCATGTAACCGCCGCCCTCTGGCAGCCGGATAAAGTGCCAGAACTCACTGCTGTATTCAGGCATCCATTGTTTCGCCAGCGCATACACCTGCAATTCTGCGAGCATGAAATCCGTGCCGAACAGGTACGGCATAAAAGACAGGCGGTCACACTCTTCAACATTCAGGACGGGGCGTGTTGTCACATACTGCATGGTAAAACCTCCGTAATCACATGGACTGCGGCACCGGGTTGTGCCGTGCCGACACGTCAGCCCGGCGGAAAGCGGAAGATGCAGGGGCGACACCGGAGGCCGCAGCGCAGATAAAGCGCGAAGCGGGTCTGGACGGTTTTCGAGCGAAACCTGAGCGAGAAAACGACGGGAAGAACGGCGAGCATCATAAAAAAAACTGCGACCGGGCGAGGATGGCGGCGTCAGCGGACCCTTGCATCTGCAGCAGCCGGGCTAAAGTGAAGGCACGGCACTACCCGTCGCGATGCAGGAGGTTGAATACAGGGTTTTTCTCCCCCGTTTTTCGACCACAGGGAGAAAAGCGGAAGCAGATGTCGCGACGCGACAGACGCAGTAATAAGGCCACGAACCGGAGGGATGGGGCCGGGTGGATGCGGAGCCGGCACGGCGACATCCTTATCGCATCAGTCCTCCTGTGGCGGCAGGCTGACAAGGGAGGGGTCCCCTCCCCTGCCGCGCCGGGCTGTCACTCCTGAGTTCTGATGGCGCGGGCGTCTCTCACCATTTCCCTTAAAACCCGGCGATCAAACCAGCGCCGGACCGGAGTGTCCGTAAAACGCAGCTGATCAGTGATAACCCCTGCGCTCCTGATAGTTTCCTCCCGCTCGTTAACCAGGGTGAGCAGGACCGGGCAGAATCGCGCATCGCGAATAAGAATGGCATCGAGGACCTGATCCAGCCTGTCGGTCTCGTCTTCGTCCAGGCAGTTATCATGATCATACTCCGCGGCCAGCAAGCGCCAGTCACCGATCCGCCTGTCTATCAGTCGCGGCGTGGCGGACGGCGTCAGCGCGGCGGCGATGCGCTTCGTATCCCGGTGGACGATTTCCGATATCTGCGTGAGGGAGGCTTTCAGGAAGGCCAGCAGATCGTCACATTCCGCCGCCGTCAGCCACTCCTGAGCGTAAGGCAGGCGGATAACCTGACAGTCAGCCAGCCGCTCCGGATGCGGATATGCCTGCACCGAAAAGAGATGCAGACGAGCCGGGGTTCCCGCCAGCCGCCGGGCGCTGGCGAGCAACAACGCTGCCCGGCCATACGTCAGCGGCTGACAAAGCTGTTCCGTAAGCGTGAGGATTTCCACGCCACTGAGAGAGCCGCAGGCGGCAAGCCAGCCGGGTACGATTTCGGGGGCGACGGGCGCCATATCAACAGCGTCGGGCCAGCCAGCCTGGCGCAGCATCCGGTCGCCGTGACGCAGAATAAGCGCGTTAAGGGTTTCATTTTTCATCATTATCGTCTCTGTCCGGGGTATATCGCCCCGCAGCGTGGCGGGGCGATCTGCTGTCAGCTTTTCAGTAATGCGCGCACTTTCGCTGTATCCGCCAGGCGGCGCATTACGCTTTCCGGCACCGGTTGATTGCGATCCCGTGCGGTCCATTCCCTGTCCCACAATGCCTGTTCGGCGGTAATCAGCAGGGTTTCAAGCAGGCCAACCGGCACAGTCACCCTCTGCCCGCTCTCTTTCACCTGGTCTATCAGTGCCATCACCAGGCTGGCTGATACGCCCGACTCAAGCCGTTGTTCTTCCGGTATAGCGTCCATGCGTTCCAGTACTGCCCTTACGTCCTGCTCTGAACAGGAATATTCCATCCCGTCAGACAGCGCTTCAATATCCGCCGGGGTCCAGATAATCAGGTTCAGCGGGGTTTCTGCGGGATATTGCTCACTCAGCATCCTGCAAAGATCTTCACGGGTTCCGTACATATTCTCTCCTCAGTCCAGAAAGCTTTCATCGAGCATCAGGGCAATATTGAACGCCTCATCCATCAGGACGCTGAGACGTCGCAGACTGATACCGGCAAGCCGTTCCGCCAGTCCGTCGTACCGGTAGTGGTACGTGTCTTCCAGCACTTTCAGGGTGGTTTTCAGGTCGCAAAGATTGTTCGCCAGCCCGGCCATATCGCGGCGCAGGGCTTCGTGTCCGTCGTAATTCATTACGCGGCCTCCGGGAGCCATTCATCGTTCGCCGCGGGGGTATTGACGGCCCGGTGCATGGCGGCCAGTCGTTCGGTTCCGGCCCGGTGGTACTGCGCCAGCATTTCGATGCCGATATAGCGGCGTCCGGCGCGGTATGCAGCGACGCAGGTCGAACCGCTTCCGGCAAACGGGTCGAGAACAATCGCGCCCGGGGCGCTGAATGACTCAATCAGCGGCTGTAGCGCCTCCACCGGTTTCTGCGTCGGATGCAGGGCATTACCGGTATACGGGAAGGGCAGCACATCCGGCAGCGGTTTAAGGGGTGGCACGGGGCGGCCTTTGGCAAGGACATAAGCCCCTTCATGGCAGTAGTCCACAAATCCGCGTCGGGCCCTGGCGTTACGACGGTTGGAGGCATAGTTTTTGGTGAACACAAGCTGGCCCACGGCATAGAATCCTGCCGCCTTCCACGCGGCCATAAAGCGGTCCACCCGGTTCCAGCCGTAGAAACTCACCATCAGCGCGTCTTTTTTGAGGACGCGGTACATCTCCAGCGTGGCCGGTTGCAGCCATTCGTCCGTCACATCCCCGGCAATCTGCCTGCCCTGACGGTCCTTAAATCCGACGAGGTAAGGCGGATCGGTCACAATAAGGTCAACGGCACGGTCGGGGAATCCGCGCATCACATCAATACAGTTCCCGAGAATGAATCTGGACATGGCAGCACTCCTGTAGTCTGAGGGGGCAGGAGGCATCACCGCGATACCGTTCCCTGCCGCACGCTGCCTGTTCATCGCGTCCGGTCACGGGTCAGGCCGACCGTGGAATACCGCAGCCGTCCGTCTTTTCGACGGCAAGGATATGCCGCGAAAGCGGCTTGAAGGGCGTTCCTTAAAAGGGCGAGGGACTGGCGTACACTCTCAACGACGCCGGGCCGGAGCGGAAAAACCGCCCGTCCCGTACCAGACAGGACGCGAGACACTGGCAGCGGGCGGCAGGCTTGCGTTAACTCCAGGCGAACGGGGAATTACCGGCATACCTGTCCACAAATCCGGGGCTTAAAATTGTGGATAACCTGAAGGCAAACGACGGAGAAGCGCGGGAGAACAGACGCCACCACGCCTGTTCTTTTTTTTGAACAACGAAAAAGTTTGTATCAGCGGTTCAGGGATTTATCCCCGGCCAGGGACAGGCCAATATAGACGCCCGCCCCCCAGATGACCTGCGACAGAATGAAAACCCACTGCGGAACGTCGAAAACCAGAAGCGGAAGCAGACATATCGTCACAATGCCAATCAGCCGGCTGCCAAATTTTCTGCGCACCGGTTCGCTGCTGTCGACGGGAATGCGGGCGAGACGGAGAACATTTCTGAATCCTGGTGACATGAGAACCTCCCTGGGGATGCCAGTCATTTGAAATCGGTATAGTAGTGGATGTGATTCGTACTGTTAGTCACCGAATGCACGCCGCATATTTTTCTTTATTTCCCGGGTATCCGGCCCGGACACCGGCACGGCAGATGTTGCAGGCGTATCCGGTACTGCAGCTGCAGCCCTGCTCACGTCAGCGGTGCCGGCCATCTGCTGAACCAGTGCCTGCAGCTCACTGACCGAGGTGGGCGGTACCGGCATACTGGCCAGCAGACGCGGCAGCTCCGGCGCCGTCGTGTGGAGGGCAAGACCGGTGATAATCAGGTTTCTCAGCAGATCGCCACGCAGACGGGATGACGCTTCCGTCAGCACACTTTCCACCCGTTCCCCACTCCGGCCATTCTGAAGCGTCAGGGTGTAACGCCGGCGCTGGTATTCTGTCTCCGGTGACACGGGCAGAGCAGCCTCACCATTTTCGGGCTCATCCGGAAGGCCGGTGAGTGAGGACCAGGTTCCGGAGACCAGGGCCATCACGGCGCAAAGGCGGACAGCGCTCAGCTGCCCGGCAAAGAACACCGGGATCAGCGCCGGTAAACGGGCATCCACCTGGTATACCACCGCCCCGGCGGTGGCGGCGGTACGGATGAACTCACCGCGCAGGGGCTGTGAGATGGTGCTGATGGTTGCCATCGCCGCGATGTCGGTGCGATCGTCGCTGTGCAGATAGAAAGAATACTGGCCGTCCGGCACGTTTAGTCCTCTTTATTGTAAAGGGCAATCTCCCTGGCCAGCGCCATCTGCGGATCGCCTATAACCTCGATACGGTCAGGAGCCAGAGGCCAGGCCTGACGGATAGCTTCTTCGATGAGGGAAGCCCCTCCCCCGACCAGGAATACCCGGTTAACGTTCCTGAAGGCCGTCAGCTCACTGGTGACACGCGCCCCCAGGGAAGTGATTGCCTCTGTTATTTTGTTCCGAACCTCTTCAATTTTACCGGCATCGTTGATCACACGCTGCAGATACTGACGATCATTACGGTTGCGGATGACAGTGTCAGCGATGAGGGCGCTGGTTTCACTGTCTGCCGCCCGCAGTGCGCCTGCAGCTGCCCGGGTGACCTGTGACACACCAACAGACGGATTACCGTGCACCGCACTGATATCATCAAACTGGCCGACAATCACACCGGCATCGAGCGTGGTGCCGCCGAGATCGATAATCAGGGTGGTCTCCGCGGGGCCGGGTTTCAGCTCCGCGAGACGGGAGAACGCCGCCGGCAGTGATTCCGGCATCACCTTCACGTCCATTACGGTAAATGCCCTGCCCTTATTCAGAACCAGCTCACGCATCAGGTTTTCCCGTTTGCGTCGTATGTTCTCCTCGTTCCGCTGGCAGTCCCCGTCGTAATACTCGCTCAGGGGCAGCGTCACGGTCAGTCTCACCGGCTGCGGCGCCAGTCCGCTGTTCAGCAGCGCATGATGCACGGCCAGCAGGTTGAGATCACCGTACTGATATTCCACGTTTGTTGTCGGGATGGCATCCCGGCTGACGCTGTCCCAGGTGTATTTCAGCGTACCCACCTGATAGTTGAACGTTGCCGCACTGAATTCCGCCACTTTCCAGCCATGTCGGAAAGAGTTCGCAGAGACCCGTGTCTGAAGCTCATCTCCTTCAAACCATGCCAGCTTAACATTAGTTGAACCATCATCGCAGTAAATATTCATCATTATGCTCCGTTAATTACACTCAATTTGATACAAATTATAAGAGCAAAATGAAAAAAACAAAGCAATATTTCTCAATATGAGCAATATAAAAATATCAAAATGATTAATAAGGGCATTTTGAGTATCTTTATTTACTCAAAATGTTTGTTCGGCAGGCGATCTGGATTATCGTCACGCTGTTAAATATACTGTATGCATAACCAGTAAAATTAGAATGTCAGGAGGAAAGATGAAGCTACAGCTTTTCAGCACCGGGAAAGAACACCCGCCACAGGCCCATCCATTGTTTGCCGATCTGGCCAGCTGCGGTTTTCCCAGCCCTGCCGCTGACTATGTCGAGTCCGATCTGGATCTCCATGATTACTGCATACGGCATCCGAGCGCGACGTACTACCTGCGTGCCAGCGGAGACAGCATGGCCGACGGCAGTCTGTACAATGGCGATCTGCTGGTTGTGGACAGTGCTGAAAAGCCGCGGCACGGCGATATCGTTGTCGCCAGCGTACAGGGGGAGTTTACGGTTAAACGGCTTCTGCTGACGCCGCGACTGACGCTGCAGCCCATGAATGCCTCCTGGTCGCCGATTTATCCTGATCCCGACGAGCTGGATATCTTTGGCGTCGTCACGCATATCATCCACCGCCCGAGGGAGATGTACTGATGTTTGCCCTGGCCGACGTGAACAGCTTCTATGCCAGCTGTGAACGTGTTTTCCGCCCGGATTTGAAAGGAAAGCCGATAGTCGTCCTGAGCAACAACGACGGGAACGTAATCGCTCGCAGTGCCGAGGCGAAGCCCTGGATCAAAATGGGAACTCCGTGGTTTCAGATAAAAAACGAAAGGTACCCGGAAAAAATATATGCGTTTTCAAGTAATTATGAACTTTACGCCTCGATGTCGGCGCGCGTGATGAACTGCCTGGAGGAACTGGCCCCCAGGGTGGAACAGTATTCAATTGATGAGATGTTCCTCGATCTGACCGGCGTGGAGCACTGTATGGAGCTTGAGGACTTCGGGCGGCAGCTGCGTCAGCACGTGTATGACTGTACCCGCCTTACCATTGGCGTGGGCGCCGGACCAACGAAAACCCTCGCAAAATCAGCCCAGTGGGCCTCAAAAGAGTGGAAACAGTTTCGTGGCGTACTCGCTCTGACCAGGGGAAATCCGCAGAGAACGCGTAAACTGCTTTCTCTGCAGCCGGTTGAAGAAATCTGGGGGGTGGGTAACCGTATTGCACGCAAGCTAAATGTGCTGGGCATAAAGACCGCGCTCGATCTGGCTCTGACGAACCCGGCCTTCATCCGCAAAAATTTTTCTGTCGTCCTTGAGCGAACGGTACGGGAACTGAACGGGGAAAGCTGCCTTTCGCTTGAGGAAGCCCCTCCGACGAAACAGCAAATTGTCTGCAGCCGCAGTTTTGGCGTGAAGATCACGGAGTACGAGTCACTCCGTCAGGCTATCTGTCAGCACGCAGAGCGGGCCTCTGAAAAGCTGCGTAAAGAGCACCAGTATTGCCGGCATATTTCCGTTTTCATCAAAACGTCTCCATTCGCCGTTAAAGAGCCTTACTACGGCAACGTGGCTACGGAAAAACTTCTTACACCCACTCAGGACACCAGGGACATCATTGCAGCCGCCACAACGGCTCTGGAGCGTATCTGGAGGGATGGGCACCGGTATGCCAAAGCCGGAGTTATGCTGAATGACTTCACCGGCTCCGGCGTTTCGCAGCTGCAGCTTTTCGACGATCGCCCGCCACGCCCTCACAGTGCTGAGCTGATGAGGGTTCTGGACGGGATCAACAACTCAGGGCTGGGTAAAGTATGGTTTGCGGGGCGGGGTATGGCCCCGGAATGGCAAATGAAACGGGAGATGCTTTCTCCTGCTTATACGACACGATGGTCAGATATTCCTGCAGCGAAACTGGCGTGAAACTTTGGCGATTTCACCTTGAAATTCTCAGCCTAAACTGCCTAATTACAATAAGTTAGATGTGAAATCGCCATGGCGAAATTATTGACTCAAATTTCTGTCAAGGACCTCGTTGATAGCCTTGTCCAGTTCATCCTGAATCACTTTTGACATACGGCTAAACTCATAAGTCAGCGTACGCCCTTTCACACGCTTACGCGCGAACTTGTCCTTTTCTTCAAAGGACCAGAGTGGGGAAACCACTGACTTTTCCTTGGGAGATGGATCTATCAATGCCTGAGATGCCTGAGAAATCAGCTTCAGAATACTGGCTTTCTGTTCGTCTTCTGGTCGTTCGCCATCACTCAAAATTGCATCGAGCTGAGCTGATACAGACTGAATGAGTTCTTCAGGCGTTAATCCCTTTTCACTGAGTTTTTCATTAACTTCTAAAAGAAGTTTATAGTCACTAAACGATAGCTCCGACTGAACCGGGAACAGAGAAATCAAGTCTTGCGGTACGGCCGCCGCCTGCAGCGCCCTGGTAACTTTAGCCTGAGATAGCCCCTCCAGTTCAGCAATTTCCTTTTGATTAAATCCAGACTCTTTAAGAGCGATCAATCTCAGGCCAATCTCCCGAAGATTATGTTCTTTAGCTGTCTGGATATCTTTAGCCAGTTGGCGAGCTTCATCAGCTGATAAATGTTCTTCGGTGACCATTACATCAAGGCCTGTACGGACAAAAATTGCTGAGGCTCGCCGTCTTGAACCATCCAGTATCTCAATCCTTTCACTTTGCTTAATACCAATACAGGGAAAGAACTGCTGAAACTTAATCGTCTGGATAATGGATTTCAGGGACTCCCTGGTCAGTGCAAGTTGATCCCTTCCGTTGTTTTCCTGGTTTACGAAGGTCTTACTTTCAACTTCAGATGCAGGCACCCGAACAAACCTGAACGTTACCTTCCTGCCGGTTTTTAAGGTAAACACCTGGCTTCTACCGGTGTCCGTCATTTCCGCCATTGACGCCTGGGTATTTAACTGTCTGCCGATGGTTTTTCTTTTCTCATTCGACATCACATACCTCCGTTAGTACGAATGAACTCGATGCGATCAAAGACTGCCTTCGCAAAGTCTTCCGCTGCTGATTTTGCGCTTTTTAGTGCCTCTGTACTTCCATCATAGGTTGCTGGATTTGCTGAAATAACTGTGTCAAAAGTCTCCCCACAGCGTTCGAAACCATCCAGTCTCGGCAGAACCATGTCTAGCATATCGGCACCGAAAACCTCTTTGGCCTGACTATGGCAAATTTTGTGATCAGACTTGTTCAGGATCTTGGACATGAAGCCGACATTACCGATGAGATTGCAGGTGTGCCCATCCATTTCGATGGAATCTATGAGAGCAGGGAGGCTGGCCACAAACTTCAGGGAAGAATGAAAATCAACCGTAGCCGGTGGAAGAGGGGTCAACATCAGGTCTGCCGCCCCAATGCAGTTTTTCAGGAACGCATCAAGGTGAGGACCACTATCAAGGAAAATAAAGTCGTAGTCATGCTGGAGCTTATCGATAATGTTCTCTTTAAGCACAGCATGAATATTTTTCCCTGGAAGATGTTCTTCACACAATCCCTTCCAGCCTTCAGCAAGGAATGCATCGTCAATGGAAGCGGGGATTACATCAACACCAGGGATAATAGACGGTACTATAAAATCGGAAAGTAATTCTTCACGAGACACGTTCTGGAGCATGGCCTGAGCAGCCGTATTTTCAACCAGGCCCACTGAATTCTCATGGCTCAGGAACATTGTCAGAGATGCCTGCGGATCGAAATCGATGGCCAGAATACGCAGGTCTTCGAACAGAAGCTGAGGATGAGCTCGAAAAGCATGTGATAATGAAGCGGTAGAAACTGTCTTGGAACCACCACCTTTAAGATTACATACAAAAATCGTAAAGGCTTTATCGAAGCGATCCCTGTACTTGGGTACTTTACGATGGTTATACAGATCGATGACATTCTGAATCGTCATCGCGTATTTCATTGTATTACCAGAAGGTTTCTTTTTGAAAATGTAGCCACCGGCTTCCATTTCGGCCACAGCATACTCAACACTACCTTTACTGAGCTTAGGCAGCTTATACAGGGCGGCTTTGCTGTATTCCTGATAGAACTCGGTAAGCTTCAATTCCTCTTTTTGCTGGCGGATACTCTCGCTCAAAGATGTCAGAAGCTTACCTGCACGTGTAGCAACTTTCCGTAACTGCTCAATATTGTCCATTTATCACCTCATGACGTTTTTTGTCATTTTGAACAAAAAGAGTCATGTTGCAAGCAAAAATTCATATTGTTTTGATTTCGCTCTCAACAGGAGGGGGGAGAAGCTCGACGGGCGTGCCACTCAATCACAGTGCCGCAACACGCAGACGCACTTATGACCATCACACAACAACTAGTACAAAAGGGTATAGAGAAAGGTATCAGCGCTCGCCGCAGCCATGTAACCGAGCGTAGCGAGCGAACTGGCGAGGAAGCGGGGAAGAACTGTACAGGCAGATAGCTCTTACGCTCAGCACAAGAAGAGTTATCCATCCTCTGTGGGAAACAGGTCAACTTCATGGACGGCCAAGGCTGCGGGAAACACCACATGTACAGGCACACACACGGATAGCTTGTTCTGGGCAACAAGTGTGACAATCTGCCCTCATTGATTATGACGAACTTGCCCCCTCAGGTCATATGACTAACGGGAAGAGGGGACAATCTAGTGTGACAAACTGCACTCATTTAACTGTGACAAACTACCCTCAGGGTAGGGTGACAAATTGCCCTCAAATGTGGCTTCACTACCGGTTACAGCCAAAAGAACTATGAGTAAGCGCAGGATGCTAGGGAGGTCACAGCAAAACTGTGACAAATCACCCTCAAACTGCCGGATCAAATGTGACGAACCACCCTCAAATCTGTGACAGATAACCCTCAGGCTATTCTGTTGTCATCGAGGTGATATCACGGAAGGAAAATACGATATGAGTCGTCTGGCGGCCTTTCTTTTTCTCGATGTAAGAGAGACGCATTGGTGTCCGGCTATTGATCTCATCAACACTTGCCTGCAGGAAACGGCGGCGAAAATCCGGCATACGCTGGTAGCTTTGAGGTAGCTGGTAGCGCTCCATGATCCAGTCGATTTTCAGAGACACGACACCTGAGCCATCAGGTTTACGGTACTGACACAGGGATTCGTATAAACGCATGGCATACGGATTGGTAATCTCTTTTGTTTCACTGAGCCGGAACTGCGTAAAGCGGTTCTGTAGCCCGATGAAGAAGGGAATGAGATATGGGTTTATATGTACGCTGTAAAGCCCTCTGGATGGACTGTGCGCACGTTTGATAAACCAGGGAAAGGATTCATACCCTTTTTCATCGCCGGCATCCTCTTCAGGGCGATAGAAAACCACTTCCTTGCCTGCAAAACCTTTTAAAGCCTGTCGTATATCCTTGCTGGCTTCAGCGGAGGTCAGCCCGAATGTTTCAGCGTATTTAGCAACGTGAATTTCGCAGATGCCGTCATGTTCCTGCAGGGAACCGTCGGATTTTCTGATCTGGTCAACGAACAGATACAGCAGACGCTTTTGATCCCTGGAGAGACTATATGCCGCCTCAGTCAGCTCATTTGACTGGACAATCCGCGGGCTATTTTTACGTTTTTTATGATTTATAACCGCTATTTCCGCCATGACAGGTCCATGTTACGTGTGACAGGTTTTCAGATTGTCACACTTCATAAAACAGAGTCAACAGGGATGGATAACTTTGTGAAAAGCAACGCCATCTGAGGGCAATTTGTCACAGGGTTAAGGGCAACTTGTCACAGAAAGGACGGCTATTTGAGGGTAATTTGTCACACTGAAAGGGCGGTTTGTCACAGATCCCTCTCTGAAGCCCGCATGGATAAAGGCCTGTGGGCATTCTAAAAATAAAGATCTAACAACTATTAAAAAAGATCTTATAAAAATATCCCCGTGGATAAGTGGATAACCCCTAGGAAGGTGATTTTTCAGGCATTGAGCGTCAGCAGAATATACAAAGTATTTTTCCCTGGTGCTTCCTCGCTCACTCGGGGCTTCGCCCTGCCGCTCGGCTGCGGCGAGCACTGCTGACTCGATCATATCCGTGGACAGAATTTAACATACAGGTCATTCTCTCTATGTGATTCACAGGGAAATCAAAACTGCGCTATCACTACTTTGGTCTTTCCTTCTGTATCACCCTGCTCAAGATCGCTTATGAGGCCTTTGGGGTTTTTAACCCAGCCGTCAGGGTCATACACAAAACAGATCAGCATATCGCAGTCAGGATGCGCACGGTAACGTGCCATATCTATAATCAGCTCCTCACCTATTTTACGTGCGCCAAGAGATTTTCGGGTTTTTTTCACCTCTATAACTATTCTCTCCTTCTTCAGAAGAAAGTCCTGTCTGGATGATGATCCGGCGCAACTGGGCGAAGCCTCTTCCTCTCTGATATCATCAAAATGCAGCGTCAGAAGCGCATGAACCAGATCCTGTACGTCGTATTCATCGTTAATTACAAGAGTTGTCCTACCGTCGTGCCGTTCTCTTAACTGACGACAGAACGCAGGGAATCGCTCAAGAATATTTATAATCCATTCCAGCTCGGAGCTTTCAGTTGTATTAGTCTGAACAATAGCGCAATTCGCCAAATCTTCTCTAGCTGCATCAAAAAGAGGTTTGTAATGACTCACCAGACTCTGATAATTACTAGACCAAGAGATTTTTTTTGTATCATTAAAATCATTGTAATAATCAGAATTCTTTCCATAACTGTCTTCGAGTAATTTTTTTGCTCTCGCAATCCAGTTATTACCTTTAGCTGAATCAATATATTCTTGACTTCCATGACCGAACACGTTTTTTCCTATATATTTTGTCGAGATAACGGCATGGTAGTCCCGTTCAAGTTCTTCAAATCTTTCTGCTAAGGTCTTATTCATCATAGTGCCATCCAAGCTGTCAAATCTGCTAAGAACATCTGTGAATACCAACATTCTACCATGGGTTGCAACAGTCATTGAACCGCCCCGGGAATCCTGGAGGCTAAACTCCTTGAGAGAGGTAACAGGATGACAAAAAACAATCAGTTTTCCCCCGAGGTACGTCAGCGTGCCACCCGCCTGGTTTTTGAAAACCAGCATGAATACAGCTCGCAGTGGGCAGCGATCTGTTCCGTTGGCCAAAAGATTGGTTGTTCACCCTAGACGCTCAGAGCCTGGATACGCCGGCAGGAGCGCGATGCCGGTGGTGGTGATAGCGTACTGACCACCACTGAACGTCAGCGCCTGAAAGAACTGGAGCGCGAGAACCGTGAGCTGCGGCGCAGCAACGATATTCTGCGGCAGGCCTCTGCTTATTTTGCGGAGGCGGAGTTCGATCGCCTCTGGAAAAAATAATGCCGCTGCTGAACACTCTGCGCGGTGAATACAGGGTCGGACCGGTATGCCATGAGCTGAATATAGCCTCGTCGACATACCTATCGGTACTAGGACCACCATCAGCATCCAGAAAAACGCAGTCAACGTGACCGACGTGATGATCTTCTTAAGCAGGAGATACAACGCGTATACGACGAAAACTACAGCGTCTATGACGTTCGAAAGGTCTGGCGCCAGTTGCAACGGGAAGGCTTCAGCGTGGCCCGATGCACGATCGCGTGACTGATGAGAAACATGGGGCTTACCGGTGTGCTCCGCGGTAAAAAAGTGCGCACCACCGTCAGCCGTAAGGCCGGTGCCGCACATAACCGTGTCAACCGCCAGTTCGTAGCAAAACGTCCCAATCAGCTTTGGGTGGCTAATTTTACCTACGCGAGCACCTGGCAGGGCTCAGCGTATGTGGCGTTCATCATCGATGTGTTCGCCGGCATTATCGTTGGCTGGCGGGTCTCAGCGTCGATGGAGACGACGTTCGTACTGGATGCGCTGGAACAAGCACTGTGGGGCCGTCGCCAGTTCGGCACCATCCACCACTCGGATAAAGGCTCGTAGTTCGTGTAACTTGCATACACGCAACGGCTGCATGAAGCAGAGTTACTCGCCTCAACGGATAGCACAGGCGACTCATATGACAATGCGATGGCAGAAAGCATTAACGGCCTGTTCAAGGCGGAGGTGATACACAGAAAAAGCTGGAAAACCCGACAGCAAGTGGAGCTGGCATGGGTGGACTGGTACATCAATCACAGGCTGATGGAGCGGCTCGGTCATATCACCCCGGCTGAAGCGGAAAAAGCGTATTATGCATCAATAGTGAACTCGGTTCTGGCTGCCTGAGTTCACAGAAAAAACACTCTCCCGGAAAACCGGGGCGGTTCAATGTTCGCCTACTGGTAGAGCTTATATAGCCTCTACATGGTTAGCAGTGGATATCATGTTTGGCTTTCTTCTATTCACATTGGACACACTGCTCATTCTGTCCAGCGCTACTGGCTTGCTGTGCCAAACTTTCCGTTGCAGATTTCCTCGTTCACAATGGCCTGAAACATGGAGACAGAATTTCTAGCCTTATCCCTCAGTGCATTAATGAGTTCTGTGTTGTGTATTTTGTTGTAGAAATTGAAAGTAGAAACATCAAACTGGAGTTTAAATGCTGCTTTCCTTATGGCTAAACCTGACGTGATCGTTATCCCATTATGTATGCGAAGATAGGCAAGATAATCATCGTTATTTGCTTCACACTGCTCATATAAATATTTTTACATGAGAGATTGAGATAAGACCAGAAACTCAACATATCGTTTGGTTTTTATTTCTTTATCTTTTAATCTCTGTACTGCCGCTTCTTTTTTTAATTCGTGCTTTTGTGTTAGCTTAAGAGTCACCCCCCCTAAAATAGTCAACAGTGACCCCAAACCTATTTTTACGGCATTATCAGCCACATCCACCCACGCAGTTGCCATCTGTTACTCGTTCTTCCTGTGATGATCATGGTTGCCAGTATAATTCCAGCACAGACTGGACATACAGCATTTTCTGTCCAAGATTAATAACCTCGAACTGCAACTACAATGCCGCAGATGATGCAAAGGACAATTATCCAAAGAATGGCTGGCATTGGATTGCCATTTTTAGCTTCAGATGCCAAATACGCATTAAATTCTTTTTTTCTTTGTCTTCGACCATTAGATGTAGAGAAATTGTGCTGCCTTAGCGGAACAGTACCAGACTCAACATATTCCTTAGCTGCTGCTAATGTGGGGACAGGTCCAAAATCATGAGCGCCATTAGCATCCACAATAAGCCACCCAGAGTTATTTTTTATAATGCAACGCCCATCATCGACTGAGTATCTTCCGGCCTGAATTCTGGTTACCTTAGCCAAGGTTTGCTCCATGTTGTCTTATGCCCAACGGGCTACTTTGTTCATCAGTAAAAGTTTACAGCTTTATCCCTGCGCCGCAATGGGTTGGACACTCAGGTAATTCTATCCAAGTAAAGAAGCTGGCCGAAGCCAGCTCAGTGCGATCACTGGTTCTTGAGCGCAAGGATAAGAAGCCCAAGAAACAGGATAGTAGCCCCCTGACTCAGAAGAGGGGCATTCATGAACGTGTCGAGCAATGGCAACATAATCGTAACTCCGATAACGGCTTTGGGATTGTTACCGCAGGCATTCGGTTGACGTAGATTGAATAGTTGTCTATTATCTTCATCACTTGAGGACATGCCTTTGGTGTGTTTTGAATTGGATTTGATGGCCGTCATTTCCAATCCAGTAATAAAGCTCTGATTATTCAGGGCTTTTTTGCTTTTAGACGTTGTGTAACGTGTCTCTGTCACTGCATTTTCACTCCTGATTTATTTTCCCAATATTTTAACTGCGCCCGAGGGTCAGACTGAAGGCAGACACTGATTACATGGTGATTCTTCTGGATAGCTATTCTAGTAAGGATTTATTTTAGTGCAACGGTTGATTTTGACGTAAAATTAAGAATGCAGTTGATGTAGAATACTCTATCCCGATGATTCATCTGCATTAATTTATTTTTAAGCATCATGAATAAAATTTTGAAAATTTTATTCAGTGCTGATTTCTTCAACTGCGGGGATAATTGGAAAACAATAAAGGGATAAAATTTATAATAAATCACGCAATAGATATTCTATTGCAGAGGTTAATGTCTGCGATCCTCTTGCCTCGCCATCATCGCAACTCTCGATTTTCCAGCCCGGACGTAATAGCCTTTCCATTGCTGGCATTACCAGTCCTCGATGCGCCGGTACGTTCGCAGAACTGCTAGCAAACCCGCCCCGTCACGTAATCCTTTCCCCATATTGGACGTTCAGGTTTTTCTGTCCAGCTCTACTGGCTGGCTGTGATCTGTCCTGATATCATCAGGCTATCCCACTGGTGAATAAGGAAAAAAACAATATACGCTGACGTAATAACGTCTATGGATGGCGCAAGGACACTTAAAGAACATATCACTAAGCTACAAGCCATTCTGGATTTACCCCCTGTCGATCCGCAACTAGCATCATGTCTACGGGTGGTAATTTCATCCCTGATGCAAGACCAACATACAGCCATTAAACTGAGTCAAGCCAGTCAGAAAGTACGGTTGAACCAGACAACGACAACGGTATACAAGCAGCTATACAGTTACTGTCAGCAACATGTCACGACAGGAACCCCTCAATGGATGGTGGCAGCAAAACGTGCCGGATGGACTCCGCCGACAACGCCATAAAGTGTCATCAAGGCCGCGCCAGCGGCCTTTTTTATGCATCTCGCTTAGTTCCCGCCTCACCTTGGACGTTGCGGTCATTCTGTCCAGCACGACTGCTTTGGAGAGATCTAACTTGATAGAATCCTAGTGCAGTCATATCATCTTACAATGTTTTATTTATTGGATTATGGGAATATTAATCCCATACAAGGAATATAAATGATGGAAAGAATTGCAATAACAGATGAAGAATTAAATAGCCCAGAAATGATTGAATTGGTAACCTCCATCCCTGCCAGCCTACTGGATATTAACTCGCCTGGAATATCTCCCGAAGTTAGAAAAAAAATACTTAAAGACAAATACAAACAGAGAGTAATAGCAGATGGTTTAGAAACCGGGCAAATAACATTAACAGAAAGGGGATATGTATTCAGTTCATATCAAACACCAAGCTCTTTTGCTGGGCTTGTGTTCGAGGCTTACCTTGTAGAGCAATTTAACAGTAATGAAAAGGCTGGGCTGCGAGCATTTCAGTGGTGCACAGAAAGGTCAGAAGGGTGGTCAAATAAACCTTTCCTAGATTGCAAAGCTGTCGGAACAGGACTGTTATCTACAAAAAGACAGCTGATTGGTCATTTTTCGCCACACAGTAATGCCGATATTATATTCATTCGTAAAAACCCCAATGTAGATGTTATGGAGCCAGTGTTAATTCATAACCAAAATAACGCAGCATCCATACAGGTTAAAAGCATAAAATTCAATTTCAAAGAAGAAATAGTCGATAAGGTCCTGTCAGGGAAATACAGACGAGTCATAACTATGTTGAGCGATCATGATAAAAGACGGTCATGGGTCATTTGCCATAATATTTTACTAAAAAAGTTGCACTCCGGATATATCACTAAAGAAGAATATGCTGATGCGATTAGTAGAATTCAGGGGCCTGAATATTTTGAGCTAAGTCAGCAAGACGCAGATGACTACCATGAATATATTATGGAGTGGCACCGTGGGCAGGTAAACCCTACATCCCATATTACTGAAGCCGCTTCTCAGGAGATAATTGGTTATAAATACGAGAACGGCCTCCTGGTTCCTGTTTAAGCCACGACTGACTGGTCTTTCATGTAATTCTGTCCATTGCTGGCATTTCCTCAACCGCAGCTGCGCGGCCAGTCGAAAAGTTGCTGGCATAACATGCCATCTATGCTCCGGTGTGGTCGCTAAAATGCTGGCACTATATTCCCCGTGCTCCGCTCGACGTGTCCGGGCAGATCACAACCGCCTGGCTGTATATGCCGCCAGCCTGGACACAAGCGTCATTTTTCCCAGATATTGAAACCATGCTCTAATCACCTTTTTAAATTGGCGGAGATTGATATGTATTAAGAAGTACTTGATGCGCTGAATGAAGAGAAAACAACTCGTCAGCATATGAATAAAATCGAAGATTTTTATAATAGAGCAACAGACCCCGTTCTCAAAAAATTGATTGGAGCTATAGGTAATGATTATGCAAATTGTTTTGATAGTTTCAAAAAAATTAGCCAACCAAAAAACTACTATCCCGATCAGTAAGCAACGAAACGTAGCTAAATCTAGAACTGCTGTTTCGGCCGGAGCGTAGCCCGCTCGGTTCTGCATTCCCACTCGGATTAATCCCGCGCGGTTAGACATTCAGGTGTTTCTTTCCAGTTTCTCAGAGCCTCGCTCCGCCATCGTCAATCCTCCACCTGACATTTACAAAAAATGCTATTGATTCTGGACATTTCGGCTCTATCGGAAAAATTGTCCACAAAATATTTCTGGTGATCGTATTTATTTTTGTTGGCCTGTTTCCAAAACCGACACTCTTTTCTGAACAGGGGAGGGGTTGGGCAAGCTCGCAGGGCGCGCCAGCCTGTCACATTGGGGTATGCATCAACGATACCGGGAGCTTCCTCCGCCTCCGGGCTAATGTGACCAGATATGTGAGGCCATAAACGACAAGACCACTTGAATGTTTTCAGAGACGTCAGTAACTGTAGAGTGAATGGTATGCTAGGGAAGAGGAGAGGGGGACAGAACCACCCCGGCACTGCCCCCCGGAAGAAACAGCAAGTCCCTTCCACGCGAATGTTAGCATCTTTTGCCTGTGATATGATGATAGCGTCATTTTTCAGAGCATGGACCGATGAAAAAGAAAACCACCACGCCCCACGATGCGACATTCCGGCAGTTTCTGACGCAACCAGATATTGCCCGGGATTTCATGGAGCTGCATCTGCCGGCAGAGCTGCAGGCCATCTGCGACCTCAAGACACTGAAGCTTGAATCCGGCTCGTTCGTTGAGGATGACCTCCGTCAGTATTTCAGCGACGTCCTCTACAGCCTGAAAACCACCGCCGGGGATGGCTACGTTCACGTACTCATTGAGCACCAGTCTTCACCGGACAGGCATATGGCGTTTCGCCTGATACGTTATGCGGTAGCCGGCATGCAGCGACATCTGGAGGCCGGGCATAAAAAACTGCCACTGGTGATACCGGTTCTGTTCTATACAGGTAAACGCAGCCCGTATCCGTACTCCACACGATGGCTGGATGAGTTTGACGATCCGGCGCTGGCAGGCAAACTCTACAGCAGCGCTTTTCCGCTGGTTGACGTGACCGTTATTCCGGACGACGACATCGCCGGTCACCGTAGTATGGCTGCCCTGACCTTACTGCAGAAACATATTCACCAGCGCGACCTCGCTGAACTGGTTGACCGCCTGGCGCCCATCTTACTGGCCGGCTATCTGTCTTCATCCCAGGTCATATCGCTGGTACACTATATAGTCCAGGCAGGCGAAACAGCCGACGCCGAAGCCTTTGTACGCGAACTGGCACTGCGTGTGCCGCAACACGGGGACGCACTTATGACCATCGCTCAACAGCTTGAACAGAAGGGCATCGAGAAGGGAATTCAGCTCGGTGAACAGCGTGGTATCGAAAAAGGCCGCAACGAAGGCAAACTGGAAGGCAAGCTGGAAGTTGCCCGTACCATGCTCCAGAACGGTATTGACCGCAATACCGTGATGAAAATGACCGGCCTGACGGAAGACGACCTGGCGCAGATCCGCCACTGATTCATCTCTCCTGATGAACGCGTTTACTGCCCGGATGAGGCAAAGTAGATCATCGGCATTTCATTCTGAATCCCTCATTTGTTCAGGACTCGCTTCTGGACAGACAAGGGGTTGGACAAGCCTGCGGCACGTCAGCCTGTAGCCGCTAAATCTTTGCTTTCAGCATCGCCACCGCCTCTGCCGCCGACATCTGGAACTGAACGCGGTGGCGTGCCGCTACATCGAGCGCAAACACCTTCGTATAGACTTCCGTCGAGCTAATCGATTTGTGGCCCATCAGGCTCTGCAAAACCTTCAGTGGTATGCCGGCATACAGCATGTGCATCGCGTAGGAGTGACGGAACGTATGGGGGGTCACCGGTACTGAGAACGTCACCCCGTCGGCCGCTGCGGCTTCCACCGCTTCGCTAAGCCAGGTGCGGACGGTACGGTCTGTGATCTCCCAGATACGCGCCTTCTCCATTCTGCCGGTGCGTTTGTTTCGTCTTTCGAGGGGAATTTTCAGGGTGGCCACCATCATCTGCAGCTGACTGACGTAGTGGTGATCGGAAAGGGGAACCAGACGATGGACCTGACTGCCTGCGGGGGCACGACCTGCCGTCCTGGCCGCTTTCTCGGTGCGCTGCTTGAGCGTGGCCAGCTGCACGAACGGATACGGCGGCGCCAGCGAAAAATCCCCCCGGGTCAGCGCGAGCGCTTCATTAATGCGCGCGCCGGTGTTCCACAGCGTCGCCAGCAGCATCTTGCGGTGAAGATCCGGCACGTAATGGAGCAGGGCGCTGACTTCCGGCGCCAGCAGGTATTTCGGGAGTTCATCCTGCACGAGCGCCATCTGACGCAGGGCGAGAGCGGCAGGGTAATCGATGGCTACTGGCAGATTCATCGAGGTGTTCCGTGTGTTATCCCTGATACCTGCCGGGAAATTATTATTCATAGTCTAACTCCTGAGCCATCTACTCAGTAACATCAGGCAACCGTTTATATCGGCGGTAAACATTGTTATTATTCCTAATATGCTCCCAGCGCTTCCGATACAAAACACTCCATGCCGACCAACGGTCGTCAGACAACCTGTCCCCAGGCATATCGCATAGCTGACGTAGCCAACGGGATAAACGTATTGCTTTTAATCCGAGTCTTGCAGACTGCCTGTTAAGTTCGAAAATTCCATACGATCCATCGAAGGGAGTATCTTCATTGAACGCCGCACTTATAGAACTCGCGGCTTCCCTGCAGATGACTGGCAATTCAGCAAGTCTGTACATCAATCCTGGTGGCAGAGAACGCCAGTCCCCAGTAATGGACTCGAAATTGATTTCAGGTAAAGAATACTCAATCCTAATACGTCCATCTTGGTCATATTCCCCTGATTCATTAGCAGAATAAACACAGCGTTGTGCAAAACGCTCCAGCAGAAAAACTAGCTCGGTAGATATAAAGTACAATTCATCGTAACGTTTACGTGCAGCAGTAGCTTCTTCACGCCTGCGGGTAAAACGGTGTGTGAGAGCAACACCCACCAGGGCTGCGCCGGCAGAGGAAATAGCCGTAACGATCTGCGGCCACAGGCTGGCACTGTCCTTCACCACCTTCACGCCCTCAGTCGCAATAAACCAGTCAGCCATGTTTGATCCTTATTGAGAAATCCCGCCTAACACTTGTTACTTTTATCGCAAATCTTCTGGAGCACCCAGTTCAGTGAACACACTGTATTGTTTCACAATGTCATCATTTAACTCTTCATCTGAAGGGGGAGTAATCCAGTTAAGATCCCGGGGTAAGCACTTTGGTGTGATACCTGTGTACTCCCACGCACCTTTAGTAAGATTCAGTACAGCAAGTGCCCGCCCTGAGCCTGAAATAATTACAGGCTGATCTTTATAGCGAATGGTCACTCTTGAAACTCTGTGCTGTGGAGGAATTGGGTTTCGCTTAATCCATAAACGAGGATGCCCACATTGAGTTGTCAGGTAATGCCATACATCCTGAATATCCTTATGCATTATTTATTTCACCTCAAATAGTCACTAAGAGTAATTATGACGGGCAGCAGATCTGTCTGCGCACAACCCTGCGTCTGTCACCCGGATGATTTTCCCATGACGTCATCATTTCCAGGCTGATAATAAGCAGCCACATAACCACTCAATTAAATTACCGGATGGCCATTCCGGCCAGATCCGACTTTTATGTTATTCGGCAGTTTCCGGAAGTGTACCACGGTCAGGAAGTAAGCGAAGCACTGTTTTCTGCTGCTGCGCGCCGGGTCACGGGGCAGGGGAGGGACACAACATCTAGCGTCATCATCAGCTGGGAACACCGCTACATCTTGTGGTGCCGGGCCGCTGCGCGCCGGTGGGGCAGAAGAAGATCCGGAACAACCTTTTTTCGGATCCCAGTCGAAAAGTAAAGCGGGAATGCATAGTCTGATGATGCGATGTGATGCACGTTTTCAATTATGATGCATATTGTATTGATTGATATTTTTTCTTGTGTATGATTTTATAATCGATGTTTGAAGCAAGAAACCATTACAGGGTGGAATTATGACATATCAAGAACAGGAACCAGACGTTAACAAAACAGCAACGCTTACGGTGCGGAATATCCCCCTTGATGTGGATGCAATGATTACGCAGCAGGCCAGCCGTGCCGGGAAGTCCAAAAGCGATTTTCTGAAAGAATTGCTGACCCAGGAATTTCAGGATCTGATCAAGAATTTCAGCCGGACCAGTCCGCTTGTCACCCTGATGGATGAGGAACTCGGTAAGCAGTTTGGTGTGAAGATCGCAGAGCACTGGTTTGAAAACGAGATGATCACCGCGAATAACCTCAGGTACAAGGCACTGCTGAAACTGGTCACCCATGATGACCTTCAGCAGATCATGATGCGGAATATGCCATTCCTGCAACGGCGGGCCAGACAGGTGCTGCACAGTCATTTTGCCTACATTCCCCGAGGTTTATCCCTGACATTTTCACTTTTCAACGAAATCGCCGGGCGGGATGCGAAGACCATTGGTCAGGCATTCAGCGAGATTTTTTATCTGGTTGGCGCCGACAAGTTTTACCGTGACATTAACGCCATTCGTGCAGAGATGAAACTTGAGCCAGTGGACGGACTCTGAAACGAGAAAAGCCATCCCGTGGGATGGCTTTTCCAAACTACTTTTTCCGCGAGAGACCTCCAAAGGAGGCGACTCCGCCTTTATGTGACCATTAAGCCAGACATATGCCACGTATGTCAACCATTTTCTGGGGCAGAGAAATGACAGTTCAACGCTATATAACGACAGAAAGACTGGATATTTATAAAAAGAATCTGAAGGTCAAACCCTCTCAGGTGATGGCTGCCTATCACTGGAATAAGGCGTTGGCAGGAGCACTACTTCCTGCCATGCAGTGCCTTGAAGTCACGCTCCGTAACGCTTTGAACACCGCTATACAATCTTTTCCTCCTGCCGGGGCGAAAGGCCTCTGGGACACCAACACAAACTGGGTTACCAGTCTCCCTAAATACATGGGGGATACACGCATTAATCCAGCTGAACGATTCCAGCGAGCCCGAGCTCCAAAAGATCGCCGGGATGCAGCGGGCTATAAACTGGACAAATGGGGCAACAGGCTCCTGGCGAGAACACTGACAGAAGAAAATCTGGTTACCATGGCTAAGTCTCAGATTAGTAAGGAAGGTAAAAAACCGACGCCAGACCGGATTATCGCAGGTCTGACTTTTGGGTTCTGGACCACGCTGCTGACAGACATGTATGAAGATAACCAGAGTGATCGATTACTCTGGCCGGCCCTGACCTCATATGTGTTCCCGAATGCTCCCGCAGGTTATACCCGGGCAGATATTTGTAAGGCGTTCTTTCAAATTAAGGAACTGAGAAACCGTCTGTCGCATCATGAAGCGGTATGGAAATTTCACCAAAGAGATCCTGTTACTGGCAAAACTGATTACTCAAAACCAGTATACGGTACGCAAGCCAGCTGTAGCCTATTGAGGAAACATTACGATGATATCCTCGACATGATTGGCTGGATGAGCCCCGACCGGAAGGCTAACTTCCTGAGCCATTCAGCGAATCTCCGATTTTATGCCCTGTGTTCGGTGGACGGACTGAACAGTTACATCGCCCCGGAAAAAATCAAGGCGCAGATTAAGGTTTCACGCGGGGGGAAGGGTATCAACAGGTTAATTAAAATACTCGAAAAAAATGAATTCATCCGGATTGTAAAGGAGGGCCAGACGGTGCTCACCATCGGTACTGACAATTCCATCCTGATCCAATAATTCATCCTTTTATATCAAAGTATTCTGCTGACCCGGAGCGGTTCCGGGTTTGGTTTTTTTCGGATCTGCAGTGCGAAGAAGAATGATTATTGCAGGACGAACACAAAAATAGACTGATTGTTGTGAAAAGTGAATTATTGCATTTCAGTTCATAAATATGATGAATTGTTGACGAAAATATGACTATCACGGCAGACAGATGTTTCTGAGACGCCACCGTGAAATCACATGGCAGCATAGCGATATCCTCACTATGATGGGGGAGAAATTCTCATCATAAGGATCCCCCCGGTGAAAGGTTCAGAATGGAATAAATGGGATTTACATATTCACAGTCCAGTGACATGGCAGGCCAATGGTTATGCCAGCCAGTGTGATATCGCGCGCTATGTTCAGCTTCTTGGGGAAAAGCAACTTTCCCTCATCGCCGTGACCAACTATTTTTATTTCCGGCAGAATGAGCTGGAAATGATAAGGGAAGAAATTGCCCGCCAGAACCTGAATATCACAGTACTGGGAAATGTTGAGTTTCGCCTTGATCAACAGAACAAGGCTGGGGACTTTATTAATGTTCATATTCTTTTCTCCGACAGGATCAGCACTGAGCGTATTAATGAAGCCCTCTCCCGTTTCCCGCTCAGGTTAACTGACGGTGACAGAAAAGCTATTTACTGCTGCGAAAAGAGTGTTGCGGAGAGCGGTCATGGCGTGGATACCATTGTGGTGGCGTTCAGTACACTGCTTGAACACCTCAGTGCATCATTCCGGCCATTCAGGGATTATCTGGTGGCGGTCTGTCCTAACGGGTATGGCGGTTACCGGCCGGATGCGAACGGCCGTTCTGCGGCAATAGCAACCGAAATCGACCGTCAGGGACAGATGATTTTTGGCGGGAAAGGCGATCGTGAATTCTTTCTGAGAACGGATCGTTATGATGGCGCCAGCGTCAAACCCGTCTTCCTCTGCTCCGATGCCCACCGGATGGAGGATATCGGTAGCCGCTACACTTGGGTAAAGGCGCTTCCGACCTTCGAGGGGCTACGCCAGGCACTGCTGGAGCCTGAAGCCCGCCTCAGGATAGGGGAGGAGTGGCTGGCAGAGCTTACGCCAAAAGCGCATTTCAGTCAGATTGATGTTGAAGGGACGATTTTTGATGGCCAGGAAATCAGCTTCAGGAAACTGTCCATCCCACTCAGTCAGGATATGGTGGCCATCATTGGCGGCCGGGGAACAGGTAAAAGTCTGCTGCTTGATGCGCTCCGTTCCCGTTTTGCCGGGGCTGCGGCCCGGGGAAGCGATCAGCGTGATGTGAATGTTCAGCATATGAGTATTGAGCTGGATAAGGCCAATGGTGAGAAGATCCGTTTTGATGCCCGTTCTGAAGGGTATGAGTACTTGCATGTGTCTCAGGGCGAAATTAAAAAGCTCTGTCAGGAGCCGGGGCTCATCAGCGATGAGATAAAGAAAATGCTGAGGCTGACACCGGCCCATGAGGCGGGCAATACGGCCGCACAGCTGGCGGAAAACCTCAGTGCCTGGCGTGCCTGGCGTGAATTCAGCCTGTACCGGAGTGCGTATTCAGAGCCGGTGAATACGCGTCATTTTCAGCTGAATATCATCAGAGCCGCTCAGGAAAAGATTGAGGTTCTCACTAGTGACCGCAATAAGGCACTGATTGAGACGTTTCGCGAAAACAGCCGGCGCCAGACATTACTGCTTCAGACGCGGGATAAACTGACGAGTGTGCGTGCGGACATTGTGACGACCGCAGAGGATCTGAATGCCAGAATTGCGGCGATTAATGCAGAGGATACTGCTCATGAAGCGATCCCGCTCGTGGATCTGTCTGCCCAGACAGGGGTTATTGAGCGCAGACTGCTGTCCGTGCAAGAGCAGACCGAACAGTTTGGTCGCGATAACGACGAGATTATCGGTACTTTCCGCGAGCAGGGGCTGGGACAGGACATTACCGGGTTGCTGGAAAAGGTACATGAATATCAGCGCCAGACGGAGCTGGCGGAAACGCATCTGCGTGAAATAGGACATCAGGAGACACTGTACCGGAGCGGACTGGAACAACGCACCAAGCTTGTGGCTGAATTCATAGATGGATTGCTGTCAAGACAGGGCGTGATCGACACGGCTTTCGCATCGCTGACCACAAAACCTCATCTGACGCAGGATCAGCAGGCCCTGATACAGGACATTCTTACGGATATCCGCATTTATGGCCAGCCTCACTTTGATGTTACTGCCTTTTACAACGGGATGCTCAGTTGTCTGAACCGAGGCCGGTTCAGGGCGGCCGGGGAGCTGACTACCCAGGATAGGTTGCGGGAGGTATTCAGGATCAGCAGCATTGATGAGTTCCGGGCCCTGCTGGCAAATGAACCCATGCTGGTTCTGCCGGAATGTCCGGACAATAAACTAACCATCGAGGCGTTTTTCTGGCGCGACGAATATTTTAACAGTCAGGGACCGGATGCACTTCTCAGTTATCTGTTCAGTCCGGAGCAGATCCAGCGCTATCTGAACGTCAGGGCGGAATTTGAATACAAAGGTAAAACCGTCGAAAAACTGTCAGCCGGGCAACGGGGGACCTTCTATGTCTGCCTTAAACTGGCGACAGATGCCTTCGGATCGCCGTTTGTCTTTGATCAGCCGGAAGATGACCTGGATAATGAATTCATCATGCACAGTCTGGTCCCACTTTTCAGAAAAATAAAACAGTACCGACAGGTCATCATTGTGACGCATAACGCCAACCTGGTGGTTAACTGTGATGCTGAACAGGTCATCATCGCGGCCAACAATGATGAAGTTATCAGTTACCGTAGCGGAGCGCTGGAATACGGAGATCACGGGGCGGAGAACAGTATGCGCAAAGCTATATGTGACGTGCTTGAAGGGGGACGCCAGGCGTTCGAAGCGCGTGAGCAAAAATACGGGATGATGTGGCTTAACGCCATCTGATGAATCTCAGGAACTGAAGGATTCAATCCCATATAAGACTTAAAAGCAGACCGTCATCAGGTCTGCTTTTTCTTCCGGTTTAGACAATTTTCGGATCTGCACGGCGGGAAACGGGTAAGTAATATGATAATCATGAACAGCACATTAAATCATACTAAATATGATATTTAGCGGTAACCACAGAACAGTATCTGATATGATGTTTAAGAATACAGAAATAATCATACATAATATGATTTTTAACATAACCGGACATTATCAGACGGAGCGTGCAGGATGGATGAAGAAATGATGTTTTCGCTCAGCTATGAGCAGATGACGCAGATGGCAGAGGAGGAAATAAAGCAATGCGATTTTCGCAGGGATGGAACCCATTATGTCTGGGAAGTGAACAAGGCTCATGACATCCTCCGTTTCTGGTATCTCCTGGCGCTGCGCGGACACACGGGCCTGGCCACAACACGGGTCGAAGCAGACTATAAACGGCTAAAAACGCTCATATCCGAGAGGGATGAGGGGCAATGATGCGGGAAAAAGCCCGACGTCCGTCGCCGCTGCAGCGGCGGGTGCTGATTGTGCTGGCCGCCCTCGATGCGAAACGTCCGGGACCGGTGGCGACAAAGGATATTGAGCGGGTGCTGGAGCAGGGCGGCGACGCCCCGGTGTACGGGCCGAACCTGCGCGCCTCCTGCCGGCGCATG
>ERZ791923.153-NODE-153-length-109301-cov-4.548578_pt1 | contig 109301 bp, 90 predicted proteins | sample MGYA00510133_ERZ791923 | MGnify/ENA primary metagenome ERZ791923 (study PRJEB30046, sample SAMN00792106) | human gut metagenome | study: EMG produced TPA metagenomics assembly of the A metagenome-wide association study of gut microbiota in type 2... | reverse complement strand
GAAAGAAATATGGTATGATTCTACTATTATAAGCAGAATCAGGAGGAAATGATTATGGGTATGACCATGACGCAGAAAATACTTGCGAAACATGCAGGTCTTGCAAGTGTGGAAGCAGGACAGTTGATTGAGGCAGATTTGGATTTAGTGCTTGGTAACGATGTCACAACACCAGTTGCCATTCACGAGATGGAAAAGTTTAATAAGAAGGAAGTGTTTGATAAGAGCAAGATTGCACTTGTTATGGATCACTTTACACCGAATAAAGATATTAAGAGTGCAGAGCATTGCAAATGTGTACGTGAGTTCTCAGGCGAGAATGAAATCGTGAACTTCTTCGATGTCGGAGAGATGGGAATCGAGCATGCACTTCTTCCGGAAAAAGGACTGATCGTTGCAGGCGAGACATGTATCGGAGCCGATTCACATACATGTACTTACGGTGCCCTTGGTGCATTCTCCACAGGTGTCGGAAGTACAGATATGGCAGCCGGTATGGTGACAGGTAAGGCATGGTTCAAGGTGCCATCTGCAATCAAGTTTAATATCGTAGGCGAGAAAGCACCATATATCAGTGGTAAGGATGTAATCCTTCATATCATTGGTATGATCGGTGTAGATGGTGCACTCTATAAGTCTATGGAGTTTGTTGGTGAGGGTATCAAGAACCTGACAATGGACGACCGTTTCACAATTGCGAACATGGCAATCGAGGCAGGTGCAAAGAATGGTATCTTCCCAGTGGATGAGCAGACAGAAGCTTACATGAAGGAGCATTCGACAAAGGCATATACAAAGTACGAGGCAGACGCTGATGCAGTCTATGATGAGGAATATACGATTGATCTTTCAACCTTGAAGCCAACCGTTGCATTCCCACATCTTCCAGAGAATACAAAGACCATCGACGAAGTTGGCGATATCAAGATCGATCAGGTAGTCATCGGTTCCTGCACAAACGGAAGAATCTCTGATATGCGTATTGCAGCCGATATCATCAAGGGCAGACATGTGGCAAAGGGTGTGCGTGTCATCGTGATCCCTGGCACACAGGAGGTTTATTTACAGATGCTCGAGGAAGGTCTGACAAAGGCATTTATCGAGGCAGGTGCGATCGTATCAACTCCAACCTGTGGACCATGTCTGGGCGGACATATGGGTGTTATGGCAGCTGGCGAGAGAGCTGTATCCACAACCAACCGTAACTTCGTTGGACGTATGGGACACGTAGATTCAGAGGTATATCTGGCAAGCCCTGCAGTTGCAGCAGCTTCCGCGATTACAGGTAAGATCAGCAGCCCGGCAGAATTGGCATAAGGAGGAACAAAAATGAAAGCATACGGAACAGTACATAAATATGGTGACAATGTAGATACAGATGTAATCATTCCTGCAAGATATCTGAATTCCTCAGATCCTGCGGAGCTTGCAAAGAACTGTATGGAGGATATTGACAAGGACTTCGTAAAGCGTGTGAAGCCGGGCGATATCATGGTTGCAAATAAGAACTTTGGATGCGGCTCATCGAGAGAGCATGCACCAATTGCAATCAAGGCATCTGGTATCAGCTGCGTAATCGCTGAGACATTTGCAAGAATTTTCTATCGTAACGCAATTAACATCGGACTTCCAATTATCGAGTGTCCGGAAGCTGCCAAGGGAATCGAGGCAGGCGATATGGTAGAGGTTGATTTTGACAGTGGTATGATCTACAACAAGACAAAAGGAACCGAGTTCAAGGGACAGGCATTCCCTCCATTCATGCAGAAAATCATCAAAGAGGGCGGTTTGATCAACTATATCAATGCAAAAGAAAACTAATTTCATCTGGGAGGATAAAATATATGGGAGTTTGTAATAATTGTGGCAATCAGATTTCGGACGGACAGTTGACCTGTCCGGTCTGTGGAGCTTATACCGGTGCAGGCGCACAGGCAAACAATCAGGCATCACAGCAGAACATGTATAACCAGCAGGGAATGTACAATCAGGCACCACAGCAGAACATGTACAACCAGCAGGGAATGTACAATCAGGCATCACAGCAGAACATGTATAACCAGAAGGGAATGTACAATCAGGCACCACAGCAGAACATGTACAACCAGCAGGACATGTACATTCAGACACCGCAGCAGCCACAGAAAGAGCTTGGAATGAAATGGTTTCATTTCGTAATTTATTTCCAGCTGTTTGTTTCCGCTCTTGTTGGATTGTGGAATGGATTCCAGCTTCTTACAGGCAGAATTTATGGTGAGAACACTGATCGGGTATATAGTTATTTTTCTGGCTTGAAGGGTGTGGATACGATTATTGGTATCTGCTACATCGCGATTGCCATTTTCGCACTTGTCACACGATTTATGCTTGCGGATTTCAAGAAGTGCGGCCCTGCAATGTATATTGGCATGCAGGTAGCAGGTTTGATTATATCAATCGCATATATTGCGAGTGTTACAAGCATCGTGGATGGTCTTACAGAGTATATCGCAAGCTCCACCTATGGAACAATGGCTGTTTCTATCGTGATGTTGATCTGTAACATTGTATACTTTAAGAAGAGAAAGCATTTGTTCGACCGGTAAGAAACAGACAGGATAAATTATTATTTGGAGGATGAATCATGAATTGTAATATTGCAGTAATCAAGGGTGACGGTATCGGACCGGAGGTTGTCACACAGGCAATGAAGGTGTTAGATGCAGTCGGAGAAAAGTTTGGACATACATTTAATTATGAGCAGCTTCTGATGGGCGGATGCTCGATCGACGCATGTGGCGTTCCACTTACTGACGAAGCAGTCGCAAGAGCAAAGGCAAGCGATGCAGTATTGCTTGGTTCCATCGGCGGTAACACAAGCACATCACCTTGGTACAAGCTTCCACCAGAGAAGAGACCGGAAGCCGGACTTCTGAAGATCCGCAAGGAGTTGGGACTTTTTGCAAACTTAAGACCAGCCAATCTTTATGAGCAGTTAAAGGGTGCATGTCCTTTAAAGGAAGAGATTGCAGACCGTGGTTTCGATATGATGATCATGCGTGAGCTGACCGGTGGTCTTTACTTCGGTGCAAGAGAGACAAAGGAAGTCGATGGCGTAATGACAGCCGTTGATACACTGACTTACAACGAAAATGAGATCCGCCGTATCGCAATCAAGGGCTTTGATATCGCGATGAAGCGCCGCAAGAAGGTAACAAGTGTCGATAAGGCAAACGTGCTTGATTCCTCAAGACTCTGGAGAAAAATTGTAGAAGAGGTTGCAAAGGATTATCCGGAAGTCACATATGAGCATATGCTTGTTGATAACTGTGCAATGCAGCTCGTCAAAGATCCGGCACAGTTCGATGTCGTATTAACAGAGAATATGTTTGGTGATATCTTGTCCGATGAGGCATCTATGATCACAGGTTCCATCGGTATGCTGGCATCTGCATCCTTGAACGAGACAAAGTTCGGCATGTACGAGCCAAGTGGCGGTTCAGCTCCGGATATTGCCGGACAGGATAAGGCAAACCCGATTGCGACGATTCTTTCCGCAGCGATGATGCTCCGTTACACATTCGACCTCGACAAAGAGGCAGATGCGATCGAGAACGCAGTCAAGCAGGTACTGGTAGATGGTTTCCGTACATGCGATATCGTGTCCGAAGGCACAACCCTTGTCGGCTGTAACGAGATGGGCGACAAGATTGTAGAAAGAATCTAAGTGGTTAAGGAAGAATTAGTAGTTAATTAAGAGATAATACTTTGCCAGACAATTTCGAGGTAGTGAGATGAATGGAATCGAAATATATGTTGCAGGTATGCAAATCTCGAAATTGTCTGAACAAATTGAAGAGAAAGGAAGACAAAAATGAAGAGTGATAATGTTAAAGTAGGCATGCAGCAGGCACCACACAGAAGCCTGTTCAACGCCCTTGGAATGACAGAAGAAGAAATGAAGAAACCATTGGTCGGTATCGTATGTTCTTACAACGAGATCGTACCTGGACATATGAACCTGGATAAGATCGCACAGGCAGTCAAGCTTGGTGTAGCAGAAGCAGGTGGAACACCAGTCATGTTCCCTGCAATCGCTGTCTGCGATGGTATCGCGATGGGACATATCGGAATGAAGTATTCCCTTGTAACAAGAGACCTGATCGCAGATTCAACCGAGTGTATGGCAACTGCACATCAGTTTGATGCACTTGTTATGATCCCGAACTGCGATAAGAACGTACCGGGACTTCTGATGGCAGCAGCCAGAGTCAACGTACCAACCGTATTCGTATCCGGTGGTCCGATGCTTGCCGGTCATGTAAAGGGACATAAGACAAGCCTTTCATCTATGTTCGAGGCAGTTGGTTCTTATGCAGCAGGCAAGATGACAGAAGAGGATGTCAATGATTTCGAGTGCCATGCATGTCCAACCTGTGGATCATGCTCTGGTATGTACACTGCAAACTCTATGAACTGTCTGACAGAGGCACTTGGTATGGGACTTCCTGGAAACGGAACAATCCCGGCAGTATATTCCGAGAGACTGAAGCTTGCAAAGCGTGCCGGTTATGCAGTTATGGAGATGTACAAGAATAACATCTGTCCGAGAGACATCATCACAAAGGATGCTATCATGAACGCATTGACAGTAGATATGGCACTTGGATGCTCTACAAACTCTATGCTTCATATCCCAGCGATCGCACATGAGATTGGATTTGATTTTGATATTGCTATGGCAAATGAAGTCAGCGCAAGAACACCAAACCTTTGTCACTTAGCACCGGCAGGCCCGACATATATGGAAGACTTAAACGAGGCTGGCGGCGTGTATGCGGTTATCAACCAGCTCTGTGAGGCAGGACTGATTAATGAAGATTGTATGACAGTAACCGGCAAGACAATCGGAGAGGCAGTAAAGGGACATAAGAACCTGAATCCGGAAGTTATCCGTCCGATGGCAAATCCATACAGCTCAACCGGCGGACTTGCCGTATTGAAGGGAAATATCGCACCGGACGGCTCTGTCGTCAAGCGGTCTGCGGTTGTTCCGGAGATGCTGCAGCATGAAGGACCGGCACGTGTGTTTGAATGTGAGGAGGATGCAATTGCGGCTATCAAGGGTGGCAAGATCGTGGAAGGCGACGTTGTCGTTATCCGTTACGAGGGTCCAAAGGGCGGACCTGGTATGCGGGAGATGCTGAATCCGACATCTGCAATCGCAGGTATGGGGCTTGGCTCTTCGGTAGCACTGATTACAGATGGCCGTTTCTCAGGTGCAAGCCGTGGTGCTTCTATCGGACATATCTCGCCGGAGGCAGCTGTTGGAGGCCCGATCGCTTTGATTGAAGAGGGTGATATCATCAGTATTGATATTGATGCATGTACGATCAATGTGAAGGTTTCCGACGAGGAGCTTGCAAAGCGGAAAGAAGCATGGACACCAAGAGAACCAAAGGTAACAACCGGATATCTGGCAAGATATGCAAAGATGGTAACATCCGGTAACCGCGGTGCAGTTTTGGAGTTGAAGTAAAATATATTGAATAATTCAAAACAATGTGCTATCCTATCAGATATTGGTTATCTGACAGGAAGAAAAAGGATAAATCAAGTTGTATGTAGATAAGGAGAAGTTTATGAAACAATTAACTGGATCAGAAATAGTGATTGAATGTCTGAAAGAACAGGGCGTTGACACAGTATTTGGATATCCGGGAGGAACGATCCTGAATGTCTATGATGCATTGTATAAGCATCAGGATGAGATTCACCATGTCCTGACATCCCATGAGCAGGGCGCAAGCCATGCAGCAGATGGATATGCAAGAGCTACCGGTAAGGTTGGCGTATGTATGGCAACTTCCGGTCCGGGTGCAACAAATCTTGTAACCGGTATTGCAACCGCATATATGGATTCAATTCCACTTGTTGCAATCACTGCAAACGTAGGTGTTTCTCTTCTTGGAAAGGACAGCTTTCAGGAGATTGATATTGCAGGTGTAGTTATGCCGATCACGAAGCATAGCTTTATTGTAAAGAATGTACATGAACTGGCAGATACAATCCGCCGTGCATTTAAAATCGCACAGTCAGGCAGACCGGGACCGGTTCTTGTCGATATTACAAAGGATGTAACTGCAAATGTTGCAGACTATGAGCCGAAGGCACCGGAGCCAATCGAGCGCGTGACAAAGACAATCCGTGCAGAGGATATCGACACAGCGATTAAGATGATCGAGAACTCGAAGAAACCGATGATTCTTGTCGGTGGTGGTGTTGTTGCGGCAGATGCGTCCAAGGAACTGAAAAAATTTGCAGAGAAAATTGATGCAGTTGTCTGTGATACATTGATGGGTAAGGGTGCATTTCCGGGAACGGATGACCGTTACACGGGAATGATCGGTATGCATGGAACCAAGGTTTCAAACTTTGGTATCAATCAGGCAGACCTTGTGATTGTCGTTGGTGCGAGATTCTCAGACCGTGTAACCGGTAATGCAAGTAAGTTTGCAAATCAGGCAAAGCTTTTACATATTGATATTGATGCTGCAGAAATCAATAAGAATGTGGAAGTTGATGCAAGTGTTGTCGGTGATGCCAAAGAAATACTGAAGATGATCTCTACCAGAATCAAGGCGTCTAAGAAACCGGAGTGGAGAGCACAGATTGATGCACTCAAAGAACAGTATCCGGATCATGCAGATATGAATGAATTCTCGGGACCGGCGATCATCAACAAGATCTATGAGCTGACAGAGGGCAATGCAACAATCACAACGGATGTAGGACAGCATCAGATGTGGGCAGCCCAGTATTATAAATTCAAAGAGCCTAGACAGCTTCTTACATCCGGCGGACTCGGAACAATGGGCTACGGCGTTGGTGCCTGTATCGGTGCCAAGTACGGACGTCCGGACCGTGTGGCAATCAACATTGCGGGAGACGGATGTTTCCGTATGAATATGAACGAGATCGCTACGGCAAGCCGTTATAATGTGCCGATCATCCAGGTTGTAATCAACAACCATGTGCTTGGTATGGTGCGTCAGTGGCAGACATTGTTCTACGATAAGCGTTATTCGAATACAATCTTAGATGATTCGGTTGACTTCGTGAAGGTAGCGGATGCACTTGGAGCGACCGGTTTCAGAGCTACAAATCTTCAGGAGTTTGAGGATGCCATGAAGCAGGCAATCGAGTTAAATAAGCCGGTTGTGATTGATTGTATCATCGGTAAGGATGATAAGGTATGGCCAATGGTTGCTGCAGGAGCAGCTTTGGAAACCTGTTTTGACCAGCAGGATTTAGATAATAAGTAGGAGGAAGAGGAAAAATGGCAAGAGTATTTAACTTTTCAGCAGGTCCTTCCGTATTACCGGAAGTAGTGTTGAAGCAGGCAGCAGATGAGATGCTGGATTACAAAGGTTCCGGCATGAGCGTAATGGAGATGAGTCATCGCTCGAAAGTGTACGATAACATCATCAAAGAAGCAGAAAAAGACCTTCGCGATCTGATGGATATTCCGGACAATTACAAGGTGCTGTTCCTGCAGGGCGGTGCATCACAGCAGTTTGCTGCAATCCCGATGAACCTGATGAAAAACGGTGTTGCTGACTATATCATTACCGGTCAGTGGGCAAAGAAGGCATGCGAAGAAGCAAAGAAGTACGGAAAGGTAAATGTCGTTGCATCATCGGCTGACAAGACCTTCAGCTATATTCCAGATTGCTCTGATCTTCCGATCTCCGAGGATGCAGATTATGTGTATATCTGCCATAACAATACAATTTACGGAACTACTTACAAGAAGCTTCCGAACACAAAGGGCAAGATCCTTGTAGCTGATATGTCTTCCGATATTCTGTCACAGCCAGTCAATGTATCTGATTACGGTCTGATCTACTTCGGTGTACAGAAGAACGTAGGACCAGCCGGTGTCGTTGTTGTAATCATCCGTGAGGATCTGATCCGTGACGATGTTCCGACTTACTGCCCGACAATGCTGAAGTACAAGACACAGGCAGACAATGACAGCTTGTACAACACACCTCCATGCTACGGCATTTACATCTGTGGTCTGGTGTTCAAGTGGGTAAAGGAAATGGGCGGACTTTCCGCAATGAAGATCCATAATGAGAAGAAGGCAGCTATCCTGTATGACTTCTTAGATTCTTCTAAGATGTTCCACGGAACAGTCGTAAAGGAAGACCGTTCCCTGATGAATGTTCCGTTCGTAACAGGCAACGAGGAACTCGATGCCAAGTTCGTAAAGGAAGCAACAGCCGCAGGCTTTGTAAACCTGAAGGGACACAGAACGGTCGGTGGTATGCGTGCAAGTATCTACAACGCAATGCCAATCGAGGGTGTTGAGAAGTTAGTTGCATTCATGAAGGACTTCGAGGAGAAGAACTCATAATAAGGGAGAGAAGAAAATGGCTAAGATTAATTGCTTGAATCCGATCGCAGCCTGCGGTATGGATTTGTTCAATGATACATATGAAGTAGTAGACGATTTTGCAGCAGCAGACGCGGTACTTGTCAGAAGTGCAGCTATGCATGACTTAGAGCTTTCCGATAATCTGCTTGCAATCGCACGTGCCGGTGCGGGTGTCAACAACATCCCACTTGACAAGTGTGCAGAGAAAGGAATCGTAGTATTTAATACACCGGGCGCCAATGCAAACGGTGTAAAGGAACTTGTCATTGCAGGACTTTTGCTCGCATCCAGAGACCTGATGGGTGGTTATAACTGGGTAAAGGAGAATGCATCAGACGAGAATATCGCAAAGACAGTTGAGAAGCAGAAAAAACACTATGCCGGCTGCGAGATCATGGGTAAGAAGCTCGGCGTCATCGGTCTTGGTGCAATCGGCGCCAAGGTAGCGAACATCGGTTTCCGTCTTGGCATGGAAGTATATGGTTATGATCCATATGTGTCTGTCGATGCAGCATGGAGACTTTCCAGCCATGTAAAACACATCAAGAATGTAGAAGATATTTATAAAGAGTGTGATTACATTACTGTACATGTACCGGCGCTTGATTCTACGAAAGGCATGATCAATAAGGATGCATTTGCCATGATGAAGGATGGCGTGAAGATCCTGAACTTTGCAAGAGATATTCTTGTAAATGATGATGATATGATCGAGGCACTTGCAAGCGGAAAGGTTGCTAAGTATGTAACAGATTTCCCAAATGCAAAGATTGCCGGAGTTGATAACGTAATCACATTGCCACATCTTGGCGCATCCACAGAGGAATCTGAGGATAACTGTGCAGTGATGGCAGTGAAAGAAATCGTTGATTTTATCGAGAATGGTAATATCAAAAATTCCGTAAACTATCCGGCCTGCGATGCCGGCAAGTGTTCGGAAGCAGCAAGAGTTTGTGTATGTCACAAGAATATTCCGAATATGATCACGCAGTTTACTGGTGCATTTGCTTCCAAGGGCATCAATGTATCTGACATGGTAAGCAAGTCAAAGGGTGATTATGCTTACTCGGTATTTGATATTTCTGAGAAGGCAGATGAAGATACTGTAAAGTCTATTTCAAGTATCGATGGCGTATTGAAAGTACGTGTAATTCAGTAAACAGGAGTTGGAGGATAATAAAATGAGTGATAAGTTAAAGGTAGGTATTCTTGGTGCAACCGGTATGGTTGGACAGAGATTTATTGCACTTCTTGAGAACCATCCATGGTTTGAGGTTGTGACAGTCGCAGCCAGCCCACGTAGTGCAGGCAAGACATATGAGGAGGCAGTTGGTGACCGTTGGAAGATGGATACACCGATGCCGGAAGCTGTTAAGAAGCTGATCGTACACAATGTAAACGAAGTAGAAGAGGTTGCTTCTACCGTTGATTTTGTATTCAGTGCCGTTGATATGTCGAAGGACGAGATTAAGGCAATCGAGGATGCATACGCAAAGACAGAGACACCGGTTGTTTCAAACAACAGTGCACACCGCTGGACACCGGACGTACCGATGGTAGTTCCGGAGATCAACCCGGAGCATATGAAGGTCATCGAGTTCCAGAAGAAGCGCCTTGGAACAACAAGAGGATTTGTAGCTGTAAAGCCAAACTGCTCGATCCAGTCTTACGCACCGGTGCTTACAGCATGGAAAGAATTTGAACCATACGAGGTTGTTGCAACAACCTATCAGGCAATCTCCGGAGCAGGAAAGACATTCAAGGACTGGCCGGAAATGGTTGGTAATATCATCCCATTTATCGGTGGTGAGGAAGAAAAATCCGAAAAAGAGCCACTCCGTATCTGGGGACATATCGATGAGGAGAAGGGTGAGATCGTTCCGGCGACAAGCCCGGTTATCACATGCCAGTGTATTCGCGTGCCTGTATTGAACGGACATACAGCTGCCGTATTCGTTAAGTTCAAGAAGAACCCGACGAAGGAACAGCTCATCGAGAAGCTGGAGTCTTACAAGGGTGTTCCACAGGAGCTTGAACTTCCAAGCGCTCCAAAGCAGTTCATCCGTTATATGGAAGAGGATAATCGTCCACAGGTTACTCTGGATGTAGATTATGAGAATGGCATGGGTATCTCCGTTGGACGTATCCGTGAGGATTCTGTCTATGACTGGAAGTTCGTTGGACTTTCTCATAATACCGTTCGTGGTGCTGCCGGTGGTGCTGTATTATGTGCAGAGCTTCTCAAAGCACAGGGTTACATTACAAAGAAGTAATTTGCGCGATTGCGTAGCAGGTAAATAAAATTAAGAAAAAGGACAAACAGACATTTTTCATGACGAAACAGAATGGAAAAGCTTGTTTGTTCTTTTCTTTTGTGGTAAAATTGAAATAATTAGGTTCTTGTTGTATGCGTTGCATACAGAGGTAGAACATATAGAGAATTTTTATGTACATATATAGGAGGCACCAACCATGAAGAAATTGATTTTAGTAACTTCACCACCAGCCTGTGGCAAGACATTTATTTCCCGTAAGCTTGCAAAAGCACTTCCAAACTGCGTATATCTGGACAAGGATACCCTGATTGTATTGTCCAAGCAGATTTTCAAGGTGGCTGGCGAAGAGTACAACCGTTCATCTGATTTCTTCCAGAGAGAGATTCGTGATTATGAGTATTATGCAGTCCTTGATTTTGCATTTGAAGCATTGGAGTACAACGACACAGTTTTGATCAATGCCCCGTTCACAGAAGAGATCCGTGATAACGAATATCTTGACAATCTGCGTGCAAAATTAAAGGAAAAGGATGCAGAATTATTTGTAGTATGGGTACATACAGATGTTGAAGTATGCCACGAGCGTATGATCAAGCGTGCATCTGACCGTGATGCATGGAAGCTTGCACATTGGGATGAGTATATTGCAACACAGAATTTCAAGCAGCCGGACAATATTCCGGAGTTGTTTGTATTCAACAATTCTTCCGAGGAAGAGTATAAGAAGTCCATCGATGCGGCGGTAAAGGCAATTCGTGGATAAGCTGTCAGAATAGACAGAGCTGATAATTAGAGGAGAAGATACATGGCAATCATTAAACCATTTAAAGCGTATAGACCGAGAAGAGAAATTGTCAGTGAAGTGGCAGCGTTGCCATATGATGTATATAACCGGGAAGAAGCCAAAAAAGAAGTAGAAGGAAAACCGCTTTCCTTCCTCCGTATTGACCGGGCAGAGACCGCGTTTGATGACAGCGTGGATACCTATGCACCATGTGTGTATGAAAAGGCAAAGGAACTGTTGGACGATATGATCGGGCGCGGTGACTATGTGGAAGATAAAGTCCCGATGTATTATCTGTATGAGATTGTGATGGATGGAAGATCCCAGACCGGAATTGTGGCATGTGCATCCATTGAGGATTATGAGTCCGGTGTCATCATGAAGCATGAGAATACACGGGAAGATAAAGAGATTGACCGTATCACACATGTGGATACATGTGATGCACAGACAGGTCCGATCTTTCTTGCGTACCGGGCACAGGCTGCGATTGATGCAATTGTAACGAAGATTAAGGCGCGTCCGGCAGAGAACGATTTTGTCTCAGAGGATGGAATTACACATCGCGTATGGCTGGTAACAGATGCAGCGGATATTGCGGCAATTGAGCATGTATTTTCTGAGATGTCACAGATCTACATTGCAGATGGACACCATCGTGCAGCGTCAGCGGTCAAAGTTGGAATCAAACGCAGAAATGCAAATCCGAACCATACCGGAGAGGAAGAATACAATTATTTCCTGTCGGTTCTGTTTCCGCATGATCAGCTGAAAATCCTGCCATACAATCGTGTTGTACATGATTTGAATGGGTATACTGCGGATGCATTTATAGATGCGGTCAAGGCAGATTTCGAAGTAGAAGCGGTTACGGAAGCATATCAGCCGGAAGAAAAGGCAGCCTTTGGCATGTATCTGGATGGTATCTGGTATAAGTTGCGTGCAAAATCACATATACTATCTGAAGATCCGGTGGATGGACTTGATGTTTCAATTTTACAGGATCATCTCCTTGCACCGATTCTTGGAATTGAAAATCCGAGAACCGATAAAAGAATCGATTTTATCGGAGGAATCCGCGGTCTTGCGGAGTTGGAACGACGTGCAAACAGTGATATGAAGCTTGCATTTTCGATGTATCCGACATCCATCGAGGAGCTTTTTGCGGTTGCTGATGCAAAACGGTTGATGCCACCGAAGTCAACCTGGTTTGAACCAAAGCTAAGAAGTGGAATCTTCATTCATAAATTGTAGAGAGGAGACACATTTGACATGTCCAAAAGAAAAGCAATTTTTGCTATAAACTGGATGGAAGTCGATGCTTTGGTCCAGGGTATTCATAACAACCCGCATCATATTCTTGGTATGCATGAGTGTATCGATGATCTGTATATCAATGCATATCTGCCGGGGGCAAAGGTTGTGAATGCCATTGAGGTATCCACGAAGAAGAAGTACACGCTTGTATCGGAGCGTGTGCCGGGTTTTTTCTCTGTGGTTATAAAAGATAAGAAACCATTTGAATATAAATTGAACGTCCGGTTTGACAATGGTGACGAAGTGACATATTTTGATCCGTACGTGTTCGAACCGGTAATTGATCCGATTGATATCAGTTTGTTCAATGAGGGAAAACATTATAGCATCTATGAGAAGATGGGTGCACATCCAATGACCGTGGATGGTGTGGAAGGTGTACTGTTTGCTGTATGGGCACCGAATGCAGACCGAGTATCGGTGGTTGGTAATTTCAATAACTGGGATGGCAGACGGCATCCGATGCGGAAGTTGGATTATTCCGGTATTTATGAGTTGTTTATCCCGGGTAAGCTCGTTGGCGAGATATACAAGTATGAGATCAAGGCGAAGTCCGGACAGGTATTCATGAAGAGTGATCCATATGCGTTCAGCAGCGAGGTCCGTCCGGCAAATGCATCCCGTATCGTGGATATTTCCTATAAGTGGAAAGATACCGCATGGATGGAGAAGCGGGAGACGAAAGATACAGACGCACAGCCGATGGCAATCTATGAGATGCATCTTGGTTCCTGGAAGCGTCCGACCGATGGCAGAGAGTTTTTCAATTATCGCGATATTGCGAGCCTGCTTGCAGATTATCTGTTGATGATGAATTATAATTATGTCGAGTTGATGCCAATCATGGAGCATCCGTATGATCCGTCCTGGGGCTATCAGGTAACCGGATATTATGCACCGACCTCCCGTTATGGTTCACCGGCAGATTTTATGTATTTTGTTGATTATCTGCATAGCAAGGGAATCGGCGTGATCTTAGACTGGGTTCCGGCACATTTTCCGAAGGATGAGCATGGACTTGGCAGATTTGATGGCACAGCACTTTATGAGCATGAGGACCCTAAGCGTGGGGAACATCCACACTGGGGGACATATATATACAATTACGGACGCAATGAAGTCCGGAATTTCTTAGTTGCGAATGCTCTTTACTGGGCGGAGAAATATCATATTGATGGTATCCGGATTGACGCGGTCGCATCCATGTTGTATCTGGATTATGGACGTGGCGATGGTGAGTGGCTGCCGAACATCTATGGTGGCAATGAGAATCTCGAAGCGATTGATTTCATTAAGGAATTAAACAGCAAGATGCATGAACTGCACAAGGGAGTTATCATGATTGCGGAGGAGTCAACCGCATGGCCGATGATGACGCATCCGGTTGAGGCTGGCGGACTTGGATTTGATTACAAGTGGAATATGGGATGGATGAATGATTTCCTGAACTATATGAAGCTTGATCCGTTGTACCGCAAATATCATCACAACGATCTGACGTTCAGTATGGTATATGCATACAGCGAGAAATTTATTCTCGTACTTTCCCATGACGAGGTTGTTCATGAGAAAGGATCTATGATTGCGAAGATGCCGGGCGGATACGAAGACAAATTCTCGAATCTGCGTGTGGCATATGGGTATATGATGACGCATCCGGGCAAGAAGCTTTTGTTCATGGGACAGGAGATTGCGCAGTTTACGGAATTCAACGAGAATGCGGAAGTAGACTGGTCACTGTTCGAGTTTGATGCACATGTATTTATGCAGGGGTACGTTAAAGAGTTGAATGAACTTTACAAGACGGAACCTGCATTGTATGAGCTTGATTCTTCACCGGAAGGATTCACATGGATCAACTGTAATAGTGCAAATACAAGCCTTCTTTCTTATGTTAGAAAAGGTAAGAAGGAGAGCGATACGCTTTTGATCATCTGTAACTTCACACCGATGGAACACAAAGCATACAAGCTTGCTACTCCATCCGGCGGAAGATGGCAGGAGATTTTCTCCAGCGATAACAACCGTTATGGTGGCGAGGGCAGAAATAACAAGACAGTGAAACAGGCGAAGAAAGCAGAGTGTGACGGACAGGAACATTATATCTCCGTTACAGTACCACCACTTTCTATCAGCGTATTCAAGAAGAAAATTGGCAAATAATTAAGATGAAACGGGCTGTCCTTCGTGAGAAGGGCAGCCTGTGAAGTTTTATGGATAAATGAATATTTACTTATATGAACATAAAAAGGAGGGACTTGATTGGAAGACATCAAAGACATTGAATCGTCCAAGATCGAAGAGTATCTGAGCAAGCTTGGAGACTGGGCGTTAAATAAAGGGTTTCAGTTAGTACTTGCAATTATATGTATGTATATCGGCATGAAGCTGTCGAAGCTGATCGTGAAGATGATACGCAAATCCTTCAAGAAATCAAACATGGAGGAAAGTGTTGCATCTTTTCTGTTATCGCTGATTAAATTCACTTTTTATGCTATCGTATTTATCACGGCTGCATCTATTGTCGGATTTCAGGTGACATCGTTAGTTACGATTCTTGGTACTGCCAGTTTAGCAATCGGTCTTGCGCTACAGGGTAGTCTGGCAAACTTCGCAGGCGGTGTGCTGATCCTGATACTCAAGCCGTTCCGTGTCGGGGATTATATCATTGAGAACGACAAGCAGTGTGAAGGTACGGTCGTGTCGATCGACATTTTCTACACGAAGCTGCAGACATACGATAACCGGATCATTGTGATTCCGAACGGAAACATTACATCCCATTCGCTTGTCAATGTGACAGCAGCAGGAATAAGAAAACTGGATATCTCAATCGGCGTTGCGTATGATTCTGATCTGAAAAAGGTGAAGGATACGCTGTATCAGGTTGTGACGGAGAACCAGTATTATGATAAGACGAAGGAAGTCGATGTGTTCGTGGATTCCTTCGGGGACAGCAGCATCAAGATGGGTGTCCGCTGTATGGTTGCGACAGAGAACTACTGGAAGGCAAAATGGGAGATACAGGAAGCAATCAAATATGCATTTGATGCGCAGGGAATCGAGATTCCGTTTGACCAGATGGAAGTGACTTTGAAGAATAAGGATGTATAGCATATGGAAAAAATAATAGAAATGTGCTATTATATAAAGTTGACAAAAATAGAAATAATTTTTAGGAGGCAATAGAGATGACAAAGATTGATATTCTTTCAGGATTTTTAGGTGCAGGCAAGACAACATTGATTAAGAAACTGATTGCTGAGGCATATCAGGGTGAGAAGCTTGTATTGATCGAGAATGAATTTGGTGAGATCGGTATTGATGGCGGTTTCATGAAGGATGCAGGTGTGGAAGTCACAGAGATGAATTCCGGTTGTATCTGCTGTTCCCTTGTTGGAGATTTTGGTACAGCATTGAAGAAGGTAATCGTGGATTATGCACCAGATCGTGTAATCATCGAGCCATCCGGTGTTGGTAAGCTGTCAGATGTTATGAAGGCAGTTGAAGATGCAAAGCAGGATGCGGATGTTGTAATCAACAGTGCAACAACCGTTGTTGATGTGGCAAAGTGCAAGATGTATATGAAGAACTTCGGTGAGTTCTTCAACAACCAGGTAGAAAGTGCTGGAACGATTGTACTTTCCCGTACACAGAATGTACCGGAGAAGAAGGTAAACGATACAGTTGCTATGCTGCGTGAGCATAACAAGGATGTAGCCATTATCACAACACCTTGGGATGACATCGACGGTAAGGTAATCTTGGATGCGATGGAACATGCAAATACGCTCGATAAGCTGATCAAAGAGGCAGTTGAGATTGCAAGAAAGCATGAGGAAGAGCATCATCACCACGATCACGATCACGACCATGAGGAGCACGAGCACCATCACGATCACGACCATGAGGAGCACGAGCATCATCACGAGCACGAGCATGAGGAACACGAGCATCATCACGAGCACGAGCATGAGGAACACGAGCATCATCATGATCATGACCATCACGAGCATGGACCTGGATGTACATGCGGCTGCCACGACCATGATCACCATCATGATCATCATGCAGATGAGGTATTTACAAGCTGGGGTAAGGAGACTGCCAAGAAGTTTGCAGATGCCGATATGGAACAGATTCTGAAGACACTGGCTGATAACGCAGAGGAATATGGTATCATCCTGCGTGCCAAGGGTATTGTTCCAAATACGGACGGCGAGTGGATTCACTTCGACCTGACACCGGGCGAATATGAGATCCGTAAGGGCGCAGCTGATTACACAGGTAAGCTTTGTGTCATCGGAAGCAATCTGAAGGAAGACAAGCTGGCAGAGTTGTTCGGGGTTGCATAATCTCGGCACTTTGCGTAAAGGATAGAGAAGAAAGGAAATAGAGTATGGGACCAACAAAGGAAGTAGAAGAGATTCCGGTATATATGTTTATGGGCTTTCTGGAAAGCGGAAAGACAACCTTTGCGAACGAAACTCTGATTGACCGTGGATTTACAGAAGGCGAACCGACCCTTCTGCTTGTCTGCGAAGAGGGAATCGAGGAGTACGATGAGGAGTATCTGAAGAGTCAGAATATCTTCGTGGAATATTTGGAGGAATCCAACTTAAATACCGAATATCTGCTTGACCTGCAGGATAAGTACAAGCCAACCCGTGTGATGATCGAGTATAACGGTACATGGAAGATGGATAAGCTGTTTTCCATCCGCGTGCCAAAGGGCTGGACGATCGTACAGGTAATCACATTTGTCGATGCATCCACCTTTGATGTATATGTAGCAAATATGAAAGCGATGATGATGGAACAGTTATCGAGCGCAGATATGATCATCTTCAACCGATGCGATGAGAATACAAAGCGCGCGGAGTACCGCCGGAGTATCCGTGCGGTAAATCGTCGTGCACAGGTGATTTTCGAGAACAAGGATGGTGCAGCCGATGTCGGTGATGAGGAGTTAGATCTGCCATATGAGATCGATAAGCCAAGCATCACACTCGAAGATGAAGATTACGGTATCTTCTATATCGATGCCTGCGACAATCCAGACAAATATGTCGGGAAGCAGATCACATTCAAGGCGATGGTACACAAGCCGAAGAACTACAAGGCAAATGAATTTGTACCGGGTAGATTTGCGATGACCTGCTGTGCCGAAGATGTTGCATTTATCGGATTTAAGTGCTATTCCGATCTGACAAAGCATCTGAAGGACAGACAGTGGGTAACAGTTACGGGAACCATTGACAAAGAATTTTATCCGGAGTTTGAGGGCGAAGGACCTGTGATCCGTGCCACGAAGATCGAACCGGCCAAACCAGCCGAAGAAGAACTTGTATATTTCAACTAATTAAGGAGAATTAGAAAGGAGGAACCGCGATGGTTCTATCATGTGAAGATGTATCCCTTGGATACGAAGGAAAACCGGTGGTTGAACATCTGAATTTCTGCATCGAACAAGGGGATTATCTCTGCATCCTTGGCGAAAACGGTTCCGGAAAAAGTACTCTGATGAAAGCGATTCTGGGACTGAAAAGTCCTATGCAGGGAATGCTTGTCAGAGGCGAAGATTTGAAAGCAAATGAAATTGGATATCTGCCACAGCAGACTGTGACACAACGCGATTTTCCTGCATCCGTGCAGGAAATCGTTTTGTCAGGGTTCTTGTCGAAACGTGGCATGCGTCCATTCTATAACAAAGAGGAGCGGAAAATCGCACAGAAGAACATGAAACGGCTGGAGATTGAACCATTCATGAAGAAATGCTACCGCGATCTGTCCGGTGGACAGCAGCAGCGCGTGTTGCTTGCGCGGGCACTCTGTGCAACCTCGAAGCTCTTGTTGCTTGATGAGCCGGTAGCGGGATTGGATCCACGTGTGACAGCCGAGATGTATGAGCTGATCCAGAAGCTGAACCGGGAAGGTATCACGATCATTATGGTATCGCACGATACACAGGCAGCCGCACAATATGCGAACAAGGTGCTGCATGTGAGTGATAAACCAGAGTTTTTCGATTCCAAGGAAGCGTATTTGAAGAGCGCAATCGGCAGACAGTATGCGGATTACGCAGCGACAAGAGAAGAAGGAGTATAGATATGTGGAATACATTAGTTGAATACCTGCAATATCCATTTGTCCGTCGGATCTTAGTTGCTGGTGTGCTGGTTGCCTTTTGTGCATCCATGCTTGGCGTGACACTTGTGTTAAAACGCTTTTCTTATATTGGAGACGGACTGTCCCATGTGGCATTTGCTGCGATGGCAATCGCGATGGTGCTGCGGATGACGAACAATACACTTATAATATTGCCGATCACGGTTGTGGCAGCAATCCTGATGCTGAAGACTGGACAGAATGCGAAGATCAACGGAGATGCCGTGATTGCGATGCTTTCCGTTGGATCGCTGGCATTTGGATATCTGATCATGAATGTATCCGGAACATCGCAGAATGTATCCGGGGATGTGTGCTCGACACTGTTTGGCGCGGCATCCATACTCACATTATCGAATACAGATGTGTGGATCTGCCTGATTATGTCGCTGCTGGTACTTGTGTTCTACATCTTGTACTATCACAAGATCTTCTCGGTGACATTTGATGAGAATTTTGCACGCGCAACCGGTATTCATACGGGCGCCTACAATGTGCTGATGGCGGTAGTCACAGCCGTTGTGATCGTAGTTGCGATGAATATCGTCGGATCACTTCTGGTATCGGCGCTGATCATATTCCCGGCACTTTCCGCAATGCGTGTATTTAAGAATTATAAGAGTGTGTTTATCTGTTCTGCTGTGTATGGTGTGGTATCCTCTGGCGTGGGAATCCTCATTTCCATCGCGGCATCGACACCGGTCAGTGCGACGATCGTAGCGATTGACATCGTATTATTTGTGATATTCAGTATCATCGGAATCGCACTGCACAGAGAGTAGAGGTGGCGATGATGAAGCACAGACATTTAAAATCAATCGGGATTGCTCTTGTTCTTTGTCTGTCCCTGCTTTCCGGGTGTGCCAAGCCGGTGCAAATGGCGGACAAAGACGAAAATGTGATCCTATGTACGACCTTTGCGGCGTATGACTGGGTGCGGGAAATCCTTGGAGACACAGATACATTTACATGCCGGATGCTGGTCGATAACGGTGTGGACTTACACAGCTACCAGCCAAGTGCACAGGATATCATGAAGATCGCGAATTGCCGGATGTTAGTCTATGTCGGTGGCGAGAGCGATACATGGGTGAGCGATGCGCTTGTGGAGTCCGGAAATGAAAATATTGTTGCAATCAGTCTGTTAGATCTGGTTGGTAACCGCGCGTTAAATGAAGTGGAGTTAGAGGGTGTGGAAGAACACCATCATCACGATCATGACGATGAAGACCATGACCATGAAGCAGAACCGGCAGACCATGCAGAGGGCGAAGCAGACAATACGGATGGACAGAATGATGCAGAAGATGACCATTACGATGAACACGTGTGGTTATCCCTGAAAAATGCAATCATCTGCACCGAGACGTTAGCAGATGCTATTACGGAACTGGATTCTGACAATGCAAAACAGTATGTGGCAAACGCTAAAACATATACTGGAAAGCTGGAAGCGTTAGATGATGACTATCAGACGATGCGGGACGCAGCCACACAGACGACGATCTTGGTCGGCGACCGGTTCCCGTTCCTGTATCTGGCAGAGGATTATGATATTCATTACTTTGCCGCATATTCGGGCTGTTCTGCAGATGTGGAGGCAAGTGTGCATACAGTTACCTATCTGGCGGAGAAGCTGCAGGAGTACAAGTTGCAAGCCATCTATGTGGTGGACAATGGTACCGACAGCCTCGCGAATACGATTGCGGAATCCGCAGAGATGCAACCCAAAATTCTGCATCTGTCGTCCATGCAGTCCGTGACGAAGGACGACATAGAAAAAGGATGCACATACCTGTCTTATATGGAAGAAAATCTGCAAATGCTAAAACAAGGTTTGCAGGCACCATAAATGGAATTCACATTTTCTTGACATTTTCTTCAAAATTTAACCATAGCTTGGGGTTATGATTAAGCCATAACAAAGATAAGTAATAAAACTTATGTCGAATGGAGGAATTGATATGATGGATGAATTTGAGAATAACAGAGAAAATGAACATGTGGATCAGACACCACATGCGGAGACACCGTATGACACCGGAGATGGTAATACGGATAATTTGAAGCGTACTGAACAGCAAACAGAACAGCATGCAGAGCATAGACAGGAGGATGCCTATACACAGGCACAGCAGAATGGAAGTACTTACTACGGTGATATGCGTACACAGGAATATATGCAGGCGATGGCAGAACGTGCCCAGCAGATGAGCCAGGGTACTGAGCATTATTATAATAACAATTACCAGCAGCCGAATCAGAATGCATATAATTATGGACAGAACAATTATTATCAGAATGGTTTCCAGAATGCAGACGCAGAACAGCCAAAGGCAAAGGTAAAGAAAGCAAAGAAACAGAGAGTCAAGAAAGCAAAATCACCGAAGACGCCACATAACAAGCGTACCTTCTGGAAGAAGGGTGTGGCAGTTGTTGCAAGTGCAGCCGTATTTGGTGGTGTTGCAGGTGGTGCATTCTACGGAATCGCGGGAAACCAGATCAAGAAGCTTGATGCACTTACAAACACAACGACAGAGGTCGCTTCCACAACATCGGCAGCGACAACCCAGTCTTTGAGCCTGACATCAACCGCTTCGGTTGGAAATGGCATGGATGTCTCCACAATCGCAGAAAATGTTATGCCAAGCGTTGTTGCCATTAACATCTCCGCAATCGTGGAGCAGCAGGGTATGTTTGGTTATACACAGCAGTATGAGGCAGAAGGCTCCGGCTCCGGTATTATCATCGGTGAGAATGACAGCGAGCTTTTGATGGTGACAAACAACCATGTTGTCAGTGATGCCACAACCGTAAATGTAACGTTTGCAGATGGTGAGAGCTACGAGGCACAGGTAAAGAGTACCGATAGCGACACGGACCTTGCAATCGTTGTTGTAAAGCTCAGTGATATAAAGGAATCCACGATGAATCAGATCAAGATCGCCACGATTGGTGATTCGGATTCCCTGAAGGTCGGTGAACAGGTCGTAGCCATCGGTAATGCACTTGGCTATGGACAATCCGTTACAACCGGTATTGTCAGTGCAAAGGATCGTACAAACAGCACGAATACAACACCGCTCATTCAGACCGATGCAGCCATTAACCCTGGTAACAGTGGCGGCGCACTTCTGAATATGAAGGGCGAAGTTATTGGTATTAACTCTTCGAAGTATTCCGATACAACGGTTGAAGGTATGGGATATGCAATTCCAATTACAGCCGTACAGGATCGTCTGGATGATCTGATGAACCGTCAGACACGTGAAAAGGTTGACGAGAGCGAGAAAGGTTATCTTGGAATCTCCTGTGCAACCGTATCTTCCGATGTGTCAGAAGCATATGGTATTCCAGAGGGCGTGCTTGTCACAGATGTTGCAAGCAAGAGTGCCGCTGAGAAGGCAGGTATCAAAGCAAATTATGTGATTACAAAGATTGATGGACAATCCATCAGCAGTGCTGAGGAACTGACAGAAAAGCTGAATTATTATGCAGTTGGTGAGACAGTGCCAATCACATATGAATACCTGAAAGACGATGCGTATGTGGAGAAAACTGTTGATGTTACATTGATGGAAAATCCAAACGCAAATAACAAATAAAATTTACAATCATCCGTGATTTTTCTCCCCTAAAGAGTGCGGTTTTCCGCACTCTTTTCTTATACATGGAAATACACAATTTTTTCACAAAATTATGATAATTTTCCTTGACATTTACTATATGTAGTGGTAGTCTACCAATAGGGTTAGCACTCGATAGATATGAGTGCTAATAAATAAAAGAGGTGATAAGATGGAATTAGATGAGCGTAAGGTAAAAATCCTGAAAGCCATTATTTCCAATTACCTAGAGACTGGGGAACCGGTAGGTTCCAGAACAATCTCAAAGTACACGGATCTGAATTTAAGTTCCGCTACGATTCGTAACGAGATGGCAGATCTGGAGGAAATGGGATACATTATTCAGCCGCATACATCGGCAGGACGGATTCCGACAGATGCCGGATACCGGTTCTATGTCGATCAGCTGATGGATGAAAAGGAAGAGTTTGCAGAGGTTGCAAAGCAGGAACGTGACACACTGTTAGAGCGGGTGGATCGCATGGAGGTGCTCTTAAAGCAGGTTGCAAAGGTACTGGCGTACAATACCAATTATGCAACGATGGTAACAGCACCAAATTATGAGAAAACAGTCAAGTTTATCCAGCTTTCCCTTGTTGATGAAAAAACACTTCTTGCCGTCATAGTGGTTGAGGGTAACATTATTAAGAATCAGATGATTCACATCAATGTAAGCCTTGATAATGAAGATGTTCTGAAATTTAATATCTTATTGAATACCTTCTTACAGGGTGCAAGCTTAGAAGACATCAATTTAGAGATGATTCAGGCGATGAAGAAGCAATCCGGAGGGTATGGCGAGATATTAGACCAGATCTTTCAGGGAATTGTGGAAGCGATACATGAGGCACAGGAACTTGAGGTTTATACCAGCGGTGCGACAAACATTTTGAAGTATCCGGAGCTTGGAGATATCTCCAAGACGAGTGAGCTGCTTGAAAAGCTGGAAGATAAAAATGAAGTATCACATTTGCTGGAAGAGACGACCGGAAAGACAAACGAATCCGGAATTCAGGTATATATTGGAGATGAGACACCAAGCCTGAAAGATTGCTCTCTTGTTACAGCGACCTACCAGATGCCGGAAGGCGCAAAGGGAACGATTGGAATATTGGGACCGAAGAGAATGGATTATAAGAAGGTTGTCAGCACACTGAAGAATCTGACAATTGAACTCGATGAGATATTCAAGAAAGGCGAAGGGGTGAATGAGAATGGCCAATAAGACAAATGTAAATGCAAATAAAGAAGCGGAGACAGTCGAGGAAGTAAAGGCTGTGGATGATGCTCCGGTAACAGAAGGAACCGACGTGAAGGTGAACGAGGAAGAAACTGTTCCGGCAGACAAGAAAGAAGAAGTGGAAGCTGCAAAGCCGAAGCCGGTATCCAAGGGAAACCGCAGAGGCAGCAAGGCCCTTCAGCTGGAACTTGAGAAAGCGAAGGAGCTGGCAGCTGGAAACGAAGAAAAGTATAAGCGTCTGCTGGCAGAGTTTGAGAATATGCGCCAGCGTAACGAGAAGGAATCCAAGAAGATGTATGATATCGGAGCCAAGGAAGTTTTAGAGAAGCTGCTTCCGGTTGTTGACAACTTGGAACGTGCACTTTCCAGTATTCCGGAAGAGGATATGGACCGGGCATTTGAACAGGGTGTCGATAAAATCTACCGGCAGCTCATGGTATCACTTGAGGGACTTGGCGTAAAGCCGATGGATGCAGAAGGCAAGCCATTTGATCCGGATTACCACAATGCGGTAACACATGTAGAGGATGAGAATTACGGAGAGAACGTTGTAGCCGAAGAGATGCAGAAAGGCTATATGTACAAGGATCAGGTATTGCGATACAGCATGGTAAAGGTTGCAAATTAACCTTTTACAATAAATCAATCAGCATATTTTAAGAGATAATAATTAGGAGGAAAAATATTATGGGTAAGATTATTGGTATTGACTTAGGTACAACAAATTCATGTGTAGCTGTTATGGAAGGTGGTAAGCCAGTCGTTATCACAAACGCTGAGGGTTCAAGAACAACTCCTTCTGTTGTAGCATTTACAAAGACCGGCGAGCGTGTCGTTGGTGATGCAGCAAAGCGTCAGGCAGTTACAAACGCAGATAAGACAATCGCTTCTATCAAGAGACATATGGGTAGCGATTACAAGGTAGACATCGATGGTAAGAAGTATTCTCCACAGGAGATTTCAGCTATGATTCTTTCTAAGCTGAAGAGAGATGCCGAGAGCTATATCGGTGAGCCGGTTACAGAAGCAGTTATCACAGTTCCTGCATACTTCACAGATGCACAGAGACAGGCAACAAAGGATGCAGGTAAGATCGCAGGTCTTGATGTAAAGCGTATCATCAACGAGCCTACAGCAGCAGCTCTTTCTTATGGTCTGGATAACGAAGAAGAGCAGAAGATCATGGTATACGACCTTGGTGGTGGTACATTTGATGTATCTATCATTGAGATTGGCGACGGTGTCATCGAGGTTCTTGCTACAGCCGGTGATAACAAGCTTGGTGGTGATGATTTCGATAACGCAATTACACAGTATATGCTCGAAGAGTTCAAGAAGGCTGAGGGCGTAGACCTTTCAACAGATAAGATGGCTATGCAGAGATTGAAGGAAGCAGCAGAGAAGGCAAAGAAAGAGCTTTCATCCGCTACAACAACAAACATCAACCTTCCATTCATCACAGCTACCCAGGATGGTCCAAAGCACTTTGATATGGATTTGACACGTGCAAAGTTTGATGAACTGACAGCACATCTGGTAGATAAGACAAGAGTTCCTGTACAGACAGCATTGAAGGATGCAGATCTGACAGCAGCAGAGCTTGATAAGGTACTTCTGGTCGGTGGTTCTACACGTATCATCGCTGTTCAGGATATGGTTAAGAAGCTGACAGGCAAGGATCCGTTCAAGGGTATCAACCCGGATGAGTGTGTTGCAATCGGTGCTTCTATTCAGGGTGGTAAGCTTGCAGGTGATGCAGGTGCCGGCGAAATCCTTCTGCTGGATGTTACACCACTTACACTTTCTATCGAGACAATGGGTGGTATCGCTACACACCTGATCGAGAGAAATACAACGATTCCTACAAACAAGAGCCAGATCTTCTCAACAGCTCAGGATAATCAGGATGCCGTTGATATCAACATCGTACAGGGTGAGCGTGAGTTCGCAAGAGACAACAAGAGCCTTGGACGTTTCAGACTGGATGGTATCGCTCCTGCAAGACGTGGTGTTCCACAGATCGAGGTTACATTCGATATCGATGCAAACGGTATTGTAAATGTATCTGCAAAGGATCTTGGTACAGGTCGTGAGCAGCATATCACAATCACATCCGGAACATCCCTTTCTGATGAGGATATCGATAGAGCTGTTAAGGAAGCTGCTGAGTACGAGGCACAGGATAAGAAGCGTAAGGAAGCAATCGAGGTTCGTAACGATGCCGATGCTATGGTATTCCAGACAGAGAGAGCACTTTCCGATGTAGGAGATAAGCTTTCTGCAACAGATAAGACAAAGGTAGAGGCTGACCTGAAGGCTTTGAAGGATATCATCGAGAGCACAGATCCGGATGCTATGACAGACTACGATGTAGAGAAGATCAAGGCTGGCAAGGAAACACTGATGAACAGCGCACAGGAATTGTTCTCAAAGCTCTATGAGCAGAACGGTCCTGGAGCAAACGCTGGTACAGGCACAGGCACACCAGATTATTCAGACGATGTAGTTGATGGAGACTACAAGGAAGTCTAAGCGTTAAGACGGGGAGCAAGTTGATAAAAGCAGATTACGAATAATAAGGGTGAGTGCAGATGTCTGATAAAAGAGATTATTATGAAGTCCTCGGAGTCACAAAAGGTGTCTCCGAGGCGGATTTGAAAAAAGCTTACCGTAAGGTAGCGAAGAAATATCACCCGGACACAAACCCGGGAGACAAAGAAGCGGAAGAAAAGTTCAAAGAGGCTGCAGAGGCATACGCTGTACTGTCCGATCCTGAGAAGCGTGCAAAGTATGACCAGTATGGTCATGCTGCATTCGAGCAGGGCGGTGGTCCGGGCGGCTTCGGTGGATTTGACTTCTCAGATATGGGAGATATCTTCGGAGATATCTTCGGAGATATGTTCGGTGGCGGCAGCCGTCAGAGACAGTCCAATGGTCCGGTTAAGGGTGCAAATATCAAGACAACAGTGCGTGTAAGTTTTACAGACGCTGTATTTGGTACACAGACAGAGCTGGAGCTTCCGCTCAAGGATGAATGTACGGTCTGTCATGGTACAGGAGCGCAGCCGGGACATCAGCCGGAGACTTGTAGCAAATGTGCCGGAAAAGGTCAGGTTGTCTATACCCAGCAGTCATTGTTCGGTATGGCAAGAACCGTATCCGTATGTCCGGATTGTGGCGGTTCCGGAAAGATTATCAAGTATAAGTGCAGCAACTGTGCAGGCTCTGGTTATGTAAAGAGTAAGAAGAAGATTCAGGTCGCTATTCCGGCAGGTATTGACAATGGTCAGAGTATCCGTATTCGTGCAAAGGGCGAGCCGGGTATCAACGGCGGTGAACGTGGAGACCTGCTTGTAACCGTGCTTGTTGACCGGGATCCTAGATTCCAGAGACAGGAGTATGATCTTTACTCTTCTGAGCCGATTACATTTACACAGGCAGCGCTGGGAGGCAAGATCACAGTTACAACGATTGATGGACCTTATGAACTGGAGATTAAGCCAGGTACACAGACCGATACAAAGGTAAAACTGAAGGGCAAGGGTGTTCCGACACTTCGTAACAAGACAGTACGAGGCGATCATTACATCACACTGGTTGTTCAGGTACCAGATAAGCTGACAGAAGAGCAGAAATCGATTTTGAACCAGTATGCAAATACAACAGTAAATGCACGTTCCTCTACGGATGCGGCATCGTCTGGTTCTTCGATTTTTGGCGATCATAAGAGAAAGAAAGGGTTCAAAAAAGGATTATAGGTAAGGTAAAATGATGTGGACAAAACTGACCATCGATACAACGGTGGAAGCTGTTGATCTCATCTCTGCATTCTTGGATGAAAAGGGTGTGGAAGGTGTGATGATAGAAGATCATGTGCCACTTACCGAGGAAGATAAGGCTGCTATGTTTGTGGATATCCCGCTGGTTGATGGCGTGGATGATGGAACGGCAAAGGTTTCCTGCTACATAGATGACTCTTTCAATATAGAAACGTTAAGGGCGGATATAGCTGCAGAGCTTACCCGCCTTGAAGCGTTTATACCGGTAGGCAGCAAGAATATAACACTCTCGAATACAGAGGACAAAGACTGGATGAACAACTGGAAGCAGTTCTTCCATCCGATCCGTCTCTATGATGATATTGTCATCAAACCAACGTGGGAGACGGTGGAAGATGCGAAGCCAGATGACATCGTGATCGAGATCGATCCGGGGATTGCATTTGGTACCGGATCGCATGAGACGACGAAACTTTGTATCGGACAGTTAAAGAAATATTTAAAGCCGGGCGATACGGTGTTTGATGTCGGCTGTGGAAGTGGTATCTTATCCATGATCGCATCAAGGCTTGGAGCAGGCTTTGTACATGGCATGGATATTGATGAGCTGGCTGTGCGGGCAAGTGAGGAAAATGCGAAACTCAATCATATGGGCGAAGACAAGATCAAGTTCTCGTGTGGCAATCTGCTTGCAGATAATTACATTGGAAAGGGAACAACCTTCCAGCTTGACCGTTCGACGATCAAGGAGACACAGCACCTTGATGTAGACAGACAGTATGATATCGTTGTTGCCAATATTCTGGCAGACGTGATCGTGCCGCTCTCTGCGGTAATCGGCCCATATTTGAAGGACGATGGATATTTTATTACATCTGGAATTCTGGATGTGAAAGAAAACGATGTTACAGATGCGATGAAGGCGAATGGATTTGAAGTCATCGATGTTGTGCATATGAATGATTGGGTATCCGTGATCGGAAGAAAGAAATAATTTGCGACAAATGGGGAGAACGCGGAATGATTGAAAGTCCGTCAAATCGCAGTATGAGTAACACCCGGTGTTTAAAGCCGGGTGTTATTTTAAAAGAGCGATATAAAATTGAAGAGGTGATCGGGGCAGGTGGATTCGGAATCACATACCGTGCATGGGATCCGCTCTTACAGTCGTATGTTGCAATCAAGGAGTATTATCCGTCCGGGATTGCGACGCGGAGCGCAGATTCGTCGAAGGTCTGTGTGCCGGTTGGACAGGAGCAGCGGGAATACCATCGGGGAAGAATTCGCTTTTTAAAAGAAGCGCAGGATGTGGCGCGGTTTCAGTCGGAGCCCAATATTGTAAGCATCTATGATTATCTGGAGGAAAATGATACTGCCTATATGGTCATGGAGTATCTGCATGGCTGTACGCTGAAACAATACATTCGGGAGCATGGAGGACGGCTGGATACGGATCATATCCTCCATATCTGTCTGTCGGTGTTGGACGCACTTGCAGTTGTTCACAAGGCGGGCATGATCCACCGAGATATCAGTCCGGAGAATATTTTTATCTGTGAGGATCTGACCGTCAAGCTGATCGATTTCGGCGCGGCAAAGCAGGTGTATCTCGATGGGGAACAGACGATGTCGGTTGTCTTAAAACCGGGATATGCACCGCCAGAGCAGTATGCAAAAAAGGATAAACAGGGACCGTGGACAGACATCTACGCGCTTGGTGCGACACTTTATTTTGCGGCCACCGGAGAGAAGCCGGAGGAATCGCTTGGACGTGTACTGGAGGATACGATAAAGCCAGTCTGTGAGGTGAACCCGGAGATCCCGCGTGCAATGTCGCAGGTGATCATGCGTGCGATGTCAGTAAAGATTGAGGACCGCTACCAGACGGTGGAGGCAATGCGGGAGGCGCTGCTTGCCGGAGAGGGGCAAAATGCGCAGATGGAGCCGTATGTGATCCCAGCATCCCGGATTTCAAAGCGGGATTTGCCGAAGAAACGGGGCTTTCTGATTGGTGTGGCTTTCTGTATCGTAATTATGCTTGTAGTGACAGGAATCTGGATGGCGGGGCGTGTAGCGAAGAAGGCAGGGACGGCAACAGCAACCGAAATGAATGCAGCATCGACAGAGGCGCAGACAGCAACGATGGCGGATGCACAGACTTCCACGGACGCTGAACAGGCAGCAACAGAGGCGGAGAAAACGACACAGGCGGACAATCCGATGGTTATGCATGTGCCAACGAAGGAGGAGCTTGCCGAGCAGGAAAAATCCGATGCAATCCTGAATATCACGTCCTCGGAGACGGAACGCGTCAGTATTGATGCATTTGAATATATGAAGGATGGAAATCAGGGATACAGGATGGAATCCGCAGATGGTCTGGCGGCGGTTGCATATGAGGGAGACTGCGTAAAACTCTGCTTAAAGTATTATGACAGCATTCTGGGGGACACGCCGCAGGTGACAGATGATTTGATCTATTCCTATACCTTTGAACGATATGATTCCGACTATGGAATATACCGGGCAATCTATGATGCGGATGATACATCGGGTTACTGGGACTATGCAACTTTATATCCGCCAGAGTTTCATTTTGCAGATGATTCCTTTACATTGTATATTCCGCTTACTTCGGGGCTGGAGGATGGAAGGTACAAGCTATATTTTTCTTACGAAGATCCTGCTACACAGAAATCGGTGTTTCAGGCGACAATTGAATTTTATCTGAACAGGAGCGCGATGTAATTCGCGCTCCTGTTTGCATAAAAGCATAAGATATACCAAATTTTACAAATTTTTGTATATTATTTGCATTTTTTGTTTGAGATTCCTCGCTTTTGTTAAGATGTGTTCAATCCATATTTGTAAATAAAACGTAAATTATACCGAATATACAGCCAAATTAGCAGGATTCAGTTTTGATGGTATTTTTTATGATACTATTTATAAAATGAATATTTGGGACTGGGGAAGAGAACAAACGATGAAAATTGGAATTTGCGATGACCGTTATGAAATACGGCACAAAGTAAAGGAAATATTACAGGAAACATATACAGAGGAACAAGGATTCTTAATTCATTCATATACTCCAAACGAAATAAAAATTGATATCGAAGATATGGTATTTGACTGTGAAATCCTGATCATGAATACGGATTATCCAGAGAGCGGCTTGCGGGGGGTGACGATTGCCAAGCAGATCAATGCAGCATTTCCATTTTGTAAGATTATCTATCTGACCGAGAATGAAAATGCAATCAAGGATGTGTATGAGACCAATCATTGCTATTTTGTCCGGCAAAAGGATGCAGATCAAGTCATGGAGCTTGCAATGCAAAAAGCCGTTAATATGGTAAAGCAGGATACGGCGCGGAAATCACTGGAGATTATCTGTGACGGGCATCATGTATTTATCAATCGTCCGGATATTATTTATATCGAGAAGTGTGGAAGAACCATTAAAATCGTGACGCGGTTCCGGGAATACACCAGTTACGAGTCATTGGCAGGCATTCGCAAAATGCTGGGAGACAATATGATACGTGTGCATGGTGGATATGTTGTGAATTTGACGTATATCACTTATTTAGGTGTGGAAACGCTGGAAGTGCAGAATGGAAAGACAATCCCGATCGGCAGGACATACGACAAAGAAGTCAGAAAAGCCTATCAGGAATATTGGAAAAAATAAAAGAACATGGTAAAATAAAAATCGAGTATGTAAATACTCGATTTTTTTTATGTGAGGACAAAACGATGTTGCGAATTGGAATCTGTGATGAAAATACGAAAGATCGGACGGTAATCCGACAGATTGTGACGGACACATTGTTCCGGGAAGAAGAATTAAGCTATATTGAATATGCGGAAGCAGAGACATTGGAACAGGAGATACAGGCAAGTACAGTGCCGTTTGATCTGTTGCTAATGGAAATGAAATATAAAAATACAAGTGGGTTACAGCTGGCAAAGCAGATACGGGAGAAAAATCTGGATGTTGATCTGCTGTTTGTAACAGATGAGTCAGATCATGTGTATGAAGGCTATCATGTGCAGGCACAGGGATATGTCTTAAAAGAAGATATGAAGACACAGCTTCCAGACTGTCTGCGGCAATATATGAAACGACGGGCGCAGGCTGGTACGATTCTTGTGAAATCAGAGTCGGTTGTGCGCAGTATTCCGATTGCCACAATCCGCTATATAGAAAGCCGCGCCAGAGTGCTGTTGTTACATACAAAAAACGAAGTGATTCCATTTTATGGAAAGCTGGCGGATATTGAACATAAGGTGTTACAACATGGATTTGTGCGTATCCATCAGAGCTTTCTTGTACGGAAGGCCGCGATTGCAGCAATCAATGGATATGAGGCCGTTGTCGGGGAGGATACGCTTCCAATCAGCCGGAAATATTATAAAACGGTGCAGATGCAGTTTCAGCTCAAGCAGAAGATACAGGTGGCAGAGGAGGATATAGATCCGACAGTCACACGGAGTCTGGCGAAAAGCATGGAAAATAATGGTGCAATCATTGGAACAAAGGGCGAGTTGCTTGGAATCATCTACCGCATGAAAAATGGTGAAAGTCTGACGATTGGCAGAGATGCCGAAAAATGTCAGATCGTGCTGAAAAAATCCAACGTGAGCCGGGAACACTGTATTGTAAGACGGCTTGACGATGACACCTATGAAGTGGAGGACTGCTCAAAAAATGGTGTCTATGTGGAAGGTGCCTATCTTGGAAAAGGAAATAAGGTACAGGCGGAGACCGGAAACCGGGTATGGCTGTGTGATGAATCACAGGAATTTCGATTGGGATAGTGGAAAGCGGGAGTGAGACAAATGATCATAAAATGTGAAAAGGGAAAACATTACTATAACACAGTGGAGCATAGTGTGTGTCCATTTTGTGTACAGGTGGAGAAAAAGATAAATGAGCAGAAAAGTGAATTAAATAAACAGGAAGATGAATCTATTTGTATAACGGAAACAACAGATCTGTAAGAATATATAAAATATTCTTTCAAAACGTTATCAGATAAGGTATGATAGGAGACATGCAGAAAAGCAGGAGGTAAATATTCGCTATGCCAAGGTTTTATGTGGAAGGATGTCAGGATGCACAGACTGGTATTACGATTATGGGAGAAGATGTGAACCATATAAAAAATGTATTGCGTTTGACAATCGGAGATACCATTACTGTGTGTGATGGTGCTGGAAAAGAGTATGAGTGTGAGATCGCGGAGATATCCAAAGAGCAGGTATATGCAAATATCGTAGATATCAATCAGAATGCAGCAGAACTTCCGTGTAATATCACATTGTTTCAGGGAATGCCAAAATCAGATAAAATGGAATTTATCATCCAGAAGGCGGTAGAACTTGGAGCAGCCGGGATTGTTCCGGTTATGATGAAACGGACTGTCGTGAAACTTGAAGATAAGAAGAAAGACAAAAAAAGAGAACGTTATCAGATGATTGCGGAGTCTGCGGCGAAACAGTCCGGACGAGGTATAATTCCTGAAGTCACCGGATTTATGTCATTTCGTGAAGCACTTCAATATGCAGGAAAGTTTGACCTGCTGATTGTACCGTATGAGAGTGCGGATGGAATTGCATACGCAAGGGAGATAATTGCACAGGCATCAAACCTTCCAGACGGCGCGAATATCGGAATTTTTATCGGACCGGAAGGTGGATTTGCAAAAGAAGAAATTGATGCAGCAAAGGAAGCTGGTGCGAAGATTATCACATTAGGAAACCGGATTTTGCGGACAGAGACTGCAGGGCTTGCAGTTTTATCTATTTTGATGTTCCAAATGGAGCAGTAGAGAAAATTAGAAATTTGTTTAGCACAGATTGATAGAAGGAAAAAAGTTATGGAATGTTATTTTGATAATGCAGCAACAACAGCTGTATTCCCAGAGGTAAAGGAACTGATGATGACACTGCTGGACGTGGATTATGGAAATCCATCGTCCCAGCACAAGAAGGGATTAACGGCGAAAGACTATGAGCGCACCGCGACAGAACAGGTCGCAAAGACGCTTAAATGTATGCCGAAGGAGATCGTATTTACATCCGGCGGCACAGAGGCAAATAACCTTGCTTTAATCGGAGCGGCACTGGCACACCGCCGTGCGGGCAAGCATATTATCACGACACCGATCGAGCATGCGTCAGTGCTTTCCACGGTGGAGTTCCTGCAGAAGGAAGGCTTCGAGATCAGTTTCATGGAAGTCGGTTCTGACGGAAAGGTAGATTTAGACAGCCTCTCGAAGCTGTTGCGTGACGATACGATATTAGTCAGCTGCATGTATGTAAATAATGAGATCGGAAGTATCCAGCCAATCGAGGCGCTTGTAAAGCTGGTAAAGGAGCACAATCCGCAGACACTTGTGCATGTCGATGCGGTACAGGCATATGGCAAATTAAAATTCACACCGAAGCAGCTCGGCGTGGATCTGCTCTCTGTGAGCGGGCATAAGATTCACGGACCAAAGGGAAGTGGAGCACTCTATATCAAGGACAAGACATTGATCCGCCCGATCATTTACGGAGGTGGACAGCAGAATTTCATGCGTTCCGGTACGGAGAATCTACCTGGAATCGCAGGCATGGGACTTGCCGCAGAGATGATCTATACCGACCATGAGGCGAAGATGCAGCATGTACGCGAGGTGCGGGATTATCTAGTATCGGAGGTAACGAAGATCGAGGGTGTCTATGACCATTCCGGTGAGGCACCGCATATCGCGAGTATCAGCTTTGAAGGGGTGCGAGCTGCCGTTTTGATGCGTGCGATCGGCGATAAGGGTATCTATGTATCAGCAGGTTCTGCCTGTTCTTCGAACAAACCGCAGGTAAGCCATGTCCTGACCGCAATCGGATTGTCACAGGAGCAGTTGGAGTCGACACTCCGGTTCAGCTTCTGTGAGTGGAACACAAAGGAAGAAGTGGATTATTGCGTGGAAGTATTAAAGGAAACCCTTCCAATGCTGCGGCGCTATACACGGAAGAAATAATTGCTATTCCTCGTTATTTCTGTTATAGTGAAACGATGAAAATAAAACAACTATGGTAGTAGGAAATGAGGATTACGATGCAGTATAAGATGTTTTTGATCAAATATGCGGAGATCGGAACGAAAGGAAAGAATCGTTACGTCTTCGAGGAAATTATGTGCAAGCGTATGCGTGCACGCTTAAAGCCACTGGGCAAGTTTGAGGTACGCCGGGAATACGGACGTATTTTCGTCGAGGCGTTCTCGGATTACGATTACGAGGATGTCATGAAGGTACTCACAACGATCTTCGGTATCGTCGGTGTGTGCCCGGTCAAGGTTGTGGAGGAGTTGAGCTACGAGGCAATCTCCAAGGCAGTCGTTGCGCATGTGGCAGAAGAATATAACGATAAGCATTTTACATTCAAGGTAAATGCAAGAAGAAATAATAAGACATTTCCAAAGACTTCGATGGAGTTAAACTGTGATCTTGGAGCCGATCTGCTGGATGCCTATCCAGATATGACGGTCGACATTCATAAACCGGATGTATTCATCAACGTGGAAGTGCGAAATGTCACCTATATTTATTCCCAGATCATTCCGGGACCGGGCGGACTTCCGGTCGGCACGAATGGTAAGGGTATGACGCTTCTTTCCGGCGGTATCGACAGCCCGGTTGCGGCATATATGATCGCGAAGCGTGGTGTGGAGATTGAGGCAGTGTATTTCCATGCACCACCATTCACAAGCGAGCAGGCACGTACAAAAGTTATCGATCTCGCAAAGATCGTGTCAAAATATTCGGGTGTGATCAAACTGCATGTGGTACCGTTTACGGACGTGCAGCTTGCCATCTATGATAATTGCCCGCATGATGAGCTGACGATCATCATGAAGCGGATCATGTATCAGATTGCGCAGGAGATCGCACTAAAAGAAGACTGCCAGTGCCTGATCACCGGAGAGAGTATCGGGCAGGTATCGAGCCAGACGACACAGAGTCTGCTCGTCATCGACAGCGCAATCGATAAGCTTCCGGTATTCCGTCCATGTATCGGTATGGATAAGCAGGAGATCATTGATATCTCAGAGAAGATCGGAACGTATGAGACGTCCATTCTTCCATATGAAGACTGCTGTACAACATTTGTAGCACAGCATCCGGTGACAAAGCCGAAGATGGAGCAGATCTTAGAATCAGAGAAGGCACTTGTCGGTAAGATTGAGCCTCTGATCGCGAAGGCAGTCGAAGACGTCGAAATTGTATATTGTCGTTAATAAACAGGATAAATCAGGCAGGAAGTGAGAGACGTGGAAAAAAGTAAAAAGGGAATCGTATGTATTTTGTTATCTGCATTTTGCTTTTCTCTTATGAGCTTATTTATCCGGTTAGCCGGAGATGTGCCGACGATGCAGAAATGCTTCTTCCGGAATCTGGTTGCGATGCTTATCGCAATCGCTGCACTGGTAAAGGCACATCAGCCGTTTCGGATCGGAAAGGGAAATCTGAAGTATCTGCTCTGTCGTGCCATCGGTGGTACGTGTGGATTGATCTGTAATTTTTATGCGGTCGATCATATTTCTATATCAGACGCTTCCATGCTCAATAAGCTGTCACCGTTTTTTGCGATTATCTGCTCGTTCTTCGTGCTGAAGGAGGTCGCGGGTAAGCTGGACTGGATGACCGTAATTGCTGCATTCATCGGAATGCTGCTTGTTGTGAAGCCGACGATGAGCATGGAGACAGTACCGGCTCTGATCGGGGCACTCGGCGGATTTGGCGCCGGTTTTGCGTATACGTTTGTCAGAAAGCTTGGACAACGCGGAGAAAATAGTATGATTATCGTATTGTTCTTCTCCGCCTTTTCCTGTGCAGTGACATTGCCTTTTTTCGTGTTCCAATATCAGCCGATGAGCGGGCTTCAATGGCTGTTTCTGATCTGTACTGGAATTTCGGCTGCAGGAGGCCAGATCTTCATCACGAAGGCGTATTCGTATGCACCGGCAAGGGAAATCTCGGTGTATGATTTCTCTATTGTGCTTTTTACGGCATTATGGGGATTCCTGTTCTTAGATCAGATCCCGGATTACCTGAGCGTGATCGGATATGTGGTGATCATCGGAACGTCTGTGGTGAAGTGGTATATCACGATTGAACGGCCGCACAGACAGGAAATTCACAGGGAACAAGAGTTAAATGATAGATAATACAGAGAATAGTCAGAGAAAGAATAAGATAGAAGATACAGAGCAGTCAGCCTGTACGCTTTGCCCGCGGGATTGTAAGAAAAACCGTGCGGACGGCGAGATCGGTGTCTGTGGAGAGACCGCTGCCATGCGGATCGGACGGGCTGCTCTGCATATGTGGGAGGAACCGTGTATTTCCGGAGAGAAAGGCTCCGGGGCGGTTTTTTTCACCGGGTGTCCGCTTCACTGCGTGTATTGCCAGAATTACGCAATCTCGGATGGCGGCACCGGCAGGCAGATCACAGTGGAAGCGCTTGTGCAGATATTTCGTGATTTAGAAGCACAGGGCGCGGCGAATATCAATCTGGTCACTGCGGATCATTTTATCCCGCAGGTGGCACAGGCAATCCGACAGGCGAAGGACCAGGGATTTTCCCTGCCATTTATCTATAACACAAGCAGTTATGTCCGGGTGGAAGCTCTGCGTATGTTAGATGGATTGGTGGATGTCTATCTGCCAGACATGAAATATATGGATGCGGATACGGCGGCGAAGTATTCCCACGCACCGGACTATCCGGTGGTGGCGAAGGCTGCGATTGCGGAGATGGTGCGCCAGTGTGGTGAGGTCGTCCTTGATGCGGAGGATGCGTATATAAGACGTGGCGTGATCGTACGGCATATGTTACTGCCAAAGCATCTGTTAGAAGCAGAGAAGATTATACGATATCTTTACGAGACGTATGGAAACCGGATCTATATCAGTATGATGAGCCAGTACACACCGGTTGGTGATATCGGGGTAAGGTTCCCGGAGCTTGCAGATAAAGTTCGCCGGAAATCGTACCGCAAACTGCTTGATTATGCAGTGAACTTAGGCGTGGAGCAGGCGTTTTATCAGGAAGGGGAAGTGGCAAAAGAAAGCTTCATCCCGGAATTTTATAAGGAATAACAGGAGAGACAACATGGATATATTACAGGTAATTGCAGATGAATTGCAGATTAAGAAAGGACAGGTAGAAAAGTCGGTTGAACTGATCGATGAGGGTGCTACAATTCCTTTTATCGCAAGATACCGGAAGGAAGTGACCGGCTCCTTAAATGATGAGCAGTTACGTGCGCTGTCTGAGCGTCTTGTGTATCTGCGGAATTTAGAGGAGAAGAAGGCGTCCGTACTTGCAACGATCGAGGAACAGGGCAAGCTGACAGACGAATTAAAGAAACAGATCGAAGCAGTAATGACGATGGTAGCATTGGAGGATCTGTACCGTCCATACCGTCCAAAGCGTCGGACAAGAGCGACAATCGCCAGGGAGAAGGGCTTGGAACCACTTGCAGAGATCTTACGTGCACAGGAGACGACAAAGACGATCGAGGAAGAGGCAACCGCCTTTGTCGATGCAGAAAAAGGCGTGGAAAGCGTACAGGATGCCATCGACGGCGCCAAGGATATTCTCGCAGAAGTGTATGCGGATGATGCGGATTACCGGACGAAGCTTCGTGCGATGACAAAGGAGAGTGGAAGCCTTGTAGCAAAGGCGAAGGACGAGGAAGCAGATTCGGTCTATGAGATGTATTATGATTTCTCAGAGCCAATCAAAAAGCTGGTTGGACACCGGATTTTAGCAATCAATCGTGGCGAGGCAGAGAAATTTCTGACAGTGAAGATCGAGGCACCAAGACAGGAAATTTTACTCTGGCTTGTAAAGCAGATTATCGGAAATATGAAGCATGATAGTGCAAGCTATCTCTATGAGGCAATTACAGACAGTTATGACCGTCTGATCGCGCCTTCCATCGAGCGTGAAATACGGAATGAACTGACGGAGAAGGCAGAGGAGGGCGCCATCGGCGTATTCGGCAAGAACCTCCATCAGCTTTTGATGCAGCCGCCGATCTCCGGACAGGTTGTACTTGGCTGGGATCCGGGATTTGCACACGGAAGCAAGCTGGCAGTTGTCGATGAGACCGGAAAAGTGCTTGATACCGTCATTATCTACCCGACAAAGGGACAGAAAAACTATGATGCGGCGAAGCAGGTGTTGAAGAAGCTGATCGCAAAATATCATGTGACACTTATTTCTCTCGGAAATGGTACCGCAAGCCGGGAGTCGGAAGCGATGATCGTCGAGCTGATGAAGGAACTGAACGTGGACTTAAAATATGTCATCACGGATGAGGCGGGCGCATCGATTTATTCTGCAAGCAAGGAAGCAACCGAGGAATTCCCGGATTTCGATGAGTGGCAGAGAAGTGCGGCAAGTATTGCAAGAAGAATTCAGGATCCGCTCGCAGAGCTAGTGAAGATCGATCCGAAATCCATCGGTGTCGGACAGTACCAGCATGACATGAACCAGAAGAATCTTGGCAATGCCCTTAACAATGTTGTGGAAGATTGTGTAAACTCAGTCGGAATTGATTTGAATACAGCCAGCCCGGCATTGCTTTCGTATGTGTCCGGTATCAATAAAACACTGGCAAAATCAATCGTGTCATACCGCGAGACAAATGGCAGCTTCAAGAACCGTAAGGAGCTTTTGAAGGTGCCGAAGCTTGGACCAAAGGCATACGAGCAGTGTGCCGGTTTCCTGCGTATCCATGGCGGAAGCGAAGCACTGGATGCGACAAGCGTTCATCCGGAAAGCTACGAGGCAACCAAGGCTTTGATGGAGAAAATCGGTGTTTCCGAGGATGATATCAAGCATGGCGGCATGAAAGGCATCAGCAAGAAAACAAAGGATACGAAGAAGCTTGCGGAAGAGCTTGGAATCGGTGAACCGACGCTTGTCGATATCGTGAAGGAACTGGAGAAGCCGGGCAGAGATCCGCGAGAGGAGATGCCAAAGCCGATCCTTCGAAGCGATGTACTGGAGATGAAAGATTTAAAACCGGGTATGGAGCTGAAAGGAACGGTGCGGAATGTGATCGACTTTGGTGCGTTTGTCGATATCGGTGTGCATCAGGATGGACTCGTGCATATTTCCCGGATGTCAGACAAATACATCAAGCATCCGCTGGAGGTTGTATCGGTTGGAGATATCGTGGATGTGACGGTGATGAGTGTCGATCTGGACAAGCATCGGATACAGTTATCTATGATAAAATAGGGTGAAATAGAAAAATTTCAAAAAAAATCAAAAAATATGAAAATTTTTCTTGCATATTGAAAAGTTATTTGGTAAAATAGCCTATGTTGTGAGCCCGCAAAGAAGAAATATGCAGGCAGGGCTTAATATTTGTCAAGGAGGTGCTAACGGTGGCAAAGTGTAGTATTTGTGAAAAAGGAGCTCATTTCGGTAACAATGTGAGCCATTCTCATAGAAGATCAAACAGAATGTGGAAATCAAACATCAAGTCTGTGAAGGCAGTAGTTAACGGTACTCCTAAGAAGATTTATGTTTGCACACAGTGCTTGAAGTCTGGTAAGGTTGAGAGAGCCTAAGCAGATGGTAAAAAAACAGCATATTAGTATGCTGTTTTTTTTATGCCGTCCGTTGATACGCAGAGATGACAAATAAATAGAATTGCATAGCAGGTAAAAGTTGCTAAATCCTGTTAAAAAGGGTATAATGTCACTATATGACTTTAAACAGCCGGAATCAGTCTGGCTTATTACGGAAACGGAGGTAAACGCATGAAGGGTTATTTATCGAATGAAAACGGTGAAATCATTATAGAGAATGAAGTTATTGCCCAGTATGCCGGACACGCTGCATTGGAGTGCTTCGGTATTGTTGGTATGGCAACCATCAGCATGAAGGATGGTATTGCGAAGCTTCTGAAGGGCGACAGTATCAGCAAGGGTGTCAATGTAGTCATCGGTGAGAACAATGAGCTGTCTATTGATTTTCACATCATTGTGGCATATGGTGTCAGCATTTCGACGGTATGTGACAATCTGATCAGTACTGTACAGTATTCCATCGAAGAGATGACAGGTATGAAGGTGAAGGCAATCAACATCTTTGTTGAGGGCGTTCGTGTGATAGATTAATAACATAGATCAGGAGGACAGACAAAGTGGCTACAAAGGTAATTGATGCCCAGTTGTTACAGAAAGCATTTATTGCTGGCGCATACAACTTAGAGAGAAATAAAGATTATATCAATGAATTGAACGTATTCCCGGTGCCGGATGGCGATACAGGTTCCAATATGTCACTTACGATCATGGCGGCAGCCAGAGAGGTAAGTGCACTGGAGAACCCATCGATGGATGAGCTTTCCAAGAAGATTTCCAGCGGTTCCCTGCGTGGAGCAAGAGGAAATTCCGGTGTTATCTTATCCCAGCTTCTGCGTGGCTTCTGCAAGGAGATCAAGGGCAAGAAGCAGATTACAGTATCGGTACTTGCAGATGGTTTCGTACGTGCCGTAGAGACGGCATATAAGGCAGTTATGAAGCCAAAGGAAGGTACAATCCTGACTGTGGCAAAGGGCGTCGCAGAGAAGGCAGTGGAGCTTTCTGAGATGGACATGGATTTCGAGACACTCGGACAGGAGATTCTCGATCATGGTAACGAAGTGTTAAAGCAGACACCAGAACTGTTGCCAGTATTAAAGGAAGCAGGCGTGGTTGATTCTGGCGGACAGGGACTGATGGAGTTTCTGACGGGTGCATACAACGGCCTGACAGGAAAAGAAGAGATCAAAGAGCCGGTGACATCCGGCGGTGCAGCGAAGGCACAGACGATGTCTTCGGAAGAGATTGATACATCCCATATCAAATATGGTTACTGTACAGAGTTTATCATTATGCTCGAGAAGGAATACAATGCAGAGATCGAGGCAAAGTTCAAGGAGTTCTTAACTTCAATCGGTGATTCTCTCGTTGTTGTATCGGATGATGAGATCGTGAAGGTACATGTGCATACGAATCATCCGGGACTTGCGTTTGAGAAAGGTCTGGAGTATGGTTCCCTTACAAGCATGAAGGTCGACAATATGCGTGAGGAGCATAAAGAAAAGGTCATTCATGAGCAGGATCGCAAGAAGGCTGCCGAGCAGGAAGCTGCGAAGGAAGAGCCGAAGAAGCCATTTGGGTTTGTGGCAGTTTCCGTCGGAGAAGGCTTGAATGATATCTTCAAGGATCTCGGTGTCGATCATATCATTGAGGGTGGACAGACGATGAATCCAAGTACGGAGGATGTGTTAGATGCAATCTCCAAGGTAAATGCGGAAACTGTATTTGTATTCCCGAATAACAAGAATATTATCTTAGCAGCCAATCAGGCAGCCGAGATTGAGGAAGAGAAACAGGTGATTGTGATTCCAACCAAGACGATTCCACAGGGTATCAGTGCGCTCATTTCGTTTGATGAGACAGCAACTGCCGAGGCAAATCAGGCTGGCATGGAAGATGCGATTACTGCAGTGAAGAGTGGACAGGTTACCTATGCCGTGCGTGATACTTCCATCGATGGCAAGGAGATCAAGACCGGCGATTATATGGGTATCGACGATGCAGGTATTCAGGCAGTTGGACAGGATATCACAGAGGTGGTAAAGGATCTGATTGGTGCGATGGCAGATGAGGATTCCGAGCTTCTGAGCATCTACTACGGCAGCGATGTCGAGGAGGAGAAGGCAAATGCATTGGTAGAAGCTGTGCAGGCAGCGTATCCGGACTTTGAAGTCGAAGCGCATGCAGGCGGACAGCCAATCTACTATTACATTTTGTCTCTGGAATAAAGTGAATCAACGAAATTGTCGGAAAACAATTTCATGTATAAATCCTGACAGAACGTGTGTTTTGTCAGGATTTTGTTATAGAAGATGGAAAGAAAAATATGAGAAAAGAAGACAGTATTCAGACAATTAAAGGGATTGGAGAAAAGACGGCGGAAAGTTTTGCGCGGCTTGGAATCTTTACGATCGACGATCTGCTACATACCTATCCGCGCAACTATTTAAGCTACGAGGAACCGGTGGCAATCCGGGAAGCGGCAGTTGGCGAGCGGCATGCAATCCGGGCGATGATCACCTCCTATGTGACCGTCAAGCAGGTGCGGAGCTTAAAGCTTACAATCCTGACCGTCAGTGATGGCGATATGACGATGCATATGACATGGTTTAATCAGCCATTTTTAAGAAATGTGTTCCACAAGGGGGATTCGTATATCTTCGTTGGAACGGTCAAAGTAAAAAATGGCATGCGTGTCATGGAGCAGGCAGAGTATTATAAACTTCCGGTGTATGCCGGGATGCAGCAGGAAATGCAGCCGGTTTATCCGCTTACGAGCGGACTTTCGAACAAGACATTCCAGAAAGCCATCATGGCAACACGGGAGCTGATTTGTCAGATGGACGATTATGTACCGGAGGAGGTACGGGCAGAGCACAGTCTGATGGAATTATCGGAGGCGTATGAGAACATTCATTTTCCGATGAATCAGGCGGTCTTAAAAAATGCGATCCGCAGACTTGCTTTTGACGAGTTTTATCAGTTTCTCTATGATATGGCATCCATGAAGAAGACAACGCAGTTACAGGAGAATCTGCATAAGATCGTACAGGGCAAGGCAGTTGCGGATTACATATCGAATCTTCCGTTTTCCCTTACAAAGGGGCAACAGCAGGCAATCGAGGATATCTTAGCAGATATGGGTGGCGATGGTGTGATGAACCGCCTGATCCAGGGAGATGTTGGATCGGGAAAGACGGTCGTTGCGGCTGCAGCTCTGCTTGCCTGTGCGAAGGCTGGGTATCAGGGTGCGCTCATGGCACCGACGGAGGTGCTTGCGCGACAACATTACGAGGAGTTGGCGGAGCAGTTTTCGCATTATGACATCCGCACAGCATGCCTTGTTGGCTCGACACCACTCAAGGAGAAGCGGAGAATCTACGAAGAAATTAAGCAGGGTGAGGTTGATATCGTGATCGGCACGCATGCGCTGCTGGAGGATAAGGTGGAATTTAAGGATCTGGCACTGGTTGTAACCGATGAACAGCACCGGTTCGGCGTCAACCAGCGAAAGAAATTATCAGACAAAGGGTATGGTGTTCATACGCTTGTCATGTCTGCCACACCGATTCCGCGGACGCTTGCCATTATTTTATATGCGGATATGGATATCTCGATTATCAAAGAGCTTCCGAAGGGCAGAAAACCGATCAAAAACTGTGTGGTCGGCACGAATTACCGCCAGACGGCATATCAGTTTATCGCCGGACAGATCGCCGAGCACAGTCAGATCTATGTGGTCTGTCCGATGGTGGAAGAAAGCGAGACGCTCGACGTGACGAATGTCACAGAATATGTGGATACGATGCGGGCAAATTTACCTGCAGGCACACGGATTGAGATGCTGCACGGACAGATGCGGGCAGATGAGAAAAATGAGATCATGAAACGGTTTTCGGAAGGTGAGATTGACGTGCTTGTATCGACAACGGTTATCGAGGTGGGCGTCAACAATCCGAATGCAACCGTGATGATGGTGGAAAATGCAGAGCGGTTTGGACTGGCACAGCTGCATCAGCTGAGGGGCAGAGTCGGACGTGGAAAGAAGCAGTCATACTGTATCTTCATCAATGGAAAAGAATCGGAAGAGTCGATGGAACGTCTGCGTGTGCTGGAGAATTCCAACGATGGGTTCTTTATTGCAAGCGAAGATCTGAAGCTTCGTGGACCAGGAGATTTCTTCGGAATCCGGCAGAGCGGCGATGCATTGTTTGAGCTTGCGGATCTCTACAATCATGCGGATATGCTGCAGCTTGCGCAGGATATGCTCAAAAAATATGGAAAGACGATACAGCCAGTTCGCAGAAATCGGGGAGGAATCTCCGAGACCGTGTTATAGAAAAAACGCCAGATTTCCTATGAAAACGGTTGCCGAAAAGGGCAAAAAAGCATATAATAGGCACGTGTTTAATTAAATAAGATAAGAGGAATGACATGAAAGTAAAAGTAGGGTATATTACACGCTGGAGAAGAGCCATTTTCTTTACTCTGGTGGCATGTATTGTTGTATTTGGACTGGTATCTACCGTATGTGCGAAGCTGATCGAAGCGGCACTTGTTTCGAATATGGTAAGTGTTGCGGCACTGCTTCTGTGCATCGTTGTATTTGTGCTTGTATTGAGTGACAAATGGGAACGCTTTGAGGGCGAAGGAATCGCCGCGATTGAGAACGGGGAATTTACATATCATGATAAGAAGCGCCATATCGAGATTGCGATGGATGATATAAAAAGTGTAGATATCAAACCGATTACACTTGGACAGACAAGCAAGACGAATCTTGCGTATCTGCTCGTGATCAAGACGAATAAGAAGAAATATCAGATTGAGTCGGAGCGTGCCAGAGGACAGGCATACGATGAGGTTGACCTGCACCGATTATATATCTGGATACAGGAAAAACGTACAAAGTAAGAGGGTTACAGGGGAAGGAATCAGGTGAAGCAATGAAGAAAAATAATAATAAGGTATGGATTGCGGTGATCGCAGTGCTGGTTGTCGTGATCGCGGCATTGATCGTAGTGCTGGTGCGCAGAAAACCGAAGGATGACGTCGAGAAGGTAACCTCCGAGGAGGCAATCCAGACGGAGACAGAGGCAACGCCGGAGACAGCCTCGGATGCGACAGAAGCGGCAACAACAGAGGCGCAGGCGACACAGGATTGTTTTGTCAAAGTGACCAACAGCAATTCGTGGGAGAGTGCAAACGGATACAGCGGACAGCTCGATTCAACGATCACGAACAAGACAAGCGGTGCACTGAAAAACTGGGAGATTCGGATGACGGTGCCAGATAAGACGACATTAGATAGCTCATGGAATGGAACATTCAAGCTGGATGGAACGACATTATCGGTAAAGTGTGTGGATTACAATGCAGAGGTTCCAGCAAACGGCAATCTGAAGGATATCGGCGTCATTGTAACTGTGCCTTCACAGGCAGATCTGAAGGCCATCTGTGACAGCGCCGTGCTGTATGTAGATGGAAAAGAATACAAAGGAAGCAGTGCGTCTTCAACAACAGAGGCAACGGAGGCAAAGGAAGAGACGAAGCCGAAGGAAAAGACAGAGCCGGAGAGCGGTACCCCAGTTGACAATCATGGCAAGCTTACATTGAAGGGAACGGATATTGTTGATAAAAATGGAGACAAATATCAGTTAAAGGGTGTCAGTACACATGGTATCGCGTGGTTCCCGGAATATGTGAATCAGGATGCGTTCCAGAGTCTGCGTGATGATATGGGAGCCAATCTGATTCGTATCGCGATGTATTCCGGTGAAAATAACGGATATTGCACCGGTGGTGACCAGAAGCAGTTAAAGGAATTGGTGAAAACGGGTGTGGATGCAGCAACGAACCTTGGTATGTATGTTATTATCGACTGGCATGTATTAGGTGACCAGAATCCACAGACCTATAAAGAAGAGGCAAAGGCATTTTTTGAAGAAATGTCTTCTCTGTATAAAGATTATGATAATGTGATTTATGAAATCTGTAATGAGCCAAATGGTGGAACGACATGGGCAGACGTAAAATCCTATGCGGAAGAGGTGATTCCGATTATCCGCAAGAATACGAAGGATGCCCTGATCATCGTAGGAACACCAACATGGTCACAGGATGTAGATATTGCGGCAGAAGATCCTGTTACCGGATACGACAATATCATGTATGCCGTTCATTTCTATGCGGCAACACATACGGATAACATCCGGAACAAAGTGACAACGGCGCTTTCCAAAGGACTGCCGATCTTTGTCAGTGAATTTTCTATCTGCGATGCATCTGGAAATGGTGCGATTGATTACGATCAGGCAGCAAAATGGTTTGATCTGATTGATTCCAACAATCTGTCCTATGCTGCATGGAACTTATCGAACAAGGCAGAGACGTCATCCTTGATTGATTCGTCCTGTACAAAGACATCTGGCTGGACAGACGAGGATTATTCTGAGACAGGAAAATGGCTCAAAAAGCAGATGCATGGAGAAAACTGATCAGGATGAACATGGCATATAGTCCAGGCATTCTAAAATAAATAGTAAAAGGAAGAAGAATATGCGTGTAATAGCTGGAACGGCACGTAGTCTGCCGTTAAAAACGATAGAAGGTCTGGAGACGCGACCGACGACAGACCGGATCAAAGAGACATTATTTAATATGCTGACCGGGTATGTGCCGCAGGCAAAATTCTTGGATTTATTTGCAGGAAGCGGCGGCATCGGAATTGAAGCGCTGTCCCGTGGGGCAGAGAGCTGTACCTTTGTCGAGCAGGCAAAAAATGCAGCCGCATGTATCGAGGATAACCTGAAATTCACGAAGCTTGCAGATAAGGCGCAGGTGCGGAAGTTTGATGCGGTAAGTTTTGTCTCATCCCTGCCGGAAATTGATTATGATGTGATCTTTATGGATCCTCCATATAGCAAGGGACTGGAGCGCAGAGTATTAGAGGTGCTTTCCACAAAGAAATTTACGACAGATACCCTGATTGTAGTGGAAGCCGCATTGGACGAGGATTTCTCGTATGTGGATGCACTTGGATTTGAAATAACAAAAGATAAGCATTATAAGACGAACAAGCATGTCTTTTTGATGCAGAAGGAGAACGTATGAGCATAGCAGTTTACCCGGGCAGCTTTGATCCGGTTACGCTTGGACATCTGGATATCATTCGCAGATCAGCGGCGATATTCGACCATGTAATTGTCGGAGTTTTGAATAATACATCGAAAAAACCATTGTTTTCTTTGGAAGAACGTGTTAATATGTTGAAAGATGTAGTTTCCGAGATTGAAAATGTATCGGTAGAATCGTTTGACGGTTTGCTGGTGGATTTCGTCCGTCAGAAGAATACGAACGTGATCATCCGGGGACTTCGTGCCTTAACAGATTTTGATTTAGAGATGCAGATGGCACAGAGCAACCGCATGGTTGCCAAGGATGTCGACACTGTGTTTTTGTCGACAAGCACGCAGTACTCGTATCTGAGTTCCAGCGTGGTAAAGGAATATGCAAGGTATGGTGTTGACCTGACTGAATTTGTTCCCGCGTGCATTATTCCCAAATTAATCGAGCGAATGAATGAGTTGGATATAAAGAGGTCATAGGAGGATTCTTAAGATGGGTAAAAAAGGCGTTGAAAGTATGATCGAGGAGATCAAGGTATACATTGAAAATTGTAAGCCAATGCCATTGTCACAGACAAAGATTTCAGTACAGAAGCCAGAGCTTCTCTCTATGTTGGATGAATTAGAGTTAAAGCTTCCGGGCGAGATTGAACGTTGTAAGAAGATTATGCGTAACAAGGAAATGATTCTTGCTGATGCAAGAACCCGTTCCGATGCGATTATTACAGAGTCCGTAAATGAGGCAAATCGTATGATTGAACAGAACGAGATCACACGTCTTGCCAACATTCGTGCAGACGAGATTCTGGAGAATGCCAGAAATCAGGCACAGCAGATCGTAGATCAGGCTTCTGAGGAAGCAAATGAGATCCGTCTGGGAGCAATGTATTATACAAAGGACAAGCTTACAGAAATGCGTGATATCTTCCAGAAGATTCATGACATGGAGAAGGAAAATTACCGTGTTCTGATCGAGTCTCTGGAGAACGATACGTATGTGATCGAGACAAATATGACAGAGATGGATACGAACATCAATATGTTCACTGCTTCTTCTAACATGTCTTATGAGGAGACGGATGATCTTGACAGCGCATTCTCAAATGAGCCAGCTCCAGCTCCGGCACCACAGCCAGCTCCAAGCTATCAGGAGGAAGCCGCTGAGGATGAGGAAGAGGAAGAGCCAGAAGAGGACGATGACGATATCGACGTATACGGCGAGCGTGACGAGGAAGAGGATGACGACGATGATTTTGATGATTTCTTAGACGAGTAAGAGATACATTGCAAAACCAGTCATACATCCACAGATACATTTGACAACGAAATAATAAATCATGGACAGCCCGGATTGTTTCGTGACCTGTAAGGTTTGGAGAAAGGCAGAGATGCCGCCAAACGAGGTACACGCAAGAATCAGGGCTGTTTTGCTTGCAAGGGGAAATGCACTTGCGGCAAGCACGGTGCTTCCCTGAGTGATCTCGAGTATGCCGCACAGGACGGTCGATACATCCTGTGGCAGGTCCGGGATGGCGCAGACAAGTGCAAACAGGATGGAACAGATCATGATGTACAGACCGACATAGGTGATCTGAATGACGGATTGTAACAGCAGATCGTTTGTCTGCATGGATATGGCTTGCTGAGATACACCTTTCTGGGGATATTTAGAGGTATGTACAGATGGGGGTGATAAATGACTGGTAATGGCAGCTTCTTTGGATGCAGGATGCAGTTTGGAGAATGCGGATGCATATTTATGTTTCTTGATCACATGAAAAACAAGAAATACGATGGATGTGACAAGCACATACGGCACATAGAGAACTACAAGCAGAAACCAGAACGGAAACCGATCCTGCAGCACAGTGTGACCGATATAGCCGGGCAGAAACATTGGACTGATGTTATTACACAGAGGGAGCAGTATCGTGGCGGTGGATGGCTTGATATAGCCTTCCTTCGTGAAGTCGGAAGCCATCTTTGCACCGAGCGGATAGCCACATAGAAGTCCGAGCAGGAATAAGACAGGAATCGCATAGGCGGCGCCTGTTTTTTTCGTGCGGATTTTCAGGACGAAGAGGTTTGATAAGAGCATAAAGGGAAGAAGCAGGGGCAGGACATCGTGAAACCAGAGCATAAGTCCGGCACGTGCCCCGGTGACTACGACCTGATTTTCCCCGATGAGTGTCAGAAGAAAAATAATCAGACAAAATAGCATAGAAAAACTCCCATATCTTCCATAATAAAATGTATGAACGTGGAAGGTGTTATAGAACCGGGAGTTTTCTTGTATAATCGTTCGGAAGTGTGATGCCGTAATGATTATAGTAGATGCAGTTGTAAAGTTCAGTTGCACGCAGATCGTATTGCCACATGGTGCGTGCGAGTTCTGTGTCAATGGCAGGATAGGCGGAAAGTATAGTGTCAAAATCAGCTTTCTTCGTGATGACTGGAATCATAGATGATTCATGTAGCTGCCGGATCAAGCTGCTGGATTCCTTTTTCAGCGCCAGTATATTTGCATAACATGCATAGTCAGATCCGATAAACTTCTGCCGGTCGGACTCGGTATAGCCAAGCAGCAGATGCAGGAGCGCCCGGGCGATGCGGCTTCTTGTGATGTCCTTCGTCTTTAACTGCTCGACAAGCACTTCATAGTCGATTGGATATGGGGCATGCTGCAGTTTATCTGCAAGTGCCGGGGAGATATCACAGATATCCGAAAGCTCCGGTTCCCGAAGTCTGCAAGCCTGTACGAAAGGTGTCAGCATTGCATCCGACAGATAGGTGTGGTCGGGTGTCTCCATGCGCAAATAGGTTGCCGGTGGAACCTGTGCGGCAAGTGCTGAAAAGTCCGTTCCTTTCGCAAGGGCTGCCCGGATGGCAGTTGCCGAGCTGATCTGTGCCTGTAGATCGGTATCGTGATAGTCATTTGAAATCCGTTTGATAAAGATTGGTCTGATATTGGCATGCAGCTTCTTAATCGCGCACAGATAGGAGAGCGCGAGCGTATTGTTTGGTGTCTTAAGAAGCGCGGCTGCCGAATCTCCGCAGATTGCGGCGATTGCAGTCTGTCTCGCTCTCGGGTAGGAAACTCCGACTTTTAATGCCTGCTTTAAGGCAAGCTGATAGTTCCCCGGTTCCTCGGTCAGAACCTCTGCCACCTGTTCAAATACGTCCGGTTCTGCCTCTTCAACGCCAAACGCCAGATAGTCAATCGCATGAAGGTTCTCTAAGATTGCGACAGCACCATCCGCAAAATCTCCGGCACTTCCCGTCGCATACACAAACGGAAGCTCTAAGCACAGGTCAAATCCATCCGCAACCGCCATTTCCGCGCGTGTGTATTTGTCCCACAGGGCGATACTGCCACGCTGCAGGAAATTTCCGCTCATCAGCGCAATTGCGTGGTCGGCATGCGAAAGAGACATCGCTTCCTCGAAGAGATAGTGATGTCCGTTGTGATATGGATGAAATTCTGCTATGACTGCTACGTTACTCATATCGTTATTATACCAATCCGGTTAGGATTCATCAAGGCTTGCCGGCTGGGATTTGGTGGAAACTTATTTTGGTTGGCATTTTTTTAACTATGATATATAATATGGAATCGTTGATGATATAGGACATTGACATTCAGGGATAAAATGGAGAATAGACGATGAAGAACGAACAAGAAAAAACAGAATGGATGCAGAAACCGGTTGTAGTATGGCTCGGTGCGATGCTTTGCTGCTTCCTGTGGGGAAGCGCATTTCCGTGTATCAAGATCGGTTATAAGCTGTGGGAGATCAATTCTCTGGATACGGCATCGCAAATTTTATTTGCGGGTATGCGTTTTTTGCTTGCGGGCATACTGGCAATCGTGCTCGGAAGTATGCTTGAGCGGCGGTTTCTGAAACCGGAGCAGGGCGCGGTAGGGAAGATTCTGTGGTTGTCGCTTCTGCAGACAGTCGCACAGTATATGTTCTTCTATATCGGACTGGCACATACAAGCGGCGTGAAGGCGTCGATCATAGAGGCAGTCAATGTGTTTGTCGCAATCCTTGTATCGGGGTGTCTGTTCCGGCAGGAGACGATCCATGCCAGACAGATGATCGGCTGTCTGATCGGATTTGCGGGTGTAGTGCTGATTAACTTAAATGGCGTAGACTTCCATATGCAGGCAAATGGAGAGGGCTTTATCCTGTTATCGACGATTGCCTACGCATTTTCATCCGTGTTCCTGAAGCGATATTCTGCAAAGCATAATCCGGTGATGCTTTCCGGCTATCAGTTCATCGCAGGTGGCATCATTTTGATCCTGTGTGGTCTGCTGCTTGGCGGACGGATGGGTGCGGTATCAGCATCCGCTATCGGAATTCTTGTGTATCTGGCGTTTGTGTCCGCCGTTGCCTACTCGCTGTGGGGACTGCTCTTAAAATACAATCCGGTATCGAAGGTGGCAGTGTTCGGATTCATGAATCCGGTGTTCGGTGTGATCTTATCCGCATGGCTGTTGGATGAGCGGGAGCAGGCATTTGGTGTACTGAGCATAATTTCGCTTGCACTTGTCTGTGTGGGAATCTATATTGTCAATAAAAGAAATGAGAATTGTTAATTTGCTCTTGACCTAAAGGTGGGTGTAGGTGGTATAACGTAAGAGAACAATTATCGATACAGGAGATGAAACAAGATGGAAAAGCAGATCAGACAGACATATTTCGAGGGCGAACGCCCATTGTTTGGTGCGGAGCATCTGTCCATTCAAGATACGATTTTCGGGGAAGGAGAATCCCCGCTCAAGGAGAGCAGCGATATTTCGTTGGAGGGAAGCATCTTCCAGTGGAAATATCCACTCTGGTATAGCAAGAATATTGCCGTGAAAGACGGTACATGGGCGGAAATGGCGCGTGCCGGTGTCTGGTACACCGATGATATGACGGTCGAGCGCGCGCTGATCGAGGCACCGAAGAATTTCCGGCGCTGTCGCAGACTGACGCTCAAAGAGGTTGCCCTTCCAAATGCTTTAGAGACATTGTGGCATTGCACAGATGTGACACTCGATCACGTGATGGCAAAGGGCGATTATTTCGCGATGGACTGCGAGAACATGAAGATTCAGGACTTCCAGCTTGCGGGAAATTATTCGTTCGATGGAGCAAAAAATGTGGAGATCCACAATGCGAAGCTGCTCTCGAAGGATGCATTCTGGAACAGTGAGAATGTGACTGTCTATGATTCGGTGATTTCCGGTGAGTATCTGGGCTGGAATTCGAAGAATCTAACACTGATTAACTGTACGATCGAGAGCCTGCAGGGCATGTGTTATATTGAAAACCTCGTGATGAAGAATTGCAAGCTGGTCAACACAACGCTTGCGTTTGAGTATTCGACGGTCGATGTGGAGATACAGGGCGGTATCGACAGCGTAATCAATCCGACGTCAGGTGTGCTACGGGCAGATTCGATTGGAACGCTCATTATGGAGAAGGAGCGGGTGAACCCTGCAGATACAGAGATTATCTGTAAAGAGATCAAAGAGAAGAAGAACCATGCTCCGAAGTAAAGTTGCGGTTATAACGAGGAATGTTGATGTGTGCGTAGTTTATCCTGTTATCACGAGGTGACAAATGATATGAATGTTGCAGATGGAGAAGACGTTATGGCATATGATTTTGATAAAATAGTAGATCGTTTCAATACGAATTCCATGAAATGGAACGTGGCAGAAGGCGAGCTTCCGATGTGGGTAGCGGATATGGATTTCGAGACCGCACCGGCAATTATGGAAGCAATCAGCAAGCGTGCGCAGCATGGCTGTTTCGGCTATACAGAGGTGCCGGATGCATGGTATCAGGCATATATCGACTGGTGGAAGATACGCCATGATTTCACAATGGAGAAGAACTGGCTGATGTTCTGTACCGGTGTAGTACCGGCGATTTCGTCAATCGTGCGGAAACTGACAACACCAGCCGAGAACGTGCTGGTGCAGACACCGGTGTATAATATATTCTTTAACTCGATTCTGAATAATGGCAGACAAGTGTTGGAAAGTCCGCTTGTATTCGACGGAAATGCATATCACATTGATTTCGAAGACTTGGAAAAGAAGCTCGCAGATCCGCAGACGATGTTGATGATTCTCTGTAACCCACACAATCCGATTGGAAAGATCTGGGACAAAGCGACGCTGGAACGAATCGGTATGTTGTGTGCGAAGCATCATGTGATTGTGCTCTCGGATGAGATTCACTGTGATCTGACGGATCCGGGACGCGGATATATCCCGTTTGCATCGGTATCGGATGTCTGCCGGGATAACAGTATTACCTGCATTGCACCGACGAAGACATTCAATCTGGCAGGCTTGCAGACGGCAGCCATCTCTGTGCCGAATCCGGTGATTCGTCATAAGGTATGGCGTGGAATCAACACCGATGAAGTCGCAGAGCCGAATGCATTTGCGGTTGACGCGGCAATTGCGGCATTTACCAAGGGCGCAGACTGGTTAGATGCGCTCCGTGCCTATATCTACGAGAACAAGCAGTATGCAGTTCAGTATGTGAAGGAACAGATACCGGAGGTGGAGATTCTTTCTTCGGAGGCAACCTACCTGTTATGGATCTACTGCAAGGATCTTCCGGGAAATTCGCGCGAGATCGCACACCGCATCCGCAAGAAGACGGGATTGTTCCTGTCCGCCGGAAGTGGATTCTCCGGGGATGGAGACCGATTCCTGCGACTCAATATCGCCTGCCCAAGAGCGTTGTTAAAAGACGGTATGGAGCGGTTAAAACGCGGGGTGGAGTAGTTCGGAAATTCCGAATTACTGCCGATGAACAAATATAAAGACTGTATATGGCTGAAAGAAATGGTGGAATCACTATGCGAATGACAACGTTATGTTATATCGAGCAGGAGGGGAAATACCTCATGCTGCATCGGACGAAGAAAAAGAAAGATATCAATAAGGATAAATGGATCGGTGTCGGAGGACATGCCGAGGAGGGCGAAGGACCGGAAGAATGTCTGCTTCGCGAAGTGAAGGAAGAGACAGGGCTGACGCTCACGTCGTACCGGTTCCGTGGGCTGATTACATTTATCAGTAACGAGTGTGAGCCGGAGCTGATGTGCCTGTTCACGGCAGATGGATTTACCGGAGAGCTGATCACCTGCAACGAGGGGGACCTGGTCTGGGTGGATAAAACACAGGTGCCGGAGCTTCCGACCTGGAGCGGAGACGCCATATTCCTGAAGCAGATCCTGTCAGATGATCCAAGATTTTTCACGTTGCGGCTTGTGTATGTGGGCGATACACTCGTGGAACACCGGATACAATTTTATTGAAATGAATACAAAAATGCACCGTAAATGTAAGCATATTTTACATTTACGGTGCATTTATTATATAGCTTCAGATGCGCGAGTTCTTCCTGTAAATCGCATACGCAGCAACAGCGGAGATGGTCTCTGTGACCGGGAATGCCCAGAAGACACCGTTGGCACCGAGGACGCGGCTTAAAACAAAGGCAGCAGGTATCATGACAACGGCATAACGCGACAACGAAATCAGCAGGGACGCCATTCCCTTTTGCAGGGCTTCGAGCGCACCGCAACAGGTGACCGAAACTGCTGAGATGATAAATCCGATACATATAATCTTGAGAGCCTTGACACCGATCTCAACCGTTGTTTCATTGTCGGTGAAAAGTCCGATCATCTGTCCCGGTATGAGCAGGGAGAGCAGCACACCGACCGCCATCACACCGGCGGTCAGGCAGAGCGTAGTCCGGAAGATCTGCCGGACACGTTTCTTCTCACCGGCACCATAGTTGAAGCTGATGATCGGGCGGATACCCTGGATAATTCCATTTGCAGACAGGTAAATAAATGTCTGCAGCTTATAATAAGCCCCAAGCACGAGGACGTACTTCTCCGAAAATGTCGTCAGGATACCGTTCAGACAGGAGATCATGAGTGATGGCAGCGCCATGTTCAGGGAAGCCGGAATGCCGACGGCGTACAGATTCCCAAGCAATGCCTTGTTAAACGACAGGTTCTTACGCTTGAAGGAAAGCGGCAACGGACGGAAGATGCAGAAGAGCACATAGACAAGCAATGTGATCGTCTGTCCGATTCCGGTTGCGTAAGCAGCACCGGCCATCCCCATCTTCGGAAATGGTCCGATGCCGAAGATCATCAGCGGATCGAGTACGATGTTGGAGATAAAACCGCACATCATACTGAACATGGAAACCTTCATTCTGCCGACCGACTGGAAGATCTTCTCCAGCGAGATTCCAAGCATAATGATGACTGAGAACACGAATACGCGGTTGGCGTAGGTAAGTCCCATCTCGATGATTGCTTCATCCTTCGTATATAGTCTCAGAAAATGCGGCATACCAGCCATACAGGCAATCATCAGTATGATTCCATGGATCACACTTAAGAACATGCCTGTGACCGCTGCCTCGTCCGCTTTCTCCTGATCCTTCGCACCAAGACAAAATGCAATTCTTGCATTCATCGCGATACCGAATCCAACCGCAATCGCAGTCATCAGATTCTGCAGCGGATATACAAGAGAGATCGCAGTCATGGCATCCTCACTGATCTTCGCCACAAAATAGCTGTCGACGATGTTGTATAGGGAATTAATCGCCATGGAAATAACCATAGGCAAAGACATCGAGATAACCAATGGTAAAATCGGTTTTTCTTTCATAAAATTCTGGTTCATATTTTTCACTCCTGTGTAATCATTGTGTATATCGTTCTGCCTGCGGGCAGAGCAAACCCGTCTGCCGGGCAGGACAAGAAGAATTGTCTTGCATAAAAAAGCCACACAGCAAATATACTACTGTGTGGCGAAAAAAGAATTCTCTTAAAAAATCCACTCCCGTAAAGGGTTTTGGTATGTGATTGCGTGTCCGGTATGATTCCGGACACTTTCTGTATTCTAGCGGGTGGGAGGATATTTGTCAAGTGGGGAGAGAGGGAAACTGATCTGAATTTCCAGCTATCACTTTTTGCTATTTTAGTATAAAATAAGATAAATGCAAAGCTGATGCAGGTAACGGCTTGGAAGAGTCATAGATTATACTATATGAAGGGGATAACACGATGGATAACACATCAGAACAGAAAAAAGAAAATCAGGAAAAAAAGAAGATTGTCCGGGGACCAAGACTCAACCAGAAACTAAAAATCATGTATCTGATGAAGATTCTGCTCGAAGAGACAGACGAAGATCATGACCTGACACTGAACGAAATTGTTGAGAAACTGAAAGCATACAATGTCACAGCAGAGCGGAAGAGCCTGTACAGTGACATCGAGAATCTGCGCACATTTGGTCTGGATATCATAGGCATGCAATATGGCAAGACCTACCATTATAAGGTTGCAAGCCGGCAATTCCAGCTTGTCGAGCTGAAGCTTCTCGTAGATGCGGTGCAGTCCTCCAGATTCATCACAGAGAAGAAATCCGACGAGCTGATCGCGAAGCTCGAGAGCTACGCAAGCAAATACGAGGCGAAGAAGCTGGCACGTCAGGTCAATGTAAATGGACGCGTGAAGACGATGAACGAACGCATCTATTACAGCGTGGATAAGATTCACGAAGCGTTAAATGAAGAGAGTCAGATCAAATTCCAATATTTCACATGGACGGCAGATAAGAAGATGGAATTGAAGCATGGTGGGGCTTATTATAGTGTCAGCCCGTGGGCATTGTGCTGGGATGACGAGAAATACTATCTGGTTGGATATGACAACAGAGAATACAAGATCAAGCATTTCCGTGTCGATAAGATGGCAGATGTATCCGTGGTCTATGAGGAGCGGGAAGGAAAAGAGGAATTCTCGAAAATGCAGATGTCGGAGTACACGAACAGGCTCTTCGGCATGTTCGATGGCAATCTGGAAACAGTAACGCTTCTGTGTGAGAACCATGCCGCAAATGTGATCATTGACCGTTTCGGAACTGATATTCCGCTCATGAAGACCGACGCAGAACATTTCATAGTCCGGGTCCGGGTATCCGTCAGCAAATTGTTCCTTAGCTGGATCATGGCAATTCCGGGAGTGAAGATCGTGGCTCCCGAGCGTACGGTAGATATGATGAAATCAGAGATTAAGCGGCTGCAGGAAATGTATCTGTAAGAGAGACATGGGACTAATAATTTTGTATGTGTAATAGAACTGAAAGGATAAATATGGTAAAGAAAATTATGCGGGATCCGCTGTTCCTGGCACAGAAATCGGTGGATGCAACGGAAGCAGATAAACAGGTTATAACAGATTTGCTTGATACACTCCGGGCGAATCTGGATCATTGCGTCGGCATGGCGGCCAATATGATCGGCGTAAAGAAGAATATCATCGTCGTGGCAAGCGGACCGTTCCAATTCGCGATGGTGAATCCGGTTATCACGAAGAAAACAGGTGCGTATCAGGTGGAAGAAGGATGTCTGTCGCTCGACGGGACACGCCCCTGTACAAGATATCAGGAGATAGAAGTCGATTACCTCGACCAGCATTTCAAGAGGCAGCATGGGAAATATTCCGGCTGGGTGGCACAGATTATCCAGCATGAAGTGGATCATTGTAACGGAGTTGTGATATAACTTTATGTTACAAAAAGAGAAGATAATACTTGAATGTTCATAATGCAAGTACTTATTTATGACAGTTGCTTTGCGTAGGATGGAGAAAGAAACGGAAATAAGACTTTAATTGAAAAACTTAACGCAACAAAAAAGTTATGAAATAGAGAAATCTGTTGCAATAACTTTTGCAGAAGGAGGTGTTTTATGTGATATGATTCGATGTGATTGCTATCTGCGGTTAGGAGTCAAATGAGTAATTACAATCGAATAACTTTTAAAGAAAGAGTGAGAATTGAAGCTGGCATTTATGCCAAGAAATCTTTTAGTCAGATAGCTAAAGAAATTGGTAGAAGCACATCAAGTGTTACCAGAGAAGTGAAGCAGAACAGAATAATGGTCAGGACACCGTATTCTTATGGGACGGATTGTATTTATCCGCCAAGTTGTAGAAAGACAGGTCTTTGCGGAGATGAGTACTGCAGCAAGAGATGTTGGACTTGTATGGAGCATGATTGTACAGGGTATTGTGACAGGTGCGTTACACATACTTGTAAAAAAACAGAAAGGGCACCATTTGTATGCGATTTATGCAGTGAAAAGAATAAGAAAGCATGTAAGTATAACAAGTTCTATTATCTTGCGGAAAAGGCGGATGCAAAGGCGAAAAAGGTTCGTTCAGAGTCGTGTGAGGGAATAAGACTTAGTCAAGAAGAACTCCAGACATTAGATGTAATTTTGTCACCGCTTATTCGTCAAGGACAGCCATTATCACATATATGTAATACACATGGTGATGAAATAAAAGTATCTGAAAGAAGTATTTACAACTATATCGATGCTGGAGAATTGACCATAAGTAACCTGGATCTTAGGCGTAAAGTAAAATATAAAAAGCGTCGAAAAAAGCAGACTGAAATAAAGTGTAACAAGTTCAATTACAGACAGGGAAGAACTTATGAAGACTTTCAAAAGTATATGGAGGAACATCCGGATGCACCTGTGGTTGAAATGGACACCGTTAGAGGAATTAGAACAAAGGAACAGGTACTTCTTACAATCATGTTTAATAGTAATTCTGTAATGCTAATGATACTGATTGAAGAAGAAGCAATGGATCCGGTAATAGAGGTATTTGATAAGCTTACAAAGGCATTAGGTGTTAAAAGATTTAGAAAGCTTTTTCCGGTGATACTTACTGATAATGGAAGATGTTTCAAGAATGCATTAGCTCTCGAATATACAAAGAGTGGTTCACCAAGGACTAAAATTTTTTATTGTGATCCACAGGCATCATGGCAGAAACCTCACATCGAAAAGAATCATGAATTTATAAGATATGTCATTCCAAGAGGTAAGACTTTTAAGGGATATACCCAGGAAGATATGACACTGATCGCAAATCATATCAACAGTACAACGAGACCAGGACTTGAATACAAAAGTCCATACGATCTTGTAGAAACAGAAGAAATGAAAAAACTGTTGGAAGTGCTTAACATGTCTCCAGTCGCCGCAGACGAGATATGTTTAAGTCCAAAGTTACTTAGTAAAGAATAAGAATGAAAAGCAGATAGTTAATCATCCATAATCAGTACGAAGTGGGTTGCATTAACTTTTGCAGAAGAAAATGCGAGCCGCTATTTTGGCATGTAAACATTAAGCGTTTTTCAACATTTTTAATCGGATTATATCACATAAAATACCAGAAAAACAGAAAATACAATGTTTAATGTATTAGAAAACCTTTTGGTTTTGCACTGAGTTTTTCGTTTAAGGCAAGACCGTAGGAAATTAAAAAATCAATCTCAACATTATATGGAAAAATAATAAAGCAATGCTTTTTCCGTGAAAATAAAAACTTTACAAACATAAAGATTTCTATAGCGAATATGGAGAGATGATGGTATAATAGTGAAAGATTAGTTTAATGTTGTTCTCTGAGGAGAAGAAAGGTGTACTTAGTGAAAATATCATATAACGGTCTATGGAAATTATTAATTGATAATGGAATGCAAAAGAAGGATCTGATAGATAAGATCGGAGTCAGCTCTACTACCATTGCAAAAATGGGGAAGGGCGAAAAAGTGTCTTTAGATGTATTGGAGAGAATTTGCAATTATTTCAATTGTGATATTGGTGATGTTATGAGTTTTGAAAAATGAATATGCCTCCAAATGCGACAAAATTAAAGATTGAGAGGTTATACAAATCTTAAATGAAGAAGACAATTTACAACAACGCTTTTACTCGATTCACAGACAAGGAATTTGATGAAAAGTATGCATTAATCAGTCATGCGATTCAGCTTGGCGATACGATTAACGCAAAGAAGTATCGTGACATTTTAAAAGAAAATGGAATTGACGCTTCTGACTTACCTTCAGCAGAATTGTTCAATAAAGATAATAAAATTGAATTAGTGCCTGAGAGAAACAAGTTTACATTTATAGATTTATTTGCAGGAATTGGCGGATTCAGAATTGCTATGCAGAAGCTGGGCGGCCAGTGCGTTTTTTCTAGTGAGTGGGATGAGCCTGCCAAGGAAACTTATTTTAGAAATTATGGTGAAGTGCCATTTGGTGATATTACGATACCTGCAACTAAAGCATTAATCCCTGATAAATTTGATGTTTTATGTGCGGGCTTTCCTTGTCAGCCATTTAGCAATGCTGGCTTAAAAAAGGGAATTGAAGATACGCGAGGAACATTGTTTTATCATATTGCGGAAATACTCCGTGATCATCAACCCAAGGCAGTATTGCTTGAAAATGTTAGAGGACTTATCAGTAATGATAAAGGAAAAACCATTCAAACGGTTCTGCGAACAATTACTGGGATGGGGTATACGTGTAATGTTCCACAGGAACTTATTGATAATGGTCCGGTATCAAAACTAAAAGAGGAATGTGCAAAGATGGTTCTGTGCGCAAAAGATTATGGGGTACCACAGAATCGTCCTAGAATTTATATAGTACTTTGGAAAAAAAATTTGGATATTAAAGAATTTTTATATCCGGAGACTGAAAGCACGAAAACAAAAGTTTCATCTATTCTTGAAAAAAATGTTCCTGATACATTTACAATTTCGGATAAATTGTGGGCGGGACATCAAAGAAGAAAGCTGGAACATGAAGAAAAAGGAAATGGATTTGGATATTGTTTATTCAATGGGGATTCCGAATATACAAGCACAATATCGAGAAGGTATTACAAGGACGGGAGTGAAATACTGATTGAGCAACCGGGTAAGAATCCGAGAAAATTAACACCAAGAGAGGCAGCTAACCTGCAGGGATTTCCAAAAGAGTTTAAGCTTCCGGATTCGAATACAAAGGCCTATCAGCAGTTTGGAAATAGTGTAGCAGTTCCGGTAGTTGAAAAGGTATCAGAACAAATAGTGAAACAAATATTGGAGGTGTAAATAGATGTTTGCAGATTTAAATGATCCTGCGCTTCAACCTGAAAGTATCAAGGCAGGACTTATTCCAGAAATTACAATAAGTGAAGGCTTAAGAATAAAGTTGGATGAGATGTTTTCACAGGAGGAGAAAGCATATAGCAAAATTTGGGGAGCAACATCAGTTGTTCAAACTGATAAAAGCTATGTTTTCTTTTCAAATCAATGGTTGTATCTGGCTGTAATGTGCAAAAAATATGCGCAGGCTTTATATCAGTATTGCGATTTTTTTGATAATCATATGAGAACTGATACTGATGTAATGAATTGTGTTAAAGCACAGGATTATAGCGGATCTGCATATGTTAATCTTTTTGACTCTGAAAATGATAGAGAGTATATGAAAAAATTCATTAACGGAGATCAGGAATTTAGACCAGGTAAAAATCTGGTTAATGCCGGCGATAAAATCAGATCATGCAAGGATATTTTTGGGTCTTGTGTTTTAGGAAAGATGGATGTTCCAAATGCCTCATCTGCATATCTAGGTAATCTGGTCTATTATCTTGCAAAAAGACCTGCACTTTATGATGAGCTTGAAAATGAAATTTCTGGCCAGACTGAAGTGCTTGATTCAGCAATCAAGCTGCCAGTTGTAGTGAAGGATTGTGCAAAAGCAATTGTTGATTACATATATAAGTTAGATGAGTTCGAGAGTATTATTGAACGAATCGAAATTATGGATCAGAGTATAAAGATAAATACAGGAAATACAGATGGGCTTTTACCAGAAGGAAACTGGTTACGGTATATGTTCGCACGTCCATCGTCAGGAATGTTCGATCCAGAATCATCAAGTGATAAGACAAGGGTGTTTGATACTGAATATCTTATAAAAGCAAACGGTGAAGAGTACAGATGTAAACTGACTACTGAATGGGTTGGAACAGATATAACTGAGGGTGCACAGGGTAATAATTATCTACAGGCGCTTATAAAGCTGGTTAATAAATATTATTCTGATGTTCTCGAAATAAAGAACGAGGGTGGTACCTATTATCTTCATGTATTGAAGAAAGAATTTCTTATATCAGATTTACCAGACGAATTTGATTCTGTTTTTGCTGAGCGATATATCACATCACTTCTGACTAAACCGTTTGTAATTTTGACTGGTAATAGTGGTACGGGAAAAACCAGAATAGCGAAACAGTTTTCACAGTACCTTGAAAGAACAATAGATGGTAAAAGAAATTGGTTAATTGTTCCTGTTGGTGCAGACTGGACAGATAATACTAAAATGCTTGGATTTTATAATCCGCTTGAAGAGAAATATGTCTCAACTCCAACACTGGATTTTATTCTCCAAGCAATAAAAAATCCGACAGTGCCATATTTCCTTATACTTGATGAAATGAATCTTTCACATGTGGAAAGATATTTTTCAGATTTTTTGAGTGCAATGGAGTCGGATGAAGAAATCCCACTTTACAAGGTATCTGGCAAAAAAGCGAAAGATGGAGAAGAGATAACGATTCCTGAAAAGATACGACTTCCTAAAAATCTTTTTGTAACAGGAACAGTTAATATTGATGAAACAACATATATGTTTAGTCCAAAGGTGTTAGATCGCTCTAATGTTGTAGAATTTAAGCCTGAAAAGGAAGCTGTATTGAACTTGATGACAGGTTCAGTAGATGTGAACAATGTTTCTCGTGCAGGAAATGGAGTGGCTGAAGGATTTATAGATCTTGCGTCTGTTGTAAGAAATGGAGTTTGCAATGTTGAACAGATAAAACTTGAGCAGGTTCGAGAATTTCTTGATAGCATTTACGAGGAACTTCAGGAAAGTGGTTTTGAATTTGCTTATCGTACAGTTAAAGAGATTCGTCAGTATTATGCAGCGGCATATGAGTTACAGAAAGGTAACTTTAATCTTACAAGAACAATGGACGAACAGATTGTTCAGAAGATTCTTCCTAAAATATATGGTGATAGAAAACAGATAGGAGAGTTACTGGATACTCTTGAAGAAAAATGCAAAAACGGAATTGGGGATTCATCAGAAGAGATGACTTTATCATTGAAGAAGATAGAGCAGATGAAGAAAAGACTTGATAAATATCAGTACGCAAGCTTTATGTAAGAAGGTGTTTTAATGGGCATAGCAGCAGTTTCATTTAAAGATAAAAATGGAATAGAGATAGTGATTTATCCGCAGGACGAGTGGGATACTATTGATTTTAACGTAGCTACTGAAGAAGAAGGCACAGATATGATTGCCTATGAAGAAAAAGAAGCTGCGTCTAAAGCTGCGCTCTCAAAGCTTGATATTGCAACTTCAGTGGATGGACAGAAAATATTAAGACTACGTGAAACAGCTACTTATACATGCAGATTAAAGGATGACATTCAAACTGGTTCGGATCAGATTTGTAAGAATCTCGGTTTCCCAAATGAGAAGAATAATAAGTTCCTCAAAGTAACCAGAGATAGAGATGCATTATCCTTTAGATTTATTAACTACCTTGGAAGAACACATTTAAAAAATTCTTCAGATGAAACTGTAGTCGATTTTGAAATAGTACCTCAGAAGATGAATTATGAAGAGGACTATATTGAGTTAACTAAAAAGCTGGCTGAAGAGTGCGCAGAAATCTTGCTGGAGTATTCAGGTGTTACATCGAACAGATTTGAAACATCTGATACCAATAGTGCCAAGACGCTTTTGGAGCAGTTTATTTTCTTGAGGGAATTCTGTTACTCACATAACCTACAGGCTCTTTTCGGACATATAAAGCGTAATCCGGATAGAATGCTTATGAAGGATGAAGTCCTTAAGCCAATTGGACAGGGTTCTCCAAGTGCAAGCTTTTATTCCAGCCCTTTTTCTCATAGTAGAGGCTGGCAGATGGTAAATGGAAAGCCTATGCCTCAGGAAGTTGCTGTGACGAGAAAGTATGACAGTCTTGATACAGTTGCAAACCGTTTTGTGAAGTTTGCTTTGAAAAAATTTAACTTGATATGTAGAGAACTCTGTTCAAGTCTTGATGCTGCAAAAGGGAAAAACGCGGGACAGAATATGTATACGGAGTGTTATCGGGAGGCTTTAGAGATTCAAAGAATTACTGATGACATTTTGAGAGATCATTTCTTTGATGATGTAAGAGAACTTACGATTATGCCACAGAATAATCAGGTACTTGAAAAGAGAGAAGGATATAGACAAATCTTTTATGCAGCAGCTATGGTTGATCTTGCTCTTCAGTTGAATTGGGAGGGTGAGCAGGAGGCTTATAGCGGCGAATCTAAAAATACGGCATTGCTGTATGAGTACTGGCTGTTTTTTGAGCTTAGAAAAATTATAAGTTCAATCGAGAATTGCCAATGCATACAGGCTTCTGAAAAGCCGTTCATCAATACTGACAATGGTCTAACTATTTCATTAAGCGAAGGTCAGACTTCTTGTCAGGCATTTCTTCTTCCTGATTTGGGTACAAGGGTGAATCTGTATTATAACAGGACCTTTTCAAGGGAAGAGTTTTCCAATACAAAGTATGCAGGATCATATTCAAGGCCGTTTAGACCGGATTACACGCTAGAAGTGTATCCTTCGGATTATCTTAAACCTGAAGATGCCATCAGAGAAGGTGCGGTAAGTTACATTCATTTTGATGCGAAGTACAGGATAATGGATTTAAGATCTTTTATCGGACCTGATGAAAATGAAATGACAGAGGAGCAGATAAAGGAAGAAGTTGAAAATGATAAACAGGATAGCGTAACGAATACATACAACCGAGGAGATCTCCTGAAAATGCATACATACAATGATGCAATTAGAAGAACTGTAGGAAGTTACGTCCTGTATCCGGGAGATTTTGATTCAAAGACAAAGAATTACAGACTCTTTGAGGAGGTTCTTCCAGGAGTAGGTGCTTTTGCAATCAAACCAAGTATTCAGACGGACAGTGAAAATGCATTGAAGGATTTTATATATGAAATCATTGAGGCACGAAGCAGAAAATACAGCAGACTTAACCGTATGTTGTCTTATAGCAACCTTGTACTTGGAGAACCTGCGATTAGTACGTTAGATAAAAGAACTACAGGTAAGGAAAAGGACAATAAGAATATCCATAATGATTTGTGTGTTATCGGTTATTTGAGGCCTGATTATTATGAGTTACTGAGCAGAGAAGGGCTTTTATCTAAAGGCAGGACTTTTGTTTTTTATTACTATGCAATCAAGGGTGAATCAGTGTATTCACATCATGAAGATATAGGAAAAGCAAAGTATATTCGCTTTTATCAGAATGATATTAATGCTACGGGTACATATGAAATAGAGCCGATTAAAGGAATCATAAAATCAAGAGAATTGGTTTCAAAAAAGCAGCTTGATGATTTACTGACAGAGAGTGGTTCTAACGATGGCAAAGAAAGATCCGCAGATTTTTATTATGTTCTTAAGGTGGAGGTAGTAAGCTGCACTGAGCCAAAGATTAGCTGTAATAATAGTGATTTGAATGGCGTGAATGGAAATGATACATTCAGCCCGCATTCACCTAAGGTTGTAACTGAAGATTGGTTATTAGTGAAATCTTGAAAGCTGGTGAAGTAATATGAGCGATAAGCTTACACCTGAAAAAAGAAGCTGGAATATGAGCCGGATCAAAGGCAAGGATACAAAAATTGAGGTGGAAGTCAGAAAATATCTGTTTTCAAAAGGATATCGCTTCAGAAAGAATGATAAAAGATATCCCGGTAAGCCGGATATTGTCCTACCAAAGTATCATGTGGCTATATTTGTTCATGGCTGCTTTTGGCATCGGCATGAAGGATGTAAAGATGCGACAACACCAAAAACGAGAACGGAATTTTGGCTTGAGAAGTTTGATAAAAATGTCAAAAACGACCGGATAAAACAGGAAAAGCTTAGGGAGCTTGGGTGGAAGGTAATTGTTATCTGGGAGTGTGAGATAAAGAAGGATTTGATTAAGACTATGGAATGGTTGGAGCAAGAAATAAAATATCATGATATTGAAGGGAGATTGAGATAGATGGGCTTGATAGCACCGATTAGCGCAATATATTCATGGGAGGGTTATAAATATCAGGGCAATATAGCGCTGTATGTCACACTTTCTTATATAAAGGATATTTTGTCAAAACAAGAGACACTAGATGACTATGAAGTTCAAATTGAAGGAGAGGAAGATTTTGCTTTACTGAAGAATGGCCAATACAAGTCTTTGCATCAGGTGAAGCTTGGGGCAGTTAATCTTGATGATAAAGATAAATTTGCTTTTATCGCTGAAATTATTCAAAATGACGCAGAAATGGGTTATTTTCATGTCAATTCAAATAAGCATATTCCAAGTGACTTTTTAGAAAAGGCGTATTCGGTTATTTCGGATTTGAATATTGAATTTCAAAAAGATGTTGTTTCAAAAGGTGATTTAAATGCGTCAGATAATCCTGATGATTATATTGTATTGGAATCTGTTACAGCTAATACTGCGAAGGCTTCGAAATATAGCATTATTAAATATAACACAAGAGGAAAAAAAGATAGGAATTCTGTTGAGAATGCTATTGAAAGTATACGGAACGAGCTTCAGCAACATGTGAATGAGATAGAAAATAGAAAACACATTTATTTATCCGCCAATCCGGATGGTGTTGAAGACCGGTGTTTTGTTGAAGAATGGCCAATAAAATTTGATGATATAAAAGAGGTAAAAAAACAAGGTGTTCAGCTAATTAAAGATATACTTGCTATGGTGCATCCCGAGTGGACATATGCGGATGATAAATATTGTGGTTTCTTGTATGAACAGGGGTTAGGCCTTATAGAACAGTATGTGACAGATTTTTTTGTTCAAAAGAACAAGAATGGTAGATGCATTATCTCATTTAGTGAATTTTATGGATTAATAGTTAAAGAATACTATAGCAATTATGACGATAACAAAGAGTTTAAGTATTTTCTAGTGCTGAACAAAATAGATGAGGTATTTATAAAGTTTAGAGAAAATAATTGTAATCAAAATAATTGTGAACAGTGTGCAAATGCAGAAACCTGTAATCTGTTGAAACAACTTACAGAATTGTCAGGTAGGGAGATTGAAGAACAGCATAGCTTAGTTTTTAATCTTCTTTTGCAAGAACCAACAGAGAGTATTAATAATCTTCCAAGTGATGAAACAATCGAAACACAATTGGTTGAACTGTTAAAGGATTTGTCTGTCTTAACATTGAATGAGAAAAATATAATTACGGCTTCATTGAATAAAGAGTTTTATTGGTTATCACTTGATGATAGTCGTAAAAAAGAAAAACTTAGAGAAAAAATACAAAAAGGAATAAGAGAAAATCCAGATAAATCGTTCCTTTATGAGTGCGATACTTTAATTACTGGTCGTCTAAATGATGAGACATTTAAGATAGACGGTTCCAATGTGAATATACTGGAAAGAAATCAGCTGGAAGAAATAAGGCATATTGTTTCTAGCAATATAGAAGATGAAAAGGCTGATTGTAATAAACCTAAAATAATACGCTTGGTTGATGCTGAGCAGGCAAAAGAGGAATTACTGTAATGAGAGAGTTAATACAACAGATTTTTAAAGCATATGGATTTGGTGAAAAGTGGCAAGATGACAGTATTGAATTTTATGCCGCTGAATCAGAAGATAAGACAAGCTTTTTTCTGATTGATTATATCGAAGCAACTGGCGAAAGCATAACAGATGTAGAAATGCTAACAATGTTAAAGCAGCTTGAAAAAGATTATATTGATGAGAATACAAATGGAAAGGATGTAAAAAGAAAAATTCAGGAGTTGTTTGTGAATGATAATGCAAGTATAGCTGCACAAATCGACAAAAACACATCTGCAATTTATCCGATCAAATTGGAATCATTAAATAATTTGGATAAGTATAGGAATCTAATATATTCGGTTGAAGAGTCACCTAACTATTTTAGAAGATTTGTTTTACCCTATACTGACAAGCAGGTGGACGAACTAAAAATAATTATTTCTGACTATCCAGAGAAAAACATAGTGAATATATTGAGTGAAATTGCTAATCAGGAAGAAGCGTACTATGAACTTGCAGGACATCGGAACTTGGATAATGCTTACGAATTAGTTATAAGATTATTTTCTAAAATACCTTTTTTGCAATATAATTTTGTCGCGCAGCAAAAGCCGATGGCAGTTGAGAAGCGTATTGAGTCAGAAATGGACGCTGAATTTCTTAAATATCATACTTTGATTAGCAAGAACTGTGTGGATATAGACGAGTATATAAAAGTTTTAAACTTGCCTGAAGATGATGCTGCTATTGAGGTTGAGATGAAAAAAAGACTGGAAAAGAGGGGATAAGATGCAGTATAAAGTAAAGTCTGTCAGACTTAAGAATTTTAAGTGCTTTGATGGTTCAAAGTATTACGAATTTGTTTTAGATGATACAAAGAATCCTATTATTCTCACAGGTCCGAATGGATTTGGAAAAACAACATTTTTTGACGCAATTGAATTGGTTTTTTCTAATAAAATAACTAGGTTCAATGAGGCTATTGAAAAAGGAAATACTGATCTGCAAAAAAATGTGTTACTGAATGAAGCAGATTCTGATGGCTATATAGTTTGCACTTTAATAAATGAAAAACGTGAGTGCTTGTCTTTGATTGCAAGAATAGATCATGGAATGCACAAGGTCAATTATTCGGATTCTATAACGTATGGAATGATAAATGAGAGTATCTCCACTGAAAATTTGGATGTATGTATTAGAGAATATTCAGATTGGAGAAAAAGTATATCTGAGTTTGATGTACTAAAGTATTCTAAAGAGAATTTTGCTGTTTATTATTATGTATCTCAAGCTGAATCTGTACATTTTTTGAAGCAGTCTATAACTCAACGAAAGGATGCAATGAATGCGTTACTTGACCTGGGAGATGTGGATAATTGGGTAAAATTTCTTCAGGATAAATTAATTGGAAAAACTGCATCTTCCTCTAATGTTGTAATAAATGAAGAAATTAAATCATTAGATGTCAAGATAAATGAAGATATCGATCAGCTTAGGGTGGTTGGTGCTATTGATGAATCTGGTTGCGAATTTGAATTTTTTAACATTATAAATCTTGGAGATATGGATAGTGCTCCACTTTGGGATTCCGAAAAACTTGAAGAGGTCGATATATCAGAACTTGAACGTGGAGTAAGGGACATTGATAGAATTTCACATTTGGTCAAAGACTATGAAGACTATAAGAATCATTTGTGGAACAAGAAGCTTGAAGCTGCAATGGTTAACGGGGTAGAAGATTGTTTATTAAGCCGTGACTATGTGAAGGATAAAAAAATAGATATTGATGGTATTAAGCATATTATAGAGTCGAAGAATCGAGTAATAACGATTTTTAATAATAGCGCTTTCTTAAGAAGTAAAGAGATTGTTCCAAGTGATTATAGTGCGGATGGAATGAGGAAACTAAAGCAGTTATTTCCAGAAAGCGTTCGCTTCGATATTGAAGATGTACAAAGTATGTGCACAAATCTGATTGAAATGAGTAAAACTCTTTCTTCTAAACAGGCAGTAATAAAGAAGATGGAAAGTGCCAGAATTGCATTGCATGAAGCAAATGAGGAATTCGATGAAAATACAGATAAATGTCCGTACTGTGGTCAGCAGTATGGGAAATCAATAAAATTGAAGGAGGCATATGAAGCAGCTCATGCTCTTTTAGAAAAAGAAAATGGAGAGGAATTAAAGAAATATAATGAACTGGTAAAACGGTTGGAGGAAGCTGTTAAGGAATCCAAAAATGCTTTGAATAAAGAAATTGGGGCTCTTAATGATTCTGATGTAAGTGTTATATTAGATGAAGTAAGGCGATTATCTTCCTTTGTTTCTGACAAGAAGAGGGTAGAAAATGTTGAAATGCTTATTCCATTGATCAGAGGGGATAAAGCTTTCGACGACATGGGAAAACAGGAACAAAAAAATGAATTACAAAGGATGTTTATAGAAGCAAAGAGAGTTTTCTCGAATGAAGATTTCACAAATAATCTTTCTTTGTACGCCTATGATTCTTTATTAGAAGAATATCCTGATATAGAGTGGACGGAGCAAAATTTATTGCAGGATGAAAAAATGGTTGATAACAAGAAAGGCTATATTAAAGCTGCAATAAATTCAAAGAAGAATGAAAAAGCCAATGAAATCAAAGCTCGCATTAAGAAAAACATTAGAAGATGGAAAGCTTTAAAGGCGATAAGAGAAGATTTGAAGAATATACAGAAGTTATATTCTGATGCAATCGAATCTTATAAGAATCAGATTTTGAAGAGACTGAGAGTGCCATTATTAATCTATACTGGAAAGATTTTGCAGGATTATCAGAATGGTTTAGGCGTATTTATCAGTAAAGATGAGATGCGATTTGTGACAAATGGGGATGTGAAGCACGATATCCTTAATACGTTCAGTTCGGGACAATTATCGGGATTTGTTTTGGCGTTCCTTTTTTCTATGAATAAGCAATATGTAAAAGAATCAGAAGATGATCTTGGATTTATTCTTATAGATGATCCGGTTCAAACAATGGATGATATTAATATTTCGTCAATGATAGAAGTGCTTCGTAATGATTTTAAGGATAGACAGATTATCTTATCAACTCATGAAACAGATAAGGAAAATTACATTTTGTATAAGTTCTTTAAATACAATAGAATTGGACAATCTTTTAATGTTAAAGATCAATTGTATGGTGTATAAGCCTTATAGGCATTGCGAGTTGGTTGATTTATGCATTGATATAGCAAGAAAATAAAGCGACTTATTTATAATGTATAAAGTGAAGGTGATGATTTGGAGGAAAAAAAATTTACAAAACAATTTCAGAATTATGTTTTTGGGATTGCAGAACGCAATTAAAGAATATTTAGAACATGGCTGCTATACTGGAAAAATAGATGAAGTAGAAGCTTATTTGGTTGCATCTATTCATGCGTTAATGGATTATGCAGATAGATTCTTAGAGAATGATGAGAGTATTTTAGCGTGCCGCTATGTAAACAATACAATCAAACATGCAGGAGGATTTGTAACTCATAAGGAAATAACTGGAGGTTTGACTTTTCCTATGTTCTTTCCTTCAGAATTCAAGGAAATAAAATTCATATGGAAAAATAATGCAGATTTAGAATGCCGTTATATCAATCAGAAAGAGGCTTACATACATTATTTTGCTGGTAAAGAATTACTTGAGACGTTGAATCCCTTAGCGGATATGATTGAGAACGGGATTGAAAATAAATTTTGTAAGTGATTTTTTATGGTGATTGTATTATGACGGAGTATATGAGGACTTTATTATGAGAACCAGTTGGAAAGAAAAGAGGTAAGAAGTGATTATTTCTAATGAGCTTTTAAAAGCATTGAAAGCTTTATTCAGGGAAATTTCATAGATGAAGAGACTGTGGGACGGGTTTTGGCTGCTCCACAGTTTTCTGCCGTATCAAAATCTTCTAGACGCATGGAAAACAAGCTTTTAATGGTTCCGGACTTCTTAAGAAAAGAAGCGGTTGATAATGAACAAGCGGATGCAGAGGACTTTGAGGATGAATGTGAACAAGCCAATTATATGCTTTCGTCAGATTCCGCAGCATTTATGGAACCAGAGAAGATAGGTCCACTTGAAAAAACTGATTGATAATCTGGATGAGCCTTTTTCTGAGATTTTACTGAAGCTTATTGATATCAAGGATATGACGGATGTTGCTGTCTATAAAAGAGCCGGAATTGACAGAAGGCTTTTTGCCAAGATCAGAAAAGGTCAGGGATATATCCCAAGAAAGAAGACAGTAATTGTGAATAGTCTGGGCGGTATTACACCATCTGTCCGGTCATAGGATACCGCGATTCCGGAACTGGGAAACCGCTATTAGATTTTTTCCATATACAGGCGGTCCGGTAAAGCCTGCATTCGCACCGCAGGAGCGGCCGGGGCTTGACAGGACAGTCCTGTATATGTTTGTTAAGCAATCAAGCGGTTTTAAGGTAGCTTATACCGCTCGGTGAATCGGTATCCATTTAGCCGGATTCTTGGTATTGAGGTGCCGGAATATTCAAATTGCCTTGTCAATTGGCCTGCAACTTTCATTTGAGGAAGCAGAGAGTCTGATGAAGAGTGCCGGATATGCTTTTTCCCACAGCAGAAAAGCAGATGTGATTGTAGAATATTTATTTTAGAAATGAGATTTACGATATAGATATGATTAATGAAGTACTGTACTGGTATGATCAGCCGTTATTGGGCTCGATTGAGGAGAAGTTAGAATGAAAAGTCAATAACATCTAATAGGAGAGATAGAAGCGTGATAGATTATGAACGATTTATGAGACAACAACTAAAAAAGCTTAATCCTGTTCAACAAGTGGCGTATTCTTTGATTAAAGGAGATGCCAGATTTATATCTACGTTGATAGACATATCTAAGGAGCCATCGAAGGCAGATAATAACTATATGATGATGAGTCAGCCATATATCGGATTGTTTGCGAATGGCGCAGAACAGTGGGGGCGAAAGGTTGGATTACGTTTTGTACCAAACTTTAGCACAGAAGAGAACACATATTATTCACTGCTTAGACAAGGGCATAAATTATTAGATAAAACGTATAAAGAGTATAGACTTCAGCTTATGGATGCTTTGAAGCAATCTGATGATTACTTCTATTCTATAAGGACTCCTTTGTCTATAGCGACGAACGTGTACTATAATGTTGGAACCGATATATGTCATGGTGAATATTGTGGAAACACAATATTGTGCGGTATTTATATGCCATTCAAAGGGTTTGATAATAGTATGGGGCCCAAAATAAGAGATATGAGTGTTGTTGCAGGAAAGTTGGCCAGTTTTTTTTGCTTAGGGAAACCATATGCATATGAATATGATCACCTTTGCGAATTATCATCTCCTGACTATCATTTTTTCAATAATTGTCCGTTGAAATTAAATAATGAAGTTGGGTTCGTTTTATTTTCTATTTTGTGTAGCATAAACTATTGTATAGTATTTGTGGAAAAATATATCACGGAGGAAATTCCACAAAAATTTAAGTTCTGTTATTTGATGTACTATTACCTTTGTGATTTTATTTTAGATTTAAACAAGGAAACCGGCTTGAATCTGTTTTTGAATTCTGATTTAAAGAACAGAGAATTGCGTAATTGTTTGGCTCACTATGGGTTGGGTCAATATATTAAGAATTCTGATATAGTTCAATCTGATGTATTAAAGGGACTTACTATTAAAGCCTTTAAGAAAGATTATTTTGAGGCGAAGGAAGAATTATATAAGTTTATGAATGAACTTGCAGATCAAATAAAGAGGATTATCTTTTAGCTGTGATTGAATTAGTTCAACTGTGCTCAACTGTTGTTGATTGGTTTTCAATTGCTTTCAATTGGCTGACTGTCCTTATTAAGGGACAGTCTTTTTGCTACAATTAGAATCATAAAAGGGGGAAACGGAAATAAGAAGCATGGAGTCGTAAGATTCACGGAGGTTATCATTATGAGCGGAAATAATAATCAGAAATCAGCAGGTTATGCAATACTTGGAGTTATCATAGTGTTCGCAATAATCGGATTCTTCGTATCTTTGACCGAAAAAGAAGATCCGAAGTGTGCATTTGCAGGATGCGATAACACGGTATCGACGGAGGGCGGTTACTGCTATCAGCACAACACACCAGGAAAGCGCAGAAAGGCTACATATGGAACAAGCAGCTCGCACAGTCATTCTACAACAAGCAGTACGACAGGCAGCGGTTCCACATCAAATAGTTCGGGCAGCAGTTCGAATTCCGGTTCATCGTCTGGCAGTTACAAGCCAAGCAGTTCGAACAGCAAGTATAATAGCAGCCATTCGCATGATTCTTACGATAGCGGTTACGATGATGTCTACATGGATGGCGATTATGATCAGGACCGGTACGACCGGGATGATGATTATGCAACCGGTGTGGATGATGCCATCGAGGATGATATCGAGGATGGAGACGAAGGGGATTGGTAAGGGGAATATCAGGAAATTTCTTATATTTATATTAGGAACGGAAACGCAAAAGATGGTGTGACGACAAATAAAGGATGCATATATGAAGAATTTTGAGATGCTGCAGAAAGTATGTATAGATGAAGTTCTTGGCGCAGGTATCGAGCCGGGGAATATTGTTTCATGGGTTATAAACCGTCGCGCAAAAACAAGATGGGGAATGTGCACGAAAAATCCAGATGGAACATGCATTATACAGATTGCGGCCAGACTGATCGAGGATGAGCGTATATCCGAACAAGCCTGCAAGGAAACTATGATCCACGAGATCCTACATACCTGCAAAGGCTGTAAGGGACATACCGGATTGTGGCTCATATATGCGAATATCATGAATAAGAGGTATGGATATAATATAAAGCGAACCACCTCCGGAGAGGAGAAGGGCGTGGAGAATTACACCGCCTCTAAAAGACTTGATTATAAATATTGTTTTGTATGCGAGAATTGTGGACAGATTATAAAAAGAAAAAAACAGTGCGAATTCACGAAGTATTACCGCAATTACACATGCGGGATATGCGGAAGGAAGCGGGCATTTCATAAGGTGAAATATATGCAATAAAATTTTGCCCGGTTGGCTTAAGAGGAAGAAGTTGGATTGGATGGCGGAATATTATAAATAATAAAAAATATTTTACCTCCAATCAAACTTCAAAAATAAGCAGAATCGTGATTATGAATTAGTTGTTATTGGGGTTGTTTGAGTTAGATTCCGTTCCATAGTTTACAGTATTTTTCACCTGGGTATTTTCCGAATGAGGTTGTTTTGAAATTTGTGCGCTTGTGTTATTGGCAATTTGACTGAGAGGATAGCTCAACTCGTCAACCTTTGTAGTCAATTTTTTGATCTCTTTAATCAGTGTATAATTGAAAAGATATCCTACCAATATAGCAACTAATAATGAAATGCAAATATAGATTATCAGAGATACAACCCCGATGTTGAGTAATGAATCGGCATTTATTAAAAACATAATTAATCCCCCTTGTAATAATATTTTAAGCGTGTGATAAAGCATGTAAATATGGTAATGATTTGGCTGAAAACGACTGCGAGAGTGTATTCAAACCTTGATTTATATATAACAGGTTTGATTTAAGTATGTCAAGGACATTAGAAAATTTGTTTCCTTCTGTAAATTTATAGAAACGAAGAAAACTGGAAAGGGAAATACCGTTGCAACTACAAGGAAAATCAACTATAATAAATACATTAAGTATCGGTAAAAAAGGAAGAGAAATATAGGTAAATGAACAGCACACCAACACTTGATTATTACAATCAAAATGCGCAAAGCTTTGCAACAGGAACTGTATCTGTGGATTTTCATGAAACGCAGGACAGATTCCTGAAGTTACTGGACAAAGGAAGCCTTGTACTAGACTTTGGCTGTGGATCTGGAAGAGATACAAAATATTTTCTGGAACACGGTATGCATGTAGAGGCAACCGATGGTTCCGAAGAGTTATGCAGGATTGCGAGTGATTATGCTGGGATACCTGTAAAACAGATGTTGTTTCAAGAACTTAAAGAAACAGAAAAATACGATGGTATATGGGCGTGTTCGTCGATTCTGCATCTTCTGAAGCAGGAACTGAAAGTTGTCTTGATGAAGATGGCAGACGCGTTGAAAGAACAGGGTATTATCTATACTTCCTTTAAGTACGGGGATTTCGAAGGGGAACGAAATGGACGGTATTTCACGGACTTTACGGAAGATACATTCCGCGATTTCGTTGCAGATATTACAGAGATACAGATAGAAGAAGTTTGGATTACAGGGGACGTCAGACAAGGGAGAAATGAAGAGAAATGGTTGAATTTAATTATACAAAAGAATTAAATACAAATGTGGACTATGATTATATAACAGATGCTATGACCGGTGATAGAGATGCAAGGATGCATCTCTATTTTCAGTTGCTTAAAAGCTTTCAAAAAGCGGAAAGCGTTGATATTATAGTATCATTTCTAATGGAATCGGGAGTTAATATGCTGATTAAACATCTGGGGAATGCGTTGAAGCGTGGGGCGAAGATACGCATTTTAACTGGGAATTATCTTGGCATTACTCAGCCATCTGCACTTTATCTGATTAAGCGCAAATTAGGCAATCAGATTGATCTACGTTTTTATAACGAGAAAAATCGCTCGTTTCATCCAAAATCTTATATTTTCCATTACGAAGATTATAGTGAAATTTACATAGGTTCTTCGAATATATCAAGAAGTGCGCTCACTTCTGGTATTGAGTGGAACTATCGCTTCCGTAGTACAACAGATCCGGAGAGTTACGATAAGTTTTACGAGACATTTGGAGATCTGTTTCAGAATCATTCCATTGCAATTGATGACGAAGAGCTGCGTAAATATTCAAAGAATTGGCACAAGCCGGCAGTATCAAAGGATTTGGAACGGTATGATGCGGAGTCGGAAGATGAGAAAGTTAAAGAATTATTTGAGCCAAGAGGTGCTCAGATAGAAGCGCTATGCACCTTGGAACACACGCGCGCAGAGGGAGCCAGACGCGCACTGATATCAGCGGCAACCGGTGTAGGAAAGACATATCTTGCGGCATTTGATTCAGAAAAGTACAAGCGGGTTTTATTTGTGGCACACAAGGAAGAAATCCTGAGGCAGGCGGCGAACTCATTCCAAAATGTCAGAAAATCAGATGACTATGGATTTTTCGATGGCGACGAGAAATGCACAGATAAATCTGTGATATTTGCATCAGTTGCAACCTTAGGAAAATCCGAATATCTAAATGAAACGTATTTTCCAAAGAATTATTTTGATTATGTGGTCATAGATGAGTTCCACCATGCAGTAAATGATCAGTATATGCGGATTGTGGAGTATTTCAAACCACAGTTTCTGCTTGGATTGACTGCGACTCCGGAACGTATGGATGGCAGAAACATCTATGAAATCTGTGACTATAACGTGCCATATGAGATTTCGCTCAAAGATGCGATTAATAAGGGGATGCTGGTTCCATTTCATTACTATGGAATCTTTGATAAGACAGATTATTCGCAATTGCATCAGGTGCGGGGAAAATATGACGACAGGGAATTGAATCAAACATATATCGGAAATGAACGTCGGTATGAATTGATTTATAAAAATTATTGCAAATATGGCTCGAAGCGTGCTTTAGGGTTCTGCTGTTCGAAGGAGCATGCAAAGGATATGGCAAAGGAATTCTGTAGACGTGGCATTCCTTCGGTGGCGGTGTATAGCGATGCACATGGGGAGTACACAGAGGATAGAAGTATAGCAATTCAAAAACTGATGCAGGGCGAAATCAGAGTGATTTTCTCTGTAGATATGTTTAATGAGGGTGTGGATATACCTGCTGTCGATATGGTAATGTTCCTGCGCCCAACGGAATCGCCAATTGTTTTCTTGCAGCAGCTCGGCAGGGGACTTCGAAAGAGCATGGGCAAAGAGTATCTGAATGTCCTTGATTTTATCGGGAATTATGAGAAAGCTGGACGTGTACGATTCTTACTGACAGGAAAGACATTTTCGGAGACAAAGACATACAATCCAGCGGATCGGACAGATTTCCCAGACGATTGCATGATTGATTTTGATCTGGAACTTATTGATCTTTTCGCGGAGATGGATAAACGTACCCTGCGGGTAAAGGATTGCATACGTAATGAATATTATCGTGTGAAGAATCTGCTTGATAAATCACCGTCCAGACTGGAATTATTTACATATATGGATGATGACGTATATCAGTTAGCGATGCAGCATTCCAAGGAGAATCCATTCAAGCGGTATCTGGATTATAAGAAGGAATTAGATGAGCTTTCGGAGGACGAATCGGCATTTTTGCAGGACATAAATGGACGTGAATTCATCCATCTGATTGAGACAACAAACATGACAAAAGTCTATAAGATGCCGGTGCTTATGGCATTTTACAATCATGGAGACATCCGAATGGAAGTCACGGAGCAACAGTTGCTTGTAAGTTGGAAAGAGTTCTTCTCAACCGGAACAAATTGGAAGGACTTGGACAAGGATATGACCTATGAGAAGTACATGGCGATTTCAGATAAAGAGCATATAAATAAGATCCTGAAAATGCCAGTACATTTCTTGCAGGAATCTGGAGATGGATTCTTCGTAAAACGTGATGGATGTGCTCTGGCACTTAGCGAGAAGTTGCAAGATGTGATTGATAATCCGGTGTTCGTAGATCAGATGAGGGATGTGATTGGGTATCGGACGATGGATTATTATCAGAGAAGGTATAGGAATGTAGATGTGTAAGAGAGGAGAGGAATTCCCAGGTGAAAAAATAGAAGAAGATGATATGGAGGGGATTGTAGCAAAAAGAAGGAGGTAACTATCATGGATAATGTGAATCTTGAGAAATTAGCAAAAGAGCTTTTGAAAAAAATAATTGATAATAACAGGGAACTTTCTGAACAAGAAAAGGTTGGTATAAAAGTGATCATAGATGAAGAACATGATCCAGAAAAACTGTTGGTAAAGTGTTTGCAATATATGGGGGAACTGAATCATTATGAAAGTAATTTATTTTAGAATTGGATGGATGGGATCCTATCGGGGATGCTTGAAGGAAAAGCCGCTCAAAGGAGGAGCTTATAATAAAAACAATATAGGACATGAGGCATACAATTATCTTGGACTTAATGGAAAATATTATGGTTATGTAGAACCGGGTATAAATAAGTCAATACATATTGAAAGATTGGGTGCAAGTAAAAATGAGAATAGTATAGATGATATCTTAGTTGTTTGGATTGCGTCGCATCCAAATTTAGGTGGTCAGTATGTTATCGGATGGTACAAAGATGCCGTGATATATAGAACAATGCAACAAGTACCAGAAGATGTTATGAGTATTAGAGAGTTAAAAACTCATAATTCGTATTATGTATATTCTGAAAAGGTTACTTTGATTGAAGAAAAACATAGAACATTTTATATTAAGGGAATGGGACATTCAAATATTTGGTATGGTAATGAAGAAATTAATAAATCTATAGTTGATTATATAGAAAAATATGATGAAACCTTAGATGATAGAATTTACAATATAGAAAAAAATACATCAGTTTTGCTAGGAATGGAAAAAGATGCTATTGTAAAATCGCGCTTAAATCAAGATGTGTTTAGAAAAAGGCTAATTGAAAAATATAAGCATTGTTGTATATGTTCTGTTTGCAATGAAAAACTACTAATAGCTAGTCATATTAAACCTTGGAGGAATAGTGATGATTATGAAAAGTTAGATGAGAATAATGGATTATTACTGTGTCCAAATCATGATAAACTTTTTGATTCAGGATTAATTTCATTTGCGGATGATGGATCAATATTAATTGCAGAAGAATTGGATTCTGTAAACAGAATATTTATGAATGTTAATGATGATATGAACATAATTGTTGATAATGATAATGCAGAATATATAAAATATCATAGAAAATATGTTTTTAAAGAATGATGTTCTCAGTTTATTAATTTTAAAAATGAATATGGGAATGTTCTTATATTATGTTTAGGGCGGATTAAAATAGTATCTAAATAAATAATTATAAAGGGGGATATTGCAATGATAGACTTTACTCAATTAGGAATGAATATGAATCAAAAGGTGCTCAATCCGAGGGATATTTTTATGGGTTTGCCCAATAAAAAAACAAAATATCAATATCCAAGAGATGTACAAGGAGAAGTCTGGAAACAATGGTTTGAAAAAAGAAATGAAAAAGACACAATTATAAAAATGAATACAGGCAGTGGAAAAACTGTAGTGGCATTGATGATTTTACAAAGTTGCTTAAATGAAGGCGTTGGACCTGCAATGTATGTTGTCCCTGATAAATATTTGGTTAACCAAGTTATGGAACAGGCAAACGAATTGGGGGTAAAAGTTGTTGATTCAGAAAAAGATTTAGATTATCAACGAAAAAAGGCTATTTTAGTAACCAATATTCAAAAATTGGTTAATGGAAAAAGTGTATTTGGGCTTAGGGACAGTAATAATTATAAGATTGGTAGTATAATTATTGATGATATGCATGCATGTGTTGGAACCATACAAGAGCAATTTATGGTGAGAATATTACGAGATAATTCAATGTATGACTCTATAGCGAATCTTTTTAATGAAGCAATGGACGCGCAGGCTCCTGGAAGATTTAGTGATATCATTGCTCAAAGAAATGTATTTGATAATATGATTGTACCATTTTGGAGTTGGCAAGATAAATGTTCAGATATTTATAATTTATTGAGTGAGCATAGTGATGAGGATTGCCTTCAATTTAAATGGAATTTAATAAAAGATAGTTTAAAATTGTCACATTGTTATATATCAGCAAAAGAAGTAAATATTGTTCCTAATTGCACACCAATGTATAAAATAAAAAGCTTTGATGATGCAACAAGAAGGATTTATATGAGTGCAACACTTCCTGATGATAGTCCGTTTGTGACAGTTGTAGGTATTAATGTAAAGGAAGATATGAATGCAATTACTCCAGAAAAAGCAAATGATATAGGAGAAAGATTGATAATAGTTCCCAAAATGATAAATCAGGATTTGACGGAAGTTGAAGTCACAGATGCGCTTGTAAAAAAATCAGAAGATTGTAATATGATTGTGCTTGTTCCTTCATTTCAAAAGGCCCAATATTGGAAAGAAAAAGGAGGAATTGTATTATCAGCAGATAATATATCAAAAGGAATTGATAAGATAAAATCCGGAACAAAGGGGATGTATGTCATAGTAAATAGATATGATGGAATTGATTTACCTGATGATGCCTGTAGGATATTGATTATAGATGGCCTTCCTAATATAAGTAATATAGATGATAAATATGAGCAGGATGTTGTAAGGAAAAGTGAACGTATACAACGAGAACAGATACAACGTATTGAACAAGGAATGGGAAGAGGTGTACGATCCCATAATGATTATTGTTTGATATATTTAATAGGTAATGAATTGACAAATGTGTTATATGGCGATGAGGGATATGAGTTCTTTAGCAATGCAACTAAGGCACAGTTTGAATTATCTGAAAAATTGTGTGAACAAATAAAGGGGGAAGGTGTTAATGCAATTATAGAGTTAGGAAATCTTATTTTAAATAGAGATTCTCAATGGATGCAGGTATGTAATAATGTAACTTCAGAGGTTGAATATGTACAAAAAATATCTATTACAGATCAAGCTAGAGCATTTAGAAAAGCTTTTGATTATGGAAGCTATGGTGATTATCCTCGCGCAGAGAAGAAAATTAATGATTTAGTAAATAAAGAAACTAATCTAAGGATAAAAGGATATTATAAACAGATTTTAGCGGAATATACAAATTTGACAGATAAGAATCAGGCTCAGCAAATATTGAAATCAGGTAAAAAAGATAACATGGATATTTTAAATCCAATTGAGGGAATTAAATTTATCAAGGAAGAAAAAAATGTAGTTGAGCAATCTAGAAATATTATAGATTATATTACCACAATGGGATATGATGAAAATAATTTAATTCTCTATCTAGATAGTATATTTGATGATTTAAGATTTATAGAAAATTCATCAAAAAAATTTGAAAATGCTGTAAGTGCTATTTTTAAATTAATTGGTTTTAATGCTAGACAACCAGAACGAGAAGTAGGAAAAGGACCTGACGATTTTGTAATATTAGGATCAGGAGACTACTTGGTAATTGAGTGTAAGAATGAGACTACGACAGATACAATTACAAAACATGATTGTAATCAATTAAATGGATCATATATGTGGTTTAAGAATTTGTATCAAGATGAACAAGTCAAATGTGTTCCAATAATGATCCATAATAGCAAGATATTTAATTATGAATGTTCACCTAATGAATTTATAAGAATAATGACTCCTGAATTATTAGATAAATTTAAACACCATATAAGATCATTTGTGTGTGCAATGTGCAGAGGGGACAACTTTAAAAACTATGAAAGAATTAATCAATTATTAAAGGAGTATTTATTGTATAAAGAGATTCTTGTTAATGAATATACAACGGAATATACAATAAAATATGGAAAATAAGCTGTATATATAAAGGAGATTCAAGGGGTATAAAATATAATTTTATAGGAGCCAACCATGCAAAAAATTGAAGCCTTAACCCACGCAGGGCAATATTTATTAACAAATAAATATGAACAAGCCCGACATGTAATAACAGATAATTATCCATTTAAGATATTGGAATCAACCAGTCGTTCCTATACCGACAGGCAAAAGATGCAACAATTCAAAAAGGATGGTTTTATCGATCGGTATAGTGGCGATAAATTAGTGAATCCTGGATTCTTGAAGGTATTATCACATTATATGCCAGAGGAATTTCCGTATCATTCGCATTGGAAGATGGAAGCGTGTCACAATGCATATTGGGAGTTTGTCCCCACAGTTGATCACATTTATCCAGTAGCTCTCGGCGGAGCTGATTCGGAAGAAAATTGGGCAACAACATCTATGTTACATAACTCAATCAAGAACAATTGGACATTGGAGCAGCTGAATTGGAAATTGTATGCTGCTGGCAATTATGAAGATTGGGACGGATTGACAGGAGTATTTGTAGAGTTAGTAGAAAAAGATGCATCATTGCTTGACGACACTTATATAAAAAAGTGGTATCATTTATCCAAGCACACATAACACAAAAATAAAAACCAAAGGAGAACCCCATGTCCCTAAAAAATACACAGAAAATCAAATGCCCGGATTGTGGCACAGAAGGCGAATTTACAATATGGCAGAGTATCAATACGAAATTAAATCCACAGGCGAAGGAGGAGCTTTTGTCTGGCAAGTTATTCGCGTATACCTGCCCGAAATGCAGGAAAGTCCATTATGTCAATTACGGACTTTTGTATCATCAGATGGAGAAGCAACTGATGATTTATTATGCAATCTCGAAGGAAGATGAGAAGGAGATTTTAGATACATTTGACAAGATGGAGAATGGTGACATGCTTCCGGGCATGGAGAGTACGGACTATACATGCAGAGTGGTTCATTCTCAGAATCAGCTCCGGGAGAAAGCGTATATCTTCGATATAGGACTCGATGACCGCGTCGTTGAGATCATGAAGGTTATGACTGTGGCGCATTTGTCTCAGACGAATCCGGATCTGGAGGTTGGAGATATATTCTTAGAGATCACCAAGGGAAAGCCGGAACGATTTGTGATCCGGTTGAAGAATGGCGTATTGGGCAACAGCCCATTTTCCCAGAAGGTGTATGATGCAGTCAAGGCCGAGTACATTGATTCCAAGGGCGATGGCAAGCGGGATTATATCGTTAATATGAATTGGGCAGTTGAATGCCTGAAGAATAAATAAATTGACATAATTACAGGAGGACAACCACATGGAACAGGTAGCAAAATTTTTGAAAGAAGCTGATACATATTATCTGGCAACGGTCGAGGGTGACCAGCCGAGAGTACGACCATTTGGCACAGCACATATTTTTGAAGGAAAGCTCTATATTCAGACAGGCAAGTCGAAGGCAGTTTCGAAGCAGATTCACGCGAATCCGAAGGTGGAGATCTGCGCATTTAAGGATGGAGAATGGCTGCGTGTCGCAGGTGAGCTTGTTGAGGATGACCGCAGAGAGGCGAGACAGTCGATGCTCGACGCATATCCATCCCTGCAGAAGATGTACTCTGCGGATGATGGCAACACAGAAGTATTTTATTTCAAGAATGCGACAGCTACATTTTCTTCATTTACACAGGAACCGAAGGTTGTGAAGTTCTAGTAGAGAAGTAACTTATTGAGTGTGTACGTCGCAACAATTATTAAAAGGAGGGCTTTCCGATGAACATAAAATTTTATGGCGAAATTAAGAAAATACTTACAGAGGCAAGAAACAAAGTTTATCAGACGGCTAATTTTGCTATGGTGGAAGCGTACTGGCAAATTGGAAAGTCTATTATTGAAGAACAAAATGGAGAAGAACGTGCTGAATATGGAACGGGTTTGCTCAAAGAATTATCGAAGCAGATGACACAGGACTTTGGAAAAGGGTTTACGGTTGCAAATTTGAAAAATATGCGGCAGTTTTATCTGACTTTTCCAAATGGCTACGCACTGCGTAGCGAATTGAGTTGGACACATTATCGACTTTTAATGCGAGTGGAAAATGACAATGCGAGACAGTTTTATATGGACGAGGCGGTAAAATCTCAATGGAGCACGAGGCAGTTGGAAAGACAGATTAATACATTTTTCTATGAGAGATTGTTATCAAGCAAGAATAAAGAAAATGTTGCACAGGAGATTCAAACATTGGAGCCTGGAAAAACACCAGAAGATATTATTCGTGATCCATATGTGTTAGAATTTCTCGGATTATCTCCTAATGATGATTTTTATGAAAGTGATCTGGAGCAGGCTCTTATAACACATATGCAAAAATTTTTGCTAGAGTTGGGACGTGGTTTTTCCTTTGTAGCCAGACAAAAGAGGATTACGTTCGATGGGCGACATTTTAGAATAGATCTTGTTTTCTATAATTACATTTTGAAATGCTTTGTGCTTATAGATTTGAAAATAGGTGATCTTACCCACCAGGATTTGGGACAGATGCAGATGTATGTGCATTACTATGAGTGTGAATTGATGAATGAGGGAGATAATCCTCCAATTGGAATTGTGCTTTGTGCAGATAAAAGTGATGCAGTTGTGCGTTATACATTGCCAGAAGATGAGACACAGGTGTTTGCCTCAAAATATAAGCTTTATTTACCTTCTGAAGAAGAATTACTGAAAGAACTGAAAAAGGAATATCAGGCAATGGAATCTGGCGCTGAATAATTGAAGTTTATGAATTCTTAAATCAAAGGGGGGAAAAGTGATGAAGCGTATCACAGCAAATCCATATTTAGATGGTATGATGGGCTTAGTTGTTGGTGATGCACTTGGTGTGCCGGTAGAGTTTGTGAGTGGAGAAGAACTATCAAAGAAACCTGTTACGGGAATGACCGGACACGGCACATATAATGTACCGAAAGGCAGCTGGTCCGATGATAGCAGCATGGCATTGGCAACATTGGATGTATTGCGAGAGGGTATTAATCTAGATAAAATTATGGCTAATTTTGTCTCATGGGAACAACAGGGAGAGTTCACGCCATTTGGTGAGACGTTTGATGAGGGGATTACCTGCCATATGGCAATCCAGAATTACAGGAAGTCAAATGATGTAACAAGCTGTGGTCTATCGGATGAATACAGCAACGGAAATGGCTCTTTGATGCGTATTCTTCCAGTGTGTATTTATCTGGCAAAGTTGCAGGAAGAAGAAAAGATGACGGATGCAGACGCGATTTCTATGATTCATGCCGTGTCTGCACTTACACATGCGCATGTTCGAAGCAAGATGGCGTGTGGAATTTATTATTTCTGTGTTCGATCATGTATGGATCGAATTGGTTCTATATCAGATTGGTTACAGGCAGGTGTAGATGCGGCATTTTCCTATTATGATCAAATAGAGGAATGTAGAACCGAGTTACAGCATTTCAGCCGTATTCGAAATTTGCAGATATTACAGAGTCTGCCGAAGAGTGAGATTAAGAGTGGCGGATATGTGATAGAATCTATCGAAGCTTCGTTCTGGTGCTTGCTTACGACAGCAAGTTATAAGGATTGTGTCTTAAAAGCGGTAAATCTTGGACATGATACGGATACGACGGCGGCAATTGCTGGTGGACTGGCAGGTTTATATTATGGATATGATGCGATTCCGAAAGCGTGGAAGTGGGATATTATCCGACGTGATTGGATTGAGAAGATGTGTGAAGACTGCATAAGGTGATGATATTGGATGGTTACGAATGATAAGGTTAAACGGGGGTAGTACATGGTTTTATACATGAACATGAAACAGCTTGGCAAGCGCAGGAATACGGTGGATCAGGTGCCATTTACCTATGCGGCGGCACCGGGCAGCCTGCGGGAGCTGATTGCAGAGACGGTGAAACTCTGTGTGAGCAGATATATCGAGGCGATGAACCGGGGCGAAGCAGTGCTTTCCAATGCGCAGATCGACGATATGGCGCAGATTGGGAAGATTGCTTTCGGCATCGTGTATGGTGAGAAGGCGCCGGATGTTGGGAAGTCCATAGAGACGGCGATGCTTGGGTTTCAGGATGGCTTGTTCCGGGTATTCTTAGGGGACACGGAACTTACGGAATTAGATGAGAAGCTGGAGTTACAAGAGGGCGATATGGTTACATTTATCCGTCTGACGATGTTGGCGGGCAGGATGTGGTAGGAAATTACAGGATTGGGTGAACAGAGTCTTACCACAAGCGTATATGTTGAAAGGGGTTACATATGGCAGAAGACAAGAAGACGAAGCAGGAGTTGGAAGTGCAGGCGAAGATCGCGAATGACTTTAAGCTTGCGCGCAATGAGGCAGACATGGCTTTGAAAGCGTCTTACAGCGCGGAGATTCAGGCGCTGCTTGCAGAATGCAGCAAATATAACGGCGTGACGCAGCTGACGGAAGTCGGAAAGCGGCTGGATAAGCATTTGGCGAAATCGGGTAGCCTGCCATCGGAATTCTTCCGGAAGGAATTAAAGCAGATGCCGGGATGGATACCGGAGCATCTGGTCGAGGATTTCTGCTGCACGATCGATAGCATTACGAAATGGCAGGCGAGCGAGTCTTATTACAGAAGAACGGTGCGAATCAAGCACTACCGGGCATTTATGGGGCGTTATTTCCACATCATGAACACGTATCATGACATGGGAATTTACGGAACCGATCTCGTGTCAGTCTACACGGAGCAGCTGCCGCAGGATGTGCTGTGCTATTATCGGGATCAGAGTTCAAATGGACGTCAGGCTGTATCGGAATACTGGATTCAGGCGGAGCTAGACCGCGGAAATGAGAAGTTAGAAGCAATCATCATGGATATCTTATTTGGCGAGAGTGCGCAGACGAAGCTGTCCGTGGAGATCATCCGTGGCATCTGCATGAGCGGAAATACCCGGCTGCATGAGGCACTGGGCAAGCTGCTTTTGGCTGCGCGTCTGCAGGAAGGATTGCGTCAGGCAATCTGTGAGAATATGGATTATGGAACCGCGGAAGCATTTCAGACGTTATTCCGTGTCGTGAAGGACAATGATATGCTCCGGTATGCGTCCGTGCTTCGGGCAGTTGCCACATGGACCGGACTGATCGCAAATGAGGAGAGTAAGATCGACCGGATTCAGGAGAAGCAGCTTTATATCATCGATACGTATTTGCGGGATGAGAATGCCAGAGCGCAGGCACTTAGAAGCGAAGATGCGATGGAAATCTATCTGGCACTCTGGTGCTATGGATTTTACGATGTGGACGATGCGTGTGCGCGCATAGGAGAGATTGCGTTATCCGGGACGCGACACCAGCGCATGGTGTTCGGCATGTATATGGAGGCGATGCACTTAGGCAGGGTGTATGTACATGGCATTGCAAAGGAATTCGTGAAGCAGTTTTCGGATGAGCTTGACACGATGGCGGTGATCATGCCATGTCTCATGCCGGATCTCCAGTCGTATATACTTAATCTTGTCTATGAGAAGGGCAGACGCTATAACGGAACGCTGCAGAAGATGAATTATGCGGATGTTGGGAAATATTTTGACAACCGGGAAGAGTGCCTGGCGGTCTATGATTGCTTAATGGGGATTCTACGTCAGATATCTGGCAAGCGGCTGGAAATCAACCCGTGCGTATTCCCTTGGAATGTGGCATATCTGGACAGATCCGACCTGATTTTCCGGCTTGCTGTGTGTGCCAGCGCACTTCGGGATGAGGATAAGATTACAGAGATTGCGGAGATGCTGGGCGATATCGATGTATCGCGGTACGGCAGGGATACGCTGATGCTATTTTTGATCCGGGAGCCTGCAAATGCCCGCCAGCGTGAGATTCTCGTGGATGCGGTAGCAGACAAGGAGACATATACGAGACAGGAAGCAGCGAAGCTTGTGAAGAAGATGAAGCTGGCACCGGAGAACTATATGCAGCTTGAGAACATGCTCAAATATAAGAAATCCGACATCCGAGAGACGGTGCTTTCCATCCTCTATCAGATGGATGAGGAGAAGCTGGATGGTCTGATCGGCAGGCTGCTTACGGATGCGAAGGAAGAGAAGCGCACGGCAGGTTTGGATTTGCTGCTCCAGTTGAAGAAGGACGAGAAGAGACAGCGGACATTTGCAAAATGTGTGGCACAGATCGACTATATGGCGCAGACAGTAGCGAATATATCGACGAAGGAGCAGATCCTGATCCGGGAGATCCGGAATACGCATGCAGAACAGGCAGATGCGGAAGCAGGATACGGGCTTTATGATGTAAATGCGGCGTATGAACCGGTATTCGATTCTTCGTATCTGGAAGTATGCAAGGATGTATACCGGCGTTATTTTCCGGAGAGCGGGATTGCGACAGGAAATGTCGGGAAGAGTGCCGGTGTATTGGCGAAGATTAAGGCGAAATTTACTTCCGGGAAGAACTTGGAACCGGATACGGTCGACATCCATCATGTGCTTCGGGAACTGGACGCACTGTTTGATGCACATAAGAACGATGAATATGAGAGTGAAAACGGTGAAGTACGTATGCTTGGCGAACGGTTCGGATATTGGAGTGGGGACATACCATTTCCAGAGCTCTGGGAGGATTTCTACAGGAAAGAGATACAGACGCCGGAAGCGTGCATGCAGATCTATATTTATGTGAATGGCTATAATTCCGATAAAGCGTATTTCAAGCAATATTGCAAGAGCTTTGTGGATGATCTGTATGGAAGCCGGTATAACGAGGAACTGCCGACCTACGGTTACATGTCGCAGATGCAGACGATCCTACGCGAACTTTATAACAAACATGTGCCGGAAAGTGACAGAAGGAAGCTTGCGGTTGTGGCTGCGGATTATCTGCTCTCGCGCAAGGATGCGCTTGTGCAGGAGAAGAAGACAGTAAATCCGGCTTCTAAGAAGGAAATCATCTGTTATAGAAGCGTGCTTACACAGGAGCAGATCATGGTTATCACAGCGTATATTGCGCCGGGCTACGCGGAATATGGAAGTGCAAATGATGTGGAGGCGGATTCGGCACAGGCGGCAGAAAATGATACGGAGTTTCTGCATCTCTTCCCATACAATTATGCACTTGCGAAATGCCTGAATTTCAAGATCCCGCATGATGTTGCGAACGATGGAAATGGCTATTACTGGGTAAATGTCGGTAAGATCATGCACGTGCCGGAGCTTTCGACGTACATTGCAGCATATACGAAGGGGCTGATCAGCCGGGACTACCTGTATAAGATGGCATTTGAGGGCAGCCGGATGGATGTAAGCCTGAAGTGTCTGTCTGACATTGTGCGGTATATGACCGAGCGGGACAGACAGGTGCAGACAAGAGGCTGCGAGTGGAGCTGGACAGCGGGCAATCGGCTGGAGCATGTGCGGAAAATGCTGCTGCACAATCCAGCGAAGGAGCTGTCCGAGACGGATCAGGCGAGCGTGGATACTGCGAAAGAACTGTATCAGGCGATGGCTGGGCTTGTCATGGAGGCGGAGCTTACACGTGGCGATACTGAGACTGCATTTTCCCAGTATGTATATGGGTTGACGAGAATCTATGGCGCGGCGTATTTTGTGCGGATTCTGTCGGCACTCGGCAAGGAGACGCTGGAACGGTCGACGTATTTTAACAGCAGTTACAGCTCCAGTGTCAGACGAAGTGTGAGCAAGAAGAACAGCCTGTCGCATCTGTTGCAGGCGTGTCTGCCGGATGTCAATGACAGTGCGCAGACGCTTGGCGCACATCTGAAAGGGACGGATATCAGCGAGGCACGTTTAGTTGAGGCGGCAATGTATTCGCCGGAGTGGATTGATATTGTGGGTGATTATCTTGGCTGGGATGGATTTACAGCCGGATGTTATTATTTTATGGCACATATGAATGAGTCGTTTGACAACAAGCGGACGGCGATGATCGCGCGCTATACGCCGCTTTCGGTCGAGGAATTAAATGATGGTGCATTTGACCGGGCGTGGTTTACGGAAGTGTACGAGAAGCTTGGAGAGAAGCATTTTACGCTCATATATAAGGCGGCGAAGTATATCTCCGATGGTGCCAAGCATGCAAGAGCGAGAAAATACGCGGATGCGGCACTCGGCAAATATAATGAGACAGAGCTGATGAGTGAGATCGAGGCAAAGCGGAATAAAGACTTGTTGATGGCAGTCGGAATCCTGCCGATTGCCGATGAGACGCAGATCAAAGAACGGTATATGTTCCTGCAGAAGTTCAAGAAGGAGAGCAAACAGTTTGGTGCCCAGCGGAGAGCCAGCGAGGCGGCTGCCGTGCAGATTGCATTACAGAATATGGCAATCAATGCAGGCTATCAGGATGTGACGAGACTGATCCTACGGATGGAGAGTCTGGTGGCACAGGGCATGGCGGACTATTTCAAGCCGCATGAAGTCGGAGAAGTATCTGTATGGCTTGAGATGGAAGATGGCGGCAAATGTGCCCTGCTTGTGGAGAAAAATGGCAAGCAGCTGAAGTCTGTTCCGGCGAAGCTTAAGAAGGATGAATATATTGTGGCGATCACTGAGGCGAAGAAGCAGATGGCAGAGCAGGCACGCCGCACGAGGGCGATGTTGGAAGATGCGATGGAGAGTCAGGAGACATACACGTATGCGGAGATTCAGGGCATGCTGGAAAATCCTGTGATTCACGATCTGGTGGCGGCACTTGTGTTCCGTGTAATGGATGGTGGCGGTGTGTCAGATCATACGCAGGAGGAACAGGTTGTATTTGGATTTGTCACAGCGAAAGGCATGGATATTATAGGTTCACACCATATCGAGCCATCCGGCGATACATTACTGACTGTGGCGCATCCATTTCAGATGTATAAGCAGGGCATGTGGCATACGATTCAGAAATATGTGTTTGACAACCAGATCATCCAGCCGTTTAAGCAGGTGTTCCGTGAGCTGTATGTAAAGACGGAAGAAGAGCTTAATATGGAGCACTCCTTACGTTATGCGGGCAATCAGATTCAGCCGCGGAAAACGGTTGCGTGCCTGAGAACAAGACACTGGGTTGCCGACATCGAGGAAGGCTTGCAGAAGGTATATTACAAGGAAAATATCGTAGCGAGGATCTATGCACTGGCGGACTGGTTCTCACCGGCAGATATCGAATCCCCGACGCTGGAATGGGTCGTGTTCACTGATCGAAAGACAGGCAAAGATCTAAAGATTCGTGAGATTCCGGATATCATATTCTCGGAAGTTATGCGTGACGTGGATCTGGCAGTGAGCGTGGCACATGCAGGTGGCGTAGATCCGGAGACATCACATTCGACTGTGGAGATGCGGAAGGCAATCGCGGAGTTCACGATGCCGCTCTTCAAGCTTACAAATGTTACATTTACGAAGAATCATGCGGTGATTCAGGGCGCACGTGCGAACTATACCGTGCATCTTGGCAGTGGCGTAGTCCATCAGGAGGCGGGACCTATGATCAATGTACTTCCGGTGCATTCGCAGCGGCGCGGACGGATCTTCCTGCCATTTGTGGACGATGATCCGAAGACATCGGAAGTGCTGACAAAGATATTATTCTTTGCCGAAGATAAGAAGATCAAGGATCCATTTATACTCGAACAGATCCGGCAATAATGGTAAACATATTGGGCACACACTTCACAAAAGGTTCACAATAAAATTAGCACTCACCTCTTGACAGTGCTAATAACCGGGTGTATAGTATAGTCACAATCAAGAAAGGGAAAAGAAAAGGAAAGAAGAAATAGAGAAAATCCCTTAGAGATTGCAAAGTTGTGATATTCAAACGACACCTCAGATTTCTCTGATAGTGCTTAAAGAATACCGTAGGCATTGGTTGTTTAAGTATGAAAGGAGATATGACTTATGTTTACACCTAGTATTTTTGGAGAAAGTTTGTTTGACGATTGGATGGACGATTTTGAGAAGGAGTTTGACAAGGAACTCCGGCCAGCGAAGAATCCGCTGTATGGTAAGCATGCGAAGAACATGATGAAGACAGATGTCCGTGAGACAGATGATTCCTATGAAGTTGATATTGACTTACCTGGATTCAAGAAAGACGAAGTCAATGCACAGCTGCATGATGGATACATTACGATATCCGCTGCGAAGGGTCTGGATAAGGACGAGAAGGACAAGAAGACCGGCAAGTATATCCGCCGTGAGCGTTATGCAGGCAGCATGATGCGAAGCTTCTATGTTGGTGATGAGATTAAGCAGGAAGATATCCATGCAAAGTTTGAGAATGGTATCCTGCAGTTGTCAATTCCGAAGAAGGAAGCAAAAGCCATTGCGCAGAATAACTACATTGCTATTGAATAATCTATGAGAATGTAGCTGCGGTGCATATAAATCTACACCATATACACAATCGACTTTGGAACTTAACGTAAAGTAAGGGAAGGAAGTGTGAGATATGGACAAGAATCCAAAACATCCATTGAAGAAAAAGAAAGTTATGCCGAAGGTTTGTGCAACAGCAAATCATAACGCAGATCAGCCGGAGATGGCAGCTTCTTCAAAGAAGAAACATTAGTGAGATATAAGAAATGCCCTGCATGTTGAAAGAACATGCGGGGCATTTCTTTTGCTGGTTTCTTACAAAATTTTTGAAAGATATATGTATTTCTACACACGTAAAAATTACCATAATAATATCAAGATAACAATACAAATGCATGTAAGAATCTGATATAACATATTTACAGGTTATTTGATACGGTACCAAAGTAAAAGTATATGGGCATTGACTATATCATGGAAAACGAAAAAGAAAAGGAGATTCGGTATGCAGTTTGGTTATTTTGACAATGAGAATCGGGAGTATGTAATTACAAATCCCAAGACACCGGCACCTTGGGCGAACTACTTAGGCTCCCCGGAATATGGTGCTTTGATTTCAAACAATGCAGGTGGTTACAGTTTTGCAAAGTCTGGTGCGAATGGCAGAATCCTGCGCTATGTATTCAATAATTTCGATCAGCCGGGACGTTACATTTACATTCGAGACAATGACAGCAAAGATTACTGGTCTGCATCCTGGCAGCCGGTAGGAAAGAGCCTGGATACGTATAAGAGTGAGTGCCATCATGGTATTTCGTATACGAAGATTATGGCAGATTACAGTGATATTCACACAGAGGCATTGTATTATGTGCCATTGAATAAGACATATGAAGTATGGAATCTGAAAGTAACAAACAATGGTTCTGAAAAGAGAAATCTTACCCTGACCGGATATGCAGAATTTACAAACAACAGCAATTATGAGCAGGATCAGGTGAATCTGCAGTATTCATTATTTATTTCCAGGACAAGCTTTGTAGAAAACCGGATTCGCCAGACGGTGCATGGGAATCTGGATGTACTCGGAGCTGGTGAGACAGTCGATGATAAGCGTCCGACAGACCGGATCTTCGGACTTGCCGGAGCAGATGTTTCTTCCTATTGTGGAGATAAGGAAGTATTTATTGGAAGATGTAATGGCTATGGCAATCCGGATGGCGTGGTAAACGGAGATCTTGGAAATGCTTTAAGTTATAATGAAAATTCTTGTGGCGCGCTTTCTACTGTTGTTGAGCTTATGCCGGGTGAGACAAAGAATATTGCGTTTATCCTTGGATTAAAGGAAAATGATGAGGCAGAAGCTATTATGAACAGCTATACGGATCCAGCGGATGTCTGTGAGAAGGAACTGGCTGAGTTAAAGACTTACTGGGGTGAGAAATTCTCGCATTTCCAGGTACAGACACCAAGCAAGGAATTTGATTCGATGATTAATACCTGGCATGCCTATAACTGCTTCATGACATTTATCTGGTCAAGAGCAGCATCATTCATCTATTGTGGACTTCGGAACGGATACGGATATCGAGATACAGTGCAGGATATTCAGGGAATTATTCATCTGGCACCGGAGATGGCAGCAGATAAGATTCGATTTATGCTTTCGGCACAGGTTGCCAATGGTGGTGGACTTCCACTTGTGAAGTTCACACACAATGCCGGACATGAGGATACACCGGACGATGCTTCTTATGTGAAGGAGACAGGACATCCGGCATATCGTGCGGACGATGCATTGTGGCTGTTCCCAACGATTTACAAATATGTGACTGAAACCGGAAATCTGGCATTTATGGATGAAGTGATTCCTTATGCAAATAAAGATGAAGGTACGGTGTATGATCATCTGAAACGTGCGATTGATTTCTCTATGAAACATCTTGGCCGACATGGCATGCCGGCAGGACTTTATGCAGACTGGAATGACTGCCTGCGGCTTGGAAAAGATGGGGAGTCATCCTTTGTTGCATTGCAGTTTTATTATGCAATGACGATTCTTCGTAAATTCGCTGAGTATAAAAATGATTCTGAGTACATTTCTTATCTGGATAAGAGCCAGAAAGATCTCTGGAATGTGATTCAGAATCTCTGCTGGAATGAAGACCGATTTATCAGGGGCTTTACAGAAAAAGGAGAAGTAATCGGTAAAAGAACAGATCCGGAGGCAAATATGTGGTTGAATCCACAGAGTTGGGCGGTTATCAGCGGATTTGCATCTAAGGCACAGGCGGAAGCTGCAATGGAGAATGTGTATGCGCAGTTAAATACAGCGTTTGGTGCCGTACTTATGGATCCACCGTACCATGCGCATGCATTTGATGGCGCTCTGGCGGTTATCTATAATCAGGGAGTAAAGGAAAATGCGGGAATATTCTCCCAGTCACAGGGCTGGCTGATTCTGGCAGAAGCATTACTTGGACATGGAAACCGTGCGTTTGAGTATTATATGGAGAATTCACCGGCAGCTCAGAATGATAAAGCAGAAGTGAGAAAGCTTGAACCTTATTGCTATGGTCAATTTACAGAGGGTAAGGCAAGTCCTCATTTTGGACGATCCCATGTGCACTGGCTGACGGGAACTGCATCAACAGTTATGGTTGGCAGTGTCGAAGGTATTCTGGGCATGCGCCCGGATTTCTATGGATTGCGGATAGCACCATCCATCCCGGCAGAATGGGACGGATTTACAGTGGAGAAGGATTTCCGCGGAAAGCATCTCCATATTGAGGTGAAAAATCCGGGACATGCAGAGTCTGGATTTAAGAGCATGGAAATCAATGGTCAGACTATCTTCAATAATTATGTGAAAGACGAGTGGCTTATGTCAAACGGGGATAATATAATCACATTATATATGTCATAGATTTTACCGGTCAGGCAGACCGGAGGCGTTCAGATTTAGGGACTGGTACCGTTTTGGTGTCAGTCCTGTCTGTTTTTTGAAGACCTCTGAGAAGTAGCTTTGATCTGAAAATGCAAGGATCGAAGCAATTTCAGCCGCGGAATAGGAAGAGTGAAGCAGCATATTTTTGGCAGTTTCAATCTTTGTCTGCTGGATATAGTCACTGACAGTCATACCGGTTTCCTTGTGGAAAAGACGGGAAAGATAGGATGAATTCAGTCCGGTCAGTTCTGAAAGATTTGTAAGTGTGATTTTTGTATGTAGGTGGTCATAAATATAATCAATACATCTGGCTACTGGTTTTGATGTAATCTTTTTCTTTCGCAGATTTTTCATGCGGCCGGTGTAGTCCAGGCATGCGGTTGTGTGCAGTTCATCGAGTTCATCCATCGAATTTGCACGGTCTGCTGTGTGGATATAAAAATCGCTCAGGCTGTAGGAAGTGGACAAATCCAGACCACCTTCGATACAGTAGCGGGCAAGCATAGCCATTGTGATTGCAAAATGATATTTCAGGCTTTGCAGAGGGGTGTCGGATAGTTCGCCCAATCCTTTTTTGCGGCTGATCTTTGCCTGACAAAGCTCATTTACCTTCTCAATGTTTCCGGATTTGATGGTTGTATAAAATTCTAATTCCGGATCGTACTGTGCACGTAGTACAGCTTCGTCCTTATATATGTAATCACGGTATATTTTATTGCTTATTTTCATGGTAACACCCCATTGATATATGTTCGTTATTTTTTTTAGTGATTTCGGAAAATATTTAACGTAATTATAGCAGAGAATCTGATTTAGAACAATCGAACAAAATGCAACAAATAATTGCTTTACTTTGCATTATGTATAGGGTACAATTTTTACAGCGCATTGTTTCAAATACATTTAGAAAATAAAAATGAACAAATGTTCGAACTCCTTATTGACTTTTCGAACAGAAGTGTAGTATAGTAGAAGAAACAAAAACGAACATATGTTTTGATAACATAGATGGAAGATAATGGAGGTTTATGGTATGGCAAGTGAAGAAAAGATGAAAGCATTAGATGCAGCGCTGGCGCAGATCGAGAAGCAGTATGGTAAGGGTTCTGTGATGAAGCTCGGAGATCAGTCTGCAAATATGGGAATTGATGTAGTTCCGACCGGCTCTCTGAGTCTGGATCTGGCACTCGGACTTGGCGGTATGCCAAGAGGTCGTATTATTGAGATTTATGGTCCAGAATCAAGTGGTAAGACAACCGTTGCACTGCATGTGGTTGCTGAAGTACAGAAGATGGGTGGTATTGCAGGCTTTATTGATGCAGAGCATGCACTCGACCCAACGTATGCAGCGCATATAGGTGTCGATATTGATAACCTGTATATTTCACAGCCGGATAATGGCGAGCAGGCACTGGAGATTACAGAGACGATGGTTCGTTCCGGTGCGGTTGATGTAATTATTGTGGACTCTGTAGCGGCCCTTGTACCGAAGGCAGAGATTGACGGCGAGATGGGAGATTCTCATGTTGGATTACATGCGAGACTGATGTCTCAGGCACTCCGAAAACTGACTGGTATTATCAGCAAGTCTAATTGTGTGGTTATCTTTATCAACCAGCTTCGTGAGAAAGTAGGTGTGATGTTTGGTAACCCGGAGACGACAACCGGTGGTCGTGCATTGAAGTTCTACGCATCTGTCCGTCTGGATGTGCGCCGGATTGAGACATTGAAGGTTGGCGGAGAAGTTGTTGGTAACCGTACAAGAGTCAAGGTTGTAAAGAATAAGGTTGCACCTCCATTCAAGGAAGCAGAGTTTGATATTATGTTTGGTAAGGGTATCTCCAAGGAAGGCGATATTCTGGATCTGGCTGTTTTGCACGATATCATCAACAAAGCAGGTGCATGGTACTCTTACAATGGTGAGAAGATCGGACAGGGACGTGAGAATACGAAGCTTTATCTTGCAAATAATCCAGAAGTGATGGAAGAGATTGAGCAGCAGGTACGGAATAAGTGTGGGATTGGCGTAGATGCAGAACAGACAGAGAGCGAAGAGTCATAAGCAACCAACTACATACAGTGCATTTGATACAGCGATTTATTATCTTACCTTCCGGGATCGTTCCCGGAAGGAGCTTTGTGACAAGCTGGCAGAAAAAGGATATGAGGAAGCAGAGATTGCAGAGGCAGTCGAGAAACTGATGTCCTATGGATACATTGATGATGAACGATATGCCTCATCGTATATTCGGAATCAGATGCGTGCAAAAGGCAGACGAAGAATCACAATGGAGCTTTCCGGTAAAGGTGTAGATTCAGAGATGACACGTGAATTATGCATGGAACTGGTGCCTGATGAAGCGGAAACCATCTATGATTTACTGGAAAGACGTTATGGTAACTTAGATTTTTCGGATGAAGGACAGATGCGGCGTATGTATTCCTTTTTTGCACGTCGTGGATTTAAGTATGAGGATATTCGCAGAGCGGTGTCAGAATATAGAAAAAATATTGAAAAAATATAGAAAAGTAATCTATTTTTTCTTACAATTTGCATAAAAAAAGTAAAGTATTCCTTGACACTAGTATAAAAAAAGTATAATATTTAAGTGTTGTAGTTATGCAATAAAACTAAATAAGGAGGTGCTCCTGAGTTGTCAGACGAAGCAATCAAGTATGTGATTTTCGCTGTAATACTCGTGGTTGCAATTCTCGTTACCTGGTTTTTAGCTATTGCGTATCGTAAGAATGTGGCAGAGGCAAAGCTTGGTAAGGCAGAGGATAAGGCTAGAGAGATTATAGATGAAGCACTGAAAGCTGCGGAGGCAAAGAAACGTGAGACACTTCTTGAGGCGAAGGAAGAAGCCATGAAGACGAAGAATGAGATTGACAAAGAAGTCAAGGATCGTCGGAATGAGCTTCAGCGCATGGAAAAGCGTGTTCTTTCCAGAGAGGAAAATCTCGACCGGAAGACCGAAGCCGTAGAGAAGAAAGAAGCTTCATTATCACGTAAAGAGGCAGAACTCACGAAGCTGAAGCAGGAAGTTTCAGATTTGGAAGCAAAAAGAACTCAGGAACTGGAAAGAATTTCCGGATTAACCTCTGAACAAGCAAAGGAATACTTATTAAAGACTGTTGAAGACGAAGTAAAGCATGAAACAGCAGTCATGATCAAAGAATTAGAAACACGAGCAAAAGAAGAAGCAGATAAGAAGGCAAAGGATTACGTTGTGACAGCTATTCAGAAGTGTGCTGTTGATCATGTATCAGAGACAACGATTTCCTTAGTACAGTTGCCTAACGATGAGATGAAGGGAAGAATCATTGGTCGTGAAGGACGAAACATTCGTACTTTAGAGACTATGACAGGTGTTGATTTAATTATTGATGATACACCGGAAGCAGTTTTGCTTTCAAGTTTTGATCCGGTTCGTAGAGAAGTAGCCAGAATCGCACTTGAAAAGCTGATTGTGGATGGAAGAATCCATCCGGCACGTATTGAAGAGATGGTCGAGAAGGCTCAGAAAGAGGTCGAGACTATGATGCGTGAAGAGGGAGAGGCTGCAACCCTGGAAGTCGGTGTACATGGCTTACATCCTGAACTGATACGTCTTCTTGGTAAGATGAAGTTCAGAACAAGTTATGGACAGAATGCATTGAAGCATTCTATTGAGGTAGCTCATTTGTCCGGTTTGCTTGCCGGAGAGCTTGGGCTTGATGTTCGTGTAGCAAAGCGTGCAGGTTTGTTACATGATATCGGAAAATCTATTGATCATGATGCAGGTATGGAAGGTTCTCACGTATCCATTGGTGTTGATCTTTGTAGAAAGTACAAGGAGTCGGCAACGATTATCAACGCTGTTGAGGCACACCACGGGGATGTAGAACCACAGAGTTTGATCGCATGTATTGTACAGGCTGCAGATGCTATATCTGCTGCACGTCCAGGTGCAAGACGCGAGACGTTGGAGACATATACAACACGTCTGAAGTCCTTGGAAGACATTGCCAATGGATTTAAGGGTGTTGATAAGACTTTTGCTATTCAGGCGGGACGAGAAATTCGAGTAATGGTAGTTCCAGAGCAGGTAACAGATGCGGATATGGTATTACTCGCACGGGATATCTCAAAGAAGATTGAATCAGAACTTGAGTATCCGGGCACAATCAAGGTAAACTTGATCCGAGAGTCGAGAGTAACCGATTACGCAAAGTAATTATTTGTTATCAATGAATTTATGGAAAGTATTGAGAATACAAGTTTTCAATACTTTCCTTTTTTGTTTATTTCCTGTATTATATATAGAGATATAAAGCAATCGCGTGCGAAACAAATTATGAATGATGAAATGTATTTATTATGATTATATGGACGATGCGGAATAGAGTGGATAGGAAGGAACATAAATATGGTTGAATTTAAAAGAAAAAGCTTGGAATTATTATATGATGCGAAGATTGTAGCGCTGTATAAGGATGTGTTGGAGACACCGGATGGTGGAGAGGTTGTATATGATCTGATTAAACATAAATCTGGCGGTGGAGCAGGTATTCTGCTTGTAGACGAGGAAGAGTACACATATCTGGTGCGTCAGTACCGTAATTCCTTAGATGCAGTGGATCTGGAGATTCCGGCAGGTGGATATAGTTTTCACGGGGAATCCGGTGAGACATGTGCGTTACGGGAAGCAGAGGAGGAGACTGGATGGATTCCGCAGGATATCTATCATGTGAGCAATATGATTTCTTCGGTTGGAACCTTTGATGAGAAGACGGATGTCTATATTGGACGCAATCTGAAGAAAGGCAAGCGGCATTTAGATCCGACGGAATTTATCGAGATTGTTCGAGTACCTATGGAAGAAGCACGCGAGATGATTTATTCGGGTAAGATTGTAGATAGTAAGACGATTGTCGCGATTCTTGCTTATTATGATAAGAAGAGTCGAGGAATATTTAAGTAGACAGGCACATATGCTTTAGGGAGTGAGCAATCATTCCCTAATTTTTATGCAGTAGGAGTATAAGGCAATGCCATATGAAAGTGAAAAACTGAAAAGCCGCGTGTTTTATTATCTGTGCATGGTGCTGGCAGGTTGTATATTAGCCAATATCGTGCTGCGATGCGATCGGAATCTGCAGGTGTTTATACTGCCATTTACGGACAGCAGTCGGTTAGCCGGGGTATCCGTGCAGCAGACGTTGTTTTATGTGTTGTTACAGCGGACGAAACAGGTGGCTGTTGTATACCTGCTGTATAAGGTGTTTCCGCCCAAGGCAGTCTTCTCGATCGGGATGAGTGCGTTGTTATTTTTATTTGGATTTGTAATCAGTTGTCAGATGTTTTATCTGGAACTTTCGGGTGTATGGTTTCTGCTGTTATGCCTGTTTCCGCATTATCTGATCTATCTTGGAATGTTGTATTATCTGGCGGCAGAGGCACGCAAGGTTGGAGAGGATAAGAATAAAAAGAGGATGGCGGCGATGATTCTAATTCTGACGTTTTTTGTCGGAATTCTATCCGAGAGTATTCTTTCAAAAATTTTTTTAAAAAATTTTCTCCAATATATAGGTATGTAAAAACGTGCATTTCAACATATTGTAGAAATGTTACAAAATGTTACAAATATTGAAAAAATGTGAAAAAAATATGTTTGATTTTAGCTGAAATAGTAATTATAATGTAATAGATAAAGGCGAAAAGCAGTCGGAAAAGATTGCATTTTGTCGAGGGAATGGAAGGACTTTGGGTATGGAAACACAGATTGAGAATTACATTGATTACTTGAATAGCGTGAAGCATGCAAGTGCGAATACGATTGCATCCTATCGGAGAGATTTGAAGAAGATGAGCCGCTTTTTTGCGGACAGACAGTGTACGGATGTGCGTGAGCTTCGGGGAACGGATTTGAATTCGTATGTATTGGATATGGAAAGTCAAGGCATGTCCACAGCGACGATATCCAGAAGCATTGCAAGTATGAAATCGTTTTTTCTATATCTGTTGAAGCAGGGGGAAATCACAGAAGATTATGCGGATGCATTGAAGCCGCCAAAGATCGAGAAGAAAGCACCTGAGACGCTTTCCATTGAGGAAATCAATCTGCTCTTAGATCAGCCATCACGCCTGACACCAAAGGAAATCCGGGACAAGGCAATGCTGGAGCTTCTGTATGCGACTGGCATGCGTGTATCAGAACTTATAAATTTAAAGATCACAGATGTAAATCTGACGATGAATTATATTTTATGCCGGGATGTATCGAAGGAGCGTGTCATTCCAATCGAGAATGTAGCGAAGATGGCACTGGAGAACTATATCAAGTCGGTACGGGAATCCATCAGTCATGGAAGTATGTTCCTCTTTACGAATATGAAGGGACAGCCGATGACGAGACAGGGCTTTTGGAAACTGATCAAGGCATATGCAGCAAAGGCTGGTATCGACAAGGATATCACACCGCATATGATCCGTCATTCCTTTGCATCACATCTGGTATCAAATGGTGCCGATTTGAAGGCGGTACAGGAGATGCTTGGACATTCGGATATTTCGACCACGCAGATTTATCTGCGCAGCAGACAGAGCAAGTTGAAGGAAGAATATGAGAAAGCACATCCACGTGCAAAGATGGCGTGAAAGCCATATAAAAATGAAATCAAAATAGAAAGATAAAATTTCATAGATGAAATAAAAAGAGAAAACCTCATTATCAGAGAAGAAATATCTGGTAATGAGGTTTTCTTGCGGTGTTGCATCTGACAATACAGCATTTAGAATCTAAAATGAGTTACTACTTGTTTTGCAGGTTTGTAAATACGCTGTCACTGACACCATGTTTCAACAGGTATGCCTCCCACAGGGAATAGTATTGTGCCTGTAGATGGATACCATCGTTGGAATAATCGGCTTTAACACCCATTGGAACATCGCCGTCCATGTCACAGACGCAGGTGTTCATATCAAGGTAGAAGATACGCTGTCCGTCTGCGTATTCTGCAACCAGAGCATTTCTGCAATCCACATTGTCGTTGTTGTACACATCTGAGTTATCTGCGTAGCTCTGTGTAACATGCATCATACCCATCACAAAGATTACGGCATCTGGCTGTAATTCCTGAATCTGATCTAATACTTTCTTGTACTGTGCCTGATAATCCTTGGCGTAGCCGCTTCCGAGCTCGTTGACACCACACATGAGGAAGATTTTTTTGTACTGTTTTGTGGCAAGCACATTTGGAATTGTTTCGCCGTTTGCCATTGTTTTATCCATCAGATCCCAGATGGAAACACCATCTTTGTAGTAGAAATCAGCCGTTGTTTTGGTGCGGAGCGTACCGTAGTCATGTAGTCCCTCAATACGGGAATCCCCGATAAAGGCTGCATCGTTAAAGTAGTCAGTATTTACAGTGATATAATCGTAGTTGGTTGTCTGTGCCACACGGTCATTATCGTCGTAATAAGCAGAGCGTGCCTTACGCATTGGAACTGTGATATAGGTCGTTGGAATCGGTTCGCTTCCATCGGTGCTGACTGCATCCGAAGAGGTCGCCGGTGCATCGGTTGATGTCGCGGCAGGAATAGGATTGGAATCGGCGTACAGCAGATGGCGCAGATTGCGAGCAGCCACCAGTAGGTGCCGAACAATTCCAGAAACTTCGGGAAGGTATCGATTTTGACCGATCCCTTGACTGGAAGGAAAAATAACCGCTTGATATAATTTCCGAGCGTTGGCAGATCGGAAATGTTAAAGATTGTCCAGGAAACCGGAATCACGATCAGCATATAAATATGGGATAAGATCGCATGCCGTTCCAGCTTGTCCAATAAAAATAACTTCTCGACGGTCAGCAGCACGAAGAAGAACATGCCCCATATAATAAAGTTCCAGTCCGCGCCATGCCAGAGCCCGGTGAGCAGCCATACGATAAACGTATTGAGAATCATTCGTTTCTGCCCTTTGCGGTTTCCGCCCAGTGGGATATAGACATATTCCCGGAACCATCTGCTGAGTGTGATATGCCATCTGCGCCAGAAATCCGTGGAGGAAGTGGCACAGTATGGGTTCTTGAAGTTTGTCGGGAATTTGAATCCAAGGATACGTCCAAGTCCAATCGCCATCAGGGAATATCCGAAGAAGTCGAAGAAGAGCTGCATCGAAAATCCCCATGAACCAAGCCATGCGGTCAGTGGATGAATCCCCATAACGCCAGCCGTCATAACCGTATTCCAGAGGGAAGCTATCTTGTTCGCCAGCAGTACCTTGTAAGCAAGTCCAAGTACAAAGATCGTCGTGCCCCATTCAATCTTTGGCAGACTGATCTTGCGCTGCTTGTGCAGATCATCTTTGACTTCTGAGAAGCTGACGATTGGCCCCGCAATTAACTGAGGGAACATGCAAAGATACGTTGCAAAATCCAGTAGTCCGTTTGCAATCTCATATTTCCTGCGGTAGATGTCAATCACATAGGAAGCAGCCTGAAAAGTGTAGAAGCTGATTCCAAGCGGTAGGGTAAGTGACACAAGCTTTAATACGGTTGTACCTGCAATTCCATTGATGATGCCGATAAAAAAGTTCAGATACTTAAATACAAATAACATTCCGAAATTAAAGACCATGGCAGCAATAAGCCAGACCTTTCGGTTTGTCTCTGTGGATGCCTGCGTGTCATCCTCGCGTTTCCATGCGGTGTAGATGTTGACGGCTGCAAAATGATTGACGAGGATGGAGAGAATCATCAGGATAATATACGAAGGCTCTCCAACGCCGTAGAAGATTAAGCTGCCGATCAGCAATATTATATTTCTGTATTTCGGTGCCGCTGCAAAATACACAATCAGAAAGATTGGTAAAAAGCGGAACATAAATTCAATACTTGAAAAAACCATTCTACTAAATCCTTTTCCTATATATTATGAACGATAAATCCTTTTCAGATTGTCCAGCTTTGCGGTTGCATTCTGCATCAGCAGATCCAATACGGTAATCGCACACATGGATTCAACGACAACGACTGCACGTGGACCGATGATCGGATCGTGACGTCCCTTGATCTCCATTACAATTTCTTCGTGTGCCCGTGTGACAGTATCCTGCGCCTGAAAGATCGAAGGTGTTGGCTTGAAAGAAGCACGAATGAGAATCGGACTGCCGTCACTCATGCCACCTAGTGTGCCGCCAGAGTGGTTGGTGCGCTTTTTGACAGTGTCGCCATCCATATAGAAGTTGTCGTTGTTATCAGAGCCGATGGATGAGACAACAGCAGTACCATCTCCGATTTCGATTGCCTTGACAGCGCCGATCGACATGACTGCTTGTGCCAGCTTCGCATCAAGCTTGTCAAATACTGGTTCGCCAACACCGGCAGGAACACCGGTTATGATACATTCCACCATAGAGCCAACCGAATCCTTTTTTTCCATCATTTCATTGAGATAAGCAGCTGCATCTGCTGCACAGGTGTTGTTTGGCATATAGAGTGGATTCTGATTGACCATATTAAGATCGATCGCATCGTCTGCAACCTTGATCGTTCCGATCGCACGTGTGTATGCAGTAAGGGTAATACCGAGCTCTTTTAAGACCTTGGCAGCGACCGCGCCTGCGGCAACTCTGCCGATTGTCTCCCGGCCGGAAGAACGACCGCCGCCCCGGTAGTCGCGGAATCCATACTTCTCATCAAAGCAGTAGTCCGCATGCCCCGGACGATAGCTTTCTGCAATCGAACCGTAATCTTTTGATTTCTGATCTTCATTCATGACAACGAGGGAGATCGGCGTTCCGGTTGTTTTTCCTTCAAAGACACCGGACAGGATAGAAACCTTGTCGCTTTCATTTCGCTTGGTCGTAAATTCGTTCTGACCTGGCTTTCTGCGATCGAGATAGATCTGGATATCCTCCTCAGAAAGCGCAATCCCAGCCGGACAGCCGTCGATGACAACGCCGAGTCCTTTGCCGTGTGATTCACCCCATGTAGTGACTGTAAATAATTTTCCGTATATTGAACCAGCCATGGTAATATAATCCTTTCATATTGTATATACATTTGAAGGGATTATACATCTTTTTGTGAAAAATAGGAAGAGCCTGTTGATTTTTTCCTATACATGTGCGATAATGTTACAAAATTGTTACAAAACAAAGAAGAGGAATAGCAGATGAAAAAGATTTTAGCGAGAATACTGATATGTGTGATGGTGCTTGGACTGGTACAGATAGGGAATACAGCAGGCACAGCGAAAGCGGCAAGTACAGATGCAGATATTTATTATGCAGTACATTGTCAGACGTATGGCTGGGGACTTGGCGTTGCTAAAAACGGCGAGGTAACCGGTACATCTGGACAGGCGAAACGTCTGGAGTCTATCAAGATCTGGGTGAAGTCCGAGCTTTCCGGTAGCGTGGAATACGAGACACATGTGCAGACCTATGGTTGGAGCATCGGAACAAAGAAGGACAGCGAGGAATGTGGAACGACCGGAGAGGCAAAACGTCTCGAAGCAATCAAGATCCGTCTGACCGGACAGCTTGCTGAGGTGTATGACGTTGTATATCGTGTACACAGACAGACTTACGGCTGGACAGACTGGGTAAAGAATGGTACTGAGTGTGGAACGACCGGACAGGCGAAGCGTCTTGAAGCAATCCAGATCAAGCTCGTTCGTAAAAATGGCGCCGATGATGCAGACCTCAAGTATACGACACATGTACAGACACATGGATGGCTGGATTATGTAGTAGATGGTAAGCAGTCTGGAACAACCGGTGAGGGCAAACGTCTGGAGGCAATTAAGATTGATGTGCCAAATACAAGCTGTACAGGTGGTATTACCTATTCCGTTCATTGCCAGACCTACGGCTGGATGGACTGGGTAACGAATGATATGCAGGCAGGTACATCCGGACAGGCGAAGCGTCTCGAAGCGATCAAGATCAAGCTGACCGGAGAGATGGCAGAGAAGTTCGATGTGTATTATCGTGTACATAGCCAGACGTATGGATGGCTTGACTGGGCATGTAACGGAGAGGCTTCCGGAACGTCGGGGCTTGCAAAGCGTCTGGAGGCGATCGAGATCGTGCTCGTAGAAAAGGGCGAGACTGCACCGGGCGAGACGAGATATCCGTATGTCGATGCTGCGATTGCAAAGCAGATCGAGAAGGAAAAGGAAGAAGAAAGAAAACGGCAGGAAGAAGCTGAGAAGGAAGCAAACGACAAGGCGACCAGCGAGAATCTGCGCAAGGTTCTGAGCGAGGCTGTGCTGGTTCCAACCATAACCAGAGATACGGCAATTGATACAAAAGTGCAGGAAGTATTGGCACAGGTCGTAAAGCCTGAAATGGATAATTATGACAAGCTTCTGGCATGTTATAAGTGGATTATAGATAATTCATTTTATAAGTATGATGGCTTCACAGGATCATGGAACAACACTAATGTTTCGTATTCTAATAATCGGGATCGACAGGTTGTCAGCTTTGCAAAGACAATTATTTGCGGCGTGAATGGGCAACGTTACGGAACCTGTATCAATTATGGTTCGGCGATGGTTGTATTTGCAAGAGCACTCGGCTTTGAGGCGTATCGTGCCGGAGGCGAGACATTACGTGCAGATAACTCGTATGGTGAGCATTACTGGTGTGTCATCAAGATCAACGGAATCTGGTACAACTTCGATCCACAGAATGCAGATAACAATTGGACAGATCCACTTCGATATTTTGGTAAAACCAACAGTGAATGGTTAGGAATCGGCTACAAATTCACACATGGAAGCGAGAAAGCCGAGGACTATATCAAGGGTGGAACTTATAAGTAAAATAGTGCTTTACAAGATGAAGGTCTTGTGGTAAGATATCAAATGCCGTCACTTGGTTATAGGATCACTCCGACCATAACTCAGCGACTGGACAAAATAAGAAAATGGAGGAAAAAAGCATGATTACAGCAGATCAGAAGAAAGAGATCATTGAGAAGTATGCTCGTACAGCAGGTGATACAGGTTCACCAGAAGTGCAGGTTGCACTCCTTACAGCAAGAATCAACGACCTGAATGAGCACTTCAAGGTACATCCAAAGGATCACCACTCAAGAAGAGGTCTTCTTAAGATGGTTGGTCAGAGAAGAAACCTTCTCGCATACCTTAAGAGCAAGGATATCGAGCGTTACAGAACACTTATCGAGCAGCTTGGTCTTAGAAAGTAATAACAACAAATTAGTAAATAAACTTAAAATCACACACACTACAAAAGGGATTGCATATGCAATCCCTTTTTTTATGATTCTTATTTATTTGTCTGGTTGTTGTCGGTTGGTTCCAGTGTGCCAAGCCACGGGTTGTAGATGCTGCCGTCGATGGCATTGATGATAACGTAGATGTTCGCATGGTAATATAATTTTTGCTGTTGCTCTGCGATGTAATACCATGCGGGGGTAAAAAGATAGGTGCTATGCTCCGGATCAGAAATGCGGATCATACCATAGCGGATCTGTGTGACAGTCGGAAATTCGCTCTCTGCGGAAGCAGATTCTGTCACCGTTTGTGTATCTGGATACGGAGAGCTTACAGAGCGGGAATCAATATAGTTTCGCGCAATGGTATCGATCTGATCAAAGGACAGGGTTGGAGACACCGTGGTATCTATGGCGTCTACCTGCATGGGATTGTTCCAGATCAGATAGGAAAGTCCGTCATTGTCTACATTGGCGGTCAGGGTTTCATAGCCATAAAATGTATTGGTTTCGTCTGGCGCAAATGTCAGAAGTTTTCCGTCCGTAGTAAAGTCTGCGTTGGAATAATCGGTTAGTTCTGTCTGAAAGGTCTCATAGGAATAGATAGACGATAGACCATTTAAGTTTCGGCTGGCGTAGATAACATAGGAGTCGGTCACCGATTCTGTCTGCGGTTCTTCAACGATTAGAGAATCATCCATTGTATAATGAGATAAAGTCCGGGTGGCATCAAAGGTATCTTGTATGGTGTAATCGGAAAGCTTCAGTTTCTGCAGGTAGTCCTCTGCGATGCGCTGTGCTTCCTGACTGGAATAGGCACATGCATTGCCGCCGTTTGATTTGGCGTAGGATGGATAGATTGGCTGCGCCTCCTGACTGAAATGGAGTAGATCCATATCGCCTGTACCGTAATTCCTGTATAACTCCATGCGACAATAGGAACGGGACTCAAAAAAGCAGAGGTAGTAATGGATACCCTGAATCGTTCCTTCCAGAATACAGAACTGATGCGCATAATAAGAGATTTCATCTGCTTCGTTATAAGGATTGCTATACCATTTAATTTCACCGTCGGTTTCTACGACACGCTTTGCCGCGTCGGTATCATGCTGTTTGCCTGAAA
>ERZ791923.151-NODE-151-length-109850-cov-27.866069_pt1 | contig 109850 bp, 90 predicted proteins | sample MGYA00510133_ERZ791923 | MGnify/ENA primary metagenome ERZ791923 (study PRJEB30046, sample SAMN00792106) | human gut metagenome | study: EMG produced TPA metagenomics assembly of the A metagenome-wide association study of gut microbiota in type 2... | reverse complement strand
TGGATCAGCCGTGATCCCATCGAGGAAGAAGGCGGCTGGAATTTGTTCGCGTTTGCAGGAAATAACGGAGTGAACAGATGGGATTATCTTGGAGAATTTTATAAAGGAACTTGGTATAGTGCTTTTAAATATTTTTACAGCAGTACTCCGGTAGACATGGCTCTGTGGATTAGTGGTAAATTTTCCATTGCTGGGGTATTGACAAAAACTGCAATGGATCATGCAGACGGAGCTATCTCAGGTAATTGGACACTTAATGCCGCTGAAGCTGAAATTGCAAAAAAAAGAGTTTGAAAGTTCAAGTAAGCATGACGCATCTGGAAAATCATTTAAAGATTGGTTTGAAAATTATCTGAAAGTAAACTATTGTTCTAAACCTGATGGGATGTATAAAATGAAAACATACGCGCATAATTTCAAATCTAATAAAGGTACAGATATATATACCGCTTTTGGTGATGCACGGCTTACATTTGATGGTGAAATATGTAAAATGAAGGAGTCAGGAAAATGTATTGTAGAATACCTTATTAATGTTAATTTAACTGATTACTATACATTTATAAGTCCTGCGAATAGAAAATTAGCAACAACTTTCCGAGGTCAAAAATCACCTACAGCTGTCGGATATCGATTAGAAGATAGTGGATATTTGCGACCTTTCCATGTTAATGGGAAATGGGAGATGAGAGGGCGTAAAGAGTTTTAAGAATTTTATGAATAGAAAATTTATGAAGAGAAAATTGTTTTTTTTGGGTACGGCATTAACGATTCTTAGTATTATATCTCTGTTTTTATTTATTTTTTCTGATGATGATTTAGTATTTAGGGGAAGCGTTTCTCCTGATGTGTTTAAGAGAGAGTTTGAGTCTCATTTACCAGAAGAAACCTTATTTATAGATTATTTTATGGAAGGGAATCGTGCGATTTTTGCACGTATTAAAGTATCTGAAATAAATAACGAAAAAAAACTTATGGAGGATTTTCAAAAAATATCTAGAAGAGACGTTTCTTATAAAAAGCATAATTCCATTCCTGGCTTTGTTCCAAACTGTTCTACAGAAATATGGTGGGATACTTCTATTATTGAAAAGTGTGATTATTATACGACGGAAATGCCATATCAAGATCCCATGTTTTGGTTTGATAGAAGAAATAATTATATTTATATGTTCTGGGGAAACTGATCCTTCATGCATTTCGAACGGCGCAATTTGCAGAAATAAAGAAGCATTTTCGAATGTCCGTCAATACTCTTGCACAACACAAAAAGTGTAAATGAAATGGACAAAAATCTAATTAATAAAATTAAAAATGAAAAAATAAATTATATTGTTGAGTGGTGGGAGGAGGATAGTCTAGATATTGATAGTAATCAACACATTCTTTTTTCACTTGAAAACGAAGATATTGATATTATTGTAACAGAGAAAAATATTGATGAAATTAATTTTGTTTTGGAAAAATTTAATGTGAATATATCTATGGAATTTCATGTTAACTTTTTTGATCGTATTATCTATCCAATATCTAGATATGGAGAAAAATATTATGAATATAAATATGGATGTATGCTGAATAAAATTTTAAAATTTATAGGTATTCACTGTTTGCAAAAAAGGAAGTCTCTTTAAATTTATATTTAATATTTTTAATTGGCATTATTTTTTTGAAAATTAACTATATTTGTTAGGGCTGAATTTTCATCTTAATGAATAACATAACTAAATAGAGATTCTTTTGGGCACCCGGTAAGCTACCCTTGCCGGGTGTCTCTTATCGGATTTTTATCTTTATTACAAAGTGTATATATACGAAATATACTGTAATCTGCTGACGGGAATCGGCTATTATGTCGCCACGTCCGATTAGAGTTTTACATACAACTATCTCGGTAATTGACACAGGTTGAGTATGCAAGAAACAACTGCCTACACAACCGGCCCGTTCAACCAATACACCGCCATCGAGCGCGGAGAAGAAGCCGCCTTTGAACCGGTTCACGACGCGGACGGCAATCAGACATTGATCAGGACATCCACCGGAATCTGGCAAGTCGCCTACAACGCAGAAAACCGTCCGGTGCGCTTCGTCAATGAAAGCGCCAAAACCGTGGTGGAATGCACCTACGACTACATGGGCAGGCGGCACACCCGCAAAGTGAGCGTCAACGGGACGGTAAGCAGCTACCTGCGCTACATGTACCGTGGCTACCTGCAAATAGCCGCCATAGATGCCGTCAGCGGAGTCTTCCGATGGTTCCTGTTCCGGGACCCGACGCAGCCTGAGGCTGCGCGCCCGCTGGCCATCCGCAAAGACGGCACCTGGTACGCCTACGGGTGGGATCTGACCGGGAACGTCACGGAAATCTTCGGGAAAGCCGGTTACCTGCGCACAGTTTACACCTACACGCCTTACGGAGAAGCCGCCGCCGAAGGGGACGTCACCCAGCCCATCCAGTGGAGCAGCGAATACAGCGATGAAGAACTGGGGCTGGTCTACTACAACTACCGTCATCTCAATCCGCACGACGGAAGGTGGATCAGCCGCGATCCCATCAAGGAAGAAGGCGGCTGGAATTTGTTCGCGTTTGCAGGAAATTCTCCGTTTCTTCTGGTAGATGCGCTTGGCCTTTGGAAAAAAGAAGCAGGCAGTGAAACTATATGGTCTGCGGAAAAAAATGATACTTTGGAATCACTCGCAGTTAATGAAGGAAGAAATAAAGGAGATTACGTATGTATCTGGCCCACAGAAGGAACCAGGGATCATGGATATCCCAGAAAAATTAAGCCGTGCGATAAATACGATGTAAGTAATCTAAGGCTTCCTGAACAAGAAAACAGCGTGGAATTGTTGGTTGCGGATGATTTATTTGATAGCTATAAAGACATTTTCCCCGGTATACGTAAGGATATCGAAGGAAAAAACGTTGCAAAATTTCTACAAAAAATATCTCAAGAAGGAAAGAAACCTATTACCTCTTTTATACTTGCCGGTCATGGAGGACGCAGCTCGAAAGATGGAAATGCCTTTACTATTAATTCTTTGTCAAGATTAGAGAAAAAGCCTTCATTCAGTAGAGCTCAACAAAAAAAGGGGCCTGTCCGCTGCTGGTTCTCTGTCGTAGCGACTGTCATGTTTTCAGGCTGCAGCAGCAGTAGCTTTGCAAAGCAATTCGCAAGGGAATTTATGAGAAAAGGTACTACCGTTGCTGGGACTAATCAGCCGATAGGAACTTTTGTTCATCCTGTAGAAGGGCCTCAAATAGTCTATGGTTATTCTAATGACCCAAAAACTCAGGATCTAAAGGAAGATGATTATTATTCATCAAAAGTGTGGGAAATATTCAATGGGAACTTGTAAAATATTGGAATGATGCAGAATGCTCTTGCGACACTATTTTTATTTTCTATAATAACTCTAGGCAAATTTCATAATAAGCATTCTATTTGCCAATGAGTGGGAACACGAACCGAAGGGATCTGTTTTAACAAGATAAAAAAATAATTCCGTAAAATATGATGATATCAAAAAATGTTGTTTTTCTATGCAGCGTATTGCTTTGCTCCTGCTCGGAAGATGTTGATTTGTATCAATCCGATTTAAATAATCATTCCGTTAAAACAAACAGGAATAGTTTATATAGATGCCCACAGGAAGAGTTATGTAAAAAATATCCTCTTAAAAAATATTCCTGGAAAGAAAAGAAAACAATAGCCAAGTCTTTTGTTATTGGGACAACAACTCAACAAGAAGTAATAGATATTTTAGGAGTTGGGATAGTAGGAAGAAATAATCCTCCCGTCATAGATAGGTTGGGTTATCGTTGTGACAAGAGCGATCCGGAGTATCCTGGTGACGAATGGTTAAAATTTCTTGAATTTAAATTTAATGAAGAAGGGAAACTTGTTAATTATTATGAACTAAAAGTACCCTATCCTGTTCCTCATTAATATTTTTGTTATTTATACCATGTTCCTTCCGGCATAAGCTGGAAGGAACATTTGCTATTATTTTAACTATTGATATTCAGCAAATTGCTCCGATAAAAAATCGGGAAGATCAACGGAATAAGACTAAAGTAAATAATTCCATGAAAATATTATATAGAACTTTTTTGTTTTATATATTTTTTTAATAACAGGGTGCAGCTCTGAACAAGAATCATGGGATATCTGTAAATTAAATGAACATCTTGGAATTGATTTGCCGTCCAGTAGTATAGTTCTTTATGCAAGCGATGGAGGAGGAAAGATGAGAGATATAAATTACGAACATTATTCTTGGACTTTATATTCTCCTGTTTCAGTCAAGATGCCGGTAGAAATGAAAACGAGATTTCCTCTGGAAGATGAAATAAAATATATTGAATCTACAATGCATAAGAAAAAAATGAAAATATCGCAAGCTCAGTATGCTTTTTTTAGCGATTGGAGAAAAAATAACTATATTTTTCGTGCTAATGTTGTAAGAACTTTACACGGAGATTTTCTTGTTATTTCACGTTTTCGTGAAAAATAATTAATCAAACACTAATACAGAAAAAATCCTCACAAGCTAATCTTGTGAGGATTTTTTTGATGATACGAAAATAGTCATGTCTTTTTAGATATTTATTTTAGTACCTGTCTTCGTTCTAATTTACTGCGCTACAATGCTGAGTGGCAGGCGCTTGTCCCCGTACGGAAGCAGCTCTTGTCCGAACTCTCCGGAGTTCTGGAAACAAAAGCGTTCATCGTTGACGAACGCGGCTTGACTTCGGCGGAATGAACGGAGTATGCTGAAAATACGGGAAGAGTCCAAAAGAACGACTTCTTATGTTCAAGCGTCACGGCGATAGTCCTGGAGCTTGCACGGCTACGGGGATGATTCAGACCTGATGGACTTGCCATGGGGCCATCAGGTTGGAATGCGAAAAATGTATGACGACGGCAGCCAGGAACTAGTGAAAACTTCTATCGATATCAGGAAGTCTCGACAATGCCGAATAAAGTTGCTGTAGCAATGCTTACAGCAAGAGACCTAATATCAAGATATGAGCTAAAGTTAGTAAATTGCCTTCTCTGAATCCAAGCACCGTTTCTGTTACACCTAATGCGTTTAAGATAGATGAAGAATGCGGGAAAAGGGAAAATAAATAATCAATAACATGAAATTTTTGTTAATTTTTATTATATCTGCTGTTTCTATATCTAATTCTAATATCAAAGATAAAACATTGATATTGAAGGAGATTATGGAATTACCGCCAAATCTTTTCTATGAAGAAAATAGAGAATCATTTCAAAAAAGGATTGAGCAAGGTAAATTTTGGGTAGATCAGGAAGAAAAAATATCATATCTATTCATAAACGGAGATGGTGAATTTGGAAAAAGATTATTCATATTAGATGAAAAATTAAATTTATATGTAATTCATCTAAGTAATGATGAAGAAGGTGGTAAGGATTATATGTTGTATAAATATGACCGTCTAAAGAAAACAGCGTTTTTAATTGGTACATTTAAACAGGGTTTATTTGAAAAATAAATATATTGATACGCAGTTTTTTGTTAATATGATTTAATAACTTTAAATAGGCCTGCAATTATTTAATTGCAGGCCTATTTGTGTTTGGGTGCCGGCTATCAGGACATCCACGGGCATCTGGCAAGTCACCTACAACACGGAAAACCGCCCGGTGCGCTTCGTCAATGAAAGCACCAATACCGTGGTGGAATGCACCTACGACTACATGGGCAGGCGGCACACCCGCAAAGTGAGCGTCAACGGGACGGTAAGCAGCTACCTGCGCTACATGTACCGTGGCTACCTGCAAATAGCCGCCATAGATGCCGTCAGCGGAGTCTTCCGATGGTTCCTGTTCCGGGACCCGACGCAGCCTGAGGCTGCGCGCCCGCTGGCCATCCGCAAAGACGGCACCTGGTACGCCTACGGGTGGGATCTGACCGGGAACGTCACGGAAATCTTCGGGAAAGCCGGTTACCTGCGCACAGTTTACACCTACACGCCTTACGGAGAAGCCGCCGCCGAAGGGGACGTCACCCAGCCCATCCAGTGGAGCAGCGAATACAGCGATGAAGAACTGGGGCTGGTCTACTACAACTACCGGCATCTCAATCCGCACGACGGAAGGTGGATCAGCCGCGATCCCATCGAGGAACAGGGCGGTTGGAATTTGTTCGCGTTGTAAATAGTAACGGTATCATCAATATTGATTATTTAGGGAAAGGTTACTTATCTAGGCGTCCTTTAGCACATACAGCATTCACTCACGATGGGAAAAAATATTATACTATACATGGGCATGTATACAAAGCAGAAGGATTATCAATACAGCATTCTCATTTTTTCTTTGATGATGAAACTAATATTGGCTATTTCCCTGATGGATTGCATGAGGATAATAGCGAAGGTGAAGAAAGAAAATTGTATATCAAAATTCTAGATAATCTAGATGATTGTATATTACGAGAATCTATTAAGAAAACACCTCCTAAACCTTATAGCTTGACTAGATTTACAATTAATGTAGTATTTGAAGAATAAGGCACATTATACCAAGTGAATAATATGGGGCAAATAATTCCAGTGCCTTTAAGTAGAAATGTTATTAAAATCATACAAGTGATAAATCCTGATACAGATAATTGTAATTCATAGGCATTAAGAGCATTGAAAAAATATGACGAATTAGTTAAAAAAATCAAAAAATGAAGCCGTTAATTTTAACAATATCAGGTTATTTCCTGATTATAATATTTATAATTTTTACTTTGGTATTTCCAGTGTCATTGGATTCAGATGCATGGTATGACTGGATATCATGGATGATGTTGATTTTATCATTGATTTTAAATATATTATGTTTTTTTATAAGTGTTTTTTATATAATAAATAAACGTGGAACTTGGGCAAATATTATAGCTTGCATTCTTTCTATTGTTTTCATGATTATAGCATTTTCATTAGTTTCTATAGAAACTGTAATTGTTGTTAATTGATCTTGAAATGAAATAATTTTTTACGAATTACAACCACTCAGAAGCTGTTATCCTCTGAGTGGTTATTTTTTTAATAAGTATATGATCAGGAGTTTCAAAAAAGTAGGGATTGGAAGGACAACGAACTTCCACTCATGTTACTTTTACTGGAACTACCTGCTATAGGGGCTAGTGCACCTATAGCAAAATTTGTTAAAATTCCTGGATTAAATAGTAGAAGAAATTATTGGTCTGCTGTAGGTAAAACAGTGCTAACTAAATTAAAAAAGCACTATCAGAAAAATTCGCCTGAGAGTCATTGCGAAGTACAGTGGATCAGAATTTTATAATTCTTTGCCAGGAACTACCTTGTCCTTACCTAGCACGATATTAAGCAACGGAACCTTGGAATCCAGTAGAATTTATTCTGATAGTTCGAATTTACCATTGATGTCACAATCACATATACCGCTAGAGGCTGGTAGGTCAAATCCATCACTTTTTTTCAATTATATTTTCATGCAACATTCTACCATTGTTGTATTTCGTATTGACATAGATAGACAATCTTATACCCTTGGAGAAAGACAGGAAGCAATAATTATAATTCCGTTGCACTAAAATGTCATCTCAAAAAATAATTAATATTTATTTAAAACCTCGTAAAGCTTTCGTTCTTTCAGTAGTATCTTGCGGGATTATATTAAGTTTATTTTTATGGAAATTTTGTAATCCAGATAATATTAATAATGGTGAATTACCTGTTCTAGCAGCAATTTTTTTTATAGGAGTTTATTTAAATATTAAATTAATTAGCTATCAATTATTATTACGCAATGATAGAATAATCAAAAAATTATGGTGGCAAAAAAAGGAGATTTTATATAAAGATATAGAAAAAATTATCATTAATGCTTCATGTTTCGATGCCTATAAAATAGGCAAAGCTATCAATCCACAAGTATTTAAAAAATTGGAAAAATATCAAATATTTGATGTATGGATTATTAGTAGTAAATGCAATATACATTTTAAAACTAAATGGTTTGATTCTGTCAGACAGATCAATGATGCTCTTTTGCTCCTCATCGAAAAATGTCCGATTGATAAATTACAACGTAATCAGTGTACTAATTTTTTTATTGTACGTGACATCAAGATGATTGTTAAATGGATTATTGTATTTTTTATATTAACATACGTATCTAGTTTTTTCTTTTAATGTTAAATATATTATAATGCTCTCTTGTTCTATGATTTGGTAAGCACATATTAAATAATCTGAATTAGATAATTCTATAAAGGCTTCCTTCTGTTTATCGGACGGAATCATTTTACAGGAATGGTAGTTTATTAAAAACCATTGAAACCAAATTAATGTGAGAAATATTAGATAATAAGATTATTAGTTAAAAGGATTCCTAAGAGACTTAGAAGAGAACATAATTAACAATGTAAGTATTCTACAAGTTGTTATAAATTGTGGGATACTTATAAGGTATTAAAAAATTATAATGAAATACTAATGGCAACAATGAAAAAAATAACTTTCTATACGAATTTTTTGCGCAGATCGACAAAATTGGTATGTTTGTTGGCATGTGCAGTCTTGTGTTGTGCCTCCAGCGCGCAGGAAATTGATTTTCAAGATAAGGTTGCTAAGCCCTATATTATAGCATATAACAATAGGAAATATCAATTCTGTCCTGTTGATTTAAATATCTTGAAATGTGAAAAATTTGCTGACATATGCGAATCTTTTTTTCAATTTCATATTTTCTTTAGCGCCTGGCCGGACATTAAGACGCCATCTCGAGAATCATTCATTATCTGCTGTGGTAATGTTGCTTTTTTCAGCAATTCCTCTATATTTATGATAGAAGACCTTGTGATTTATGTTGATAGAAAGACAAGTAAAATCTATAAGCGCGATCCAAAAAATATTATAAAATATCAATGCAACAGACAGGAAGTGTCCCTAATTGAAAAAATGAGGAAACTGGATTCGCCTGACGATGTTGTGGCAAACTGGGGAAGGTATTCCAATTTTGGTCCAAGCAATATGCAGCGAATAGAGGATAAAGAATTTGTCATATGGAAATTTGGTCAAAGCAGTTCCCGGGCTACTGAAACTCTTTTCGGACAAAAACCGAAAATCAATTAAAATGTATAAATAAAAATTGACCCAGGTGTTGTAGAAGATCTGATAACCATCAGTACGACAACATCGGCAACCGGAAGGAAGCCTTCGAATTCGGCAACACGACGGACTATGAAACCGATGAACTCAACCGGTATGCGGGCATCGTCAGAAATGGAGGGGAAGCCTTTACACCCCAATACGACGCGGACGGCAACCAGACGCTGGTAAAAACATCCACGGGCATCTGGGAAGTCACCTACAACGCGGAAAACCGGCCCGTGAAATTCGAAAGCGAAGACGGAGGGACAACCGTGGAATGCGCCTACGACTCCATGGGCAGGAGATTCGAGAAAAAAGTGACGGTTGGAGGGACAACGGGCTTCCACGCGCGCTACCTCTACCGTGACTACCTGCAGGTGGCGGAGTGCGACTTGACCGGGGAAACGCCGGAGGTTGTGCGCAGTTACATCTGGGACCCCTCGGAACCTGAGGCCACGCGCGTCCTGTCCATGACGCGCTGGGAAGCGAACGGGACGCAGGAGAAAGAGCATCTCTACTGCATGCACGACGAACTTGGGCTGGTCTACTACAACTACCGGCATCTCAATCCGCTTGACGGAAGGTGGATCAGTCGCGATCCCATCGAGGAAGAAGGCGGCTGGAATTTGTTCGCGTTTGCAGGAAATAAAATTTTTAATCAATCTGATATTTTAGGGTTGATATGTACAATAGAATATAGTATAAAATTACACACAATATTAATAAGGAAGGTAGATAAAGATGGTAATATACTTCGTTTGACTACGAGTAGATTTTTTTCTGGAAATGGTGATGGGAAAAATAATCCGGACAATGTTGGAAATAAAGATAACGGTCCTATACCACCAGGGAAATACTATGTGATAAAAAGACAATCTGGAGGAATTCGGAGCCAAATTGAAGATTGGACCTACAAATTATGGAATGATAATGATAAGACTCAATGGCTCACTTTCATTGCAATAGATGATGCATTAGACGATCAAAAAGAAATTAATGGAGTTTTTAGGTCTTCTTTTCGAATGCATTATGGAACAAGATCTTTGGGGTGTATCACTTTTTTAGATAAAGAAGTATTTGAAAAAGCGCGTGAATTTATCCTTGAAACTGAATCTAGAACAGTAAAAGGAGCAGATGGAACAGAATATATATTATGGAATTTTGGAAGTTAAAAAAGAATAGAAAAAGAATTGTTTTTTGTATTATTTTTTGTAGTATAATAACATTTCTTATTTTTACATTAGCATGTAAAATTATAGGAGCAGATGTCATGGAGGCTTGTGTTCCTGTTCATATAATGAGGATAATTATGAACAATTTTTATCCAGAAATAATTATTGATGGAGAGATATCCTATAGTATCCTTATGTATGATAGTTTTATTTTTTATGGGACAATTATTTTTTTAATAACATTTTTATGCATTTATAAAAACAAGTCCGTGGGTTGCTGTGGGAATCGGCTATTCTGACGCCACGCCCGTCAAAGCTTTACATACAACCATCTCGGTCAATTGACACAAGTTGAGGATGCTAGAAGCGACCGCCTACACAACCGGCCCGCTCAACCAATACACCGCCATCGAGCGCGGAGAAGAAAGCGCCTTTGAGCCGGTTTACGACGCGGACGGCAATCAGACATTGATCAGGACATCCACCGGCATCTGGCAAGTCACCTACAACGCGGAAAACCGCCCGGTGCGCTTCGTCAATGAAAGCGCCAAAACCGTGGTGGAATGCACCTACGACTACATGGGCAGGCGGCACACCCGCAAAGTGAGCGTCAACGGGACGGTAAGCAGCTACCTGCGCTACATGTACCGTGGCTACCTGCAAATAGCCGCCATAGATGCCGTCAGCGGAGTCTTCCGATGGTTCCTGTTCCGGGACCCGACGCAGCCTGAGGCTGCGCGCCCGCTGGCCATCCGCAAAGACGGCACCTGGTACGCCTACGGGTGGGATCTGACCGGGAACGTCACGGAAATCTTCGGGAAAGCCGGTTACCTGCGCACAGTTTACACCTACACGCCTTACGGAGAAGCCGCCGCCGAAGGGGACGTCACCCAGCCCATCCAGTGGAGCAGCGAATACAGCGATGAAGAACTGGGGCTGGTCTACTACAACTACCGTCATCTCAATCCGCACGACGGAAGGTGGATCAGCCGCGATCCCATCGAGGAACAGGGCGGTTGGAATTTGTTCGCGTTCGTAAATAATAATGGTATCATCAATATTGATTTATTGGGGTTATTGTCATTTATGAGTTGTGTTCGTTTCCCTGATTTAAGCATGATCTGTTTAATTTCCATTTTTGAGGGGCTTTGCGTTTGTCCCGAATGCAAAAAGATAGCGGATAAAATGTATAAGGCAAAATCTTTCGATACGCTTTTGGAGAAAGGAAATGAACTGGTAAAATGGGCAAAAATCAAAAAATGATACGTTTGTTACGCTTGAAATAATTGGGCCCATATTTACGAATTTCGGGGAAAATGCAGTAGGTGGGCCGATACCCGCAGACAAACCGTATAGGATTCTTCCAAAAAAGATGGTGGCCCCAAGAATAAGGATAGTAGTTACCATAAAGGAACACCAGGTATAATTTATGATTCGAGGTTTAATAGAAATAGAAAAGCTATACGGATTCATGAATTGGGGGTTTCCAGGGGGTGCATTACCATAGGGAGCAGATATGTTGACTCTGAAGGAAAAGAAATTCCGTTGGTTAGTAAAAATACTGGTGAAGGCTATATTGAACAGTTAATGAATGCCCGTAATGAATGTGGAGGATTTTATTTGGAAATAAAAGAAGTCGAAGATGAGTATAAACCTAAGGAGTTGATCAATGTTAAGAACAGCTATGATGGTGCGGTCTATACTCCAAATACGGCTGCAACGATTTTGAAAATTCCAATTATGTAATTTGTGGTAGAAAAATCAGATTAACAGAATTCCATGTCTCCAGAGAAAATGATTCTGAAAGACAGGTAATATTCTGAATAAAACAGGTTCCAAACAAAATGTGGCGTCATGTGATGATGACGCCACATTTTTATAGATCAAATAGTCGTGTTTATTTTCACTAGCAATTTGCAGAGACACACCGCATACCGGGATACAGCCGAAAATCCTGAAAGGCGATGCTGTATCCGGTTTGTCAGACAGTTATTCCATCTTTGTCCGTGTCCTGTTTTTTAGATTTTTGAAAACCTTTTTGGTATTTGCTGTTTTGTCCATTATTGAAGAATGAATAGCAACAGTATACTATTGGAACATGCCGTAAAGGGATTTTGACTTTGAGGTTATTATGGATATAGGGAGAGGGATATGAACTTGAAAAGAATATGGGTTTTATCCTTGTTTCCGGTTGCATTGTTTCCATCCTGCCGCCAAGGGATGACTACGGTGGCGCAGCCTCTGAAACCGGTATTTGTACGCGTAGCAGATCCTCTCAATCCGGAATCTCCCCAGTCAAGAGAAAAGATAAGGGACTTGTCACAACAGCAGAGGCAGCAGTTGGCGGGCTATATCGTTCATTCTGCGAATTGGGAGCAAATGACCAGGAAAGAATTTGAACTGATCCGCAGCGGACGGGGCCAGGAAGGGTTGTCTATGGATCACTGGAGTTCCGATAGTTATTTTAACAGGATGACTGTTCCCTATATCCGTTCGTCGAGTAAGGATGAAGATATTTTATCCCTTCTTCAAAACAATGAAGACGGAGAAGTTATTTTGAGCAGAGCGAATCTTTTTGAATTGGTAGCGGAAAATTATATAGAACATTATCCTGATGATAAGAAAGGATGGGATTTTTTATGGTTTTTTATGGGTGAGGACGTAGACGAAATACCTTTTTGCAGTATAATTAAAGAAATGATTATAAAGAGAAATCTCGATCGATTCGTCTATGGGAAGAAAATATTGGATATGATAGGCGATTCCCCTATCAGAAAGAATGATGGACGCTGCCTTTAGTTTTATAGAGGGTACTGACAGACAACAAACTTTGGTCTGAAGCAGGGAAGAATAGTTCAGGATATGGGTTGAGTTTGCAAATTGTCTCAACTGAACCGCAAAGTGAGCGTCAACGGGACGGTGAGCAGCTACCTGCAAATAGCCGCCATAGATGCCGTCAGCGGAGTCTTCCGATGGTTTCTGTTCCGGGACCCGACGCAGCCTGAGGCTGCGCGCCCGCTGGCCATCCGCAAAGACGGCACCTGGTACGCCTACGGGTGGGATCTGACCGGGAACGTCACGGAAATCTTCGGGAAAGCCGGTTACCTGCGCACAGTTTACACCTACACGCCTTACGGAGAAGCCGCCGCCGAAGGGGACGTCACCCAGCCCATCCAGTGGAGCAGCGAATACAGCGATGAAGAACTGGGGCTGGTCTACTACAACTACCGGCATCTCAATCCGCACGACGGAAGGTGGATCAGCCGGGATCCCATCAAGGAACAGGGCGGCTGGAATTTGTTCGCGTTCGTTAAAAATCAACCTACCTTTTTAAAAAATTACGTTGGGCTAATTTCATGGGGGGCAAAAAAGGTAACTCCTGATCCGCATCCTGATCTTCCTAAGTATAGTATTGATTTTTGGAGAATAGGGAATATCATTCTTGGATATCCGGAGGTCTATGCTGCTTTAATAGGAACAAAGGTTGATTCTTCTTTGGCATATGAAACGTTCATAAAATATCTTTCAAAGACAGGTGGCGAGTATAAAATAGATCCTCAATGTATTATAGATCTCGAGAGTGGCGAATCAGATGGTCTCCAAGATAATATTAATTTATTGACAAGATTGGCTATATCATATGCGAGAGAACATAAATATTTTGAGAAAAAATTATATCTGGATTCCTGACAACTTCTTCAAGCAAGATCCAGTGAAGGAAATTATATTTTAGGAAGATATTACATGACGATGACTGCTACAGTAAATTCAGATTGTTCCGTAGATTATACTGCATATATTAGCGATATTTATGATTTCGATCATAATAGTTGGCTGCAAACGCGTTTTGCCGCCTTAGAAAAATACGGTTATGCTGCTCCTTTTAACGTGAGAGGAAATATTTCTGGAACATATAGAAAGTATAAAGAATGATGAAAGAAATATTGTTTATTGTTTTGACTTTATTGACAAATTTTATTTGGTTCATATTTTATCTTGTGTACATCGGGAAATTCCCGTTGGTAAAAATACTTGTATGTTCTTTAATTGATTTTATTGTCATAATATTATGGAACGGGGATGAATATTTTTTGCAGCATATCATATATGTAATTTTTTGTTCAATCCTTCTTGGAAGTGGATTTGCAGGATTTATTGAGTACATAAAGAATTTATATAAAAATTACAGGAAAGGTAATTTATCATTTAAATCAATTTTTGTTATTTTATTATACGTGTGGCTATGCGCTATCTGTATTAGTTTAGTTCAGAATTGAGCAGGAGAATGGGTAATTAATAAAATATGAAAATGAAATGAATAAAAATCTGATTAATAAAATTAAAAATGAGAAAATAAATTATATTGTTGAGTGGTGGGAGGAGGATAGTCTGGATATTGATAATAATCAGCATATTCTTTTTTCACTTGAAAACGAAGATATTGATATTGTTATAACAGAGAAAAATATTGATGAAATTAATTGTATTTTGACAAAATTTAATATAGATATATCTATGGAATTTCATGTTAATTTTTTTGATCGTATCATCTATCCAATATCTAGATATGGAGAAAAATATTATGAATATAAATATGGAGATGCGGTGAATAAAATTTTAAAATTCATAGGTGTTCATTGTTTGCAAAAAAGGAAGTCTCTTTAAATTTATATTTAATATTTTTCAATGGGTATTATTTTTTATTCAACGATATTACTTGCAGAAGAAATTTAAATAATGAAATTTGTTAGAATTGAATACTCAGTGAAGAAAATATATAGGCCAATAATTTTCCATCATTAATGAATAACATAGCTAAATAGAGATTTCTTTGGACTCCCGGTAAGTTAATTTGCCGGTGTTTCTTATCAGATATTTTATCCTGTTACAAAGCGCATATGCACGAAATATATTGTGACGAAACTAAAAAGAGTAATTCTTTGATTTTTAATGATTTTCTATTAGTCTTTCTTGATAGCAGTTGTAAAAAAATTCTATTTATCAAACGTGGAGAATGATGTCTACAGGTGACGACGCAATCCCGATACAATATTTATTGATATGCAAAATGCAAAAAATAATCTTGATAAATAAATGAAAAAATACTAATGATTGCTGGAATGATTATTGGTGCTTGGATAATGGTTTCCTTATCGCTGGCTGCTTATGGGGTTTTTTATAGTGATAAAAATGATTATTCTCCCGTTTTTATCTATCCATTTGAATTTGGGATTCATTTTTCAAATGGTGATGAGGTATTGACTTATAATAGATATGGAAAAAGAGAATGTTATTTGTTTGGAATGTGCATATTCGGTATTTGGATTCCTGATAAGGATACTTATGAGGAAGAGTATATTAGTGATATTTTCATTGGTACATTTGAAAATTAAATATATTACCAAGTTATTTTTTGCTAATACGATTTAATAATTTCCAATATGCCTGCAATTATTTAATTAGAGGCCTATTGGTGTTTGGATGCCAGATTACATTGGGGTACAACATAATGGAAAGAAAATTGTCACAACGAATATAATAATCATATGAAATCATGTATAGTATCTTTAGTGTTGTTTTTTAGTACGTCAAACTGTCAATATGATCTTAAAACGGTTGTAGAACATAATAGAGATCATGATAGTGCCATTGTTGATGATGTTCAAATATTGGAAAAATCATCTAGTAGTTCAATATGGAAAAAATTTTATGTTAAAATTCATGGTTTAGAAAAAGATATTCCAGGAGAATATATAGATTTTCCATATATTATTGAATACAAAAATAGATTTATTATAGTATGTTCTATTAAAAGAGAATCAGTTGTTTTTGTTGTTACAAGAAAGAATAATCAATTGGAATTTATTCCTGCAACTGAAAAAAATAATTATGAATTGTTCATGGATAAATGTCGAAACATGAAATATTATCCTATTCGTTTTGTAAATGGAACATTGCCTAAGTTGAGAAATGGACAGCTAGTATCTGATTATTCGATAGAGTGTTCTTCTAAAGAATTTCCCGATCCATCTGATATTATTTATTTAGAATTTAAAGGAATATTTGATTTTGATTTCAAAGAAAATATATTGGAATTAAAAAATATAGAAGGACCTATAAATTAATTTTTTCCTATGTTCAGTAATAATTTGAATTATCATTGTAAAAAGGATGATCAGAATATTTTGACAATGAATGGATGTTTTTTAGATTGGAATTTATTGAAAAAGGAAAACTTATTAATTATTATAGAGTAAAAAACCCTTACAATACTCCTTCCTATTGTATGCCATATGAGCGCGAGCAAACATTCATCCTGTCCTATCCTCTGGAATTTACTGACGAGAATCAGATACTCTGACACCACGCCTGGTCAGTGCTTTGTATGCAACCACTTTTAGGAAATCTGACGCAAATCACTCATGTCTCCGGAACGGGAATCTTCGCCTACATCCCTACGGAGAATTGGAAAGCCGACGCTTTACGGCAAACGGCATTGCCTGCAGGTCTATTCGAGCGTTATGACGAACTCAGCCGTCCGGATGGGTTCCAAATTAAGCGCAGACGACCGCCGCGTCCAGCAGACGCATCTGTCCTATGACGGGGAAGACCGCCTCTCCACCCTCACGGAGGAAGGCATGAAAAACCTTCTTCTGGATCTACCTCGAAAGAGAGGAAGAACAGGTTCCACTTCTTGATCAAAAACGTAGACGATGAACCGGGACTGGTCTACTACAACTACCGACATTTCAATCCGCTTGACGGAAAGTGAAGCATTTACTACTTATGGAGTCCCCATACTGACATTTCTATTACCAGTGAAGACATCCGACAAGGTATCTTTCAACGAGGAAGTTTTATGCAGTATGCAGTAATAATTAATTGTGGCTGTAATGAGGAAATTTTGCTAAAAGATAAAAATACCCCCCCCCATTTGTGAGAGTATGGGGAAATTTTTAGAAGTGCTATATATGACGTCAAAGATAAAACTGATTATATGGTTTCTAAATAATAGTTTTCTAAATTTTCAGATTTAATTTCAAAAAATTCTGTTATAATGCAATGAAAAGAATAATAAAAATAAAAGAGAAAAATATAGATAAGGAATCTGCGATTATAACGATAAAGATCATAGTTTTTCCAATTGTTTCATTTGTGATAATTATATTTGGTATTTTTTTTCTTGTCGGAAAGTTAAATAATTTTTATTATTTGCCAGAAAATTATCGAGGAAATACATTAGAATATCATCATGAACAGCTTGCCCAGGAAGGTTTTTCTTATCTTGGAAAAACGGAAACTCAGGGAATTTCTAAATGTTTAGCTAAAGATATATATATATATAGAAAAAAAGTATTATTTGGTTTTTATCATTATATCATTTTATCTAAAAAGAAAAATGGATTAAAGATAGATTCTGGAGGTCAGTATTTATCTACTCCTTTCAATAAATTAATTTTTTCATACTATAAAAATTTTGTTCCTAAAGAACGTCCCCCGATAGTCAATCGAGAAGATATACAGTAGCGGCTCTGCAAGAATTTTTTGTTAGTTGAATATATGAGTTTTTAAAATCAGTGAATAGAATTTAGATAGTCTGAATAGAAAGAAAATATGGTGAATGATTTTAAGTATATAGCTCTCAAACACTGTCATAACCTTTATAACTTGGCTATATTTACAATCAAGATAGTATTTGAGAAACAAACAACAAGTAATAATGCTAATATCTAAAACAGGAAGTATCATTAGATTATGCAAGTGATAAGATTTTTATCATGGATAATGGTTGTTTATTGACATTATGAATATTAAAATATGATAGTCTAATTAAAAAAATATAAAAAATGAAGCCATTAATTTTAACAATATCAGGGTATCTTCTGATTATAATATTTATAATTTTCGCGTTGTTGTTGTCTATATCTTTAGATTCAAGTTTATGGTATGATTGGATAGCACGAATGATACTGATCTTAGCGGTAATTTTAAACATTTTATGTTTTTTTATGAGTATTTCACTTATATTAAAAAGACATAAAATTTTGATGAATATTTTAGCTCTTATTCTTTCTATCACTTTCATAGTTATATCATATCCGGTAATTCTTGAAGAAATTTCAATTATCACTAACTAATTTTTGCGTATTATAACAATCAGAGATTAAAAAAATTGCTTGACTAGTAAGTGATGTCCGAAGAGACAGCGAACTTCCACGCGCGCTACCTCTACCGGGGTTATCTGCAGGTGGCGGAATGTGGACTTGACGGGGGAAACGCCAGCGCTCGCGCGCAGTTACATCTGGGATCCCCGCGGAACCTGAAGCCACGCGCGTCCTAGTCATGACACGGTGGAAGGTGAATGGAATGGAAGAAAAGGAACATCTCTACTGCATGCACGACGCGATGAAAAACGTCACCGCGATCTTCGGAGCAGCAGGAGGCCGCCGGGCGTTGCACGAATACCGTCCGTATGGAGGGGTGATTACGTCGGAAGGCGACAATGGCGGAAGAGAACAAATTCCGCTTCTCAAGTGAATAACATGGACGACGAACTGGGGCTGGTCTACTACAACTACCGGCATCTCAATCCGCTTGACGGAAGGTGGATCAGCCGTGATCCCATCAAGGAAAAAGGTGGTTGGAATTTGTTTGGGATGGAGTCGAAATAATACGAACGAATATCTTGACTGGTGTGGACTACAATGTGTGCTTCCTATACATTCTGCAACAGGAGTTCCTGGAGATAATCCAAGCCGAGACCAAGGTAGTGTTTCAAGGTAACCATTTTAGACTAAACTATACACCAGCTTCAAATAATGAAGTGACACCATTTCAACTTGGCATTGAGTGGTTAACTGGAGTTGGCCCTGGGCATCGATATTTTAAGGATAATGACGATTTTGCAGAACGAATGAGAAGCCATGACCATATTCAAAAAAATATTAAAGAAATAGAAAAAATAATAACTGAAAAATGTAAAAATGATTGCTCATATGTAGGAGCATATACGCATCCAAGGTCTCAATCTAATTATAATCTTGGGGGAGTGGAAGGTGTAATTAACTATCTTGGCGATTATTCTAATGTAATTACTTTTGGACAATTCGGAAATTCGGCAGTAACTTTTACTGGATCTTATTCAGCTGTATTCACAGTCAGTAATATTGATTGTTGCAAAAATACTGCCGATTTGCTAATTGTTTTAAATAATCGTTCACATGCAGCTTCTGCTCTACATCCCCCTATATTGGGTTACACAAGTTGGTGGCAAACAAATTTCGCTCCTCTAATTAATCAATTGTTTTCGACTGGGCCAGGTTCGCCAACAACACAGACTGTAACTCTTAAAGAAAAATTAAAATTATCTTCTGATTGTTCATCAAAATGATTAATAAAACTATTTATGTATATTTTCTATTTTTTTCTTATTTTTTTGACTTCGTGTGATCAAGGAAAAATAAAAAATTCCAATCAATGTTTAGGTGAATGGAAATTGTTGGATGACAATTCTCATAAAAAGTCATTTATTTTGAAAGAGAATGGGAAAGTAGAATTCAATAATTTATCTATTAAAGATATTGCTGGTAGTGAAGAGGAACAAATTCCTAAAGCTGGTACTTGGAAACTTGTTTTAGATGAATCAAAAGGTAGTTTTTTAGAAATTTGGTTTAGCCGTGATGGTGGAGAATATGGACAAGGAGGCAAACTAGTAAAGGAGAAAGAATTAGAAGTTTGGTTTACAGTTGGAGATCCTGATGACTTTAAATGGAAGCGTTTCCGTCTTGTGAACCCTTATTATGCTAATAGGATAAAATAAAATCAAATGCCTATTTATTTTTTGTTGTTAAGTATTTTGTGCGATATATGAGACATATTATAAAAATAAATAACATATTTTCAATATTTCTTTAATTAAAAACGCTCCGCGATTTTATATTGCGGACCGTTTTTTGGAGGATGATTAAATGACTTATATACAAATAATTGTCTTGGCTATTGTCGATTTTTGATTTTTTAGTGTATGTAAAATGATTAGATTTTTTCAATTGATTTTATCCATATCTAGATTTATTGAAAAATTAATTATAGGCTAAAATTTTATAAATTGGTGAAAAAATATAACTATTATTTAAAATTTATATTTAATTATTGAAGAAGGGCGAAATTCGTGTTTCCTTATAAGAACTCCTCTCAAAGATTGCGTTAGAAAACTTTGTTTTTCTCGTCGAGGTTTCGGAGGAAGTCGGAACAAAGGCGAAAGAAATCTTGTCGGATTTCCGGCAGGAACTCCCAATGAATTTAAAAAAATGAAACCTGATCCTAATAACCCTGATAGAGTCCTCATGAAAGATCCTAATGGGAAAACTATATCAAAAGCAAAGCCAAATGGTTTCGATGAATTTTGGAAAAATAAACATAATTAGTTAATATGAAAATTAATATTTGTCCTGAATTGTGGGAAAAGTATCTTGGCAAGTGGAATTTTTCTGTTTTTCTAGATTATTGTCTTGAAATAAAAAGAAACAGAAAATCAATTAGTATTGATATATTTGATGTATTAAGAGATGAAAAATGTGTGTTAATTCCAATTAAATTAAGTGATGAATACTTGTCATTTTGGATGCGTAGCAGTTGGACAAATATTAAATTCTCAATTTTTCAACATTTAAAAAATGAAACTCTTATAATAGATTTTTCGGATTGTGACATTTATAAAAAGACATTTCCAGTACAAATTAACCAATCTCATAAGTATATCGTTGATTTTAACGCTTCCAAAATGCCAAAATGGATTTACGGGACATGGCAGACAACAGATGGTTTAGAGTATATGAATATAAGCCGTGACGATACTAATTTATCAATAGCCCTTTGGTCTGATTTTGGGGATATTCCACCAACTCAAAATCGCAGTTTTCGTAAGATTATTTCAGTCTATGATATAGATAGTTTTAATATCAAGATGATTGTGAAAGGATATGATTACAGTAATAAGATTAGAGAAATAGTAATATTATTCGATTCTCATGCGAAAGAAGTGAGATTAATTTATTCGAGATCGGTAGAAGCTAAAAGAATATGAATAATGTTTAGTTCTTTTTTATTTGATAATTTTAATTATAATAAATTTTAAATATAATTCACTTATTTTTTTGAAATTATTTAGAATAGACCACGACAACACTGTCACGACTCGAACCGACCTAGCCGGTCGAGTCGTCAGCATGACGGACACAGCCGGAAATGCAACCGTAACGAGGGAATACGCTTACGACAGCCTGGCAAGGCCCGTTACGCGGCGCACGGCCCGCCAGGGGAATATCGTCAACGACAGCTTTGCCTGCAACAGCCGGAGCGAACTGGCCTCTGCCACCGTCAGCGGCAGGACATACGGCTACAGTTACGACAACGTAGGCAACCGGAAAACCGCGCGGGAAGACGCGGAAGAAGCGACCGCCTACACAACCGGCCCGCTCAACCAATACACCGCCATCGAGCGCGGAGAAGAAAGCGCCTTTGAGCCGGTTTACGACGCGGACGGCAATCAGACATTGATCAGGACATCCACCGGCATCTGGCAAGTCACCTACAACGCGGAAAACCGCCCGGTGCGCTTCGTCAATGAAAGCGCCAAAACCGTGGTGGAATGCACCTACGACTACATGGGCAGGCGGCACACCCGCAAAGTGAGCGTCAACGGGACGGTAAGCAGCTACCTGCGCTACATGTACCGTGGCTACCTGCAAATAGCCGCCATAGATGCCGTCAGCGGAGTCTTCCGATGGTTCCTGTTCTGGGACCCGACTCAGCCTGAGGCTACGCGCCCGCTGGCCATCCGCAAAGGCGGCGCCTGGTTACGGCTGCGGGTGGGATCTGACCGGGGACGTCACCCAACCCATCCAGTGGAGCAGCGAATACAGCGATGAAGAACTGGGACTGGTCTACTACAACTACCGTCATCTCAATCCGCACGACGGAAGGTGGACCAGCCGCGATTCCATCGAGGAACAGGGTGTTTGGAATTTGTTCGCGTTGTAAATAGTAACGGTATCATCAATATTGATTATATAGGAAAAAAATAATACCGGAAGATACTCCTATTATTGTCATTACTATAAAACGAAAAACAATAAAATGGAAACAGCTTGTTAGAGAGAATGTATTTAAAAAACTGGAAGAAGAAGATGCGTATGGGCACTGCTGGGTTGAATTGGGTAATGAGAGCTATGGATGGTGGCCAGCTAAGGGGGTGGATCGACTTTCCACTCTTACAGGAGTACCTGGTTATTTAAATGGTACTTTAGATGCCCATGCAGCAGGGATAGCAAGTATGACTAGAGATGCTCATCATGGTGATACTGCAGATTATGAATTTCATCCTGTCCTTAATACTGGTATATTTTTTTCAACATTCATGAAGTATGGCAAAGAAAAAGGAAAAAAATGTTGTGATGTGACAGAAGAAGGTATAAAAAGCTATATACGTAAATTTGTATCTTCATATTCTGGGTCTTGGCCCTATCCATGGGGACAAAACTGCCATAGTTTTCAAAAATAGATGATGAATATGTGTTGTATTAAAGAACCATAAATTTTAGATTATGCAATAAAATGTCAAATAATAATTTTTTATATTTTTATATGATTATCTTAGGAGGGATATGTATTTTTTCTCCAATAGAAGCAAGTGCTGTGGAACAAAGTAAAATAATGAATCTTGTATACGATAGTAAAAATTCTACCGGTAAAGATTTTATACTTCCTGATGTAGGTGTTTCTGTGAAGACTGCTTTTTTTATATTATGTAAGTCAGGAAAGATGAGTCTAAAACATACTTATAGGGTCTATGCTGATCAACAGTATTATTATTTCGTTGATACTTTTTTGGGGATACCTAAAAAAGACGACGATATACGGGAAAAATCAGTTAAGATAAGTAGGGATAAAAAGCTGACTATATCTGATATTAAAGTGGAATAACATATGTCTAATATTTAATAATACGCCTGCAAATTTACTTGCAGGCGTATTATTTTTTTGCAAGATGCCGTCAGCGGAGCCTTCCGATGGTTCCTGTTCTGGGACCCGACGCAGCCTGAGGCTGCACGCCCACTGGCCATCCACAAAGACGGCACCTGAGTTGGAGCTATGACAAGTGGTGCAATTGGTAGTGCTGGTGCCGGTGTTGGTGCTGCTCCTGGAACTGTAGTTGGCGCAAGGATAGGTGCGTTAATAGGAGATGTCACTGGTTGGTGGGTTGGTACGTCAATTGCAGAACGTGTATATGATTGGATATTCACAGAATTAGAAAAAGAAGAGTATGAAGTTGTATGTACAAAAAATTAGTTTTTATTATTTGTAGTGGTATATTGGTTATATTTATTTGTAAAATTTTATAAAAATGAATCGAGAAATAAATAAGTACTATTTTGATATTAATAGTGAAGCAAATTATATTTTTTTTGAATGCAAAAATGGTTTGCATTATATGCTGTCCAATTCAATATGTTCATATATTCCGGAGTTGCCTCCGAATGCCCGTGAATATCCAAACAAGTGGAATTCGCAGAAATGGAATAAATGTGGTAAAAAATGGATTTCTTTTTTATGGCGGGGTTTTTCCTGTGAAGATAATAACTGCGTTCCTTCGTATGAGCACTATTCTCATTTATATATTGGTTTTCAGTCCAGTATGGATACCCTTTATTTCATGAATAATGGGGCGGTAATTCACTTTTTCTTAAAGAAAAAAAAGGAAAAAAAAGAGATAGAGGAAATTCGTTTTTATACAAGTCAGCAGGCTGATAGGAATGGAATTCGCATTCAGAATTATCTACATAATTCCTCTTATCAAAATATTCCTATTTATTGGGAAGGGACAGATGGTCTTTATCCTCTTGAAGGAGGATTTATTGTCACACCAAGTTTTTGTTCCAGCGGAAAGCTTTGCGATATGAAAGCTTATGAACTTAATCATATTGAAAATTCACGCAGTATCGATTTTGTGCAAGGAGCTTTTAGTCTGGCAAAATATCCGGAAGAAAGTCGTGCATTTAGAGAGCTTCCTTCGTATTTCTGTGAACTGGCAGATTCCTCATTTGACTATGAATCATGGGAGATGGCTATGACATCGGAATCCATTCCTCTGGAACATAACTGTGTTCATCCGTTTTATAAGAATGACATATGTATAGCTGAATTGGTAATTGTTAATTTGATATGGGGAACTTCTTATTATCCCTATCAGGATTCATATGTACTTTTGTTACGCTACTCTCCATCAGTAGAATCTTGTGTTATCCAACTTGTTGACCTTGTATTGGAAAAATTTCCCAGTATCAGATTAATAGAAAATAAAGAAATTATATGATGATTTTGTCTAATTTTGAAAACTATTTTTAATCATCAGAAGATGATGCGAAACTCTGAAAGCTGTCCTGATGCCAAAAAGAGATAGGAATCTTATGCAGCGGAGGAAAGCAGCTATTTCAGGGTACTCTAAAAGTGAGATGTCTTATAAAAATTTAGAATGACAATTTGAATTTTTATGATATTATCATAATTGAGACTAATCTCAGAAGAGCAGAAGTTTTGTTTTTTTTGAGTAATTATCGATTTTATTAAAATGATATGATGAAAAAATATATTATATACTGTATTATTGTTGTTGTTTCAGTATTTGCTTCTTTTCTGTTTTTTGATAAATATTATAAGAAATCTACTCTCTGGGAGAGATCGGCAATACATATGTCTTTAGCTATGATCCTCCTTTAATAATACGAAATGTAAAGATTCAGGAATTATCTAAATTTAATCAAACACTTGCTGATTAGTTTCCCGATCATCATATCTATGCTACATACTGTGGAAAAGAATGTACCCTGACCGTAATAATTCTTTATGATTATGATACTGATTTTTCCTATGCAGATAGAAAAAACTGTGGAAACTAATTTGTGAATGGCAAGACAGCTTGTGGTATAAACAGGATATGGAGCAAATTAAATAAAACTTAATATTTTTGATTTTATATAATTAATACATGAAAACTGTTTAATTTTATAAAAGCTCTTTCTGTTTATCGGAAGGAGCTTTTTTTACAGAAATTATAATTACTTTGTTTTGATAGTGATTTTTTTGTTGATTTTTATAAAATTATGTTTCCTGTCAAAGATATTGACCATTGTAAAAATGCTATGAATCTGCTAATAGTTTTGAGAAAATCCTTGACGAAGTAGCAGCAATATTGAAATGCTCAAGCAGGAACTGGATGTCCATGTTTCCAGATATAAAGAATATGGTTTTTAGTAAAATATTATACTTTTTCTTGTTTCCGGCTGTATTGTTTCCATCCTGTCGCCAGGGGATGACTACGGTGGCGCAGCCTCCGAAGCCAGTACCTGTTTACGATATGGAAAAGCTTCCTAAGGCTTCGGTATATATTCAGGCAGAGGAAAAAATAATGAACTTATCGCTGCAACAGAAGCAGCAATTGGCGAGTTATATCATTCATTCTGCGAATTGGGAGAAAATGTTGAAGAAAGAATTCAAGCGGGTCCGCAGCGGACGGTATCAGGAAATGTTGTCCATGGTACATCAGGATGACGATAGTTATTTAAATAGAGTTATTATTCCATATATCCGCTTATCGAGTAAAGATAAAGATATTTTATCTCTGCTTCAGAATAATACATACGGGGAGGCTATTTTAAGCAGGGTGGATATTTTTGACTTGGTAGCGGAAAATTATATAGAATATTTCCCGGATGATAAAAACGGGTGGGATTTTTTATGGTTTTATATGAACATGCAAGAAGAAGAGGCTCCCTATTGTGAAATGATCAAAAAAATTCTTATAAAAAGGCATCTCAACCGATTCAGCTACGGGAAGAAAATACTGGATATGCTCGGCAACTCTCCTTTTAGAAGAAATGATGGATGTTGTCTTTAGTCATTATGAGGGTGTTGACAGACAATAAATTTTGGTCTGAAGCAAGAAAGGGTAGTTCAGGATGTGGGCTGAGTTTGCAAATTTTCTCAACTGAACCGCAAATTTATTGATAAATCAGGAGTTGATGAAGAAAATTTATTCTGAATAATGAATGAAATTTATTATAAAATACTTTGATAGCAAAAAGAAATTTCATTTCAACGAAATATACAAGACAGCTAAATATATTAAATCATTAATTGTTATTTCTCCGCAGGTTCTCCAGATAGTTCAAATTTTCAATAACAGAAATAATTATGGACAATGAGAATACTAAAATAAAAGATACAGGATCTTGGTCCCCATTCTACTATTGGATAGTAGGAGTAGTGACTATGTGTGCCTTGATGTGGATTCTTCCTAACAATTATCCTAGAGAACCTTGGGAAAATATCATTAGAGTTTTACTTGGAGCATTGTTCATATTTCTCTTTTTTGTATGTCCAGTGTGGATGATTATTTCAGCAATACGCTATTGGAAGACAAAAGATTATATTCATGCTACCGTGGCGGTATTAATTGCTTTGGCAATTTTAGAGAGTGTTTTATTTGGTCCTCTGTTAAGCATTGATTTTTGATTTCACTATTTGTTTTCTAAAAATTCTGACGAGTGACTGAAAAGAAAAAAGGAGCTGCTGAACAATAAAATTGATCATTCCCGGCAAGCAAAAAACTTATAAATCTCAGTTGAAACGGATAAAAAATGGTGATTAATATAATTTTTTTCTGGATATTAGTTGTTTTTGGAGTTATTATCAGCTTATATAATTGGATAATAGTTTTTAATTGTGTAATAAAATCCAAAAATTCATCTTGTATTCCTCTATTGGGCGGTGGAGCAATTGTTTTAGCTATGAATCTTCCTGGAATAGATATGGAAGAATACGAATCTATTCCCTTATTATTGGATTATGGATGCATTCCTCTTTTTGTCCACACGTTTTTTTCCTTTATATATAAAATGTTGAAGGGATTATTTAAATAGAGTAAAAAACAATTAGTCAAAAGGATCGCTTTTAACAGTTTTTCATCAAGGGTATTTGCATATAGCAGAGTGCGGATTGACCGAGGAAATGCCGGCTTCGTGCGCAGTTACATTTGGGACCCTTCGGAACTGGCGGCTGTGCGCATCCTGTCCATGACGCGCCGGGAAGCGAACGGGATGCAGGAGAAAGAGCATCTCTACTGCGTGCACGAGACGATGAAAAACGTTACCTCCCTCTTCGGGGAAGCGTATATGGTCGCCGTATTCTGTACGAATACCAGCCGTATGGCGGTCTGATCACGTCGGAAGGCAATATGGGGGAAGAAAACGGGTTCCGCTTCTCGAGCGAATACATGGATGGCGAACTGGGGCTGGTCTATCACAGTGTTCATCGGTATCAATTCGTTTGATATCTTTGGAGCGGCCTCATTCCTGTTGGAAATTTGTCAACGGGGATTGGAAAGAGATAGGTATTCATGCAGAGTTAGTTCTGTAAATTTTGTTGATTAAGCCTTTTAGAATTCTGTATGGGATTCAAGCTGCATCCGGTATGTTCCGGGTGCAGTTTTTGTGTAAACGGGTTGAGAAAGACTTGCCGTTATCCGCCTTCCGGGAAGAACGGAAAGCGGGAGCGCAGCCGGAAGAATTAATTTTTTCTTAACAAGAAGAAGAAGGAAGTTAACTACCCAGAATGGAATTTCCGGATATATTGGGGCAATGTTTTTACATTATATTAAACATCGCCGGTCCGTTCCGGGACTCCGTATCTGCCATAGCGGTTTTTCCGTGAAATTTTTTCAGATAAAAAAGAAAAACGGCATAGAATAATATTTTTGTTTCCATATATGTTGGAATGGTTTGAATTTAAATTTCATAAAATATCATGATGGAATCATTGTTGGGTTTTATCTTTTGTCTATTGAGCGGAATATTCTGTTTTTGGCTCTTTTTCAAATGCGTCGACTGGTTTGAAAAAATCTAAAACTGTGCCTGTCTATGTATACATTATTATTTGTGATTAGCTTAATTGTGTTCGGTTATTTGATGTATGTCTTGATCAAACCGGAAAAATTTTAACCAGCAAGATGATGAAAATAGAAATTCTAGGTGTTATTGCGCAAATCGTTCTTATGGTGGCTTTGAGCTATCCTCTGGGGAAATATATTGCCAAGGTTTACAAGAAGGAGAAAACATGGCTTGATTTCATGAAGCCTGTTGAAAGGCTGATGTTCCGCCTGTCCGGGATTAATCCGGAGGAAGAAATGAACTGGAAGCAGTTCCTGCGGGCTTTATTGACCGTAAATCTGTTCTGGTTCGTATGGGGGATGGTTCTTCTGGTCAGCCAGGGGTACCTGCCCCTCAATCCGGACGGCAACGTCGGACAGACGTGCCACCAGGCGTTCAATACATGCATTTCATTCATGGTGAATTGCAACCTCCAGCATTACAGCGGGGAGAGCGGTTTGACCTATTTTACGCAGTTGTTCGTGATTATGCTGTTCCAATTTATTACGGCAGCTACCGGCATGGCCGCAATGGCAGGGATCATGAACGCTCTCAGTAAGAAGACAACTAAAACGATTGGAAACTTCTGGGATTACCTCGTGTTGAGTTCTACCCGCATTTTGCTGCCTCTTTCTCTGGTGGTCGGATTCATCCTGATTACTCAGGGTACGCCGATGGGGTTTGACGGTAAAATGGAAGTGACAACCCTTGAGGGAGTGGAACAAACCATTTCCCAAGGGCCTACCGCGGCTGTTGTGCCCATTAAACAGTTGGGAACGAATGGCGGCGGTTATTTCGGCGTTAATTCATCCCATCCGCTGGAAAATCCGACTTACCTTTCCAACATGGTCGAATGCTGGTCCATCCTGATTATTCCGATGGCGATGGTTCTGGCCTTTGGTTTTTATCTCAAGCGCAAGAAACTGGGATACAGTATTTACGGCGTGATGTTGCTTGCCTTTTTAATTGGCGTTTGCATTAACGTGTATCAGGAGATGAACGGCAATCCCCGCATAGAAGAGATGGGCATCGTCCAGGAAAGCGGGGCTATGGAAGGTAAGGAAATCCGGCTCGGATCCGCGGCTACAGCTTTGTGGAGCGTCGTTACGACAGTTACGTCAAATGGGTCCGTCAACGGGATGCATGATTCCACCATGCCTCTTTCAGGCATGATTCAGATGTTGAACATGCAGATTAATACGTGGTTTGGCGGCGTCGGGGTAGGGTGGATGAATTATTTCGCCTTCATGATTATAGCCGTGTTCATCAGCGGTCTGATGGTGGGAAGAACCCCCGAATTCCTGTGCAAGAAAGTAGAAGCCCGTGAAATGAAAATCGCTTCCATTGTGGCGTTGCTCCACCCGTTTGTGATTCTCGTCGGAACGGCTCTGGCTTGTTATCTGTTTGTTTACGCGCCGTCGTTTGTGGAAGGCGAAGGAGGGTGGGTCAATAATCCCGGCTTTCATGGATTGAGTGAATTCCTCTACGAGTATACTTCAAGCGCTGCCAATAACGGTTCCGGGTTTGAAGGGCTGGCCGATAATACCTGGTTCTGGAATTACTCATGCGGCATTGTCCTCATTCTGAGCCGTTTCATCCCGATCATCGGCCAGGTTGCCATCGCCGGGCTTCTGGCGGGCAAGAAGTATATTCCCGAGACGTCCGGAACGTTGAAGACGGATTCCGTAACGTTCAGCGCCATGACTTTTGCCGTGATTTTCATTGTTGCGGCTTTGTCCTTCTTCCCTGTCCATGCCTTAAGCACCATTGCCGAACATCTGAGTTTGTAAATTTAGGGTAGAATACGTTTACCACCAATAACATATTTACATATTTCCGTTCCAGTTTCTGGAATTGAAAAAGAAATCTACGATATGAAAAATTCCAATAATACTTCCCTGTTCCAAAGGGAACAGGTACGGGAAAGCTTGAAGCAGTCATTGATCAAGCTTCATCCGGGAATGATGATGAGGAACCCGATCATGTTTACCGTGGAAATCGCCACGATGATCATGCTTCTGGTAACCGTTTATTCCCTCTTCAGCGACGGACAAGGGGATTTCCTTTATAATTTCCTCGTTTTCGTCATTTTGTTCCTCACCCTTCTGTTCGCCAATTTTGCCGAAGCGATTGCCGAGGCCCGGGGAAAGGCGCAGGCCGACAGCCTGCGCAGGACGCGTGAAGAAACGCCGGCCAAGTTGATTGTCGATGGCACGGTTACCGTCATCAATAGTTCCCAGTTGAAAAAAGGGGATTATTTCGAATGTGTCGCTGGAGATATCATTCCCGCCGACGGGGAGGTTGTCGAAGGTCTGGCTTCCATTGACGAAAGCGCTATTACGGGGGAATCCGCTCCGGTTATCCGTGAGTCCGGCGGGGATAAGAGTTCCGTGACGGGCGGCACCAAAGTTCTGTCAGACCGTATCAAGGTGCTTGTCACCGCGCGTCCCGGAGAGAGTTTCCTTGATAAGATGATTGCTCTGGTTGAAGGCGCTTCCCGGCAGAAAACCCCTAACGAGATAGCGTTAACCATTTTGTTGGCTGTCTTTACCCTGGTTTTCCTTGTCGTCTGCATTACCTTGAAGCCGGCAGCCGATTATTCCGGAACGGAAATCAGCATTGCCGCCCTGATTTCCCTGTTCGTATGTCTCATTCCTACGACTATCGGCGGATTACTTTCTGCGATCGGCATTGCCGGAATGAATCGTGCCTTGAGGGCCAATGTTATTACGAAGTCAGGGAAGGCTGTGGAGACGGCCGGGGACATCAGCACCCTCCTGCTTGATAAAACGGGTACGATTACGATTGGCAATCGGAAAGCGACGGGATTTTTCCCTGTCCAGGGTTTTGACAAGCAGGCTTTTGTTGAAGCCTGTCTGATGTCTTCCGTTTCAGACGATACTCCGGAAGGGAAATCTATTATCGAGCTTGGACATGAATACGGCGTCCATATGCGCAACCTTCATACGGAGGGGGCCCGCATGATTCAGTTCACGGCGGAGACGAAGTGTTCGGGCATTAATCTGAGCGATGGAACCGAAATCCGGAAAGGGGCTTTTGACACCATCCGCAAGATTGCCGAGGAAGCGGGAAATCCATTTCCCAAAGAAGCCGAGGAAATCATTGAAAGAGTGGCGGGCAATGGCGGCACCCCTCTTGTCGTCTGCATCAACAGGAAGGTTGTCGGCGTTATTGAATTGCAGGATATCATCAAGCCGGGCATAGAAGAGCGCTTCGAACGCCTGCGCAAGATGGGAGTAAAGACGGTAATGGTGACGGGGGATAATCCGAGTACGGCCAGGTATATCGCTGAAAAAGCAGGCGTTGATGATTTCATCGCGGAAGCCAAGCCCGAAGATAAGTTGAGTTATATCAGGAAGGAGCAGGCTTCCGGCAAACTGGTTGCCATGATGGGGGACGGGACGAATGACGCTCCGGCTCTGGCGCAGGCCGATGTCGGCGTAGCCATGAACAGCGGAACCCAGGCCGCCAAGGAGGCCGGCAATATGGTTGACCTTGATAATGACCCCACCAAATTGATTGAGGTTGTAGAAATAGGCAAGCAGCTGCTGATGACGCGCGGCACGTTGACGACGTTTTCCATTGCCAATGACGTCGCCAAGTACTTCGCGATTGTGCCTGCGCTGTTCATGATTGCGATTCCAGAACTTGCTGCGCTGAATATCATGCATCTGCATAGTCCGGAAAGTGCCATCCTGTCTGCGATTATTTTCAATGCAATCATTATCCCCATCCTGATTCCTCTGGCCTTGAGGGGCGTGGCGTACAAGCCCATTGGAGCCAGCGCTCTGCTGCTTCGCAACATCCTGATTTACGGAGTGGGCGGTCTGATTGCTCCCTTCATCGGAATCAAACTGATTGATATGGCTGTCGGCCTGTTTTTTTAACTGAAATAAATATATTGTTATGAGAAATTTAGTGAAATCATTGCGTCTTACACTTGTCTTTTGCGTCTTTTTCTCCATATGCTACATCCTGGTGCTGTGGATATTCGGATTGATTGCCGGCCCTGGCGGAGGAAATGCGGAAACCCTGGTTTTGAACGGGCGCGTGGTAGGCGCCGCCAATGTCGGGCAGCAATTCACGAAGGATATTTATTTCTGGGGCCGTCCGTCCCATGCGGGCGACGGTTATGACGCGTCCAGTTCATCCGGCAGCAATAAGGGGCCGACCAACGAAGAATATCTGGCCGACGTGAATATTCGGATAGATTCGTTCTTGAAGAAACATCCTTATTTGGAACGGAAGGATGTCCCTTCCGAAATGGTTACGGCCAGCGCTTCCGGCCTGGATCCGCATATCACTCCGGAGAGCGCCTATGTGCAGGTGAAGCGCGTTGCCAAGGCCCGCGGCATGGAGGAGGGGGCGGTGAGGTCTCTTGTCGATCAGGCCGTGGAAAAACCGCTGCTGGGCATGTTTGGCACGGAGAAGGTCAATGTGCTTAAGTTGAATATTGCTCTTGAGAAGGCTGATCCTTCAGGGAAGCATTAATTTCCTGATTGTTTAGGGCGGCAATGGCGATTCCGGATTTGGTGATAAATTGCCGCCTTGAAAAAATGAAATCAATTGCGGGCTTCATGTCATGGTAACGCCCGCAATTGATTTTCATTTTCAAAAGATTCTGTAAAATCAACAAGATGTTTTTAACCGCAGGAGCCGGGTGAATTTAATATGATTGACGGAAGTAACGGAGCAGAGCACTTTCTTGACCTGATACGGCGTTCTCGAAGGGGAAAGTTCAAGATTTACATTGGTATGATGGCCGGAGTAGGCAAGACGTACCGCATGCTGCAGGAAGCCCATGAATTGCTGAATAACGGCATTGATGTCAGAATCGGTTACGTTGAAACCCACGGGCGGCCCGGGACTGAAGCCATGCTCCGGGGGGTGCCCGTCATCCCGCGTAAAGTGGTTTTTTACAAAGGCAGGGAGATTGAAGAAATGGACCTGGACGCGATTCTTCAAGCCCGGCCCGAGTTGGTTATTGTTGACGAACTGGCTCATACCAATATGGAAGGGAGCCGCCATCGCAAGAGATGGGAAGACGTGATGGAGCTGCTTGACGCCAATATTAATGTGATTTCCGCGATTAATATCCAGCACATCGAAAGCCTGAGCGGCGAAGTGAAGGAGATTACGGGGATTGAGATGAAGGAACGGGTTCCCGACAGGATTTTGCAGGAGGCGGACGAAGTGGTGAATATCGACCTGACGTCCGAGGAATTGATCGGCCGCCTCAAGGCCGGCAAGATTTACCGGCCTGAAAAAATCAAGATTGCCCTGGATAATTTTTTCAGAACGGAAAATATTCTTCAGCTGCGTGAACTGGCATTGAAGGAAGTTGCTTTCCGAGTGGAGAAAAAAGTGGAAACGGAAGTATTCCCGGCAGTTTCTTCCGCCAGAAGGGAAAAGATTCTGGCCTGCATCAGCAGCAATGAACAGACGCCCCGGCGCATCATCCGAAAAGCATACCGGATTTCCTCGCGTTACAGTACGTCGTTTATCGCCCTTTACGTCCAGACGCCAAGGGAGTCCCCCGACCGCATCAATCTGGCGTCCCAGCGCCATTTGCTTAATCATTTCAAGCTGGTGGCCGAACTGGGAGGGACGGTGAAGCAGGTGAGTGCGGAAGACATACCCCAGGCGATCATCGCAACGTGCAGGGAATATCATATTACGGCTATTTGCATGGGGCATCCCGCATTCAAAATGCCCGGAGCCATGTTCAGGATACTGGGATATAAACAATTTCTGCGTGTTTTGTCGGAGATGAAGATAGATTTAATCATCATTGCATAAAAAACAGCGGTAAATTTGAAAATAAGGCCGGAGCCGGTTCTTTTCACAGGAAGCAGGCGATGAGATTATCATGCTTGTCTTCCCTGAGCGGAACGGATTGTTGCCGGCAGTTTCCGTTATAGCCTCCCCGGGGGCGTTTTCCGTTACCATTCCCGGGCAGGGCGGCCCCTTTTATTTTTTCCGTCTGGTTGTCTGAAAAACAGTCCAATGTTCCGGTCCGCCGCATCTCCGGCAGCACCTTTGTTGAAAAAGAATGTAGAATTCCCGGAGGAGCAGCATTCTTAAAAGTGAAACGATAACGTTCCGTCTCCCATAGAGGAGCGGCGGTTATCATAAACAGAAGGAACAGTTATGAGCATCAATTTGCAAAAAGTCATTATCGCCGTATGTGCGGCCGCAACGGTCAGTGCGGGATTCGCAGCCCGCACCGAGGGGGCCAAACTGCACCGATTCAGCACTACTATTGAAAAAGAGAGGCCGCAGTTGAATGAAGAAACGAAACGGTTGATTGCTTCCTATCGCCGGAACCCGTCCGAGGCTAATCGGTCGGCTTTGAGGAAACAGGTCGGGATTAATTACGACAAGGTCCTTGACCGAAAAAAGGCGAAGCTTGAAGAATTGAAACGAACGGCCCGGCATGCGTCCAAGATACAGGAAATGCAGGAGATCGTGGATGAAATGGTTCAAAACAGGGAAGCGCGCATCGACCAAAGCATGCGGCGTTTCAGTGATCCGCGATTCAGACCAGGTGCCCGCTATGCAGATGGCGGGTATTTGCCGGTGCTCGGAGCTTCCTGGAATGTATCAATTGCATATACTCCGGTTACCAATGAGGATTATGCCCAATTCCTGAAGGCAACGGGAAGGAAGGCTCCTAAGGATTGGGATAATGGCGCCATGCCTGCCGGCAAAGGGAGGCATCCCGTGGTGAATGTTTCCTATGACGACGCTTCTGCCTATTGCCAATGGTTGTCGCTCCAGGATAGGAAAGCCGTTTATCGCCTGCCGACTGAAGAGGAGTGGGAGTTTGCCGCCGGGCATATGCCCAAGGATGCGGATTTTAATTGCGGCGAGAGAAACGGGACATCTCCCGTGGACGCCCATGCCGCGACATCCGGCGCCTGCGGAGCGATTGATATGTGGGGCAATTGCTGGGAATGGACTTCTTCTCCAGTTGAAGTTTCCAAGGCCGTGGCACACGGTAAAACGGTCATGGCGGTGAAGGGAGGTTCCTGGCGTTCGCCGCGGACGAGCTGCCGAACTGAGCGGAAAGGAGAAGGAAGGGAAACTTCTTTCGCTTTCAGTGATGTCGGTTTCCGGGTCGTCCGCGAAGGTTGAGGGGGGATTCCATGCGTTTCAGTTTCTTACAGGCAATAGAATCTGGCTGGCAGACCTGATGGAAATTCCGGCCGAATTGGTAGATTTCCCTAAGGAACTGCATTCTTGAAAAGTGAAACGATACCGTTTCAGAAAAAATATCAACCCTCATTGATTATCATGAACAAGCTCATTATTCCTGCAATTATTGGAATATTCGGTCTGGCTCCCGGTACGGTTACTGCCAACGCGGCGGGATCAACAACAGCCTCCTTTTCTGTTCAAATACTGAAAAAGAAACCGAAGGCGTTGAAGTACGGCCTGAAACACGGCCTCAAGAAAGGTTTGAAACACGGTCTGAAAAAAGGCAGGATAAACGGCGGTAAAAAATAGTCGCCGTCATCTTATCTGCTGCCGGGCCTGCAGCCCGGCAGCGTTTTCCCATCAATAAGGACGTTTTATCACCTGTAGTGCGGAAACATATCTGACTTCCGTACAGCTTTGATACATTGCCCATCATGTCTTAAAAAGTCAACATATTGAGAAGAAAGGCGTTTTATGGTAAAATGGTTGTTGTGCGGAGCCGCCATGATTTCCGGCATCGTGATCGCGGCTGAGCCGGAAAATCGTTCATTCCAATTTGGAAATTTTGAGGTGATTGCTGTTCAGGATGCTCTTTCAGCGATGCGGGTCGAATTATTCCCGGGTATGTCGGAAGAGGAGTTCCTCCGCTTAACCGGAGGCGGGAGGGTTCCTTCTTCCGTGAATGTTTTCCTGTTGAAACGCGGCGACGGAAAAATCATTCTGGTGGACGCAGGGAACGGAGGAAAACGGGGCGGGATGCTCCGTAAACTTGAACAGAGCGGCGTTTTTCCGGGGAGCGTCGATTTCATTTTACTCACCCATATGCACGGCGACCACATCGGAGGATTGCTTGGGAAACATGGCGAAACCGTTTTTTCCAGAGCCCTCGTCTATGTTTCCATGCCGGAATGGGAATTTTGGCAAAATGGTACGGCCGGACTACAGGGAAAACAGGTCCGGAAGGTGTTGCATGCTTACGGCAGCCGGGTGAGAACATTCCGGTTTGGAGAAGAAGTTCTGCCCGGCATCAAGGCTCTTGACGCTTCCGGGCATACACCCGGGCATACCGTTTTTGAGACTGATTCCCTGCTGATTGTCGGAGATTTGCTTCATGCTGCCGTGCTCCAGATTCCGCGTCCGGAGGTTTGCACGATTTACGATATGAATCCGTCCGGAGCGGTTCAGGCCCGGCGGCGCTTTTATGAGTTTGCGGCTTCTTCCCCGAAGCCGGTCGCCGGAATGCACCTGCCGTATCCCGGAATCGGCCGGATAGGAAGGAGTGCGGCGGGATATGTCTATCTGCCCGGAAAATGAGAAAGGATAAAAAAGACACGGTACAATGACGCAAGCAGAAACAGCATGCCCGGATGTCTGGGGAAGCCATTTCCTTGAATACCGGGGAAGGCTTCTTGCCCTGGCCCGGAGGAATTTGAATCCGGTTCTTGCCCGGCGCGTTTCGGCGGAAGATGTGGTTCAGGAGGCTCTGCTGGCAGCCTGCGGGAAAATGGCTTTTTTTGAAAACAATCCGGAGATTCCTGTCTATTTCAAACTGCGGACGATTCTGTTCCAGACCCTTACGGCTATGGAAAGGAAGCATCTGCAATGCCTCAAGAGAGACGCCTGCAGGGAAGTGAATGTGACGGATGACGGCGTGGGGCCCGCTGCCCGGTTGGATTGGAACCGGTTTGCAGATACCGTGACCGGGCCTCTTACCCGTGCCGTCAGGGCGGATCGTTATACATTGCTCCGGAAAGCGGTCGAGGCGCTGCCCGAAAACGATCGGCAGATTCTTGAACTCCGCCATTTTGACGACATGTCCAATGCGGATTGTGCCGAAGTCCTGCATATTGGGCCGAAAGCCGCAAGCATCCGCTATGTGCGGGCGCTGCAGCGGCTTCGGAAGCAGCTGATGGAGTTAACCGAGTTTCAGCCATGAAGGGGAAGATTTCTCTGGAAGATCTGGTTGAACAATTCCTGGATCAGTGCCGTTCCGGCAATGTTCCCGATATTCAGGATTTTGCCGGGGCGCATCCGGAGTTTGCTGCCGAGTTGCTGGCTCTTCTTCCGCTTGTGATGGAGATGGAAGATTGGAGCGTTGAAAAAAAACAGGGAATTATGCCTCCGGTTCACGATTTTCCCGATTTGGAGGGGGACGATTACCGGCTGATTCGGAGACTAGGCAGCGGCGGTATGGGGGTGGTATTTGAAGCGCTGCAATTGTCCCTCAACCGGAAAGTGGCCGTCAAGCTGTTGTCTCCGTTGCTGCTGCAGGATGCCGCCCAACGCATCCAGTTTGAGCATGAGGCGCATGTGATTGCCAGGCTCCATCATCCCAATATTGTCAGAATTTTCAGTGCCACGTGCCGTCCGGGATGTTGTTATTATGCGATGGAGTTGATAGAAGGCAAGAGTCTGGACGGATGTGAATTCAGTAATCCGTATGAGATAGCTCGTATTGGCCTCCAGGCCGCCAGGGCGATTGCGTACGCCCACCGCTGCGGCATTCTGCACCGCGATATCAAACCGGCGAACCTGTTGCTGGATGAAGCGGGGGAAGTACACGTCAGCGATTTTGGACTTGCTTTTCTGCTTCAGGAGAGAAATGAAGTTATTGAGAAGGAAGGAGCTCAGAGCGGAACGCTGCGGTATATGTCCCCGGAGCGGCTGGTGCATGGAGTCAATACCTTTTCCAGCGATCAGTATGCGTTTGGGGTGACGCTTTATGAGCTTGTTGCAAAATCCCCGCCGTTTCCGGGGATAGCTCCTGAAGAATTGATGGAACGGATTTGCAGGGAACCGGTTCCGCCGTTGAAGTGCATCGAGCCCGACTTGGCCGCGATTATTAACAAGTGCGTCAGTTTCCGTCCGGAGTCGCGTTATCGAAGCATGGACGAACTTTCTGAAGATTTGCTGCATTTTTTGAATCATGAACCGGTCGGGGCCTCATCCCCGTCTCCGTCCAGGCGGTTGCAGCTGTGGATGAAACGTAAACCGGCTGTTGCCGTATTGTCTTTGGCTGCGGCCCTGTGTGCGGCCGCTTTCGTTGTCGCGTTGGCCGCCGGTTATCTGCAGACGGCGTCTGCGCTGAAACTGGCGGAAAACAATGCCGCAGTTGCCGATGCGGCTTTGTCACAAGTGTTCACCCGTATTGCGGAGCAACCCCCTTCACAGAAAAATACGCAGCTGCTTTCAGCTTTGCTGCCCTATTACAGGATGATCGCCAGAGGAAAAAATCTGCCGGAGTCAAAGGTTTGCGAGGCCAATGCCGTCATCGGGGAATGCGCACTGCGCACCGGGAGTTATGCTCTTGCGGAAAAAGCGTTCCGCAACATGATGAAATTCAGGAAAGACGCTTTTCCCATCAACCAGTTGGCGACGGCTTTGAAAAAACAGGGTAAAGATAAAGAGGCAACGGAACTTTTCCGGCAGGTGGCCGACCGCTTTGCGATGTCGGAGCGGGCGGAGGATCGGTTTGAAACGGTCCGCGCGTTGCTGGCTTTGTCCGGTTCTCCGGAGAGTGTTGAGCGTTCCCGGGCGTTCGGAATGTTGGAAACATTGTTGGAGGATGATCCTGACCATCCTGAATACCGTTTTCAATACGCACAGCTTTTGGCCGGAAATCCCCGCCTTTTCCGGGAGAGACGCATTCCCGGCATTGAACCGAATGCAGCCGTGCTGCTCCTCCAGCTTGCCGACGCCCATCCGGAACGGCCGGAATACGGCCTGGCGCTGGTAGAGCTGATGCTGAAGAAACTCCGGTATGCCAGGAATTTCCGGGAACATAACCAGAGGGAACTTGCCGATACGGTGAATCTTTCCGAAAGGCTTCTCGGGCGTTGGCCGAATGATCCGCAGGTTATTTCCGGCATGGTCCGGCTGCATGCACGGTATATTGGGGCCCTGCGACGCGAAGGAAAAAATGCCTGGGCCCGAAGGGAAAGCGACCGCCTGCAGGGCATCCTGGAAGTTCTTTTTTACAATCCCGAGATTTCCGATGCCGTGAAAGAAAGCCTGATCCGCCTCCAGCTTCAACGTTTGAAACTGTTACGGCATGACGGCCGGAGTTATGAAGGAGCGGAGCTGCGGAAAAAAATCAGCCGGGAGCTGGGCTTTTACCACGGACCGATGCTCCGGGTGTTCCGGGAGGAGTTGGAGAAAGCCGGGCCGGATGATGAATCCTCCGTCGGGAAAAGTGAAGATTCCATTATTTTTGAACGCACCAAGCAAGGTTTGTAATTTGTCCGCTTACCGGCACTCAGCAATTTGTTGTGTGAGGGGAAAAGGAAAGCGTCCCGTTCCGAGCGGCGCTGGTACAGAAGAAGGCGGGTATTTGCCTCCGTTGCAGGCGGAGTGTCAGATGCGTTCCTGATGCATATTTGTTTTCCGAGCCAGCTTTTTGTTCCAAGGCGCTTCCTGAGATAAATTGCTGTATTCCCTTGTTGACTTCCAGTTGGTGGAACCCATATGCTCGGATGATATATCAAAATTTCAACCATCAACGTTTAATGAGCATGTATAAACACTATTCTGACGGCCGCCGCCGCTTTCTCAAAATGTCCGCCTTGTTCGGTACGTCTGCGCTGATTTCTCCGGCCATTGCCCGGGCAGAGGGCGGGGGTGCCGATTCTCCGGAAAACGGCGGCTTTGCCGCCTCCCGGAACCGGACGCTTGGCAAGGGCTCCTGGGCCTTGGACGCTTCTCCCCTTGGCTTCGGAGTCATGGGAATGACCTACAACCGCAGCCAGTCTCCCTCGCGTGAGCAGTGCATCCGGCTTCTTCATGAGGCCGTGGAGCGCGGAGTTACTCTTTTTGATACGGCCATCATCTACGGGCCCCTGAGCAATGAACTTCTGGCCGGGGAAGCTCTTTCCCCCTTCAGGGGGAAGATCAGCGTCACTACCAAGTTCGGGCACGAAGTTATTAACGGAAAGGGGACGGGCCGCCAGGACAGCCGCCCGGAAACCATCCGGCGCTACTGCGACGAGTCTCTGCGCCGTTTGAAGGTGGACGCTATTGAATTATTCTACCAGCACCGCTTTGATCCCAGGGTTCCCGTTGAAGATGTAGCGGGAACCATCTCCGAACTGGTCAAGGAAGGCAAGGTGCGGCGCTGGGGCATGTGCGAAGTCACTCCCGGTACAATTCGCAGGGCCCACGCCGTCCATCCCCTGACAGCCATTCAGAGTGAGTACCATCTCATGCACCGGGATGTTGAAAACAATGGCGTTCTGGATGTCTGCCGTGAACTGGGTATAGGCTTTGTCTCCTACAGCCCGCTCAACAGGGGATTCCTGGGGGGCTGCATCAATGAATACACGCAATTTGACCCGAACAACGACAACCGCCAGACCCTGCCGCGTTTCACGCCGGAGGCCATGAGAGCCAATATGCGTATTGTCAATATTCTGCAACAGTTTGGGAGGACGCGCGGCATGACTTCCTCCCAGGTTGCCCTGGGATGGCTGCTGCAAAAAGCTCCTTATATCGTACCCATTCCCGGCACCACTAAACTGTCCCATCTGGAAGAAAACCTGCACACGCTTGATTTTACCTGCTCTCCGCAGGAGTGGGCGGAACTGGAGAACGCCGTAGCCGCCACACCCGTGACCGGAGCACGCTACAACGCGGAACAGCAAAGGCAAGTAGGGCATTGACCCGATTTGTTTGCCGGGATAAACGGCAATCGCAACGGCGGCCTCCGCAGAACGTTCGTCAGGCGTTCCATACTATCCGGAATTCCTTGTTGATTCCGTTTTTACGGATTGTCTGAAAAACATTTCCTTCTGAAAGCATTCTGCCGGAAGAAGGGGATGTGTTGTTGCGTGAAGCGAGTAGCCTCTATTTGCCCCTCCCGGCAGCAGGCCCAGGCGTCAGCACCTTCTTCAAATTTTTTGTTTCAGGAAGGAATCCATCCATTCCGGGTTCACCTGTGGCAGAGGTTCGCCTTTGTCATATGCCTCGCAGCACTGGCCGATATACTCCATTTTGATTTTGGAGTATTTCAGGCATTTTTTCAGTTCCCGAATGCGCGTTTTCATGGCCTGATGCCCTTCCTTCAACATGCGGTAACGTTCGCGCAATGTCGAATTACCTTGGCGAACCAGGTGAAAAAAGCGTTTGATCTCCTTGAGTTCCAATCCAGAATGCTTAAGGCAAACCAGCCCCAGAAGTTCTTCCATTTCCTTGCGGTGGAAGATACGGCATCCCGCCCCGTTTCTCGGGATGTCCAGGATTCCTTCTTCTTCAAAAAAACGCAGATTGGACGGCGTGATGCCTGTTAATTCCGAGACTTCCGAAATGGAAAGGCACATGTCTTTCTGTTCTCCAAGTTCTGATGCGTCTTGCATGAAGACACTATGGCTTTTTCTTAGGCTGCGGGAAACGACAATTTCCGTGTATGGGCGGGGAAGCCGGTTATTATTGCCTTTTTAAGGTACATGGCATTCATTTTCTCAAACTGCATGCGGCCTTCCGTTTTGTCTGGAGTTTCCAGCAGCGCTGTTCCGGTTCCGGTGTATTTCTCATATTCCTTTACATCAAAGGTTCCGGGGGATATGGTCCCCGCGTTTTTCAGCAAGGCAATGATTCTTTTCAACTGTGATTACAGTGAAGGCGCCCATGCGGATATTCTCCGCAGAATGGCGGAAACGAATATGGAGCAGACTGCCGGTTACGGGGAGGACCCCTATTGCGACCAGGCCCGGAAGCTGATTGCCGGCTTGTGCGGCAGAACGGATCTGGATATCCATTTCCTTATCGGCGGGACCCAGACCAATTTCACGGTAATTGCGGCGGCGCTGCGTCCCCATCAATGCGTGCTGTGCGCGGACACAGGCCATATCAATGTGCACGAGTCGGGAGCCGTTGAGGCTTGCGGACACAAGGTTTCCGCTATTCCTTCCCCGGACGGGAAGCTGACGTCCCGGCAAATTGAGGAGGCGTGGCACGCCCACTGGGATGACGAGACCCGTGAGCATATGCCTCAGCCCCGGATGGTTTATATTTCCCAGCCAACCGAATTGGGCACCATTTATTCCAGAAAGGAACTTCAGGAAATTTCCGGAGTCTGCCGCCGGCGGGGGCTGTATTTGTATATGGACGGAGCACGCCTCGGCTACGGCTTGTGCGATGAGGACAATGACCTGGATTTGCCGGAGATTGCCTCCTTTTGCGATGCTTTTTACATCGGCGGCACGAAGGTAGGCGCTCTGTTTGGTGAAGCCCTGGTTCTGCGGCATGAGGCCCTGAAGGAGGATTTCCGTTACATCGCCAAGCAGAAGGGCGGCCGTCTTGCGAAAGGGCGGCTTCTGGGCATTCAGTTCCTGGAGCTGTTCCGCGACGGCCTTTATTTCCGGCTGGGCGCCCATGCGGACCGCCTGGCTGTGATGCTGCGGGATTTTTGCCGTTCCAGAGGGCTGGCGCTTCCCTTTTCCAGCGGAACGAACCAACAGTTTGTCACGATGCCCGATTCCGTTCTGGAGGAGCTGGGGAGGAAATACGGTTTTGCCTATTTGCGCCGGGAGGATGAAACCCACAGCACGGTGCGCTTCTGCACGAGCTGGGCCACCCGAGAGGAAGACGTACGGGAATTGATGGCGGATATCGCCCGCCTGTGCTGAAATTTCCCTCCGTCCGGCAATGCCGGGAAACTGCGGAAAGGGACGTTCCCCCATTCGTTTGCGGAAAAGCATTTTTGTCTTTCCGGGAGGAACCTGTTGAGCCATGATATGGTTATGCCCTTAATCGTGGGACAGGAATGGCGGAGGAGAATTTCCCGCATGCAGTGGCTGCTGAATGCCGTGCTGGCGGTGGAGTGCCTTAGCATGCCTTTTTTTGCCGCCGGGGCGGTAGCTGGGATGGTCTGGTACGGAGGACGCAGGATGGGGGCTGGCTGGGGCTGGCTGGCGGGAGGCGCCCTTGCCGCCGCAGGTTTATTTTTGGCGGTGTGGGGGTGGCTGCGGCTCCGGGGCCGTTTTTTCAGCAGGCGTGATACGGCGGCCTTTTTGGATGAACAGCTGGGGTTGCATGCGGCGTTGAGCGCCGGTGAGGAATGGGGCAATGCCGTGGAGGCAGGGGAAAGCGCGGTACAGGGGAATTCCGTGCTGCGGATACGTTCCGCCTGGTGCCTGGCCTGGCTGGCGGGAGGCGCGGTTCTTATGGCTTGCGGGGCTTTTTTGCCGTTGCCCGCGCCGCAAGCCGTAGGGCAGCTTCCGGATTTGCCGCCCGTTCTGGCCCGGGTGGGGGAAGTCCTGGACCGCCTGGCGGAGATGGAGAGCGTGGATAATAAGAGCCTGGAGCCTTTCCGGGAGCAGTGGGAGGATTTGAAAAGAATGCACCGGAATGAGATGTATTCCCATGCCGGACTGGAAGCGGCGGATGCCCTGAAGGGGAAAACGGCAGCGGCCGTTGCCGGATTATCCAATCAGATGTATCGGACGGATTCCGCCCTTTCCCTGCTGGACAGCCTGAATGGAGCGTCCAGCCCGGAGGCGATGCAGTCCCTTCAGGAGGCGTTGACGGGAATGGAGTCCCTCGCCCTGCAGCCGGGCGGCATCATGAGCCGCCAGCTCCAGGAGCTGAAGGCTTCCCTGCCTTCCCGGCAGATTGATCCGGAGACGGCCCTCCGTCTGCGGGAACAGCTGGAACGGGCCGCCCAGCAGCTGCGGAGCATGTGCGGGCAGTGCGGCATATCCCTGATGGCGTCTCCGGATGACCGTACCGTGATGGAAGCCGGGCAGGGAGAGGGAAGTGAACCCGGACGAGGAGGAACGGGGCGTGGACGCGGAGACGCTCCCCTTGCCTTTGAGATGGAAGAGCGCCCCCGGCTTGACACGGTTTCCAGACGGGCGGTTCATGAGGACTTGAGCCGCGCCGCTCTGGGGGAAGCTGCGGGGGTGGAGTCGGCGGCTCCCTCCCCGGAAGGGGCTGGAAATGGACTGGAATACGGCGGCCGGGGGGCTCGTCCGGCCCGCGGTGGAGATGCCGTGTGGTCTGATTGCCTTACTCCTCAGGAACAGTCAGCCCTGAAGGAAATTTTCAGATAGATTGATTGTTTTCTCCTGAAGGCCGGGAGCGCGTACCCCCCTGCCGCGGTTGTCCCCGGGGAAGCAGGCCGGTCCTGGTAAACAGAGCGTCCAGAACAAGGAGGACGCAGGCGCTCCACAGCAGGATGGGACGGAGTTGGAGGCTTGTTCCGGGCCTCGGTTCCCGGAAAATGGAGGGAAGGTCCATCCTTTCCCTGCCTCCGGTCCGGTTCACCAGGTCCAGGAAAGCGTTGCCGGATTCAGGCGGCATGGCCCATTCCGGGTCCACCTGCTGGCTGACAGGGCCGAAGGGGATAACGCTGCCGCCGATGCGGACCGCGCCCCGCGCCATGACTCCGTGCGGGAGGGGAAAGCTGCACTGGAATATTCCCGGCTGCAGGTGTTCCCAGATACCGTTTTGTGTACGGGAGCTTTCTTTCCCGGAGAGTTCCAGGGATATTTCCGGCATGCGTTCCGCCAGGCGCGGGATGTTTTCCTCACTGTAGTAAAGGCGAATCCGTAACCGGTCTCCTGCCGTGTCCGCCCGCACGGAGTATCCCTGTGGGGGATTTTTCCTGTTGAGCCACCGGGCCAGGGTTTGGATAAGGTCTCCGTAGCCATCCCATTGCTGGATGTTTTTTCCGAGTTCTCCCCCCATGGCGAACGTAACGGCGGCCGTCCGTCCCGTCCCCCTGTTCCAGAAGGAGACCAGGGGCGCCGCGTTTCCGTCTTCCGTTACGCAGGCTACTGTTGCTCCATTCCTTAAATAACACAGGTTATAACCGTCTACGGCAGGGGGCCATTCCGGCTGGCCGGCTGCAATTTGAAGCCAGCCAGCCGTGCCGCGCAGGAGGGTGCGTTCCCTGATGAAGGCGGCCCGGGCCACGCTGACGGTTTCCTGTGCAAAGATGCTGGGGATATCCCCCGGGCGGTCGCAGAAGAAGATGCGCCCCCGTCCCAATTCCGCTATTTCCCTGAGCAGTCCGGCATCGGCGCTTTTTTCCGTTCCCAGCGCGATGACGCTTACGGTAGCCCCTTCCTTAACCATTTCTTTCAGAGTTTCCCGGTAGTCGGCAGGTTCTTCGGAATCGTCGGCATCTGCAAAGAGGAGCAGATGCCGTGTTCCGGCCACGGAACGTTGCAGTTCCTGCCAGCCCGCTTTCAGCCCGGCGCCGATGAAAATGCCTCCGCCCATGGAGGCAATCCTGGAGACGCTGGATATCATTTTCTTCCGGTTAGGGCCCAGACTGCTTAGCGTGACAATAGGGTGCGGTTCGCTGTCCACGGCGTGGACGGAGATGAGATCCTGGTCGGACAACAGGGAAATGGTCTGGCAGGTTCCGGCATTGGCCAGATCCATTTTCGTCTTTCCTCCGGGAACGGAACAGGACATGGATCCGGAACGGTCCAGAACGATGCTCATGGCCGTCATGAGCTTCATCTTGTCCTTCTTCATTTCCATGGAAACGGGGAGCAGTTCGTCAATGGGGGAGGAGAAGTAGCCGCCGGAGCCGAAACTATGCCTGCCCCCGCACATGAGCAGGCCGCCGCCCTGTTCCCTTACGTAATAGTCCAGGGCATGCAGAAAGTCCGGCGGGACGGAGGATGCGGAGAGGTTGTTGATGATGACCAGCCCCACGCCGGAGAGGTGGCGGGCATCAAGCCGGTTCAGGCCGGACGGTTGTTGGACGCGGAATCCCTGCGCTTCCAGGAAAGGCGCCAGGGGGTCGCGGTCGTAGCCGGAGAGCAGCAGGACGCCGTTTCCTCCCGTCACTTCAAGGAAGCTGACGGCACGGTTGTTTTCAGGGATTGGATCGTTTTGCGGCGTTATGGTCATTTCATAAGCGGAACAGCCGGGTGTGGAGAGTCTGTCCGCCAGCCTCACCGTGGCTTTGCCGTTGAGCAGGGTAGCCGTCCCCCGCAGCGGAGCCCCTCCGTTTTTGCTGATTTGCCACGGAACGGTGATGGCCGGGCCGGGAGGGCCTGCCAGGGTTGCCTCTAAAATAAAAGCTTCGCCGGGCCGGATGCGCGCCGGGGTTCGGATTTGTTCTATGCGGATGTCCGCTTCCCGGAAGGTGACGGACAGGCGGTAGTCCACCGGAATCCGGGACTGGATGAGCTGTTCCGCCGCCTGGACCAGCGGCGTGGTGGGCCAGCCGTCCGTCAACATCAGGATGCGGTTCGTCCGGTTCGGGGACATCAGGGCCATGGTATAGGCCAGGGCCTGTTCCATGTCCGTTCCGGCGGTTCCCCCGGCAAAGACGGGGTCTCCGCGTCCCCGGAGCACGGCGGATTGCGCGAAATCCACCAATCGGACGCGGTCTCCGGCATGTTTGTGCCGTTCCAGAATAGCCTGGATTTCCTCTGCCCCGGCTGCCGGAATTCCCGCCGTGGAATTTGATTGGTCCACCAGCACCCACAAGTCCATGCCTTTGCCGCCCCTGTCCAGGGCAGGCTGAGCCAGGGCCAGCAGCAGGCAGGCCTGCAGAAGGAGGCGCAGGGGGGAGGCCAGGCGCAGACGCCTGTATTTCCAGCCTGCCGCCAGAAGCAGGGGGATCAGGAAGAACCATTCCGGGGTGTTGAATTGAATCATGGGCGCAGGGAGATGTCTGGGGCGGGAGGAAGCCAGGAAAGAATCAGGGCCAGGAACGCCAGCGCCAGCCAGAGGGGGGCCAGAGGGTCACGTTTCATGTGCCGGAGCGCCTCTTCATGGGGCTGGGGAAGTCCTGTGTCAAACGTGGAGCAGTGGGAAAAATCTCCCATCCGGGCGTCGGAGAACCAGACGGAGCCTTGGAACAGGGGTGTTTTCCCTTCTCCGGGGGGGAAGATTTCCACATATCCGGTTTCTTCCGGGAGCCTGCCGTTAAAGACAGTTTCACGGCGTTCTCCCCCGGGCGTGGTTTGAGTGAGTTTTCCGCCTGCGGGCATGGATAAGAGAGTTCCTCCGGGAAGGTTGCCGTAATGTGTTCCGGGCAGATTCTCCTGTACGGATTGCATGAATCTGCGGGTCATGAGCAAGGGCGCCGGAACGCGGTCCGCATTGGATTTTTCCCAGGGCCAGTTGAGGAAAAGGCGTTTCCCGTCCACCCAGGCCAGGGGGGATTCCCCCTGCCAGAGCAGGACTCCGGCTTTTTCCCCCGGCTTCATGGAACCGATGGAGGGGATGAGCAGGCCGCTCCAGTTCAGCCCGTCAGTCAGCGGATGCCGTTCCGCCGTGACAGCGCCGTAAGATGGTTTGCCGCTGGCTGCAAATATGATGGCCGCTTTTCCGGGGGGACTGGCATTTTCCGTTTTTCCCTCCAGCAGGAGGAGGTCGGGATCTGAGCCGTCCGGGACGGGGGAGAATCCCGGCAGGCTATTGATGATATTGCGGAAGATTTTTCCGGATTGTTCCGGAATTTCCATGCTGACGGCAACGGGGGCGGGAGCGGAGCGGACCAGCAGGAGCTCATTGTCCGCCGAGAAGGCGTCCGTCGGGAGCCGGAGCACGGCCTTTCCGCTTTCAGGAGGGAGGCTGTATTCAAATTCCGTGACAGTTCCTGGATTCAGGAACAGGGAACGCCGGGCAGGAGGACGCCCGCCTTCCGTATGGATGGAGATTTCGCTCCGAAGAGGGGATGGGCTATTGTTTTTAACGGCAATCCTCCAATGGCCGGGGCCGGCGGCCTCCACCGGGGTTATTCCCGCAAAACCCGCATTTTCCAGAGGTTTCCCTACACCCCGTGCGGATTGGCCGGCGGGAACCCTCCGGGCAGTGGATGTAATCAGGCGCGTGATTCCCGTTGGTCCGGCAACGGCTGTGGCGGTGCGCAGGGCAGGGGCCAGGTCATGTGTTCCTTCGCGCGGCTGCCAGAGATCCAGGGCGCGCAGGGCCTGGCGGACGGACGGCCCCCGGTAGAGAGGCTGTCCGGAAGCCCTGCTGCCCATGAGAACCCATGTGGCTGGGATTCCGCACCGGAGGATGGTGTCCATGTCTTCGGAGACGGCATTCACGGCTTCTTGACGAAAGGGGGCCATATTTGCGGAATCATCCAGAATGAAGACTACGGTCTGGCCGGAGCCTTTGCCGGGCCAGACAGGAGCGGCCAGAACCCAGGTAAGCAGGAGGACGGCCAGAATTTGCATCCAGAAGGAGCGTGATATGCGCAACCTGTCCCAGGCATTACCCTCATGGGCCTCCGGAGCCAGCGCTTCCAACAGGAAGAGCGTGGCCGTGGCCTGTGTTTTTGTTTTGTGCTGGAGGAAATGGATGGCGGTGATGAGGGGGATGGCCAGAAGCGCCCAGAACGCGGTCGTGTTGGTGAAGTGGGGGATCATGGCTTGGGGGGAGAGTAAAGGGTGCGGTTCAGGAGAGTTCCACGGCACCCTGCCGTAATGCTTCTCCGGACAGGGCTTCCGTCAGCGTCCCCTTGCAGGGGATGCGGGCAAAAACGGCCTGGCGGCGCAGGCAGGCAGAAATCCAGAGTTCAAAATGGGCGGCGTAGGCGCGGGCGTACCTCCGGGACAGGGAAGGGGTGATGAGCTGGCGGCGCAGGTGGCCGGATTCACAGTTTTTGAGTCTGGCGTTGCCGGCGGGGATTTCCGCTTCTTCCTGCAGCGTGGGGGCCAGGATGACGGACATCCCTTTTAAGGAGGCCATGGTTTCCAGAAGGTTGTCCGGTTCCCCCGGGTAGAGCAGGTCGGAGATGAAGATTTTCATTCCATTGGGGCGCCAGATGGAAATGGAGGGCATGGATTCATCCGGGGGAAGGCTCTGGATCTGCGCTTCCCATTGGCCGGAGAGAACATCTTCCTGGTCCAGGGGGATGATACGGCGCCCTTTCACCGCATGAATCTTCACCTGGGCTCCCGTTCCGATGGCGGAGAGCAGGCAAAATTGAAGCAGGCCCCGCGTGCGTGCCGCGCGCTCTTCGTGAAAAAACATGGATTCGGAAACATCTACCGCCACGTCTACCTGCGGTGACAGTTCCGCCCGGAAGACTTTCATGGTGAGCTGGCCGGTTCTGGCGTACGCCGCCCAATGGATATCCCGCGGGTCATCCCCCCACTGGTAGGAGCGGCTTCCCTGGAAGTCGATGGAGTTGCCTGCTCCCGTTCCCTCCCAATGGCCCTGTGTTCCTTTCCAGGCGCAACTGGAAAAGGGCAGCCGGAGACGGCGCGCCGCCTGTTCGGCGTCCGGCTGGATCACCTGGCTGGGGAAGGGGAAAGAGGTCATGGGGATGGGGGGAGGCAAAACGGCGGGCAAGAACTACTCCCGTTCCCGGCGGGAATTTCCCGGTTTCTGAAGAGGTTCGGGGGATGCGTTCCGGAATATGTCAAACCAGTGTTTGCTGGTGAGAGCCAGCACCGCTATTCCGGCAGCCAGGTCCATCAGGCTGAACAGGGAAAATTTGCTGAAAGCCGGCAATGTTTCTTGTCTCAAAAGTTCAGATAAATACCCTCCGGGGAGAAGGGGGACGGACAGATTCACGCCCCACAGCACGTTTTGCACCAGGCATAGGATGAGGCAGATCATGGTGTATGTCAGCAAGGTATTGTTTTTCAGTTTTTCCCAGAACAGTTTCAGAAGCATGGCCGGCATGGTGATGGCGTACCAGCCGCCTGCTGCGAGGCAAAAGAGCCGTTGAGGGGACTGGAATTCGGGGACGGATGCCATGCGGTCTATCAGATACACGGCGATAGCCGCCAGGGCGCAGAGCAACAGGGTGAACAGGACGCTCCCCGGCATGCCGGGGAGGAACAGCAGCTGTTGGAGCCTGGAGAATCTTTTGTTTTTCATTTGCTCCATGTGAATGGGAAGAAGGCGGGCAGGCGTGTTCAGGTTGATAATCATCAGGAAAATTCCGTAAACCATGACAAAAATGGAATTTCCGGTCATGATGTTTTGGATGGAGCCGCTTGCGTTTTCCAGAAAGGGGAGGGGGAGGATGGAGGCTGCGAAAAAAGCCAGCAGGAGCTTCCGCAGGGGGGCGGCCGTGTTTTGTGCGGCAGGGGAGAACCATTCCCTTGCCAGCAGAAGCAGGGATGAAATGACCAGGAAGGCGTCCGCCAGGACGAGGAATATCAGGAGAACGCCTTCTCCCGCTCCATCCCGGAAAAAATCCAGCTCCGCATGGTTGCCTCCCAGGGTCAATATACCGATGCCCATGAGGGAGAAAGCGATGATGCGCATCAGAGAGGGCATGGCGGACGCCCACAGGGTATATGCGGTCAGCATGCCGGAACCCAGGTAAAGGAGGAAAAACAGGGTTACATCCTGTACCAGATTAATTTCCCCGTAGTAATACCGGATGAGAAAGAAGGGCAGGGAGATAAAGGCAATCAGCAGGGATTGGGCCATGAAGGATATCCATTTTCCCAGCACGATGCGGCCTGCGCTCTGCCTGGTGAGCAGCAGCAGTTCGTTGTTTCGGGTGAGCAGTTCGTTCCTGATGGAGGTGGAGGCCCTCAGCGGCATGATGAAGAGCAGGGCGACGACCATGGTAACCCAGAAGATGATCTGGCATCCGTCGGGGCTGATGAAGGGCTCCCCGTCAAGAGGATTGATGATGAAGCTGAACAGGAAGAAAAAGGAGAGCAGGGAGGGCACTATGCTGACTAGGAGGATGAATGACGGCGTTCTGAGACCCTGGCGCAATTCCTTGACCAGAGCGGAGGGCATCCATATGGGGAAATCAAGAGAGCGGGAGGTATTCATGAGGCGGGGATGGATGGGCTTTCCTGGGAAGAGGCGGGATTCTGCCGCGGGGCCGGTTCCCCGCTGCCGTGGATAAGGATGTCCACAAAAGCTTCTTCCAGACGGCGTTCGCTGCGGTGGAAATCAATTACGGGGAGGTCGAGGCAGAGCTGGCGGAGTTCCGCAGCCACAGCTTCCGGTTCGCAGGAGACGAAGGCGGCCACTACTTTCTGTTGCTGTACATGGCGCACGTTCCATCCCCGGCGGAGGGCCAGCCATTCCTCCAGTGAGGCGGTGTCGTCTCCGGCGGTGCGGATTTCAAAGGCGTATCCGGATTCCGTCTGGCGGTGCAGCAGGTCTTCCATATTGCCGTCATGGATGACGGTTCCTGCATTCATGAAGATGAGGGCGTCGCACATTTCCCCCAGTTCCGAGAGAATATGGGAGCTGATGAGCAGCGTTTTTCCGCGCGCTTTGAGCAGATGCACCAGATTTTTGAATTCAAGGCGCGCTTTGGGGTCCAATCCTGCCGCCGGTTCATCCAGAATGAGGAATTGCGCGTCGCTGATCAGCGTACGCGCCAGGCAGAGCCGCTGCGTCTGCCCTTTTGAAAGTTTATCGATCATCTGGTTCTGGAGGCCGGCCAGTTCCGTGAAGTCCATCACTTCGTCCACGGCGTCCAGTAAACGTTCCCTGCCCATGCCGCAGGCCCTGGCGAAAAAATCCAGATATTCCCGGACGCTGGTGTTTTTATAGGGGTGGAAATAGTCCGGCATCCATCCGATGCGGGAACGTGCCAGTTCGGGATGATCCACAACATCGGCCCCGTTGAGCCTGATGTGGCCGGAGTCAGGCATTTCCAGCGTGGCCAGCATGCGCATGAGGGTGGTTTTGCCGGCTCCGTTGGAGCCAATCAGGCCGACGACCTGGCCCTGGCGGATGACGAAGGAGGCATTGTTGACGGCTTTCAGCGGACCGAATGATTTGGACAGTCCGGAAACTTCCAGCAGTAGGGGCGTACTCATGGTTATTCGTGCGGCAGGGGAGTGACGGGGCCGGAGACGGTGACGGAGGTTTTTTCCCAGTTAATGGAAGGCAGGGTGGGGATGGGGCCCAGTTCCCCGCCCGCCGGTTCCATGGATGCCCGGAAGTGCAGCGGGGGAGGGCCGTCCGGTTCTTCTTCCGGCAGGAACGGGGATGCCTGCATTTTACGGCCGGGAGGCAGTTGTTCAAGAATCCAGTATTTTCCAGAGGCGTCCCGGTAGGTGAGTCCGTTCAGGGTTCCGGGAAAGGTGCTTTGGAATACGGGCGCCCCGCCGGGGCGCGTCTCCAGCAGAGTGAGCGCCGCCCGTGTGGAAACCGGCATGATGATCCGGTGCTGGAGCGTGGAGCGGCTGGTGAACCATTTTCCCCCGCATTCTTCCCCTTGCCGCGCCGCGCCTTCTATGGGTTTTTCCTTAATGGAGCCGCGCGCCTTGCTCATGCGTGCTCCGGTGATGCCGGCGTTTTCCGGCAATTGAAATGTATTGTTCAGCAGGACGGAGGTCTTGCAAATCTGGTTTTGGGAGATCAGGGCGGAGTGGTCCTGCGGATTAACCTGGATAAGAACTTCCCGGCTGCCCGTCCCTCCCGTGCCGTCTCCGGCCAGAATCAGGAGCAGCAGAAGAAGGGAAAATCCCACGGAAATGGCCGGGATCAGCAGGAACAGCCTTTGCCTTTTGCCTGCGGGAGCCCACAGGAACAGGCTCAGCGGGCCGACAAGCACGGCAAAGATGATCAGCCCCAGCCCCAGCGTGGTGGATGGGGCTGAGAAATAATAGGGAGCGGCGGAGGTAATCTCCGGGTAACAGTTTCCCTTTTCGTGGAGGTTGATGAATTCCTTCAGTTTCAGCTTTTTTTCTTCTTCCGGCAGGCCGTCCAGGGACGGAACGTGCAGAATGCGCCCGTTTCCCAGCAACCGGGTGGAAACGGAAAGCCCCTTGTCACCGATGAGCCACAGGTTTCCCCCTCCTGTCACCCATTGGCGGATGGCTTTGCGGTGGGCTTCGTCAAAATGGGTACGGTAGGTTTTTTCCGGGATGATGAGGCAGGTCTGCCCCTCGTACATCCGGTAGTCGGCTGGCCATTTCATCAGGTCGCAGGAGGAAACGGCCGCGTTATAGGAAGATTCGGAAAGCAGGTGCCAGTCCGCCGGAGCGCCTTCCTGGATAACCGCGACCATTTTCCTGTGCTCCGTATCCGTGGGAATGGGGGAAGCTCCTTCGTGGTTTTCCTTCACTTCGTAGACGAGATTGTAGGAGAGGAGAGGGTAAACGACTGCATGAACGCTTTCCCGGGCCGGAATGAAGAACGGATAAGTATGGCTGGTTCCCCTGTTTCCGTTCCACCCTTCATGGAATTGAAGAGTGGCTTTTCTGTCCGAGCCGGTGGTGTTTTCCAGCTTCACCCGGAGAGGGACGCGGGCGCCGTTCGCGCTGTAGTCAAATGCTTTCTCCACGGAAACGGCGATGGGGGGAGCGGCGGCCGGTTTTGCGTGGAGCGGGAGAATATTGAATGCCGAAAGAAGGAAGAGGCTGAAGAACAGCCATGAACGGGAGAGAGGGCGGCGCATGGGGGAAGGGCTGAGGAGGTGTGGTCAATGAATTTTTGCGGCGGCCAGGGAATCCGGAAGGGGCTTGTTCTGGGCAGGGATTTCCCTGACCAGGCGGTTGATGACTGCGGCGGGTGTCTGTCCGTCCAGACGGGCCGTGTGGTTGAGCAGGATGCGGTGCTCCAGCACGGGATGAATAACGGCCTGCACATCCTCAAAGGAGCAGAAAGCGCGCCCGTGGCGCAAAGCTCGGGCTTTGGCGGCAGCCGCCAGGCCCAGGGCCGCCCGGGGGCTGGCCCCGTATTTAACGCCTCCGGAGGCTTCCGATTCTCCGGGATGCGTAGCGTTGACCAGCCTGCCTATATAGTCCGCCACCACTTCGGGAATGGCTACATTCCGGGCCATTTGCATGAGTTCCTGCAATTCCTGCGCGTTCAAAACCGGGGATATTTCAGGTTCCACGCCCATTTCCCGGTTGAGGACAATGCGGGCCAGCACATCCGCCGGTGTGCGGTTGACGTTGATTTTGAAAAGGAAGCGGTCCAGCTGCGCTTCCGGCAGGGGAAAGGTTCCTTCCAGTTCAATGGGGTTCTGGGTGGCAAGCACGAAAAAGGGGGAGGGGAGGGCATGGGTCTCTCCCATGACGGTGACGCGGCGTTCCTGCATGGCTTCCAGCAGGGCGGACTGGGTCTTGGGGGAGGCGCGGTTGATTTCATCCGCCAGCATGATGTTGGCGAAGACGGGCCCTTCCTGGAAGATGAAGTTTTTTGTTCCGTCCCTTTCCTGAAGAACCGGGGTTCCCGTGATGTCTCCCGGCAGTAGATCGGGTGTGAACTGGACGCGGCGCGCTGTGATATCCAGTGCCCTGGAGAGGCCTTTGACCAGTTCCGTCTTGCCCAGGCCGGGCAGGCCCTCCAGCAGGATATGCCCGCGAGCCAGTACGCCAATGAGAACCAGTTCAATGAGATCCTTTTGACCGAACAGGACCTGGTTCATGGCGGCAGCCAGAGCACGGAGCTTTTGCATGGCGCAGCCAAGTTCTTCCTGAGAGAGGATAGGGGAGGTATTCATGGGAAACTGCCGGATTTCCGCGGCTTTTGGGAAAAAGACCGGGCATTTGTTAGATTTCTTCATGAACTTATGCCATGCATCCAGAGGGGCTGCAAGCGGAAAGATAGAGGGACCTGTTAATTTTCAGCAATATGAAGAGAAAATACCCTGCGGGGTTTGAGTGGTAAATGGAATTGCCGCAATATATGTTCCATCTGTTGAAAAAAGAAGGCTTCCTGGCATGTATTATTGTCATGCCTTCCGTATATCCCCCCGGCAACGAACGCATTTACGTGGTGGACGCTCTGCGCGGCTTTGCCGTAATGGCGATCATGCTGCTGCATTTTCTTGAACATTTCATCTATAATTCCTATCCCGTGGCTTCTTCCCCAATGATGGAAGCGGCCAACCAGCAGTTCAAGGAGGTCTTTTTTTTCCTGTTTGCCGGCAAGTCCTACACCATTTTCGCCCTTCTGTTCGGATTCACTTTTGCGGTCCAGTACCGTAACCAGGCCCGGAAGGGAAGGGATTTTGCGGGCAGGTTTGTCTGGCGCATGTGCCTGCTGGCGGTGTTCGCCTGCATGAATGCAGCGTTTTTCCCGGGCGGTGATGTTCTGCTGACTTTTTCACTTGCAGGTTTGTTGCTGGTGCCGTGCCGCCGGTTGAAGACATCCTCGCTGGTGGCTTTGTCCCTGTTTTTCCTGGCCCAGCCGCTGGAGTGGGCCTATGCGGCGGTGCAGTGGATGCATCCGGGCTGGGTTCCTCCCTCCCTGTCTGTTGCGGAATCGTACGCTTCCCTGAAATCCGCCGTGGATACGGGAAATTTCTGGGTGATGGCCTGGGAGAACCTGACTACAGGACAATGGGCCAGCCTGGCATGGGGTATTGAAGCCGGGCGTTTGATGCAGGCCCCGGGCCTGTTCCTGCTGGGGTTTGTTCTGGGGCGCCAGGATTTCTTTTTGCAGAATGACGGAACGGCTGTGTTCTGGACCCGCGGACTGCTATTTTCCCTGGCCGGGGCCTGTGCATTTTACGTGGTGATGTGCCTGCCGGGGCTGCCGGGGCCTGTGCATACCGTGTTTAGCATGTGGCACAATGTTTGCTTTACCGGCGTATGGGTGGCCGGGTTCGTTCTGTTGTACCGGCTGGAATATTTCAGGAAAGCGACGGCTCCGCTGCTGACCTACGGGCGCATGAGCCTGACCAACTATGTTTCCCAGTCCGTGATCGGCTCCCTGATTTTTTTCCCGTATGCACTGGGGCTGGCTCCCTACTGCGGGTATCTGACCAGTTTTGCGGTCGGCTTTGCCGCCATGACCGGACAGATATGGTTCTGCCGCTGGTGGCTGGAGCGGCACCGCTACGGGGTGCTGGAAGAATTGTGGCACCGGGCGACATGGCTGGCCGCCGGGAAGGTTTCCGCTCCGGAACACCGGTAAGAAACGGGGGCCGGCGCAATGATGTTTCCCGATACTTGCGGGACGCTTTTTAGCGTCTTCTGCCAAAGCCGGTGATTTATCCGGACGGAGGATGCATCCGGTTCCGCAAGGGGCATTTTGGAGAGGAGACATGGAACAGGGGGCAGAGGCAGGAGGAAAAGGGATGAACGTTTCATGGCGGCGGGAGACATGAAAGCGCGGTATTTTTTGAAGAATGGCTTTCCGGGAGATTTTTCCCACAGGGAACGGTCTGTTTTCCTGGGGATGGCGTGCCGCGCCCTCTCCGGTCCGTGTTCCGGCGGCTTTTCCGACGGACTGATGCAGGAGGGGATTCCGTACCAGATGGCGCTTTTCTTTAAAGGGGAGATGTAGTATGGCATGGTGTATGGAAAGGAGGACGGGCATAGGCGGTTTTTTCGGGCTGGAATTGCCGGAGTACGGCAATTTCCCGCAATGGCATCCCGGCAGGAGTGTAGCCGTGAATTCCGGCAGACGCGCTTTGGAATATATCCTGCGCCGCCTGGGGGATGTGCGCTGTGTCCGTGTTCCCCTGTATACATGCCGGACGGTGGTGGAAACGATGGAACGGCTTGGCATTCCCGTGATTACTTACCGCATTGACGAACGCCTGGAACCGGAGGAACTGCCGGAATTGGAAAAGGGGGAATACCTTTTGTACACCAATTACTTCGGAATCAAAGAGAAATGCGTGGACCGTCTGGCTTCCCGGTATGGCGGCAGCCTGATTGTGGACAATGCGCTGGCCCTGTATTCTCCGGCCCGTTCCGGAGTGGCCTCCTTGTACAGTCCGCGTAAGTTTTCCGGTCTTCCTGACGGGGGGATCGCCGTGATGGATGCGGAGCGGTCCTTGCCGGAACCGGAGGAGCGGGACGAATCCCTGCCTGCCGCCGCTTTTTTGCTGGAATGCCTGGAGCATGGGCAGGAAAGGGCTTCCGCCGCCTGTGAACGGAATGAACGGCGCTTGCGGAATACCCCGCTGCGAAGGGTTTCCCGGCTGACGGAGCGACTGATGAGCGGCATTGATTATGAACAGGCGCGGCTGCTCCGCATGAATCATTTCCTTTTTCTTCATGAAAGGCTGGGCCATTTGAACCGTCTTTCCGTGGAGGCGGATTCCTTGTCCGCTCCGTGTTATTATCCGTTTTGGACAGCTTTTCCCGAGCTGAGGAACGTGCTGATTGATAAGCGCGTTCTGATTCCTCTCCTGTGGCCGGAGGTATTGGAACAGTCCCCTGCCGGCAGCCTGGAACGGAAACTGGCGCTGCATCTTCTGCCGCTTCCTGTGGACCAGCGCTGCGGGCCGCAGGACATGGAGCGCATCGCCCGGATTGTGGAGGCATTCTATTCCTGAAGAGAAGGGAGGATTATTTTGTTAGACAGTTGGATAAGACGTTGACGATACGTGAATGAATGTTCTAACATTTTTGGTATGTCCGACTACCTTTCCTCTCTGGGCTATCCTTTCCGTGGAAGGCCCATGGTTTTTGTCTTTTCCGTCATGATGGTATGGGGTATGTTCCTGGCGGCCCGGGATGTTCTCATCGGATGGATTGCCGCCTTTTGTTTTCTGTTGCCTTTCATGTGCGCCTTTTTCATGAAAATGGTGAGGCAGTCCGCCATGGGAGAAGAGGATATCTGCCCCTTTCCTGAACTGGATGAATGGCTTGACTCCCTCATGCTGCCTTTTGTCCGGCTGGTGGTGTGCATCATCGTTTCCTTCCTGCCTTTCGCCGTGTATGCGCATACTGCGGCCTGGGCGGCGGATACTACCCTGGCGTGGCTGTTCCTGGCGGCGGGTGTGATTTACTTTCCCGGCGTATTCATGAGAACCTCCGTTCGGGAACGTTTTTCCGGTCTTTCTCCCGTGGGCTGGTGGGGGCTGGTCAGAAGGGCTCCCTTTTCCTATGCCGGGTTGCTTGGCGCCATATGCGCCGGGGGATGGATCATCCTGAACCTTCCTTCAGGGCCTTTGATGGATTTCGCCATGGTGCCCGTGAAGCTGTATGTCGCCTGCGTGTTGATGAATATGTGCGGACTGTTCATGCTCAAGCATGAATTTGCTGGGGAGGAAGAGGACGGCAGCTTTTCCCCTTCCGGGCCTGCGGCCTCGTGATGCTGCCGCCTTTCCGGCGGGCCGGGAACAGGTGAGTTTATTTGGCGGGTTCCTTGTCCAGGTTCAGGATACCCAGCACAGACATGTTGCCTTCCGCATCTTTTCCGGAGGGGAGATAGACCTTCGCATTGTTCAGCATGTTTTCAAAGGCCTTGGCGCGGAGCATGTTCGGTCCCATGGCCTTTTCCTTCAATGCCAGTCCTTCCGCTTCCGCCCGGGCTGCTTCCAGGGCTGCTTCCGCCTGGGCCTTGCCCCGCATGACAATGACTTTGGCCTCCGCTTCTCCCCGGGCCAGGTTAGCGTTTGCTTCCTGGCGCGCTATTTCCATTTTCATGGCGCCTTCCGCCTCCCCGCGTGCACGCTGGATGGCGATGTCTTTCCGGGCGATTTGAAGTTCCGTTTCCTTACGTTCGTTTTCCTGAGTCGTCTGAACTTTTCTGACGACGGATTCAATGATGGCCTGCGGGGGATTTGTTTCCCCCACGGCTACGGAATCCACAATAAAGGGGGTGCCGTCCAGCCGCTTGCTTAACTGCGTGTAAACGTTGTCGGAAATTTTTTGCAGGCTGCCGGAGGCGTCCAGGGCATTGTACTGGCTTAATTCCGCCCGCACGGCTGTACGGAAAGGCTGCTGAATGAAATTTTTGTAGGCAAAGAGCATGATTTCGTCCGCCACTTCGTCATCATTGCGGCCGGAACTTTGGGCGATGCCTCCGTAATCTTCCATGAATTCCTTTACCCGGGACGGGTCCAGCCGGTAAACCAGAGAAGCTTTGCAGGAAATGGGGAGCTTGTCCTTGCCCAGGATAGCCCCTCCATTGCGGGCGTCGAATTCTTCCACCGTGGTATCCGGAGTGATGGAAACCTTGCTGACTTCCTTTCTCCACGCCCATCCCGTGGAGGACGGCCCGATCAGGATGCCTTCAAACCTGTTCTGTCCGAAAATGGGTTTGGAATAGACATATCCGGCAAAGCCGGACAATACGCGCTTGTTGCTGAAATTCTGGAAGGCAAAAATGGCGGCGCCCGCAGCGACGAAGATGACGGCGGGAATGAGCAGGGAGAAGACGGTTTTGGGAGATTTATTCATGACAGGGCAGCGGTTGTGACGGTATCCAACATAAGAGGAAGCTGGTGAAAATCAAGTTATCTTTTTCTGTGCGGCCGGGAAAAGTGTTCCACTGAAAAAATTCTTTCCGGAAGAGGGAATGCGGCAAAGTATGTCCTCTTCTGAACACAGGGGAGTGCCGGAAATGTCTTATCCGGCAAAGGCTGCCTGTTCCGTGGGGGAGATTCCGGCGAGGTGCCGGACCTCCGCCTCGGAGGCGGGCCTCCATTTGGGTTAAGGTGATGAATGTAGCCATTACGGGATCCGGCGGATTTATAGGGAGTCATTTGTCCAAGCGTCTTGAGATGTTCGGGCATCGGGTGGCGCCCTTGCGGCGCTATCTGTTTGCCCAGGAGGGCGTGGATTGTCTGGCGCAGGCCCTGGCGGGATGCCATGCCGTCATCAATCTGGCCGGAGCGCCCATCGACCGGCGCTGGACGGATGCCTACAAGAGGGAGCTGGTGGAGAGCCGCATCATGACCACCCGCAAGCTGGTGGAAGCGGTCAACAGGCTGCATGAACCGCCGGGAGTGATGATTTCCGCCTCTGCTGTCGGGTACTATGGCTCGTCCGGCGGCTGTCATGGGGAACTGGACGCTCCGGAAGCGGATTCCTTTCTGGCGGAATTGTGCGTGGCCTGGGAAAAGGAGGCCGGGCTGGTGAACAGCTCCGTGCGGCTGGTCCTTACCCGGTTTGGCATAGTCCTTTCTCCGGATGGAGGGGCGCTCCCCGAGATGATGCGGCCGGCCCGGTTCGGCGTTACGGCAACCGCAGGAAATCCGGATCATCTTTTTTCCTGGGTGGCTTTGGAAGATCTGGCGGATGCCCTGGTCTTCATTATGGGCAGGCAGGATATTTCCGGCCCGGTCAATGTAACGGCGCCGGAGCGCACCACCAACCGGGAATTCTACAGGGCAGCCGCGGAACATTTCCACACCCGTCTGTCCATCCGTGTTCCGGACGCCGTTCTGCGGTTGCTGATGGGAGAAGCTTCCCAGGTGATTACCGGCGGCCAGTGCGCCGTTCCGGAGACGCTGATGAGGGAAGGGTTTACGTTCCAATATCCGGATATCCGCACTTTTTTTAACAAAGCATTTTCTGTCAAATCATGAGCATGATACAGACCATCGTTACTTCCCTGTTTCACGGTCATTCCGTCAAAACCGATCCCATGCCGGATTTCAATCTGGAACGTTATCTGGGGGAATGGCACGAAATAGCCCGTCTGGAAAACTGGTTCGAGCGCGGGCTCAGCAGGGTTCTTGCCCGGTATGACCGCAGGGAGGACGGTTCCATTTCCGTGGTTAACAGCGGTTATGACGTTCGTACCGGGGAACGGAAGGAGGCGCGTGCACGGGCGGTGGCGGGGGATGCCCCCAATCATTTGAAAGTATACTTTGTACCACTGGTATACGGCCGGTATGAAGTGGCTTTCCTGGATGAGAATTACACCCGCGCCGTAGTTTCCGGCGGTTCCCTGAATTATCTGTGGCTGCTTGCCCGCTCGCCGCAGTTGAAGGATGACGAGCTTCAGCCGATGCTTCATTGCGCGGAAAAACTGGGGTATGATACTTCCCGGTTGATTTACGCCAATGTCCAGGCCTCTCCGGGCAAATAACATGGGGCGGCTTTGAAGAAGCGGTGTGCCGTGAATATGGGATATTTCTGAAATGGGGAATGTGGAAAAAGGTGGCTTTCCTCCTGCCAGGAAAAAATTTTTTGGGCATGGGCCGGGCGTTCCTTTCCAGTGTTCCGCCGTGCGGGAATGTCATGCTTTTGAGTTATCCGGTGTGATTCTTCTTCCTGCATGGCTCCGGTCCCGTATTTTTCCGCTTTTTCCTGCCCCGTCCTTTCCGTTTTCTTGCAAAGAACAGGGAAAAACACAGGCGCCTGCTTAAAATAGGCTTGCAATCATGTGCAGGATGGATATGTTGACATTCATCCAAACATTGGATGTTTGGATGAATTACTTAAAGAAGGAGTAACAATGGATATTATTCATGACAACGCCGCTGATCTCAGCGCATTGAACGGCAAGACCGTTGCCGTGATCGGATATGGCGCCCAGGGGCGCGCTCAGGCACTTTGCATGCGTGATTCCGGTGTGAACGTGATTATCGGTGTTCGCCCCGGCAAGTCTTTTGACGCCGCCGCCCAGGATGGATTCCAGGTAATGAGCGTCGCGGAAGCCGCCGAAAAAGCGGACATCATTCACATTCTGCTGCCGGATGAAAGCCACGGCGCCGTGTATGAAGCTGAAATCAAGCCTCACTTGAAGGCCGGCAAGACGCTTTGCTGCTCCCATGGCTTCGCGTATGTTTTCAATACCATCGTCCCCCCCGCGGATGTAGATGTCATCATGGTGGCCCCCAAGGGCCCGGGCACGGAAGTGCGCCGAGTATTTGAAGAAGGGTTCGGCTGCCCCGGCCTGATTGCCGTTCATCAGAACCCCTCCGGCAAGGCCCGTGACGTGGCTCTTGCCATGGCCAAGGCTGAAGGCCTGACCCGCGGCGGCGTGCTGGAATGCACCATGGCCCAGGAAACTTATGAAGACCTGTTCGGTGAACAGAACGTCCTGTGCGGCGGTCTGGTGGACCTGATGAAGTACGGCTTTGAAACCCTGACGGAAGCCGGCTATCCGCCGGAAATGGCCTACTTTGAATGCGTGCATGAAGCCAAGCTCATCGTGGACCTGATTTATAACGGCGGCATCCAGAAGATGAACTCCGTGATTTCCAACACGGCCGAATTCGGCGAATATTACAACGGCCCGCAGATCCTGCCCGCAGAGGTGAAGGAACGCATGAAGGAATCCCTCAAGCGCATTGAATCCGGCAAGTTCGCCAAGGACTGGCTGGAAGAGGCAGCCAAGGGCGCTCCCAACCTCAAAGCCAAGCGCGAAGCCCTGGGCCAGCACCCGGTGGAAATCGTGGGCGCCAAGATCCGCAGCCTGTTTGAAAGGAACTAAGGTTTCTTTTACTTGAAACACATGCCGTTCCGTCGGAATACGGCGGAGCGGCACGTATATTCCCGGGCTTTTCCCGGAAATCCGCCATTGATTCAGTTTATGGAGCATGCCTCACCGGCCGTCAATGTAGAAAACGCCAGGGTATACCTGGGCGGGCACGAAATCCTGCACAATATTTCCTGGCAGGTGCAGCGCGGAGAACGTTGTTTTATTCTGGGGGCCAACGGCGCCGGAAAGACAACGCTGGTCAAAGTGCTGATGGGGTTTGCATGGCCGCTCTTCGGAGCCAGGGTGCAGGTTCTGGGCAAGACCTTCGGGCACGTGAACCTGCTGGAATTGCGCAAGTCCATTGCGTGGGTGAGTCCGTTCATGCACAAGTGGCTGGAGGATGGCTCCTGGAACGGGCGCGACATGGTGCTTTCCGGCCCTGACGGAACTATCGGCCTCCTGAGGGAGCCGACGCCGGAAGAGGAGGAAAAAGCCGCAGGAATCATGAAATCTCTGAAAGCGGAGCATTTGATGGACAGGCCGGTGGTGGCCATGTCTTCCGGGGAACAGGTGAAAGTGCTGATTGCCCGGGCTCTGATGACGAATCCGGAACTGATGATTCTGGACGAACCCAGCGTTTACCTGGATTTGGCAGGGCGGGAATTTTTGTTGAAAACCATTGAAGAACTGGCTGAAACGAGGCCTGATCTGACCATCGTGTTTATCACCCAGCGCATTGAAGATATCCTTCCCGTATTTAACCGCGGCATGATTTTAAAGTCCGGAGAAATCGTGGCGCATGGAAGCCGGGACGAGGTGCTGACGGAGGAAAACCTGAAAGACGCCTTTGGGCTGGATATCCAGTTAATCAAGACGGAGAAGGGGCGTCTCTGGACCGTTATCCGATAATTTTTCATGAAGCAGTCCAAGACAATGGAGCTGAAGAAACCGGTGCGGGTGTCCCTGGCCCGCCAGGTGCTCACCGCCATGGAATCCATGATACGGTCCGGCAAATGGAAGGTTGGAGACCGCATTCCCGCGGAAGCGGAACTGGCCCGTGCCTTTTCCGTCAGCCACAACACCATCCGCGAAGCCCTTCAATCCCTGATTCATATGGGGATGCTGGAAGCGCGCCCCGGGGACGGCACGTATGTGATGGCGTCAGACCGCTTTGCTGTCGCGGTGAGCAACCGCCTCAAGGAATCCGAGCTGCCTCAGATTCTGGAGGCGCGGCTGGCTTTGGAAAAGGAAATTGCGCGGCTGGCCGCCGTTAAAAGGACGGATGAAGATTTGAAGGATCTGGAAAATGCCCTGAAGGACTGCCACGGCAGGGTAAGGCAGGGCATTGAGGATGACATGCTGTTTCATGCCGCCGTGGCTCGCGCTACGCATAATCCGGTGCTCTCGGAATTGTATAACGTGGTCATCCGCCATGTGCAGGAGAATCTGGAAAGGCTGCTTCAGGAGAAGCAATACGACTCCGGCGCCATGAAGCTGCATGACGACCTTCTCGCAGCCATCAGGAAGCAGGAGGCGGATGAGGCGGAGAACATTATTGTAAAGATTGTTGAATTTGACACCGTCAGCATAGGCGGGTCATGCCCTTCTTAAATTAACGGAACAGGCGATTCCCATCATGCGGAATCGGCATTTTTTTCTTTTCGGACTTTTTAGTAAGGCCGTCCGGAGAATGATTTTGTTTTTCAGGAAAGATATATATTTTTTGATAAATAATGGTTTATCAGGAAATAAAACGGTATGGAGAACACATGCGAGATGTTTTTTCAGTGGCCGTACGGAGAAATGAAATTGGGGAACAAGAAAGCAGAACCGGCATGAATAATTCTGAAAGAAAAAATGTTGCGTTTTGTATTCATTGGTAATGAAGGCGAATGTATTTTCCATAATGATGTTGTTCTTTCATCTGTTTCCGGCATATGGAATCGACCCCAGCGTGAGGGGATTTGAAGAACTTCATGAAGTGTTGAAAAGTGCGGTTCGGGAACTTGATACCGTTCAGTCTCCGGATCATCTTCCTATGGCTATGGAGCATTTCCGTGCCTTGGTGGAGGAATGTAGGCGTAATCCCGATCTTGTTGCCGTACTTGAGCTTACTTCAGAATCATGTCCCCCTCAGCTCAAGAAGGCTTATAAAGCGGCAATGGAGTTGCAGGGGAAATTGCATGATGCCTCTAAACGGCTGGCTATGGGTGGAATGATGCAAAATAAAGAGGAAATCAAACCGTATTTGGAGTTTATGCAAAAGTTTACTTTAAAGAAAAATGCTCAAAAAAGAACGGAATCACAGGTGCATGAAGGAGCGCCTCCCGAGACTGAGGATGCCCGGGACGCAAGAATGAGATGGTGGCGAGATGGAAAATTCGGCATGTTCATCCATTATGGGTTGTATTCCGGGCTGGCGGGGGAAATTCAGGGGAAAAAATATAAGGGATGCGTGGAATGGATTATGCAGTATTCCGGAGTGGATAGCGAAACATACGCCAGAGAGGCCCTACCCCGGTTTAAGCCCAAACGCGGAAAGGCTGAGACATGGGTAAAATTGGCCAAAGAAGCCGGGTGCGTTTATACAATCCTGACAAGTCGGCATCATGAGGGTTTTAACATGTTTGATTCAAAATTCAGTGATTTTAACGTTAAAACGACCAAGGGTGTTGATATTGTAAAGGAATATGCAGAGGCATGTAAAAAATATGGAATGAAGGCAGGATATTATTTTTCCCTTCTTGACTGGAGCCATCCGGATTACGATCCGACAGGTTCAGGTATTTCTTATCCTAGGGGTAACTATGAGGCTCAAAAACAAGGACGGCGGCAATTCGGGAACCATGAAAAATACAAGGATTACCTTTACAATATTTTCAATGAGCTGCTGACCAGTTATGCCCCGGTAGATCTGGTATGGTGGGATTTCAGCCAGCCTGGTTTTCAGGGAGATAAGGCGTGGAATGCGACAGCGTTGATGAAGAATCTTTTTGAAAAGAATCCCAAGGCAATTCAAAATAATCGCTTGTACCATTCTGCAAATCATCTTAGTGAAGGGGGAATCAGAGTAACTCCCGCATGGAAAGGGGATTATTCCACGGCAGAACACCATATTCCGGCAACTGGCATTAATGGAGATTGGGAAGCATGCCAGACTCTTAATGGAACATGGGGATATTCAGCGGATAATCAGGAATGGAAAACATCTCAAGCCCTGATTCGGGAATTAATTGATACAGTTAGCCGTGGAGGGAACTTTCTGCTTAATATAGGCCCCATGCCCGACGGATCCATTCCTCCTGAAAGCATCCGTATTTTCAAGGAAATCGGTTCCTGGATGAAAAGAAACGGAGAAGCTGTTTATGGAACGAGAGCCAATCCGTTGAATATTGAATTGGCATGGGGCCGCCTTACCAGAAAAGGGGAGGACGTAACCTATATTTTTGTCTATTATAAGCCGGATAATGGTGAGCTGACCATTCCCTGCTCGTTTGAGGGTGATGTGAAAGCGGTTCAGATTGACGGAGAGAAACCTGTCAACATGAGTCAGGATAAAAAGTCCAATACCACGACATTTTACATAAAAAATATGAAGATGGATACAGCCGCCACTGTGATCAAGGTGATGGGAAAGCGCATGATTCACAAGAGGTCCGTTTGACCCTTCCGATGGATCTGGAAGGGGCGAAGGTTCCAGCTCCCCATTTTGAAAATGACATTGGACCGCCCTGTGTCACGGATGATAGTTTGCCGGGCAAGGCAGTAAGAACAGCCAATGTGGTTTGTTTTATATTCTATCTGTAAAAATAGAATGAAGCCGGATTGTGTAGGAAGAGAAAGACCGGCGTCCTTTTTTCCTGTTTTTGAAAAGTGGTATTCCCATGAATGGGATGCGTGTGGGAACGGGCTATGTTTTTTATTCTTTAACGAATATGGAAGTTTGTTAGAGTGCCTGATATGGCTATCCACACTGAATGGAAGTGCCCGGCATGCGGTGCCCTTCTGGCTATGGAAGATGTGAATATGGCTGCGGATATGGTGTTATGCCGCTCCTGCAATAAGATAAGCAAATTTTCAGAGATTGTTCAGGAGGAAAGGGATGAGGAAATTCTTGATTCCATTCCCCGCCGCATGAGCGTGACGAAAACGGCGAGGGGGCTGGAAATAACGTACAAGAAGCCAAAAGGAGCGGGACTTTTTTTACTGATGTTTTCGGTTTTTTGGAATTCTGTGACATGCGTTGCCCTGTTTGCGGTGATGAGGGAAATGTCTTGCGAAAATCTGTTCGGACTATTGTTTTTGATCCCTTTTGTTCTGGTTGGGGCTGGTACATTTGCGGGAGCTTTTTATGTGTTGTTTGGCCGTATGACGCTGATCCTGACGCCAGGCAGGGGGGAATTGTTCCGAGGAGTAGGGAACCTGGGCCGCCGACAGCAGTTTTTGCTGGAGAAAGGTTCCCGTATTTCCATTGAGGCAAGCAGCATGCGACGGAATGATGAAGTTTTAGACAAGATTGTAGTGGGGGTGCCGGACGGCAAGACGTTTGAGTTTGGTACAGGGATTGAGGAAGTGGAGGCCCAGCAGTATGTAGCGGCTCTGCTGCGGAAAATGAGGGGATAGGGCTGTGATGCCTGAATGCGGAGAAGGTCTTGGAATGCCCTGGCTCCGCTGTTTTTCAGCAGGCAGGGGAATCCGTCCTGGCGGGAAGGGAGCGGGGATATGGATTTCCGTTTCCGGGAAGGAATGGGCGCAAGCCTTTTTTGTTGGCAAAATCCATGGATAGCGGGCAGGGGGCGTTTGAGGAATGATAGCGGGAATTCCGGGAATGAGTTTTTTTGATTGATATGGAGAATAAGGTACGTAGATTAACGTATGATGAAGGAAGTGCGCCTTTTGTTGATTCTGTGCGGTTTGTTTTGCGGAACGGCAGTTGCGCAGCCCCGCCTTTCCACACCGCCGAACATGATTGTCATTCTGGCGGATGACCTGGGTTATGGGGATTTGGGCTGTACAGGTTCCAAGCAGATAAAAACGCCTTCCCTTGACCGGCTGGCTAGGGAGGGGGTGTTCTGTTCCCGGGCGTATGTGACGGCTCCGATGTGTTCTCCCTCCCGCATGGGACTGCTGACGGGGCGTTTCCCCAAGCGTTACGGCATCACGACGAATCCCAATATCCAGATGGATTATCTTCCGGAGTCCCACTACGGGCTGCCGCAGACGGAGAAATTGATTCCGGAGTATTTGGCTCCCTGCGGGTACCGGAGCGCGGTATTCGGCAAGTGGCATCTTGGCCACACGAAGGGATATACGCCTCCAGAGCGCGGTTTTACGCATTGGTGGGGGTTCCTGGGCGGTTCCCGGCATTATTTTCCCGTGAAGAAAGAGGCTGAAGGCCTGAATCCCTCCATGATTGTATCCAATTTTACGGATAAGACGGACATTACCTATTTGACGGACGATATTACAGACCGGGCGGTTGAATTCCTGCAGGAAGCCGGAAAGGATAAGAAACCGTTTTTCATGTTCGTTTCCTACAATGCCCCTCATTGGCCCAATGAAGCCAAACCGGAGGATATCGCCAAATTCAGGAACGTGCAGGACGGGGAACGACGGGTTTATTGCGCCATGGTATATGCGATGGACAGGGGAATAGGACGCATTCTGGATGCCTTGAAAGCGGACGGTTTGGAAAAGGATACCATCGTCGTTTTTCTGTCGGACAATGGAGGCGCGCCGGAAGCTTCTTCCTGCAATGCCCCTTTCCGGGGGGCCAAGAGGCAGCATTTTGAGGGAGGTGTTCGCGTACCTTTTATTATCAGATATCCGGCGGACAAGCGTCTGGTTCCCGGAAGCGTTTGCAGACAGCCCGTTTCCTCCGTGGATTTGCTTCCCGCTTTGCTGAAGGCGAATGGCCGTCACATTCCCAGAAAGTTGGACGGCATGGATATTCTGGAGCTGGTGGGGAACAAGGGAGCTCCCGTTCCGCGCACTTTTTTCTGGTGCACGGATTACACGTCCGCTGTGCTGGCCGGTGATATGAAGTACCTGCTGGTACCGGATCGCGCTCCGCAGTTTTACAATGTGGCGGATGATCCCCAGGAACAGAGGGATTTGTATTTTTCCAGACACCAGAATGCGGATTCCCTCGCTAAAAAGCTGGGAACATACCTGACTACGACGCCTGCATGCCGTTTTCCCGACAGCATCAGCTGGTCCGCCAAATTGATGAGGGAGTATGACAAGACTGCGCCGGACAGGCAGCCTGAGTAAGGCTGCGTTGGCTTTGTTCCGTATTCCGTCCTGCATGCCAGCGTTTGGGAACCTCCCACGGCGGGAGAGGGGGAGGAACCGCGTGCTTGGTTTCCTTTCCCCGCTGAAAAACGCTTTATTTCAGGCGCTTGGGTTCCGCAATGCGGAGAATGTGCTCTCCGGGAAGGGCCAGGTTGCCTTTGTCCCGGGCAATCATTTCAAAGTAGTGGGGATCCTGTGAGATCCAGATGAATTCGTTTTTTGCCTGTTCCATCTGCTCCCTGGATTTTTCCAGATGAGCCTGAAGGAAGGAACGTTCATGCTCCAGGGAGCGCAGATCCTTCCATGGCTTGAAACACACCAGGGAAAGCAGCATCGTCAGGCACAGGGCCAAGACAATGGCAAAGAGGCGCAGGGCTCTCTGGACGATCAGGGCACGTTTCTCCCGGCGGATTTCAAGCTCCGCCAGGGTAAAACGGTGGTAGTAGCGGCGTCTCCAGAGCATTCCTTGCAGTCAAACAACATATTTTTGATCATAGAATATGAATTTTACCACCATAAACTGCGTCATTTCCCAGTTCTTCTTCAATTCTAAGCAATTGATTGTATTTGGCCATACGGTCGGAACGGCTTAGAGAGCCGGTTTTGATTTGCCCCGCGTTCGTCGCTACGGCAATATCCGCGATCGTGGCGTCTTCCGTTTCCCCGGAGCGGTGGGAGATGATGGCGGAGTATTTGTTATCCTTGGCCAGTTCCACCGTATCCAGCGTTTCCGTCAGGGAACCTATCTGGTTGACTTTCACCAGGACGGCATTCGCTACATGGCGGGAAATGCCCTGATTCAGGAATTCCACATTCGTCACGAACAGGTCGTCCCCTACCAGCTGGGTATTGCCGCCCATGGCTTTAGTGAGCTGTTCCCAGCCCAGCCAGTCGTTTTCTGCACAGCCGTCCTCAATGGAAATGATGGGATATTTTTTCTGGAGTTCCTGATAGTAAGCCGTCAGTTCCTCCGCTGTTCTGCCCAGGCCGTCTGATTTTTTGAAGACGTACAGGTTCCGGGAGGGATCGTAGAATTCGGAGGAAGCCACGTCCAGGGCAATGAAGATATCCGTGCCCAGGGTGTACCCCGCCCGTTTTACGGCCTGTGCAATGCATTCCAGGGCGTCATCTGCTGATTTCAGGGCCGGGGCGAATCCCCCTTCATCCCCCACGGCAGTGGAAAGGCCGCGGTCATGCAGCACATCCTTGAGTGCATGGAAAACTTCCGCCCCGTAGCGCAGGGATTCCCGGAAAGTGGGAGCCCCCTTGGGCATGATCATGAATTCCTGAAAGTCGATGGGGGAGTCCGAATGGGCTCCTCCATTGATGATGTTCATCATGGGGACGGGCAAAACCTTGGCGTTCGGTCCACCCAGGTATTTGAAAAGGGGAAGGTTGAGCTGAATGGCGGCGGCTTTTGCCACGGCCAGGGAGACGCCCAGGATGGCGTTGGCCCCCAGGCGGGATTTATTGGGCGTGCCGTCCAGGTCGATCATGATTTTGTCAATGGCCGGCTGCAGGGTGGCATCGTGCCCTGATATTTCCGGGGCAATGATTTTATTGATGTTTTCCACGGCTTTAAGCACGCCCTTGCCTCCGTAGCGCTTGGCGTCTCCATCCCGGAGTTCCCAGGCTTCATGTTCTCCGGTGGAGGCTCCGCTGGGGACGGATGCGCGTCCGATAGCTCCCCCGGCGAGGGCCACGTCCACTTCCACGGTGGGATTGCCCCGTGAGTCGATGATTTCACGGCCGCGGACGTCAATGATTTCCATTTCATTCATGATCATAAGATTTCTTTTTGTCCTTTTTAGACAGGGAAACAGGCTTTCCCGTTCCGGAGAAGCATGTCATGTCCCTAGAAGTTCCGGTTTCAAAAGCAGGACTGACGCAGAACGGGGACGAAGCTTGCCGGCTTCTTCAGGGCCATGATGCCCCGCAGAATGAAGAGGTTCCCTTGCTGGGCATCCGCCTGCCCGTTCTTAGGAATTTTGCCGGGAAGAAGCTCAGGAGAATCTGGCAGGACAGGATGTCGGCGAGGTGCATGAACCCTCAAAGGGGCAGGAGCAACCGCTTTTGCACGGCGGAAACTGCGGCAGGGGGGGGGAAGCTGCGCCGTTTCGTGACGCAGGGAAGGACGGCATGCCGGAACGGGGCCTTGATTCCGTCCCGTTCCGGGTATGGAATGAGGCGCTTACTATTAAAACCATGCCTAACATTAACGATAACTTCCTCAAGTTGCAGGCGGGATATTTGTTCCCGGAAATAGGGCGCCGCGTGAATGCGTTTGCCGAATCCCATCCGGAGGCGGCCAAAAGGCTGATTCGCTGCGGCATCGGCGATGTGACGGAGCCGCTTCCCATGGCGGCTATTGAAGCCATGCACCGGGCCGTGGATGATTTGTCCACTCATGAACATTTTCACGGCTATGGGCCGGAGCAGGGGTATTTCTGGCTGAGGGAGGCAATCGCCAAAAAAGCCTATCAGGCCCACGGCGTGCATGTGGAAGTGGATGAGATTTACGTGTCTGACGGAGCCAAATGCGACACAGGAAACATTCTGGATATTTTCGGGCCCGGCAACAGAATTGCCGTGCCGGATCCGGTTTATCCCGTGTATGTGGATACCAATGTCATGGCCGGGAATACCGGGAGTTCCAGCCCGGATGGTTCTTATGAAGGGCTGGTGTATCTGCCGTGCACTCCGGAAAATAATTTTGTGCCGCAATTGCCTGATGAGCATGTGGATTTGATTTACCTGTGCTTCCCGAACAATCCTACCGGGGCCGTAGCTTCCCGGAATGAACTGCTGAAATGGGTGGAATACGCCCGGGCGAACCGTGCCATTATCCTTTATGATTCCGCTTATGAGGCTTTCATACAGGATTCTTCCATTCCCAGATCCATTTTTGAAATTCCCGGCGCGCGGGATTGCGCCATTGAGTTCCGTTCCTTCTCCAAGCAAGGAGGCTTTACAGGGGTGCGCTGCGGTTATGTGGTGATTCCCAAGGAATTGCACGGATATGATTCCGAAGGGAACAAGGTTTCTATCAGCCGGCTCTGGAGCCGCCGCACCAGCACGAAATTCAACGGCGCTTCCTATATTGTCCAGCGGGGCGCCGCGGCTTTGTTCACCATGGAGGGCATGGCTCAGACTGCCGCGCTCATCAGCCATTACCTGGGGAATGCTTCGCTTCTGCTGAATGCCTGCCGTCAGGCGGGCATGCGCGTGTGGGGCGGGGAAAACGCCCCTTATGTATGGGTACAGTGTCCGGACGGTCTGGACAGCTGGCAAATGTTTGACAAGATGCTGCATGAGGCGAATGTGGTTATTACGCCCGGTTCCGGTTTTGGTTCCAGGGGGGAAGGGTTCTTCCGCATTTCCGCGTTTAATTCACGGGAAAACGTGGATGAAGTCTGCCGCCGCATCCACAGCCTGTTTGCCAGATAGAAGGGCGTTTTCAGACAGATGTCCAGGCCGCGGTGCAAAACACCGCGGCCTGTGTATTTCTTTCCGGGTGGGTTGATGGCCGTGGCATTGTATTTCCTGCCGGGAGGGGAGTTCCTGTAAAAAGGTCATCTTCCTTTCTTACGGATTTGGACCGGGAAAGAGCAGAGTCCGTTTTCAAGTGATGGGATTCCGGTAAAGGGGCGTTTCTATGGCATATTCGGCCCTTGCCCCCGTTCATTTGTACGGAGTAGGTTGTTGCTTATGTCCCCGTGGGTGCGCATGAGTTCCTTTTTCCGGCAGGCTGCTTTTCCTGCATGTTGCGCCTGCCTGCTGTCTGTTGCTGGCGCCATCCGGGGGCAGGAAGGGGAAGCGGAGCTTCCTTCTGTGGAGCCGCTTTCCTGTGCGCATGCCCCGGATGGGAGGGTAACAGTTCGGGGGGCGGTTATGGGTACGGTGTTCACGGTGCGCGCTTATCCCGGGAGTGGCATGGACGCGGAAGATGCGGAGAGGATTTGCGGGGAGGCTCTGGCCTGTGCCGTCCACTGGGAAAAAGTGATGTCCGCCATGGATGCAGAAAGCGGTCTGGCCCGGCTTAATGCTGCGGAATACGGCATTTCCGTGCCTGTTTCTCCGGAATTGGAAAGGGTGCTTCTTCTGTCCCTGAATTATGCCCGGCTGACAAACGGTGCTTTTGATCCCACGCTGGGACCCTGCATTCGCCTGTGGAAAAAGAGCCGCCGCCTTGGCGTCCTCCCGTCCGATGCGGAGCGGGAATGTGCGCTCCGGGCATGCGGATGGGAAAAGTTGTCCGTCCGTAAGGGAATGGCGGTCAAGGCGGTTTCTGGAATGAGGCTGGATTTGGGAGGCATGGGCAAGGGCTTTGCCGTGGACCGAATGGCGGAGATGTTGAAAACAAGGGGTATATGTTCCTTCTTCATAGACAGTACCAGCGATGTTCTGGCCGGCGCTCCTCCTCCCGGGGAACCGGGATGGCGGCTGCGGGTGGATACAGGAAGAGGGCAGGGGGAAGTGTTGCTGTTGAGCCATGCGGCCGTTTCCACTTCCGGGAGCGCCCGTCAGATGGTGAAAATTGGCGGGAAAGCGTATTCCCACGTGCTTGATCCCCGGTCGGGGCTGGGCGTTACGGAAGGGAGGCAGGTGAGCGTCCGGGCGTCTTCCGCTGCGCTGGCGGATGCCCTAGCGACGGCAGGGTGTGTGATGCGTGAGGAGGAGTTCCGTTCCCTGGCGGCCGGATTGCCGGGAGTGTCCGTTCCGGCCTTTTTTCAAAGTCCGCCATGTTCTGCGGGGGAAACGCAGAAACAGGATGGACTGCGGAAGGAGGGAGGAATGGGGTCAATGAAAGGAATGACAAAGCAACTACGTTTTTAAGGTACACCTTTATAACCCTGTTTATGAGATTGTACCATTTTTTACTCCCTGCCGTTGTCAGTGCTGCCGTATCCGCGTCATTTGGGGCAGAGTTCCCTAATCCCTATCCTGCGCCCGCTCCCGGTGTCCGCCTGACTCCAGAGATTCCGCTTTCACCCTCCATTAATGGCGCCCGTATCGTCGGAGCTACCCCCGGCTCCCGCATGCTGTTCCAGGTTCCCGTCTCCGGGGAGCGGCCCATGAAAATTCAGGCAACAGGGCTGCCCCCAGGCCTGAAGATGGATTCGCGCGGATTGATTGCGGGTACCGCTCCGTCCGGGAAGAGGGAATACAAGGTAAATATCCAGGCTTCCAACAGGCATGGAAAGGACATGAAGGAGCTGATTCTGAAGGTGGGGGACGAATTGTGCCTGACTCCGCCCATGGGCTGGAGCAGCTGGTATTCCTACAGTGAGGCCGTAGGGCAGGATAATGTGCTGAAGACGGCACGGCTTTTTGTGGAACGGGGTCTGGTCAATCATGGCTGGGCCTATATCAACATTGACGACTGCTGGCAGGGCAGGCGCGGAGGGAAGTATGGCGCCATTCAACCCAATAAGCGTTTTCCTGACATGAAGGCCATGTGCGACGCTATTCACGCCATGGGCATGAAAGTGGGCATTTATTCCACGCCTTGGATGGGAACGTATGCCGGTTTTATCGGAGGGAGCGCGCCCAACGCTAAGTCGGACTACGGGGAAATGGCCATTCCGGAAAAGGAGCGCAAGCAGGAGGATCAAATCTTTGGAAGTTATCCGGGAGTTCATCGCAGAAAGGCGGATCATGTGGGAGCCGTCTGGCTGTTTGACCGTGACGCTAAACAATGGGCGGATTGGGGGTTCGATTATGTGAAAGTGGATTGGAATCCCAACGATGTGCCTACGACAAAGCGCATCCGCAAGGCGCTGGACGAGTCCGGAAGGGATATCGTGCTCAGCCTGTCCAATGCCGCCCCGTACGAACATGTGGAAGAGCTGGGCAAGCTGGCGAATTTATGGCGGACGACGGGGGATATCCAGGATCACTGGGGCAGCGTCAGCGGCATCGGTTTTTCCCAGGAACGCTGGCAGAAGCATATGCGCCCGGGACATTGGAATGACCCGGACATCCTCCAGATCGGGAAGCTGGGCAAACCCAACCAGCCCAACACCACGTTTGTCCAGACGCGGCTGACTCCGGATGAACAGTACACCCATGTGACCCTGTGGTGCCTGCTGTCCGCTCCGCTCATCGTCTCCTGTGATTTGGAGCATATTGATTCGTTTACGATGGGACTGCTTACCAATGATGAGGTGATAGCGGTGGATCAGGATCCGGCTGCCCGTCCCGCCCGCAAAGCGTGGCACCAGGGGAATTTCCAGGTGTGGATGAAGGAGTTGTCCGACGGTTCCGTGGCGGCTGGCTTTTTCAATACCGGGAAGGAGAAAGGAATTTTGAAGGTGAATCTGAAGGAGCTGGGGCTTTCCGGAGCGTATGAGGCAAGGGACCTCTGGAAACGCGCTGACCAGGGGACCGTACAGGGAGATATGGCGGTAGAATTGAACGGGCATGGAGCATCCATGTTCCGGTTCAGCAAAAAGAAGTAACGGGAAGGAGACGGCTCTGTATTCATTCAGGGGCGGCGGGGATATGCCGCCCCTGAAGCCTGTGGCAGGGGCGGCTTTTCATTAAACCGGCATCCATAGAAACAAGCCTTCTGCACAAAATCCCACTTTTACAGTACCTGTCGGCGGATTGTCGGATTCCAGGAGGGGCAGGAGGGGCAGGAGGGGCAGGAGGGGCAGTGAATGCCTCCCCCGCACCAGAGCTTGCACTTCAATTCCGGAAAGTTTTTTCCGGCAGGCCTTTGTTATTGTGTAATAAAAAACCGCTCCGGCAAATCCGGAGCGGTTTTTATAAAAGAGATTGATGTGACTTGCCTTAATCTCTCCCGACAGCTTTTCTAGGCGGCAATGCCGAAATGCTGCTGAATGGAGGCGAAAATCTTGTCGCGACGGGCGCGGGCTTTTTCAATGTCACGGGTTTTCAGCGAGAATCTCAGGCGTTCCGCCGTGGAGTCCGGCTTGTGAACCGTAACGTGGCACCACCAAACCCCCCTGTTGTTCCACAGGTGGTGGTTGGGGTTGTCATCATTAATTCTAAGAGCAATTTTGGTTTGGGCTTTCATCTGTGTGATCTTTTCCAGTAGAGGACATATTGTTTACGTCCGTTGGCATATTAATGTTTCAATAAAACCTTCAACTTGGAGGTGCCTCACTTAAGCAGATGATCCCTTGTCTTTTTGGACATCTTTTTCTGCCAGTTGCTCACCTCGTTGAAGCCTTAGAGTTCAAGTGGTGGAACAACGTTCAAAAAAAGAATCTTTTTTACAGGAGACCTACTTTTTTAAGAGTGTTGTAAGCACCGTTCTTGTTGATCGTACGCAGGGCCTTGGCGGAAATCTTCATTTTCACGAATTGACCGAGTTCAGGAACCCAGATGCGCTTCTCCTGAAGGTTGGGGAAAACGGTACGATTGACAGTCTTAGTGACGTGACGACCAATACCGCCCTTTTTCTTGGCAAGACCGGAGCGATGGATACGACGACCTTTGTGAGGCATGGTACCTCTGATGATGCAAATTCGGGACATGGCAATCGAAGTTATTTGTTAATGCGAGAGAGATAGTCTAGCGTATTTTTGCCTAAGGTCAAGAACAACCGGACGAAAGCACTGGAATTTATCCTGGACTGTACGGAAGCATGCCTTTTCTTTTGCGCGAACTCCGATTTTTTCTCCCATGATGAAGAGGGGCTGCAGAGGCGGTGAGCTGAAAGCGGGAGGGGGCTGGTCCGGGAAGATGAACGGTACCGCAGACAAAGAGGAGAATGAGGCGTTCTTCCATATTTTTTCAGGACTTCCGCTGTGGGAACAGGGGCGGGCCGGATAGCCGGGCCGGATGAAGGCCTTTCACCGCAGGAAAAGTGCAGAACACGGGAAAGATGGCCCCCTTTGGTTTTTTCACGGCAGCGGCATATGGCTGCCTGCTTCCGGGTAAAACGTATCCGGCGCTTGCACGGAGGGGCGTTCCATGAGAAATTGAAAGCATGAGTGAGAATCATTATGCAGAGTTTTCCGAATGCAGCATGAAGCCCCAGGAGGTGCTGGAATACGTTTCCGGCCCCATTCCCGTTCCGGAGGAGGGAGAAGTTCTGGTCCGGATGAAGGCGGCTCCGATCAACCCGGCGGACATCAATTTTGTACAGGGAGTTTATGGTTTGAAGCCTGTGCTGCCGCACTCCCGCGCCGGCCTGGAAGGCTGCGGCGTGGTACAGGAGTCTCGCGCAGAGGGATTCCGAGAGGGAGATGTGGTGATTCTCCTGCGCGGCGTGGGTTCCTGGAGCGAGTATGTGGCGGTTCCCTCCGTGAATGTCATGAAGCTCCCGGTGAAGGTAGATCCCGTCCAGGCGGCCATGCTGAAGGTGAATCCCCTGACCGCTCTGCGCATGCTGGAAGGGTTCGTTTCCCTGAAACCGGGGGATTGGCTGGTGCAGAATGCCGCCAATTCCGGAGTGGGAAGGTGCATTATTCAACTGGCCCGTGAAATGGGCGTGAAGACAGTGAATTTTGTGAGAAGGCCGGATGAATTGAGGGATGAATTGACTGCGCTGGGCGCCGATCTGGTGGTGGGAGAGGATGACGGGGATGTGGTGAAGAATACGCTGGCCCGCCTGGATGGAAAGAGGCCTGTGCTGGCTTCCAATGCCGTGGGCGGGGAAAGCGCCCTGCGCCTGATGGATATGCTGGCTCCCGGCGGAAGCATGGTGACGTACGGAGCCATGAGCCGGAAGAGCATCAAGGTGCCGAACGGTTTTCTGATTTTCAAGGGTATTAAACTGGAGGGCCTGTGGGTGACGCAGTGGCTTAAGAATGCCCCTGTTTCAGAGATTGAGGCCGCCTATGAGAAACTGGCGCGCCTGATGGCGGACGGCAGGTTGAAGCAGGCTGTGGATACCGTTTATCCGCTAAGCGATGTGCGGAAGGCTGTGGAGAAGGCTCAGGAGGAGTTCCGCAGCGGCAAGGTGGTGCTTAGCATGGATTGCGCCTGATGCGTGGAAAGGGAGTTTTTGCGCTTTCCCGTGCTGCGGAATGCTGGAAGGATTTTTTCAGCGTTCCGTAGTTTGGGTAGTATTGGCTGCTGGCCTGGATGATGGCGGGGCTGAACTTTTATTCCATCTGGCAGGCAGGCGATTTGTTCTGGAAAAGATCCGTTTTGCCCGGAAAGGGCTGTGTACGGAGGGAATGGTGCGGAGCGTCACGAAGGATACGGTGCGGTTGTGGCGCCATTCGCGGATCATGAACCCGTCCGGGCTTTCTCTGGATGTCTGGGCACCGGAAGTGCGTTCCCATCCGCAGACCCGGGAGGGACGGCGCGTGCGCGCCGTTTGGTTTCAGCCCAGCGTGGAATCAAGCCAGGTGTTGAGTATTTCCACAGCGGCTACCTGGTCGATGATGGGGCGGAAGTTTTTTGCCTTTTTGCCGGCGGCGTGCAGTTTTTCCTGGGCAATGACGGTGGTGAGGCATTCATCCATGAAAATCAGGGGAAGGCCTGGAAGGGCTGCGGCCAGTTCCCTGCCGAATGCACGCACCTTGGCTGCGGCGGTCCCTTCCGTGCCATCCATGCGGACGGGAAGGCCCAGCACCAGGGTGCGTATTCCCCGTTCCTGGACGAGCTGGACAATGCGGGAAATTCCGTCCGTCTGATGCCTGTGGATAGTTTCTACGGGATGGGCCATGATGCCCACGGGGTCCGTGGCGGCAATGCCGATGCGGGCTTCTCCGTAGTCGATGCCCAGGGCGGGGTGCGGACTGGTCATCTGAGTTCGTCCGGAAGCTGGTTGACGATTTTCTTGATTTCGTCCGCCTTGTTTTTATCCGCAATGAGGATGGCGTCCGCCGTTTCCACCACAATCAGGTTTTCCACTCCCAGCAGGGCCACGTGCTTGTCCCCCTTTTGGGAGAAAACAATGTTGCCGGAGGCGTCCTGCACGGTGATGTCCGTGTTGGTGGTGTTTTTATTGTGGGTTTCCAGATAGTTGGCTACGGAGATCCAGGAACCTACGTCGTCCCAGTCAAAGGTTGCTTCCATGTTCAGCACTCTGTCCGCATGCTCCATGAGCGCGAAGTCTATGGAGACGGGGGTGAGTGCCGGGAATTCTTCCCGGATGGTTTCCTGCGGGGCCGGAGATTCCGCAACGTGTTCCACGAAGGAGGCCAGTTCCGGGCAGTGCTTGTCCAGCTGTTCGCACACGGCAGGAATGCTCCATACGAACATGCCGGCGTTCCAGCAGAAATTGCCCCGGCTCAGGTAGGCTGCAGCCGTGGCAGTGTCCGGTTTTTCGCGGAATTGAATGACTTCGCGGCAGGAACAGCCCGGAGCGGAGTGGATTTCTTTTCCGCGTTCAATGTAGCCGTAGGAGGGGCAGGGCCAGGTTGGCTTGATACCCACGGTGACAAGCGCTTTTTCCCTGGCAGCCGTGTCCATGGCGGCTTTCATCAGGGTGCGGAAGGAGTCCTGGTCCTGAATGAGCTGGTCGGAGGGGATAACGAGCATGACTCCGTGCGGGTCCGCCGCCTTGATGAGACCAATGCCCAGGGCGATGGCAGGCGCCGTGTCCCGGCGCACGGGTTCGGAAATGATGTTGTCTACGGGAATATCGTGGGCCTGGCGGCGCACTTCCGCTTCCTGCAGATGGTTGGTCAGGATAAAGATGTTTTGCCTGGGCACCAGCCCGTCCAGCCTGTCGATGGCCTGGCGAAGGAGGGTTCCTTCTCCGAACATGTTCAGGAGTTGTTTGGGGCGGTGGTCGCGGGAAAGAGGCCAGAAACGGGTGCCGCTGCCGCCGGCCAGAATAAGAGCGTATTGGTTCATGGCTGTTTCGCAGGAATGGGGGGTTAAGAGGGTCAGAGAGCGCCGAAACGGCGTTTTCTACGGGAGTAGTCCAGCAGAGCAGCTTCCATGTCCCGATCGCAAAAGTCCGGCCACAACGTGTCCGTCACATGAATTTCCGCATAGCTGATTTGCCAGAGAAGAAAGTTGGAGACGCGCATTTCTCCGGAGGTGCGGATAAGCAGGTCCGGTTCCGGCATGCCGGCGGTGTCCAGGTACTCGCCGAACAGGTCTTCCGTCACGGCGTCCGGCGGGAGTTCTCCGCGGGAGACTTTTTCCGCTATTTTCCTGGCGGCGGCGGCGATTTCCCCCCGGCTGCCGTAGGAAATGGCCAGAACCAGGTTGAGCCTGGTGTTTCCCGAAGTGGCTTCCAGACTGTTCTGAAGCAGTTTCCGGGTGCGGGCGGGAATGCGGGAGAGATCTCCTATGGCGTGGAGGCGCACACCTTTTTCCATCATTTGGTTGAGGCGTTTTTTCAGGAATTCGTGCAGAAGGAGCATCAGCGCGCGCACTTCCGTCTTCGGACGGTTCCAGTTTTCCGAGGAAAAGGCGTAAAGGGTGAGCCAGGGGATATCATGGGCCATGCAGAAGTCCGCACAGCGTTCCACCGTATCCGCTCCCGCCCGGTGGCCTGCCTGCCGCGGCAGATGGCGGCTGTTCGCCCAGCGGCCGTTGCCGTCCATGATGCAGGCGATGTGAGTCGGCAGTTTTTCCTTGGGAATAGTAAGCATAGATAAGCGTCGCTCCGTTACTCTAGTCCATGACCGGGTCCAGTTCAACACGCAAGTTGTTCAGGATGTATTCCTGTCTTTCCCGCGTGTTTTTGCCCATGTAGAAGGACAGCAGGTCTTTTACCTTGTGGGAATCTTCCAGCCGGACGCGGTCCAGGCGCATCCCTTCCCCGATGAAAGCCTTGAATTCCTGGGGGGAGATTTCTCCCAGGCCTTTGAACCGGGTAATTTCCGGGTTTTTCCCCAGCAGGCTGATGGCTTCCTCCCTCTCTGCGTCCGAGTAGCAGTAAATGGTTTGCTGTTTGTTGCGCACGCGGAAGAGGGGGGTCTGGAGGATGAAGAGGTGTCCCTCCCGGATCAATTCCGGAAAGAACTGGATGAAGAATGTCATCAAAAGGATGCGGATGTGCATGCCGTCGTCATCGGCGTCCGTGGCAATGACTACCTTGTCATAGCGCAGTTCCTCCAGTCCGTTTTCAATATTCAGGGCATGCTGGAGGAAGTTGAATTCCTCATTTTCATAGACGACTTTGCGGCTCATGCCGAAGGAGTTCAGCGGCTTGCCCCGCAGGGAGAAAACGGCCTGGGTTTCCGCGTCGCGCGCCGTAGTGATGGAGCCGGAGGCGGAGATGCCTTCCGTAATGAAGAGGGTGGTTTCCCCGGCGCGGGAGTGCTTGGAGTTGTAATGCACCCGGCAGTCCCGGAGGTTCTTGTTGTGAATTTTGGCCTTGCGGGCGTTTTCGCGCGCCAGCTTCTGGATACCGGAGAGTTCCTTGCGGTCCCGTTCGGAATCCTTGATTTTTGCTTCCAGGGCTTTGGCCGTTTCCGGGTTTTTGTGCAGGTAGTTGTCCAGCTCCCTGGCAATGAAGTTGCCCACAAAGGTGCGGATGGTTTCCCCTTCCGGGCTGATGGTGTTGGACCCCAGCTTGGTTTTGGTCTGGGATTCGAAGACGGGTTCCTTTACCTTGATGGAGATGGCAGCTACGAGGGAGGAACGGATGTCTCCCGCCTCATAGTTTTTCTTGAAGAAGTCCCTCAGGGTTTTGACGATGGCTTCCCGGAAGGCCGCCTGGTGGGTGCCTCCCTGGGTGGTGTGCTGCCCGTTGACGAAGGAGTAGTGCTCTTCCCCGTATTGGCCGCCGTGGGTGAAGGCCACTTCAATGTCATGCCCTTCCAGATGGATGATGGGGTACAGGGGTTCTTCGCTCATCGCTTCCGCAAGCAGGTCCAGCAACCCGTTTTTGGAGATGTAGCGGCGGCCGTTGAAATGCAAGGCCAGCCCTTTGTTGAGGTAGGAGTAGTATCTGCACATTTTTTCGATATACTCCGGCCGGAATTGCGTGGCCGCTGGAAAGATATCCGGGTCCGCGTGGAAAGCCGTGCGGGTGCCGTTGGGTTCCTCCGTGGCGCCGTCCTTTCGTCCCTTGGGGATTTCCTTTCCGCGGCAGAACTGGTAGGAACGCGTTTCCCCGTCGCGGTAGGCCTGGATTTCAAAGAAGTCGGACAGGGCGTTGACCGCCTTGATGCCCACTCCATTGAGGCCTACGGATTTTTTGAAGGCGTCGCTGTCATATTTGGCCCCGGTGTTGATTTTGGCGGCGCAGTCCAGCAGTTTGCCCAGCGGGATGCCGCGGCCGAAGTCGCGAACTTCGCACAGGCCGTCCGGAGTCACGTCAATGGTGATTTTTTTGCCGAACCCCATCACGAATTCGTCGATTGAGTTGTCGATGACTTCTTTCAGAAGGACGTAAATGCCGTCGTCCGGGGAGGCTCCGTCACCCAGTTTGCCGATGTACATCCCCGGGCGCATGCGGATGTGTTCCCTCCAATCCAGGGTTTTGATGCTGTTTTCGTCGTAGGCCATGTGCAACGGGGTCGCGCTTATTATAGCGGCGCCCCCGGAATTTGCGAAGAAAAAATGAGGGGCCGTCCGTCTGCGTTCGATGGAGCTTGACCCGGAGGCCGTCCCTTGGTGGAATCCACGGCGTATGATCAGTTGCAAGGCTCCGTGCAAAGTGAACGTTTCCCTCCGCGTTCTGGGAAAGAGGCCGGACGGCTTCCATGAGGTGGATACCGTGATGGTTCCCCTGGATTTGTGTGATGTGCTGGAGTTTTCGCCGGCGACCTGTCTGGAGATGAGCTGCGACGCCCCGGGCGTGCCTCTGGATGAGAGCAACCTGGTCATGAAAGCGGGCCGGCTGATGGAGCGGGAGCTGGGAAGGCCCATGCCGTGGCATGTCCGCCTGGTGAAAAAGGTGCCCCATGGTGCGGGGCTGGGCGGCGGCAGCAGTGACGCCGCATGCGTGCTGCGCACCCTCAATGAGCTGGAACGCGGAGGTTTGTCCCGGGAGCGCCTGGCGGAGCTGGGCGGGGAAATCGGTTCCGACGTGGGGTTTTTCATTTATGGCGCGGCGAGCCGCTGCACCGGGCGCGGAGAGAAGGTGGAGCCCTTGCCGGAGTGGAAGGGGTGGCGTCCCCGGGTTGTCTTGTTGAAGCCGTCGTTTGGTGTCTCCACGCCGGACGCTTACCGCCGCTGGTCCGGTTCCAGGGAATTGCCCGGCATTCCCTATGGGGAGCAGGATGTGGACGGCCATGTGCTGGTCAATGATCTGGAAAGGCCCGTGTTTGAAAAGCATTTATTCCTGGCGGAAGTGAAGCGCTGGCTGATGGGGCGGCCCGGGGTGCGCGGCGCCATGATGTCCGGTTCCGGTTCCACCATGTTCGCCGTGGTGGAGGATGAAGGAACCGGACGCGCGCTGATGGAGGATGCCGCCCGGGAGCTGGACCCCACTTTATGGATGTGGTCCGGCCTAGTGATGCAGGATGACGCGCGGTAAAAACATGATTCCGCAGGAGGCCTTGCCTTGACGGAGGGGGAGGCATGCCGTTACACTCCGTCCATGATTAAGAGTTTGTTGGCAGGCATGATGGTGGCGGTTGTATGCGCCGTCCAGGCCGGTGAATATGGGGACAGCGCCGTCCGGGCCGCCCGGGAGCTTTCCGGGGCGGTGAAGACGGGCGACATGATGTGGATGATTGAGAAGATGTACCCGCCCATGAAGAAGCAGCTTGTTGCTTCCTTTCCAGGCGGGGAGGCCTCCTTCATGGAGACCATGAGGGAAAAGATGCAGGCCGCCGCCGCCGTGATGAAGGAACGCGGCATGGTGGTGGAGACGTATGAAATAGGCCAGCCTGCGGCGGAACATCTGGTGAAGGGAGGCGGAGAGGTGCTGGTGGTGCTTCCCACGCGGATGGTCATTTCCATGAAGCGTCCGGACGGGGTGCCCGTGAAGGTGGAGAATACCGGTGTTCTGGTGCTGGTGAAGGATTTGAAGGATAAGGGGCCCTGGACGTTCATCGACGCTTCCAGAATGAATGCGAACGGCTTGCGCTCCATGTTCTATGACCTGCCTGAAAAGGTGAATCTTCCGCCGGTTTCTTCCCGCCAGCTTCCCGTGGGCCAGTAAGGGGGGGGCAGGTTCCCACATATGAAGGCCGCCGGGGAAGAGGGCATGGAAGGCGTCAGCGCTTTTGAGGCTTATGTCCACCGGGCATTTGCCCCGGACGGATTGTTTTCCCGCGCCAGGGATTTTGAGTACCGGGCGGAGCAGCAGAGCATGGCCCTGGCTGTGGCGAGGGCGCTCCAAGTGGATGCGCCGCTGCTGGTGGAGGCCGGCACAGGCGTGGGCAAGTCCCTGGGGTATTTGCTGCCGGCGGTGAAGTTTGCTTTGGATTTTGACCGGAAGGCGGTGATTTCCACGCATACCATCAATTTGCAGGAGCAGTTGTTCAACAAGGATATTCCGCTGCTGCGCACCGCCCTGGGGATTGATTTTTCCGCCGCCCTGCTGAAGGGCAGGCAGAATTACCTGTGCCATACCCGCCTGCGGCGCGCGCTGGCGCAGATGGATTCCCTCTTTACGCAGGGTGAGGCCGCGGAGTTGAAGAGGATCCAGGACTGGGCCCTGAGAACGCAGGACGGCACCCTGAGCGATATGGCATTCCGGCCGTCTTCCAAGGTATGGGCCATGGTCTGCAGCGAACCGCATGCGTGCAGCATGCGCCATTGCGGCCCTTCCTGTCCGTACCAGGCAGCCCGCAAGCGGGTTCTGGAGGCCAAAGTAGTGGTGCTTAACCATACCCTGTTTTTCGGGCTGATGGCCCAGGCGGAGGATTCCGAGGAGGCGGGGTTCGTGTTTCCCGGGGATTTTGTGATTCTGGACGAGGCTCACATGATTGAGAACATCGCCGCCCGCCAGCTAGGCGTCCAGCTCTCGGAACCGTATTTGAATTATGAATTGTTGCGGATGTACAATCCGCGCACGCACAAGGGGTTGCTGAAACCGCTGAACAATCCGTCCCTGTTTCAGCGGGTTCAGGACGTGATGGACGCCTCCGGCCTGTTTTTCCAGAATGCGCGGGATGACCTGGGGTTTGCTGGTTCCGGAAAGATTGTCCGCATTCTTCAGCCGGAGTGGTCGCAGGATATTCTTTCTCAGCCTTTGATGGAACTGATCGGGGAATTGAAAACGGAGAGGGAGAAACAGGAGGAAAATGCAGCCGTGAAGGATGAACTGGCGGATATGGCCGCCCGGATGGAGGAGGCGCAGGCTTCCCTGAAGGTGCTGATGGACATGACGGAGGAAGGTCACGTATATTGGGCGGAGCGTTCCGGTCCGGATGGAAGGAACATGAGCGTTTGCTCCGCTCCCGTGGAGGTGGGAGATATTTTGAGGGAACGCCTGTTTTCCGCCGGACGTTCCGCCATTCTGACTTCCGCTACGCTGGGGACCGGAGATGCGGACATGAGTTATTTTGCGGGGCGCGTAGGGGCGGAAAGCGTTCGGAAGCTTCAGATTGGAAGCCCGTTCAATTACCGGGAGCAGATGCGGCTGATTGTAGCCCGCTCCATGCCGGAGCCGGACCAGCCGGAGTATGCGGAAGTTTTGCCGGAATGGATTAAAAGGTATCTGGCGGAGTCCCGCGGCAGGGCTTTCGTGCTGTTTACCAGCTATCGTCTGATGGTTCAGGCGGCGGAGAAAGTGCGTCCTTTTTGCGAGGAACAGGGATGGACGCTGTATGTGCAGGGGCAGGATATGCAGCGGCATGCCATGCTGGAGGCGTTCCGGAAGGATGTGGACAGCGTGCTTTTCGGAACGGACAGTTTCTGGACCGGGGTGGATGTGCCGGGAGAATCTCTTTCCAACGTTATTGTCACGCGCTTGCCGTTTGAAGTGCCGGATCATCCGCTTGTGGAGTCCCGTTTTGAGAGTATCAGGGAACGCGGGGGGAATCCGTTTTACGAATATTCCGTACCTGTAGCCATTCTGAAGCTGCGGCAGGGGGTAGGGCGGCTGATCCGCACCAGGAGCGATTCCGGCATGGTGGTGATTCTTGATCCGCGCGTAGCTACCAAGAGGTATGGAATGCGTTTTCTCAAGTCCCTGCCGGAGGCCCGGCTGGAGTTTGTATGAGTTTTTTTCAGGATGCCCCGGAATTGTTCCGTTGCCTCTCCTGCCGCATCAGGAGGTAGCTGAGGGGTTGTTCCAGGCGCGCTTCTTCCAGAAGGGAGCGGTCCGCAAAGATGTCGGGAACGGGAGCGTCTGCCAGGATGGAACCGTCTTTCATTACGATGCAGCGCGTGCACAGATCCATGACCATGTCCAGATCATGGGTAGCAATGATTTTGGTATGGGTGAATTGGCGCAACAGGCTGATGAGGGTACGGCGGGAGGCAGGGTCCAGGTTGGCGCTCGGTTCGTCCAGCACCAGGATGTCCGGACTCATGGAGAGGACCGTGGCGATGGAGACGGCCCGTTTTTCCCCTCCGGAAAGATGGTGGGTCATTTTGTCTGCCAGGGCTTCCGCATGGACATTCCGCAGGGCCTGTTCCACGCGGCGGCGGATTTCCTCCGGGGGGAGCCCCATGTTGAGCGGCCCGAAGGCCACGTCTTCCCGGACAGTAGGCATGAATAGCTGGTCTTCCGCCTGCTGGAAGACCATTCCCACGCTTTCCCGGACGCGGGCGACGGTTTTGGGGGTCACGGGAATGTCCCCTACCCGTACCTGGCCGGAAGAGGGGGTCAGCAGGCCGTTGAGGTGGAGCAGCAGCGTGGATTTCCCTACGCCGTTCCCGCCTACGACGGCGACGGATTCCCCGTGGGTGATGCGCAGGGAAACGCCGTTCAGCGCCGGAGGGGAATCCGGGTAACTGAAACACAAGTCAATAGTTTCTACAAGGTGGTGGCTCATGGGATGAGGCTGCGGGCGTACTGGCCCGCGAGCATGGTGATGTTGAAACAGCGGAACAGAATGACGAGAATACAGAAAAGAAGGCCTCCCGCTGCGCCACGGCCAGTGATGACGCTGCGGGAATTGACGAATTCAGGATCTTCCCCGCCTCTGCACAGGACGGCCTGGTAAATGCGTTCCGCCCGCCCGAATGTCCGCAGCAGAAGTTGTCCGGCCATAGCCCCCCACGTGGAAAGAGGGATGGGCCCGGAGCCTCCCCGCCGGGAGCGGAATGCCATCAGCATATGTTGGCATTCATCCACCAGGATAAAGGCGTACCGGTACAGGAAGGTCATCAGCGTGATTAGAATGCGCGGAGCGCCGAGCTGCCTCAGGCCGCGGCAGAGAGGCGCAAAGCCTGTGGAGGCCAACAGCGTGAAGGCGCCCAGGATGGTGAGCATGCACCTCAGGATGATGGAGATGAAGGAGATCATGCCCTGCGTGACGGGAATGCCGAACCATTCTCCCATGGGAGTTCTGTCCACCAGAGGGTTGAAGAGGCCTATCATGACGGCGACGGGCAGCAGCCACAGGGTACGTTTCAGAAGGTAGCCCAGGGGAAGGCCCGCCAGGCGGATGACACAGACCGGGAACAGGAAGAAAGGCAGGAGCCCCGTAATTTCCTGCGGAGGCCAGGAAAGAACGCAGATTTGATAGACGAGGAAAGCTCCGATTTTAATGCGGGCGTCCAGACGGTGGATGCCGGTATTTCCGCAGGAAAACCGATCCATCTGGCGGAATTGCTGCGAGGCGTCCGTAAACAGTGGCATGGGGATGGTCAGCGGGGGCAGTGGCTGTGCGGTTTTCTACCGAACAGGAAACCGGCCGCAAAAATAAGGGCTGCGATAATGGCGCTTCCCAGCACGCCGGCCATGCTCGTTTCAGGGTTGACAATGGAGGAGGAAGCTTCCGTTTCCGCGGTGTTTGCCCCGTCATCAGCGGGAAAGGCGTAGTCCGGCATAATGGCGGTGGCCTCCTGTACGGTTTCCAGGTTCCGGTGGAGGGGGGACGGTTCCGCCAGCCTGGTTTCTTCCGACCCGGTGACTCCGGCTACAGACCATTCCAGCCCGTCAGGATAGGCGGAGGCGAACCAGGAGAGGGCGGCTCCGCAGAGCAGGGCCGCTACCGCAAAGATGCCCAAAACGGTCCAGGATGCTTTTTTGACGGTTCCGGTTTCCAAGTCGGCCGGGCGCAGCAGGGACGGCTGTGCCTTGCTGATGAAGATGACGACGGTTGCCGTAGCAAGGCCTTCTACGGCGCCGATGGCCAGATGAATGGGCAGCATCAATTCAACAAATTGGGCGAAGGGCAGGGCTGAGATGCCGGAGGCCGTTGTTTCCAGAACGACGGAGAAAGCCCCCATCTGGAGCCCGATGACGGCGGCGATAACGCTGGCCAGCGTGATGCGGCCCGTGCCGGTTTTTGTTCCGGCCAGGGGCCTGTAAATGAAAGGGTAAGCCACCAGGCAGGAGAAAAACCCCATATTGAAAATATTGCAGCCCAGGGCCAGCAGCCCCCCATCCGCAAAGAAAAGGGCCTGCACCGTCAGGATGGCCGCCATGACCAGGAACCCCGCATACGGTCCCAGAAGGACCGCCAGGATGAGGCCGCCGCCCAGATGGCCGCTGGAGCCGGTGCCCGGAATGGTGAAATTCAGCATCTGGCAGGCAAAGATGAAGGCTCCCAGCACGCCCATGAGCGGGACGAGCCGCATTTCTTTTTCCTGCCTGACCTTACGTGCGCAGAGCGTTGTAATTGCAGCGGAAGCCGCCCACATGGTGCAGCCTACCGCCGGTGAGATGAAGCCGTCCGCCATATGCATGATGTTGATGCCTTTCTATTGAATAGTGTGAAGTATTGCTGAAAGCCCCGTACCGGGCAGATTGGCGCCACTTTAGCATAAACGCCGCAAAGCCGAAGAAGGAAATGCGGCAACGGAGGAAAGTATGTTCCTTCCGCTTCTCGGTTTTGGTTCCCGTGCGGAGCCGGTAAGGCCTGTTTCCGGCAAAAGAGCCTTTCTGGAGGGGGGACGGAAGGGAGGGCGCGTTTCTTCGGGTGCATCCGGCGGCAATTCATCTGCCGTCCCGTGCCGGCAAAGGGTGTGGACGGGTTGGGCGTGATGCAGGCGGGAAAACTGTCTGCTAGACGGGACCCATGATGAATTTTTCCATAGCCAGGTGTTTGTTTTCCATAGGAGGATGCACGACAATCCTAGGCAATATTTCCGCAGACACGGCCGTGTCTTCCGCCGGAGCCATCGGAGGCCTGGGCGTTCTGACGATTGCCGTGAATTACACGCTGAATCTGCTCAAAAAGAAGGATGAGCAGTTGATGGCGAAGGATGCCCGCATTGAAGCCCTGATGGACCGCCTGATTGACAAATGCCCGAATTGCGAGCTGGCGAAAGCAGCCAACAAGTCCCTGCTGGATGATGAATGACGGCAGGCGCGGGGGACTATCTCCCGTCAGCGTCCGCTATGCGGGTGTAAACCTCCCGGGTTCCGTCCGTGTTCAGAATCAGCGTGTTTCTGCTGAGACTGTCAATGGTGGAGGTAGCGGTGAAGAGGGAGGAATTGCCGTTTCCCATGCTTTTCCCCGTCAGGATCAGGCGGCTGCCGTCCAGCTGCCAGCCTTGGTAGAGAAGCGTGTGCATGTTGATGGAAACGGCCCTGCCGTCCGGCAGGAGCTGCATTCCCTGGACATGCCCAGGCTGCCCGGGGACGGGCTGGATCCAAGAGCCGGAGAGGCTGGCGGGAGTGGGCTGCATGGAGCAGGATGCCGCCAGCAGGAACAGGGCCGGGAGAAAGAGGGAAAATTTCACGGCGGGGGAGTTCAGCGTTGTTCCCGGATGATTTCCGTGCCGATGCCGTCCGGAGTGAAAATTTCCAGCAGCAGGGTGTGGGGAAGGCGTCCGTCAATGAAGTGCACTTTGCGCACACCCGCGTTCAGGGCGTCAATGGCGGAGTGGATTTTAGGTATCATGCCGCCGGATACGGTGCCGTCCTTGATAAGGTCGAGGGCTTCCGTACGCGTGACGGATTTGATGAGGGTGGAGGGATCCGAAGGGTCTTTCATGATTCCGGGGACATCGGAAATATAGATGAGTTTCACCGGCTTGAGTTCCTTGGCAAGGGCGGCGGCTGCCAGGTCTGCGTTCACATTGAGCGGTTTATGGGTACCCAGTTCTTTTGCCAGCGGAGAGACGATGGGGGTGATCTGGAGTTCCAGCGCTTCCGTGATGCGCTCCGTCAGGCAACCGATGACGTTGCCCACTTCACCGATATCTATGGGGTTGCCCTGTTCATCTTTTTCATGGATGCGTTCCCCAACGAAGATTTCCGTGCCGGGAATGCCTACGCCCTTGCCGCCGTAGTCGCGGAACATTTGAACCAGACCGGGATTGATGGTTCCGGAAAGGGTGCGTTCCACAATGGAAATGGCTTCCGGAGTCGTGACGCGAAGCCCGTTGACGAAACGGGCTTCCAGCCCTGCCTCCGCCATCGCCTTGGAAATGGCTTTGCCCCCGCCGTGGACAATCACGGGGTTGAAGCCCAGGACTTCCAGCAGAACGATGTCCCGCATGAGCTTTTTGACCAGGCGGGCGTCATCCATGGCGCTGCCGCCGAATTTGATGAGGAATGTTTTGTCCCGGTAGGCCTGGAGGTAGGGGAGGGCGCCGACAATGACGGAGGCCTGTTCAATCAGGCGGGTGATTTTGGAGTCCATGTCAGTAATGAAACGGTGGGAGTTTTAACGGAAGGAGAGGGAGATTTTGAGGCAGGACCCGTTCAAAGCAGGCGCCTGCTTCTGAAGTAAACCAGGGGCAGGATGATGGAAACGAGCATGACCACCAGGGAGATGTAGTAGCCGTATTCGTTTTCCAGGCCGGGCATGTGGGCGAAGTTCATCCCGTAAATGCTGGCAATCAACGTGGGGGGCATGAAGACCACGGCCGCCACGGTGAAGATTTTAACGATTTCGTTCTGTTCGATGTTGATGAGGCCCAGAACGGCGTCCAGCATGAAGTTGACGTTGCTGGAAAGGAAGTTGGCGTATTCGGAAAGGGAAGTGACGTCCCGGCTCAGAGGACGCAACTTGATGTACAGCGTGGAGTTGGTGTCGTCCAAGGCCTCTTCGTTGCTGGCGTACGTGAGCAGGCGCAGAAGGTTGACCAGGCAGTCCCGCTGGCGGGTGAGCAGGTCGCCCACGCGGCCCAGGTCCTGGAGCGTCAGGCGCAGGGCGCTGGAGACGGGCACCCGCTTGCTGGCCTTGCCTTCAGGTTCGTCCCTGCGGAAGATGTTTTTGGAAAGGCGGTCCAGTTCCGCGCCGAAACGTTCCAGCACGTCCGCCTGGCGGTCCACGATGGTTTCCAGCAGGCCGGTGAAAACCTGGTCCCGGCTGATTTGCTTCTGGCGCAGGAGCTGGTGGGAAAAAACGCGGAAGGAATAGGAGTCCGAATGGCGGATGGTGATGATTTTCGCCCCCATGAGGACGAAGGTGATTTCCGACAGGGAGGGGGATTCCGTATCCACGCGGCTGAGAACCGTGGTGGTCATGAAGCGCGCTCCGTCCTCCGTGTACAGACGGCTGGTGGCCTCAATCTCCCTCATTTCGTCATAGGTCGGCATTTCCAGCCCGCAGAGGCGTTCCACAAACTTGATTTCCGCCGGTTCCGGGGTAAGGAGGTCAATCCAGAAGACGGAATCCAAGTGTTGTTCCGCCGCATCCACCTGGGTGGTGCGCTCAATGCCTTCCGGGGTTTGACGATAGAGCCGGATCATGCCGTTGATTTCGGTGGGGGGATGGAACGATGCCGTGCATGAGGTCGAGTGACACCCAACGCAGGCATGATGCCTTGTTTGTTCAGGGAAGGGAAGTAAAAAGGGTGACAAAAAGAGGCCCGGTTCCCAAGGTGGGAACCGGGCCTGCCGGAAAAGGGATGCGCGCCTCTTAGGCGTTTTCCTTGACGACCACCTTGAGCGTGGCTTCCACCTGGGGATGCACCTTGATGACGACTTCGTGTTCGCCTTCGCTCTTGATCGGCTTTTCGAGTTCAATCGCCCGGCGGTCCACTTCCACGCCCTGAGCGGTCAGGGCATCGTGAATGTTCTGGTTGGTGATGGCGCCGAACGCCTTGCCGCCCTGGCCCACTTCAAGGGTGAGGTCTACGGTCAGTCCGCTGATCTTGGCGGCCACTTCCTGAGCGGCGCTGAGTTCTTCCGCTTCGCGCTTGGCGCGGGCGGCCTGAAGATTGGCGATGAAACGGCGGTTGGAGGCTGTTGCTTCGTGGGCCAGACCCTTGGGGATGAGGTAGTTGCGGCCATAGCCAGCCTTAACGGTCACCAGGTCGGCTTCTGCGCCGAGCCCTTCAATTTTTGTTGCGAGAATTACTTCCATCGTTGCCATGGCTAAAAAGAAATGGTTATTTGTGAGCGGTTGAAGTAGTAAGTATTCGCCCGAATGTCAAGACAAGAGCGATAAAAAGGGCGTTTTTTTATGTTTTGGGAGGAAAAATCCTCCCGGTTGTCATGATTGGTGACATTGCGCTTGCTTCACGCGGCAGTAGTATGTAGGGAAAGGAACCGCATTTATCGCGTTCTCTCCCGGAGGGGAGGGGTTCGCCCGCGGGTACATTACAGATATTTGATCTTATGGCTATTCAGCGCGCATTGATATCCGTTTCCGACAAGACCGGCCTGGAGGAGTTTGCCAAGGGCCTGCACGAGTTTGGAGTAGAGCTTATTTCCACTGGCGGGACCGCCGCTTTCCTGAAAGGCCTGGGCCTTCCGGTGATTGAGATTTCCGACTATACCGGAGAACCGGAGTTGTTTGAAGGGCGCCTGAAGACGCTTCATCCCATGGTGCACGGGGGCCTGCTGCACCGCCGCGACAATGAGGAGCATGTGCGCCAGGCTAAGGAAAACGGCATCAAGCCCATCGACCTGGTCTGCGTGAATCTGTATCCTTTTGAAGAAACCGTCGCCAGGCCCGGAGTCACGCTGGAGGAAGCTATTGAAAAAATAGATATCGGCGGGCCGTCCATGCTCCGTTCCGCCGCCAAGAATTACGCTTCCGTCACGGTGGTTTCGGATCCCGCAGATTACGCGCGCATTCTGGATGAAATGCAGACCCACAAGGGGGATACGACCCTGAAGACCCGTGAAAACCTGGCGGTGAAGGTGTTTATGCGCACCTCCAATTACGATAACGCCATCACTAATTATCTTGGCCACCAGAGCGCGGAAAGCACCAAGGGCAGCTTCTGCATCTGCGCTCCCCTGTATCAGGAATTGCGTTACGGGGACAATCCCCACCAGGAAGCCAGCCTGTATGGCAGCTTCGGGGATATTTTCCACCAGCTTCAGGGCAAGGAGCTTTCCTATACGAACGTGCTGGACATTGAAGGGGCAGCCGAGCTGATTACCCAGTTCCGCCGCCCGACGGTGGGCATTTTGAAGCACACGAATCCCTGCGGCGTGGGCCAGGACGACGAAGACCTGCGCAACGCATGGCAGAAGGCTTTTGAAACGGATACGCAGGCCCCCTTCGGCGGAGTGATCGTGGTCAACCGCCCGATGACGGAAGGCCTGGCCCGTGTGCTGAGCGCCATTTTCACGGATGTCATCATCGCTCCGGAGTATGATGCGGAAGCCCGCGCCATTCTCCAGAAAAAGAAAAATTGCCGCATCATTCGCATGAACACGGAAGCCTGGATGAAGGCGCGCCGCGAACCCATCATCCGTTCCGCGCCCGGCGGGTTCATGACCATGAAGAGGGATACGGACGTGATGGGGCTGGACAATCTGGAAGCCAAGGTGGTGACCAAGCGCCCCCCGACCGAGGAAGAATTGACCGCCATGCGTTTCAACTGGCGCGTCGTGAAGCAGGTTCATTCCAACGCCATCGTTTTTGGCGGTACGGACCGCACGCTTGGCATCGGCGCCGGGCAGATGAGCCGTGTGGATTCCGCCCGCATTGCCGTCTGGAAGGCCGGGCAGGCCGGCCTGGATCTGAAGGGCAGCGTTGTGGCGTCCGACGCCATGTTCCCGTTTGCAGACGGCCTTCAGGTGGCGATTGACGCCGGAGCCACCGCCTGCATCCAGCCCGGAGGTTCCATCCGCGACGAGGAAGTGATTGCCGCCGCTGATGCCGCGGGAATTGCCATGGTATTTACGGGACACCGCCATTTCCTCCATTAATTTGAATGTTCGTCCCCGCCCCTTTGTCTTAAAACCGATATGCTGCTAGGTGTAAATATAGACCACATCGCCACGTTGAGGCAGGCCCGCTACGCGACCATGCTGGATTCCTTCAATGTGGAGCCGAGTGTTTTGGACGCCGCTTATGCGGCGCAAAGGGGCGGGGCGGATTCCATCACCCTCCATGTCCGGGGCGACCGCCGCCACATGCAGGATGCGGATGCCCTGAGTGTCCGAGAGAGCGTGGCTCTTCCCCTGAACCTGGAAATGGGAAATACCCCGGAGATGGTGGATTTTGCCCTGCGGCTGAAACCGGACTATATCTGCATGGTTCCGGAGAAGCGCGAGGAAATCACTACGGAAGGCGGCCTGGACGCCGTTTTTCATGAAAAGGATCTGGCTCCAACCATGGCAAGAATGGCCGACAACGGCATTCAGGTGAGCCTGTTCATTGATCCGGAAGTGCCCCAGGTGGAGGCTGCCGCCCGCCTGGGCGCCCCCATGATTGAGTTGCATACCGGATGTTTTGCCAACCATTCCGGCAGGGAGCGCACGGAGGAACTGGCCCGTTTGAAACGCGCCGCGGAACTGGCCCATTCCCTGGGCATCCAGGTGAATGCGGGCCATGGCATCAATTACCAGAATCTGGAACAGCTGCTGGCTGGCGTCCCTTGCCTGCATGAGCTGAACATCGGCCATACGATTGTATCCCGCGCTCTTTTTGTGGGGATGGAGCAGGCCGTGAGGGAAATGCGCCAGGCGATCGACCGCCTGAGCTGATTGCGCCGTTTCAATTGATCCCGGTTGCCGGAGTATGAGCCGCATTGCAGGATTGGGAATGGATTTGGCGGATCTGGAACGCGTACGCCAGGCCCTGCGGAAAAACGGGGAGGCGTTTGCGTTGCGCATCTGCACCCCTGATGAATGGGCTTATTGCCGGAAGCACGCGGATCCCGTGCCGCATCTGGCGGCGCGCTTTGCGGCCAAGGAGGCCGTGGCGAAAGCCCTGGGAACGGGAATCGGGGCGAAGTGCGCTTTTACGGATGTGGAGGTGGTGCGCGGCGATGCGGGAGTTCCTTCCATTCTTTTGCACGGGGCTGCGGGAGTGACCGCCCGGGAGCTGGGCATTACGGGCTGGTTCCTGACCATGACCCATTCCGGGTTGAGCGCCGCCGCCACCGTTATTGCCTTGGCGCAATAAAAAAGCCGTTCCCTGGGAAGAAAGGAACGGCTGGCATTAAAGGAGGAAAGGGAAGTTATTTTCTCCTTCTGCGAGCGGCAAATCCCGCGAACGCAAGCAGAGACAATGCCGCTGTGGAGGGTTCCGGAACAACGGCATAAGAGACGGAGAGCGAACTCAGTTTCGTGCCGTTCAAACCGTCATTATTCCAACCGGGAGCGCGATGTCCAATGCTGTACATCTCGTTTTGGGTATCTCCTCCGTCCGCAGATCCGGTGTACCAGTCGATATCGCTGATAGAAACGGTTGCGGTGCTGGCGGCAGTACCATTATCAAGAGTAACGGTTACGTCATGCCCCAGGATATCAACGGTTACGTTTGTCCACGTATTTGCCGTCAGTCTGGCTTCTGAGATTGCTCCTCCGGAGGAGAGATTGCCGGAGTTGATGGCAACAGCCCCATTGCTGAGTCCCAGGCTGAAGCCGAATCCGCTGCGGGCAACGTGAATGATATTCTCAAGGGAATTGTTGCCTCCCCATGAGATGTCCATGGTGATGCTCATGATCCCCTCTCCGGAAAGGGCTCCGTCCAGCATTTCCCGGAATACATTTGTACCGCGTTCGTCAAAGGTGGAACCGGTAAGAACCGTCCCCTTCTCTGCATCTTGGGCAGTATTGAAATTACCTGTAGCAGTTCCCCCCATGACGGGAACTGCGGAGGAAAAATCCCATGTATAGGTAGCTGTCTCCGCCGCCTGTGCCGCACCACAGAAAAGCAGCCCTGCTGCCAGCAGCAAATATTTTTTAATGGATAGATTGATAGCCATATGACAATAGCACGTAATTGCAAAAAGATTCAACGATTTTCAAATTCGTTGAATGTTTTTCTATCTTAACCCATTGATAAATAGGTTTTTGAAAATATCCCTATTACAAGATTGGTTTCTTTTTTCGTTTGTTTATTTTCACTGTTCCATACAGAAAACGAGAAAATTATAGATTTTTTTCTTGTAAAACGGATTTGAAATTCGTTGCTATGGAATAAAAGAGGCCGCCCTGTCAAAGGGCGGCCTCTGCCTTAAGAGTTTTTTCTTAAGTCAGGTGGACTTTTAAGAAAAGCTCTTGATGAGAAGCTGGCGCTGTTCTTCCAGTTCGGCCGGGAGCTTTTTGCCCACCTTGTCGAACAGCTCGGTCTGGCTTTCCAGTTCAGCCTGCCATTCGCTCGGGTTGAGAGCCATGTTGGCGTTGAACTGTTCTTCGCTGTAGTCGAGGCCCGTCTTATCCAGTTCGGCATAGGTCGGGGAGACGCCCAGCACGGTCTTCTGGCCTTCAGCCTTGCCCTTGGCGCGGCGCAGAATCCAGTCGAGAACGCGCATGTTGTCGCCGTAGCCCGGCCAGATGAAGTTGCCGTCCTTGTCCTTGCGGAACCAGTTCACGTTGAAGATCAGCGGAGGATTGGCAACGGTTTTGCCCATGTCCAGCCAGTGCTGCCAGTAGTCGCCCACATGGTAGCCGATGAAGGGAAGCATGGCCATCGGGTCGCGGCGGACCTGACCGATGTTGCCGAAGGCGGCGGCGGTCATTTCCGAACCCATCGTCGCGCCGACGTAAACGCCGTGCGTCCAGTCGCGGGACTGGAAGACGAGGGGCATGGTGGTGGCGCGGCGGCCGCCGAACAGGATCGCGGAAAGGGAAACGCCTTCCGGGTTCTGCCATTCGGGATCAATCGTCGGGCACTGGGAGGCGGGGGCGGTGAAACGGGCGTTCGGATGAGCGCACTTGCGTCCGCAATCCGGGGTCCAGTCATTGCCCTGCCAGTCGATGGCGTGGGCGGGAGCGGGGCCGTCCATGCCTTCCCACCAGACGTCGCCGTCGTCGGTCAGACCGACGTTGGTGAAGATGACGTTTTCCTTGATGGTGTCCATGGCGATCGGGTTCGTCTTGTAGGACGTGCCGGGAGCCACGCCGAAGTAGCCGTTTTCCGGGTTGATGGCATGGAAGGTGCCGTCTTCATGGGGCCAGATCCAGGCGATGTCGTCACCGATGATGGAGGTTTTCCAGCCGGCTTCCCGGTAGGAGGCGGGGGGGACGAGCATGGCCAGGTTGGTCTTGCCGCAGGCGGACGGGAATGCGCCGCCGACGTAGGCCTTGGTGCCGTCCGGGGATTCAATGCCCAGAAGGAGCATGTGTTCAGCCATCCACTTGTTCTTGCGGGCGATGGCGGAGGCGATGCGCAGGGCCAGGCACTTTTTGCCGAGCAGGGCGTTGCCGCCGTAACCGGAACCGAAGGACCAGATTTCTTCCGTTTCCGGGAAGTGGCAGATGTACTTTTCTTCGTTGCAGGGCCACGGCACGTCAACCTGGCCGTCCGCAAGCGGAGCGCCCACGGTGTGGAGGCAGGGAACGAATGTCCCGTAACCGTCACGCTTCGGGTTGCCGCCGCCCTTGACTTCGTCTTCCAGGCGCTTGAGAACCTGTTCACCCATCTTGGTCATGATGCGCATGTTGGTCACGACATAGGGAGAGTCCGTGATTTCAATGCCGATTTTGGCCAGGGGGGAGTCCAGGGGACCCATGCAGAAGGGAATCACGTACATGGTACGGCCCTTCATGCAGCCATTGAAGAGGCCCTTCAGTTTGGCCTTCATTTCAACGGGATCAGCCCAGTGGTTGGTCGGGCCGGCGTCTTCTTCCTTCTCGCTGCAGATGAACGTGCGGTCTTCCACACGGGCTACATCGGAGGGGGTGGAACGGGCGAGGAAGCACCCGGGGCGCTTCTCGGGGTTCAGTTTGATAAAGGTGCCCTTTTCTACCATCATGTTGCAAAGCTCGTCATTTTCTTCCTGAGAGCCGTTGCACCAGTAGATGGAGTCGGGTTGGCAAAGCTGGGCGATTTCTTCGACCCACTTCTTAGCTGCTTCGTGAGTGGTACTCATGGTGAAGATAGTGTATGCACGGAAATAGCCGTTGGCAAGCCTCCCGTGCGGCTTTTTATGGGGCGGTTTTGTTTCTCCGGGCATGGAAACCGCATGCGGGGAAAGGCGTTGCCCTGATTGCCGGATGGCTGTGCGCGGGGGCTTTCTTCAGGATATCCCTTTTTCCTGCTGCCGTGTTTCGGAAAGGGTGAAAAAGACTGTTTTGACTGGAAATCTGCTTGCCAGCTCGTCTGCGATAGTCTAGGGAAGAATCATGAATGTCAGAATGTTGTCGGCAAATGCGGTGTTTCTGATGCTGCCGGCTTTGCTGGCGGCATGTTCGGATGTCCCTCGCCCGCCCGCCGTCAGCTTCAGGATTCAGAATGTGCCTCCCGTGCCGCGCACGATGGCCCAGATGTCCAGAGAGGTGCACATTAACCGTGATTTCATGTCCCCGCGCTCCCGTGCTCGCCGGGCCGCCCATTCCATGCATCCGCGGTTTATCACGATTCACAGCACAGCCAATCCCAGGGGTGACGCCGCGGCGCATGCCCGGGCATTGAAAAGGGGGGCCATGGGGTCCCTGAACTGGCATTTTACGGTGGACCAGTACCGTGCCGTCCAGCATATTCCGCTGAATGAGACGGGCCGCCACGCAGACCGGGGCGGCCCCGGAGACATGTACTCCATCGGCATTGAGATGGGGGAGGTAAGGAGCCATAACCCCATTGTTACCTGGAACCGCTCCGCCAAGCTGACGGCAGTGCTGATGAAGCAGTACCATATTCCGCTCCGTAATGTGGTTCCCCATTATTATTGGACGGGGAAGAATTGCCCGGCCCCGCTGCTGACCAACGGCCGTCCGGGACATAAATGGAGCTGGTTCATTTCCCGCGTGGATTATTACAGGCGCTGTTTGGAGACACGGCCCGCCGCAGCGCTCTGACGGGTACGCGCACGTGGTGCATGATAAGGGATACGTTCTTGGGTTCATGGCTGGAGAATTGCTTTTAACGTCTTCTCTGGAGGAATGCGTTTTTATCCGCCCCAGAGAGTTGGCGGCCATGCAGGCGGCGGGAATGGCCTCCGTACGGGATTTGTTGTTCATGCTTCCGCGCAGGTATGAAGACCGCCGCATGTTTGACCGCTATGATTCCCTGTCTTCCAGTGTGCCTGTCTGCCTGAGAGGGAAGGTGGTGGATGTGGGCTGGAAAGGCTGGGGCGGACGGGGCGGCAAGGGCCGCGGCCGGTATGTGGAAGCCGTGCTGGCGGATGAGCAGTCTTTGGGGCAGGCCCGTTTTTCCTGCCTGTGGTTCAGCATGCCGGGCGTAGCCAGGATGCTGTGCGCCGGGCAGGAGATGATTGTATACGGGCGCATGAAACCGTATGGGAAAAAGCTCAGCATGGTGCATCCGGATTTTGAAATTATCCGGGAAGGAGATGAGCAGTCCATTCATTTGAACCGCATTGTTCCCGTGTATGGCGGCCGCATGGGGATTGCGGTCCGCAGGCTGCGGGAAATCGTATGGGAGACGCTGTCCAGGCTTTCCCCGGCTCCGGAACCGGAGGTGTATGAGTTTGTGCCGGACACTCCGTGCAAAACGGCATTGAGGGATCTTCATTTTCCTGAGACCGCAGAGGCCCGGGACCGGGCGCGGCGCCGTTTTGCGTTGGAGGAATGCCTTGCTCAGCAGTTGAACGTGGCCTACAGAAGAAGGCGGGCGGATGAAATGCCCGGCATGCGGACCGCAGGTTCCAGCCATTTGGTGAAGGATCTGGCGGATTCCCTGCCGTTTGAGCTGACGGAGGCTCAGAAGCGCTGCGTGAGGGAGATTTACCGGGATATGAAAGCCCCCCGTTCCATGAACCGCCTGCTTCAGGGGGATGTCGGGTCCGGAAAGACGCTGGTGGCTCTGTGCGCCATGCTGCTGGCTGTGGAACACGGTTATTCCGCCGTGATGATGGCGCCCACGCAGATTCTGGCGGAACAGCATTATTTGAAGTTCCGGCAGATGCTGGACAAGCTGGATGTGCCTGTTTCCCTGGTGACGGCGGACAGGAAGGAAGAATCCCATGTGTCGTTCGGGAAGCAGGGCGGGATTGTGGTTGGCACGCATGCCCTGCTGTACGGGAAAAATGTGCCGGAGCGTGTGGGGCTGGTCGTGATTGACGAACAGCACAAATTCGGCGTGAATCAGCGGGAGAAGCTGATTGACCGGGAAGAGCGCCCCGACGTGCTGGTGATGACCGCTACCCCTATCCCCCGCACGCTGACGCTGACTTTTTACGGGGAGCTTGACGTTTCCATCCTGGACGGCGTGCCCGGGGGGCGCGGGGCGGTCGTGACAGCCATCCGTACGGAGAAGGATAAGGGAAAAGTGCTGGCATTCGTTCGGAACCAGCTGGAGGAAGGGAGGCAGATTTACGTGGTTTCCCCCCTGATTGACGGAGAGGATTCCCGGAAGGGGAAAGCCGTGACGAAGGAATGGGACGAGTGGAAGGCTCTGCTGCCTCATGTGGATGTGGGGCTGCTGCACGGCAGGATGTCTTCAGAGGAAAAAGAGGCGGTGATGAAGGATTTCCGCTCCAACCGCATCAGCGTGCTGGTGTCCACCACCGTGGTGGAGGTGGGGGTGGATGTTCCGAATGCCACGGTGATGATCATCAATAATGCGGAAAGTTTCGGGCTTTCCCAGCTTCATCAGCTCCGGGGGCGCATCGGCCGCGGATCGCACAAGTCCTACTGCATTTTGATGACGGACGCCCGTCCGGAGGATGAGCAATGGGAGAAGCTGCGCATCGTGGAAACTACGGCGAATGGATTTGACCTGGCGGAACAGGATTTGAGGCTACGCGGCCCTGGAGACGTGCTGGGTACGTCCCAAAGCGGCCTGAAGGGCGTACGTTTTGAGGAGTGGCTGCTGGATGCGCGCCTGATTCACCGCGGGCGGCAGCTGGCGGAGGCTATTCTGGCGGAAGATCCCAATCTGGAATCCGCCAAATACCGCCCTCTCCGTTTTTTGCTGGAAAACGGGGCGGGGAGGCGTGTGGCCGGGTAAGATTGTTTTTCTGCCATTTGCTGACGGTCAGCTTGTAAGAGGCGCATGACAGATAAGAGGGCAACGATTTATCCGCCGGAATGAATCTAAAGAAGCAAAGAAGATGTTTCTTCTTCAACCCGAACACCGATAAAACAATGATTCAAACGTATCAAGTACTCCCTGTGGTGGCCATCGTATGCTCCGCTTCCGCCTTTGCCCAGAACGCTGCCGATCCCGTGCAGATGGTCAAGCAGAATATCGACCTGATTTCTTCCGCCAACAAGGTTTTGGACGACGTGAAGGACAACGCTGCGGTTGAAATCGCCATTAAGCAGCTCAATGCGTTGACCCAGCAGGCCAAGCAGCTGGACAAGTCCATGGAAAAGATGAAGCTTACTTCCGAGCAGGCTATCCGCATCACCAAATTGAACGGAGACGCCCAGGACACCATCGTGGACATGCTGGAAAATTGCGAGCGCATTCAAAAGGACAAGCTGATGACTCCGGCTCTGCTCAAGGCGGTGAATGATTTTGCCGATGCCGCCAACATCGACGTGGTGGAAACGATTACGACCGTGGAGCAAATTGTGGAAGATTGAGTGACCAGCTTATCAAAAGACCTTTGACTGGTAAGGCCGCCTCCTGAAGAAGGCGGCCTTATTTTTTCAGGAAGGGCCGTTTTTTATCAATTTCCGGGCAGGGCATTTTATTTCTCCATGGCCGGATTGGGGTTTCTTGCCGGAACCAGGTAGCCCGTGCCGGGAGACGTGCCCAGGCAGGAGAGGAGATCCTGGTGGCGCGGCAGGGACTTGGCGCGGAAAACGGCTGCGGCGGGGTCCAGCACATTGCCGAAGGTGATGGCTCCCATCGGGCATGCGAGCTGGCAGGCCGTTTGAGCCGCCCCGTCCGGAAGCAGCATGTCCTGGGCCGTCACATGGATGGAGGTGGATGGCTGGCCCGGATGCTCCTTCATCAAGCGGGATTTGTGCCGGATTTTGGCACGTTCCACCATTTGGACGCAGTAGGTGCATTTTTCCATGACGCCGCGGGAGCGAACGGTTACATTGGGATTGCGCTGAAGGCGCGTGGCCTGTTCCGATGCTTTGGCGTAATCAAAAAAATTGAAGCGCCGAGCCTTGTACGGGCAGTTGGTGGCGCAGTACCGGGTACCCCAGCACCGGGCGTACACCATGGCGTTCAGGCCTTCCGCAGTATGCACGGTGGCATTGACGGGGCATACGGATTCGCATGGGGCCTTGCCGCACTGCTGGCAGGCCACGGGGATGGAGGTGAGCGTCCCTTCCTCCGTGAAGTACCTGTCGATGCGTATCCAGTCCAGGGCGCGGCCCCTGGCCATCTGGTCACGCCCCACCACGGGAATGTTATTTTCCGCGCGGCATGCAATCATGCAGGCGTTGCAGCCGATGCAACGGGACGTGTCAATGGCCATTTTCCACTGGTAAACGGCATCCGCGCCGGGAGGGGGAGGCGGGACGTGGGACGGACCGGGATGCAGGGAGAACGGGGCAGGCTGCACAACGGGGCTTTGGATGGCTTCCGTCCGCTCCCGGAGGGCAGACAAGGCAATCTGTTCCGGGGCAATGCCGTATGCTTCCGTTTTTTCCACCTGTCTGCGGAGTTCATATCCGCCGGAATTTTCCTGCCTTTCCGCTACGTGGTTGATGCCGCCATAACCCAGAGGAAGAATAATGAGATTATCCGCCACTCCCGGAATGGGGCACAGGATGACTTCCATTTGCGTGGAGGGGGCGGTAAGCGTGCAGTGCATGGGCCCGGAATCCGAACCTCCCAGCCGCAGAAAGGTGGCGGGGGAAACCTGTGCGGACGCCGCCCAGCTGACGCCTGTTATTGGGTCCGGGCATTCCTGCATCCATGCATTGCGTTTCCAGCGGCCGTCCCCAATGGAATAGTCCGGGCGGAATTGCAATTCCAGCATCCCGGTTCCCAATTTTTTCCCGTGGCCGCCAAAAGGCGCTGCGGGCGTTTGCATCATGGCTGTTCCAAGAGCCGTTTCTTCCTGCGGGGACAGGGGAGCATAGGCCGTTTCTTCCGAATAGCCGCGCTGAAGCGCCTGAGCCCAGGCCGCAGTTTTATTTTCTGGATTCACGGCGCGTTCAAAGCATTTGCGCGCTCTGTGGTAAACGGGAGAGAGGTGGGTGGGGGAATTGTCCGCCGTGGAGAGATGGCCTTTGGAGGAAAGCAGGCCGGAAAGCACTTCTTCCGGAGAAATGCCCCCGTACAGGGGAAGAATGACGGGCTGGCGATAGCAAAATCTGCCCCGGTAATCCCGCTCCACTCCCCATGATTCCAGAAAGTGGGCTGCCGGTAGGTGCCAACGGCAGACGCGGGAGGTTTCATCTTCATACATTCCAAGGTGGATGCTTTCCACCCTGTTCAGGGCTTCCGACAGTCCGGAACTGTGCCCGGAATCCAGCACGGGATTTCCCGCATCCAGTAAAAAAACGATTTCCACCTTTTTCCCCCGGATGTCCCGAACAAGATCGTCCAGCGTGCCATAAGGGGTTGGGCGCGGAGCCTTTAGCAACTGGATGCATGTTCCCATGGAGCCGAGAAGACAGTTGAGCTTCCAGACAATGCCGGATAGTTCCGGATGATTGTCCCCCAGGAGGATCACGCTTTCTCCGGGGTGGCTGAATAAGTCATCCGCACAATGGCGAAGCCAGTTGAGTTCCCTTTCCGTCAGGGGATGGTCCGTTCGCCGGGGAGGGGGAAGCGTTTGTCCGGAGTTTTTTTTGCTGGAAAGATAGCGGAACAATTCCTCCAGGAAAAACGCCAGGCGTGCGGGAGGAACGGGCAGCCTGTGGTCGGCATGGGCCCCGGTCAGGGAAACGCAGCCCTCCACGGCGTAAAGGCGTGTTCGGTTCCTGTTTTCTTCTTTGTAGTAAAGCCCTTCCGGGGAGCGGGACGCAATGAAGTCGTGTGTGTTTCCATAGGGGTTTTGATGAAGAAAATCGCAATCCAGGGAGAGGATGCGCCTGGCGCGCGCAAAACGCACGCGGAACCGTACTTCTTCCGGCAGCCCCGCCTGCATGCCGGAACCCGGTTCAGGCACGGGGGAATACCGGTAGATGCGCACGAGTGAATTTTTCCTGGTGATTTCCTCCAGCATGGAATGGAGCAGAGGGGAAGCCGAAGGGGGAAGGAGAAGGCCGATGCCGCCACCATCCCGAAGATTGCGGGACCAGGAAGAAAAGGCTCCCCGGAATTCGTCTTCGGAGGCCGGATTGCCGTTGAACAGGATATGCTTGCTGCGGCCGGGGTCGTAAAGGTCCAGAATGGAGGCCTGAGCCGCAGCCGGCAGCCCCGGACCTTCCGGGTATTGCAGGGAGGGAATCAATTTGACGGGGCGCCCTTCATAACAGGCGGCCAGTACGGGTTGCGCGTTTCCTCCCATGGTCAGGCAGGTGGCGTAAGCCGTTTCCACGCCGGGAACAGACCATTCAGGCCCTTCGTTATAGGGAACCAGGTATTTTTCCACACGGCGGCAGGCCGGCAGCCCTATCCCTGCCAGGGCTGCCCCTGCACCCATCCATTTCATGAAGGAACGCCGCGTCATCCCCCGTTCTTCTTCCGGAAGAAAAGCGGGGTGGTTCTGGGGAACTTCATTCTGGGAAAATGGAGGGAGGGGAGTCAAACCGGGTAATGATGGGGATTGATGAAACAGGGATGGCTTTTTTTAGGAAATCCGAAGGATGAAATCAAGTGGTGATTGACGGCGGTCTTTATCTCCGGGCCAATAACGGATAAACAGGGAACAGGAGGGAATTTTTTTGTGGAATTCAATGTCATTGATTACGGATTCAAGGAAGGAATCATTTAATGAAAAACCCTTTGGTCTTTTTATTACGCAGTAGCCGGGAACGCAGGGAGGAATAATTTTGGGGCCGCGGATGTCAAACAGGCCGTGGAGGTCAGTGATGGCATGCGGTGCAATCCGTCTTCGGCTGAATTTCCCATTGGCGTTTCAGGAAATTTCCCAGTTGAAGCGGGGTTTGGATGCTTTTTCCTTCTTTATCCCGGATGGAATGCATGCGGAGATAATCTGCGGCGGAATAACGGGAACTGGCCGTTTCCTCCAGCGGGCGCAGATGGGGAGCCGGATTGCGGTGGCAGTCCAGACACCATTGCATGCGGGCGTCGCGTGGAGCCCTGATGCGTTCCATGCCCGCCACGTCTCCATGGCAGGACGTGCAGCCGATGCCCCGGTTCAGGTGGGCCATGTGGTTAAAATAGGCGTGACCGGACAGGCGGTTGACCATCACCCAGCGGACCGGTTCTCCTGTGTAACCGGGGTATTGCGGGTCCACCGCCTCCCTCAGGGGGGCGATGAGCGGGCTGTCCGGAAGAATATGCTGGTGGCAGCCCAGACAAGACTTCGTATCCGGAATGCCGGCTCTGGATGAGCGCTGTGCGGCGCTGTGGCAAGCCGTGCAGTTCATCTTCAGATCTCCGGCGTGAAGTTTGTGGGAAAAGCGGACGGGCTGCACGGGTTCATACTCCGGAATGCTGAAATTAACATAATATATTCCCCCCAGTACGAATGCGGCAGCGAGCGCAACCAGGGCGGCAATCCCGTAAAAGCGCTTGTTGGTATTGGGCGGAAAGATGTTGGCCATGAATCGTAGAGTGAAAGGGATGGAGCCTCCGTCAGGCCGTTCTGCCCGGGCGCGGGATGCGGGCGGGCGGCAGGGGCGTATCCATCGTCAGGTCTTCAGGCACCAGCCGTGCGGTGCTTTTCTTAATCTGTTCCCAGGTAATGCGCTGGCCTGTGTGGGCCGCTTCACGCCCCATGATGGCAGCCAGGGTTTTATTGGCTGCGCTTTCCAGTGTCTGGGTCCAGGTGCCGGAGCGCAGGAAACGGTAAAAGGCCACATGCGTGTCTGCGTACATGTTGCCGCGTTCCCCGCGGAAACGCCAGCGGTTATTTGCCTGAATGTAGGGGCGGTAGGGAGTAACCAGCATTCCTTTTTCGCAGATGGTGCGGTCCACGATTTCCCCGTGGCAGCCAACCCACTGTCTGCATGAAATGTGGGCCGTTACGTTGTGGCCGTACTCAAAATAAACGTCGTAATGATCCCATACGTCGCCGTCATCCCGGCGCTGGGCGCGTCCTCCGGAGCCGAAAGCCGCCAGAGGAAGCTGCTCGTTCATGGACCAGACCATGCCGTCAATCGTATGGACGATTTGTTCCACAAACTGGCCTCCGCTCAGCCAGTTCCATGCGGTCCAGTTGCGTAGCGCCCATGCCACGTCCGTATCGGAGGAAGGTCGGGAATCCAGGGCCAGCGGAGACTTGGGAGGAGTGGTGTAATATAACCCGTCAAAGGAGAGGACACGGCCCAGCTGCCCGGAGGAAAGCTTGCGGTGGGCTTCCTCATTCGCCTTGTCGTAGCGCCAGCAGAAGCCGTCCAGAATCACCAGATTTTTGAGTTTTGCCAGCCGTGCGGATTCCAGTACGGAAAGCACGCCGGGAACGTCCACCGCCACGGGTTTTTCCGCATAAATATGTTTGCTGGCGTCAATGGCCGCCGCCAAATGTTCCGGACGGAAAGCGGGGGGAGTGCAGAGCAGAACTACGTCAATATCCGTTTGCAGCAGTCTCTTGTAACTGTCCAGGCCGCTGAACAGGCGGCTCCTGTCCAGCCGGGCTCGGTTGCCGTACTGTTCCGCCAGCAATTTGGCGCCGAAATCGATACGTTCCTGAAACACGTCTGCCAATGCCCAGGCAATTGTTCCGGGATCGGCGTCCAGAGCGTTTTTCATGGCGCCCAGGCCTCGGCCTCCGCAGCCTACCAGGCCCACCTTGAGCGGTTTTGCGTTCGTCAGGGCCTCTTCTGCGTTCAGGCAGGGCATGACGGCAAGGAATCCGGCTGTTCCTGCGGCGGTTTTCAAAAAACGGCGTCTGTTCCAAATAGGGTAACCCATCTCAGGGGAATTATACGGTGACGTCCTGTGAAATCAAACGTCGTATTGAAATGGTGACACAAAAAATAGGCGCAACCGTCATTCTCGGAAATGGTGCTCTGCGGAGGGAGTCAATGAACTCCCTGTATTTTGCTTATTAAATGGGAAGGGCTGTTTCCTGCGTTCAGAACGAGAGGCAGAGGTTAAAGAGATATGTTGCCTGAAAAACAGTTTTTAAGGATAAAAACTGATTTGACTCCGGAATCCTCAGTGTTCATGATGAATTCAATGAGGCCTCCGGCTTTTTAACCAACCATCATGATGAAGCGAAATCTCATTCCTTTTACGGCGTTTTTGGCGGCGTTAGTGTTTGTTGCCTGTGACGGCGGCAAGAAGCAGGATCATCCCCGGGATGTTTCGGTTCCCAGCGAACAGGCCGTTCCTAAAACTCCGGGAGAAAAAATTCTGGCCGTTCTGCTGCTTATTCAGGATCAGGCTACGGCAAACGCCCACGCGGCGGAGGTGAAAGAGCTGGCTGCCTCCCTGCCCGGGGATATTCCCAATGAAGAAGCCGTAAATATTGCAAATGAATTGATGCGTCTGGCCAGCCGGGAATGTTATGGTTCTTCGTCTCTGGAAGATGCTTTGAAAGGAATTCATTTCGATGCCGGGGAATACACGGGCAGTGTGCCTCTGGATGTGGATGGATTTGAACCTACCGCGGAAGAGCCGTAAAAATAAATTCCCCGTGCCGGGAATTGGGTAATTACTACAATGTTCCTCTTCATTCCGTTTTGCCGGAATGAAGGGCGGTTTGATATGGTATCAGGTCCCCCGGTAAATCCTTTCCTCTTCCTGATGGGAAAATGCGCGAAGAGAAGGGGAAAATATCTGTACAGCCCGACTCCCGGAGTTTTCTTGCTGGAGAACAAAGGGCCACGGGTGGTAAACTCAATCCAGGGGGCGGCGCAATTCTTCAATGGCTTCCGCCATATCTTCCCGGGTAATGTTCGTAGAAATGCCTGCCTCCCCTGCTTTGGAAAGCAGAACAAAGCGGATGGTTCCGGCCCGGAACTTTTTGTCTGATGCCGTTTTTTGAAGAACAGTTGCCGTATCAATGCCGTCCGGAAGAACCAAGGGAAGTTCCAGCGCCTGAAGCGTGCGAAGGATCTTGTTGGCATCGGAAGAACTTAAACCGGCTTTCCGTTCACTCAGAAACAGGGCGGCGCGCATGCCGAGCGCCACTGCTTCCCCGTGAAGGATGGTTCCGTAAGGGACGGCAGCTTCAATGCCGTGGCCGATGGTGTGGCCGAAATTGAGCAGAGCCCGGATATCCAGAGTTTCCAATTCATCATTTTCTACAATGCGGGCCTTAATGGCCACGTTCCGGGAGATTAGGTCAGGAAGCCTGGCAATAGTATTCAGGGAGAAGCCGATGGAGAGTTCCGGCCCCAGCCCTTTCAATTCATGAAGCATGGAAGCGTCTTTGATAGCTGCGTGCTTGACGGCTTCCGCCAAACCTTCCGCCAGCGTACGTCGATCCAAAGTCACCAGCGTGGTAGGGTCGATTACCACGACGGACGGCTGATGAAAGGCTCCTACAAGATTTTTCCCTTCTGGAATATTGACGGCAGTCTTTCCTCCTACGGAACTGTCCACCTGGGCGACCACCGTTGTTGGAATTTGCATGAAGGGGATGCCCCGGTAATAAATGGAAGCGATGAAGCCGGCCAGATCCCCTACTACGCCGCCGCCCAGAGCGGCGATGCATCCGGTGCGGTCAAGCCCGGCCCGGACCAGTTCGGAACACAGCTCCTGGGCCTGAAGCATATTTTTGGAAGCTTCCCCGGCATTCACTACGTGCAGGCTGGGCATGAATCCCGCGCTCTCCAGGGACTTCATTACGCGCTCTGCATAAAGTGGGGCGACGCAGCTGTCCGTGATAACCGCAATCTTGCCGTCCAGACCGGCGCGGTAGGCAAACTCTCCGGTACGGTCCAGTGCTCCGTTTTCCACGTGGATGTCGTAGGAACGTTCACCGAGAGCAAGAGAAATGGTAGGCATGAGGCCAGTATGGGATATTCCGGAGGGAACCTCAAACGGAAAGTGCGGATGAGGCGAAGAAGACGCATTCTCCTTTTAATGCGTTCTTGTCCTAGGTGCCAGCGGAGAAAGAGTTTCCAGGATAACTTTCAAATGCTCCGCGCGTGAGGCCGTGAACCCGCCGTCATCCTTCCAGATGATATTGCCGTTGCCGTCCAGAAGGACAATCGCTGTTTCCGCCTTCTTGTGAAGGGAAAGTCTGCGGCGTACAAAAGACTGGTCATAATAGGAAATCAGGGAATTGGTCTTCATGTAAAAATCCGGAAAATCCCCCAGAGCCTGTGTAAAGGCGGGGACATCACCTTCAATTGGGGGTGGCTGCAGAACCAGCAAAATGCTATATTCCACCGGGGTTGGCGTATGTTTGTACTGTTTGCGGAGGTCCTCGCAGAAGGGAAGCCACTTTTTCATTCCGTACAAAGTTTCCGGGTGAAAAACAGTCAGCATGATATGGAAACTTTTTGGAACGATGGGAGGCAGGGAAATATTGTCTCCCAGTAAATTCATGCCGTTGATATCCGGAAAACGGTAACGTCCGTTTCCTCCTCCATAAGGATGCTCGGGATTGGGCGTTGGCAAGTGTATTTCCTGATTCTTCATGCCCTGTTAGACAAAATTCGAAGAAATAATGTTCATGTCGATGGTTGCCGAACAGGGTATGTTCATTGGTGCGGGGAAGGGCCTTTTTTCTGTTGGAAGGCTCTCTTTCTCTGAAAATTCCGGCCGATTAGAAAATCGGTATTCATGGAAAAGGGAATATATAGACCTGTTATAAGTTTTTCTCGAAGAAAGGTGGGGACAAGAGTAGGGAAGAGAGGAACGTTCAAAA